>JAABUN010000219.1_pt1 | contig 151709 bp, 169 predicted proteins | sample 5559311 | NCBI WGS metagenome assembly JAABUN01 (sample SAMN10711877, study PRJNA513370) | rock metagenome | isolation source: Antarctica rocks | place: Antarctica: Victoria Land, Siegfried Peak sud
GCGGGCCGGGGTCGTCGTCTACACCGGCAACCGCACCCTTCCGTTCGGCGACCGGCTCTGGGCGCTTCCGCTGCCCGGACTCTGGCGCGCCTGACCGGCCGTTAGGCTCGCCCTCCGCGTGACCGACCGCTCTTCGAGGCGGGGCCCGACGAGCTCCTGCTCGACGTGATCGGGCGGTCGTACGGCTTGTAGGGGGCTGATCAGCCGGCGTCCAGACGCTCCAGGTACACGAAGCGATCCGCGAGCGGCTCCCTGGCCAAGGCACGAACCGCCGCCACGAGCGCCCCGCGACCGGCCGGGCGGCGAGAGAACCTCGAAGACAGCGCGAGCAGCACGCCAGGGTGGTGCAGGCCGGTGGTGATCTGACCGGCGGCGATGCGAACGAAGTCGGCGACGTTCTCCGTGAGCAGCACGGCGCTTTCGGCGCAGGCGGCGGCGAACACGTCAGGGTCCGCTCTGCCCGCGAGCCCGATCTCAGCCACCGTGATGGCCTCGACGCCGGCTTCGATGAGCGCCTCCGCGAGGGCAGGCGGGTACATCTCGTCCAGGAGGAGCTTCAAGCCCCGTCGGCGAGCGTCGTCTCGCGGCGATGGAGCTCGATGCGCGTCCGTATCTCCTCGGGATAGGCGGCGCGGTACCGCAGCGCCGCGTCGACCTGGGGCCGCGTGAGCCCCGTGTCCTGCACCAATGCCACGGCGGGGTCAGATTCGGCGGCAAGGTCGTCGACCCAGAGCACGATCTCCCAGACGTCGGGGCCACCGATGACCCCGGCACGTCGCCCGGTGGGGCCATCGCGGAACGTGATCAACGAGTGCTCGTCGCAACGCGCGCCTTCTTCCGCGTAGCGCCGCAATCGGTCCGAGAGGCTTTCGCCGGCGGCACGAGCTCTCAAGCGCAACCGCTCGGCAAGGCCGTCGTCCAAGCGCACGGAGACGTTCACAGACATGTGTTCATTGTCGCACAACGTCCACGGGCGTTCTGACGGTTTGTGAGTTGCTGGCGGCGGGAATGTCGCGCGCCGCTCTGGCTTTCTGTACAGTCGCGAGGCCGCCGGCTGGACTGGGTAGAAGCACTGCGGTGACCCGCCGGGGTCGCTGACCAGCACCTGCACTGCGTTGCCGGTTCGCTGTACCTCGCGGGCGCCCGGGGTGTCACGCGGGGCGGCGTGAGCCGCCCCCGGTGTCAGCCCTGCAGTCGCCCCCCCACGAACTGCGTCAGCCCGCTCACGCGCTGGTGCACGTCGGTGAAGCCGCGCTCGCCAAGCGCCCCGGTGATCTCGTCGCGTTCGAACATCCGCTGGCCGCTGGCGGCTCCGACCGCTGCGTCCCAGGCCCGCAGCGGCGCTGAGCGCAGGCGGCAGGTCGTCAGGATCGCGATCCGTCCGCCGGGGGCGAGCACGCGCGCCATGCCGTCCAGCGCGGTGAACGGCTCGGCGAACATGTGCAGGGCGGCGAAGCAGCAGACGGCGTCGAAGCTCGCGTCGGCGAACGGCGGGTGCACGGCGTCCCCGCGCACGTAGGCAACCGCCGGATGGTCGCGCGCGGGCGTGTCGCGGACGGCGCGGGTGAGCATGGTGGGGGAGGCGTCGAGGCCCACCGCCAGGCCTCCCGGGCCGACGACGCGGCCGAAGGCGCGGGTGAAGTTGCCGGGCCCGCAGGCGACGTCGAGCACGCGATCGTCCGGCGCCAGCGCCAGCAGCAGGCGGGCGATCCGGTGCTCGTCGGCCATGCTCGCGCCGAAGGCGCCCTTGGCCACGCGGCCGAGGGCAGGCCGCCACCAGCGCTCGTAGATCACCGGCACGGCACCGGTCAGCATGCCGGTAGGCGCGGCCGGTGACCGGCGGCGCCGACGCCGCACCGAGGGTGTCCACGAACCCGGCGGCGTCGCCGGCGGGCCGCAGCGCGGGCGCGATCAGCGCCCCGGTGCGCTGCGCGGCCTCGCTCACCCGTGCGTGGCGCCGGGCTGCAGCGAGGGCAGCGGGGGGAGGCCGTCCTCGGCCGCCTGGCCGCGAACCTCGCCCGTGAAGCCGAGACTGGTGAGGCGAACGATCTCCTGCTCGCCCAGGACCCGCGCCGGGTGCTCGGCCGGCAGGTCGCGGACGAGCCGCGCGATCCGGTTGCGAAGCTGCAGCGCGAAGTGGGGGGTCGAGGCCCCCATGAGCTGGCGGACGTCGTCGACCGCCACGGGACGGACCGTGCGGTCGCGGCGGGCTGGGTGCTCGGCTTCGCTCATTGACTTGCGCTCGCGCTCTTCTGCTCCTGGACGGGGACGATCTCCAGGAGCGCGTCGATGCGCGACTGCGCCTTGACGCTCAGGACCGATTCGTCCCCGATCAGCCAGGCGTGATTGTAGACCCCGCGCACGGGGTCCTTGTCGTAGCCGGGCTGGATGTCGAGCAGGAACTGCTCGAGCTTGCGTGGCAGCGTGTCGCGGTCCTTGACGACGATCAGCGGACCGTAGGTCCCGGTCGCCGACAGCGGCGCTGCGGCCCCCGCGTCCAGCGGGCGGTCCGCGCCCGCGAAGACGAGACCGTGCCCGGGATCGACGACGCCCCACCCGAAGTCACCGTCGAGGAAGCGCGCGAAGGCAACCGAGTTCAGCGTCGGGTCCGGGCCCTGGATCCGCTTGACGGTCCCGAGGCTGCGCAGCTGCTTGACGACCTTGTCGGACACGACCGTCTTCGGCCCGACCACGTAGATCTTCGGTTGCTGGTGGGAGGCGATCGCGGCGCGCGTGTCGGCCGGCAGGCGGTCCTTCTCGGTGAAGAGGAGCGGGTCGCCGGACTTGGCCGCCCACGCGGCGGCGGGCATCGCGTAGGCGGGATCGCCGGCACCGACGATCATCAAACGGTCGCTCGTGGTCCCGCGCGCGGCGGCCTGGAAGGCGTCCAGCGCGCGCGCCAGCGAGAAGATGTCCTTGCCGCGGATGTCGGTCGTGCGCAGGTCCTTCGGGCGCGCGGCGTCGCCCACGCGGATGATCTGCGCGTCGCCGGCCGCGCGGGAGCCGCGGGGCGCCAGCGCGTCCAGCGCGTCCTGGGTGCCGGGCGACAGGTCGCGGCCCTGGGAGAAGAGCATGGGCGCGCGCACGGGTGCGCTCATGAGCACGGCGGCGGCGAGCGCGGCGCGTGGGTCGGTCGAGTCGACCAGGGCGACCGCGCGGGGGCGGGTCAGCGGCGTGGCCCCGGAGAAGACGGCGCGCGCGGCGCCAACCGCGTCGGCCGCCGGGTCGGCGCCCCCGATGCGCGTGGTGTTCTTCGTCGCGAACGCGGGGAAGCCCAGGTCGCGCGCGACCTCCTTCTCGGTGCCCTTGACCCCGATCGAGGGCTTGTCGACCGCGCGGGGTTGGTCCTTGTTACCGCAGCCGGCAGCGACGGTCGCGGCGGCCAGCGCGCAGGCGGTGAGGAAGGCGCTGCGGGGGCGAGACACGGCCCCAGCCTAACCGGGCAGACGGCGCCCGCCGGCCACACGCGCAGCAGGGCTCGCCCGGTGACCATCCCGATAACGTTGGCGAAGCAACGGGCGTGGCGCGTCATACTCAGCACCACATGCGTGAACGACAGCGTTTGTTCTGGATCGGCCTGGCGCTGGCGCTCGTGTGCGCTGCCGCGCCCGAACGCGCCCTGGCGCTCACCGCGCAGGACGAACCCGGGTCGCTCACCCTCCGCGACCACGGGCGCACGGTCGTCATCGAGAAGGCGCCGTGGCGCCTGAGCGTGCGTGAGGAGGGTGGCCGCGTTCTCGCCGCCGAGGCCGCGGCGACCGCGGTCGAGGAGATCCCGAACGCCGACCGCTCGGCCTTCGCCGACATAGTCGGAGACACCGACATCGCCTACCCCGGCCTCCCGACGGTCTCCTATCAACCCCTGGCCTACCGGCGGGCGGGGACGTGGCGCCACGTGGCGGCGTTGCGGACCTCCGCGCTGCGCGACGGGGCCGCCGAGCTCGACGTGGCCACGAGCGACGGGGGTACAGGCAGGGTCACCGTGGCCATCGAGCCCGACGGCGCGGTGCGCGTTGCCTTCCGGCCGCCGCCGGGTGAGGCGGTCGAAGCGGTGGCCGACGCGTTCGTCGCCCCGGTGGGCGAGCGCTACCTCGGTGGCGGTCAGCGCTTCGGCGCGATCGATCAGCGTGGGCGCAGCGTGCCGCTGTGGGTCAGCCACGGGCCCGGCTCGGACCGCTTCGGTTCGACCAACGAGATCGCCGTTCCCTTTCTGCTCTCCACGGGCGGCTGGGCCCTCGGGCTCGAGTCCGCGGCGCGCGGCGAGCTCAACGTGGCGGTCCCGGGCGAGCGGCCCGACCTGCTCAACGCGGTCATCGAGGCGCCGGAGCTCGAGCTCCGCCTCTACACGGGCTCCCCGCCGGAGATGCTCTCGGCCTACACGCAGCGCTCGGGCCGACCGAGCCCGCCACCGGCGGCGTGGGCCTACGAGCCCGCCTACTGGATGGACGAGGGCAACACCCAGGCGGCGATCGAGGCCTACGTCGACCGGCTCGGGCGCGAGGACCTCGCCGCGGGCGCGTTCTGGATCGACAACCCGTGGGAGGCCCACAAGGGCGACTTCGGCCCCGACCCCAAGCGCTTCCCCTCCTTCGACGCGATGGTCGCGCGCCTGCGCGACCGCGGTGTGCACGTCGTGGCGTGGGCGAGCCCGTTCGTCGACAAGGACTCCGCCCTGGGCCCTGCCGTCAATGCCGGGGGGCACCTCGTCGAGGGAACGGGCGCTGATGACGCCACCTACGTACCGCCGCGCGGCCTGGACCCTCACCTGGACTTCACCGACCGCCCGGGGGTCGACCTCTACGAAGCGGCTGCGGCGCGGCTGCTCGCGCGCGGCGTGGACGGCTTCAAGGCCGACCGCAGCGAGGAGGATCTCGGGGACGCTTCGCGCTGGGCCGACGGCGCCCCCAACCGGCTGCAGCACAACCTCTACCCGGTTCGCTACCAGGCCGCGCTGCGGGCGGCCTGCGTCCGCGCGGGCAAGGCGGACTGCTTCATCATCGCCCGCGGCGGGGCGGCGGGCTCCCAGCGCCACGCCGCCGCGTGGGCGGGCGACAACCTGTCGGCCCCGGGCGCCGCCGGCCTCGGCCAGGCGCTGCGCAGCCTGCTCTCCCTCTCGCTGTCGGGCCAGCCGATCTCGGGTTCGGACATCGGCGGGTACACCGGGACGCGCTCCGACGCCGGCGACGGCTTCCCCACCAAGGAGCTGTTCATCCGCTGGACGCAGCTCGGGGCGCTCTCGCCGATCATGCAGACGCTGTACGCCCCGTGGGAGTTCGACGCGGAGACCGTCGCCGTCTTCCGCCGCTACGCGGCGTTCCACGCGGCGCTGGCGCCGACCCTCGCCCGCTGGGGCCGCGAGGCGGCGGGGACCGGAGTGCCGATCGTGCGGCCGCTGCCCTACGCGTTCGGCGGCGACGCGTCGGCCGCGCAGGTCGACGACGAGTACCTGCTCGGGCCGGACCTGCTCGTGGCGCCGGTCACGGAGACGGGTCAGGGCAACGAGTCGCGGACGGTCTACCTGCCGGAGGGTCGCTGGCGTGACGTCTGGAGCGGCGCGGTGACCGCGGGGCCGCAGACGCTCGTGGTTGCGCCGCCGCTGGACCAGATCCCGCTCTACGTCCGCGAGGGTGGGAGCTTCCCGAAGGAGGCGCTGGACGCGTTGAAGGATCCGCGGGGGCGCGGACCGCGGCCCGGGGCGGGGGTGGGCCCGGGCGCCGCGGGTTCGCCGTGCCGCGATCGTCTGGCGCCCCGCTCGCGGCTCACGCGGCGCAGCCGCACCGCGCTACGCGGCCGTGCGGGCGACCGGGGATGTCGGGCCACCGGTGTGCGCCGGGTCCAGGTCGCCGTCCAGCGTCGGGCCGGCCGGCGGTGCCGCTCGCTGGGGCCCGCGGGCCGCTTCGGACGGCCCGCGCCGTGCCGCCGTCTTCGCTTCCTGCGTGCTCGCGGGCGCACGACGTGGGTCCTACCGCTGCGCCGGCCGCTTCCCGCCGGTCGCTACCGCATCTCCATCCGCGCGACCGACCGCGCCGGCAACCGCGACCGGCGGGGTCGGGTCGTGGCGTTGACGGTGCGCGCGCGGGCCGTGCGTTCCGCGCGCTGACCGGCGCCGGGATCCCGCACAGCCGATCGTCGAGGGCGACCAGGCCCAGCTCGTCGCTGGGCTGCGGCTCGACACGAGCGCCGCCGGCGACCCGTCCGGCGCCAAGGGCCCCCGCTGGCGTCCGGTGCTGCGCTCGACGCGGTTCCGCGCGCGTCATCCCGACGGCCTGTAGCCGGCGCGCGACGCCGCGGTAGCCGCGCGGCCCGGCGGGTACGCTAGGCCGCGCGACGTCAACCACCCCCGCAGGAGGAACCATGGCCGGCATGTCCGGACGCATGTCCACCGTCATCAAGGCGAAGATCTCGAAGCTGCTGGACAAGGCCGAGGATCCGTCGGAGACGCTGGACTACAGCTACGAGCAGCAGCTCCAGCAGCTGCAGCAGGTCAAGAAGGGGATCGCCGACGTCGTCACCGCCAAGAAGCGGCTGCAGATGCAGTCCTCCAAGCTCGAGGGCTCGGTCGTCAAGCTCGACACCCAGGCCCGTCAAGCGCTCGCCGCCGGCAAGGAGGACCTCGCGCGCACCGCCCTGGAGCGCAAGACGCTGGCCCAGACCGAGCTCCAGGGGCTCGATCAGCAGGTCACCGAGCTCGAGGCCCAGCAGCAGCAGCTCATCGACTCCGAGCAGAAGCTGCGCACGAAGATCGAGTCCTTCCGGACCAAGAAGGAGGTCATCAAGGCGCAGTACTCCGCCGCCGAGGCCCAGGTCCGCATCTCCGAGGCCGCGACCGGCGTCGGGGAGCAGATGGCCGACGTCGGCCTGGCGATGCAGCGCGCGACTGACAAGACCGAGCAGATGAGGGCCCGCGCCGACGCGGTCGCCGAGCTCGAGGCCGCGGGCACGTTCGAGGATCTCACCCAGCTCGGGGGCGGGCAGGACGACATCGACCGCCAGCTGCACGAGCTGACCAGCCAGAGCACCGTCGACGACGAGCTGTCGAAGATGAAGGCCGAGCTCGGCTCGGGGTCCGCCACCGAGCCCCAGTCGCAGATCACCCCGGGCGGAGGTGCCGCATGATCGTCCGGATCTCCTCCGAGGACGTCTTCGAGATCGACGACGCGCAGCACGGCAAGCTCAACGAGCTCGACGATGCGGTCGTCGCGAAGGTGGACGCAGGCGACGAGGCGGGGTACAAGACCGCCTTCGACGCGCTGCTGTCGTTCGTGCGGTCCGAGGGAACCGTGCTGCCCGACGACGACCTGCGCAGCTCCGACCACATCCTCCCGCCGGCGGACCTCACCTTCGCGGAGGCCGGGGAGAACTTCACGGGCGAGGGCCTCATCCCGGACCCGCCCGCCGCCGCCGAGTAGCCGGCGCTACACCCCCAGGTCCTCGGCGAAGTGCCGCGCGCGGTAGCCGCGGCGCTCGCCGAGGCGGGCCAGGGCGGGGATGAGATAGCGCTGGACGCCAGGCACCGGGAGGTCCAGCAGCGTCGTCTCGCGGTACGCGTGGCCCATCACGGCAAGGCGCAGCGCGGCGCTCGGCGACCGGGGTATCGCGCGTTTCGTGTACCCGCCGGCCCGGCCGACCGCGGCGGAGTCCTCGAGGAAGTTCTGCAGATCGGGGTGCGCCGGTTGCACCGCAGTCGTGAAGCTGACGACCGCCCCGGTCGCGTTGCGGAAGCGGTGGCGGACGCCCGGCGCGACGACGACCGTCTCCCCGGCGGTTGCGGCGCGCTCGCCCTTGCCGGCGAGGAAGGTGACCTCGCCCTCGAGGACCTCGAAGGTCTCGGTCAGCCCCGGATGGACGTGGGGTGGGACGCCGGCCCCCGGCTGAACCCAGCAGCGCACCTGAAGGACCTCCGCGCCGTCGCGACCGGGAACCCGGTCGAAGCCGTAGCGGATCCGCAGGGCGGGGTCCTCGACGATCTTCTCAGCCATCTCGCGCTCCTTTGACCGGCCGCCCGCCTAGTCTCGGCGGCACTTGACCAGCGCAACGTTACCTAAGGGTCGTTAGGTTGTCGAACGCGGCGCCCCGCCGGCGACTGACGGCGGCCGCCCGGCGCGAGCTCATCGAGCAGGCCGCGACCGCGGTCTTCGCGGAGCGCGGCTACCACGGCGCGTCGATGGACGAGATCGCGCACCGGTCCGGCGTCTCGGCACCGGTCCTCTACGACCACTTCGCGTCGAAGCTCGACCTGCACCGCCGGCTGCTCGAGCGCCACTTCGCCGGGCTGCAGGACGTCTGGCGCGAGAACCTGCCCGACGACGAGGAGCCAACCCAGAGGATCGCGCGGGCGTTCGACGCGTGGTTCGCCTATGTGCAGGGTCACCCGTACGCGTGGCGCATGCTGTTTCGCGAGACGACGGGCGACCCCGAGGTCGACGCCGTCCACCGCGAGGTCGCCGAGCGCAGCCGGGCGGTCGTGCTCCCGCTGCTGGCGCGCGAGCAGGGAGCCGACGCCGCCGCGGGCCCGCAGGGTCCCGGCGTCGATGCGCTGGCCATGTCGTGGGAGGTCCTGCGGTCGGCCATGCAGGGTCTCGCGCTGTGGTGGTACGACCACCAGGACGTCCCGCGGGACCATGTCGTCGCCACGGCGATGAACTGGCTCTGGATCGGCTTGGAGCGCGTCAGCGCCGGTGAGCGCTGGTCCCCGGGGGCGCCGTGATGCTGACCGCCAGCACGCCGAACAGGGTGGCGATGGCGCGCAGCACGCGCGGGACGCTACTTCAGCGGCGGAGGCGGTGGTGCAGGTGGACGAAGCCGCTTGCGAAGCGCCCCGCATCGACCAGCTCGAGGTCGCCATTGACGGTGTCGGGCAACGCCCGCTTCCCGCTGCCGACGAGGACCGGCGCGAGGATCAGGTGGACGTCGTCGACGATCCCGGCGGCGAAGGCGTGCGCCGCGAGCGCGGGGCCGCCGATCGACAGATCGCGATCCTCCCGCGCCTTCATCTGCTCGACGGCCGCAGTGTCGAAGCTGCGCTCGATCCGTGTGCGGGCGCTCGCGGGAGCGTCGAGCGTTGCGGAGTAGACGACCTTGTCGGTCGCCCGCCACAACTCGGCGAAGTCGCGCATGGGCTCGGGCTCGCCGCTGGTGTCCATGGTCTCCCAGGCCACCATCACCTCGTACATCTCACGCCCGTACAGGCCGGTGCCCACGCCGCGCTCGATGTCGTTGACGAAGCGGTGGACCTCCTCGTCCGGCGCGGCCCAGGCGAAGGAGCCCTGCTCGTCGGCGATGTAGCCATCGAGCGAGGCGATCGCGAGGTAGAGCAGACGGCCCATTGGAAGACCGTATGCCGTTGCAGCGACTGAGCGCCCGCCGGTACGAGCCGCCTTGGGCGACATCTCGGTCGCGGAGCGACCTGAATGTCGCCCAAACCGCCGTTCTGGTTGCGCCGCGTCCGCTCAGAACCGCTCACGCTCCCGCACGTGGCGGTGCCAGTACGCGGTCATCGACCAGGGCAGGCACCAGACCGCGATGCGCCAGCGGTTCCGGTCGACCTCATCGAGCGCCGGGTTCATCGCGATGTCCGCTTGGAACGTGCCCCAGGGCGATGACCACGATGGCCCCGTGCACGGCCGCATAGAGGGCGTAGCGCGTGAGGCGCCGGAGATCGGCGCGTCAGACCGGGATGCCCCAGAGCGGGAACCAGCGTTCCAGCTCGGGCTCGACGGGCAGCTCGTTGCCGATCTGCGCCTTGAGCTGCAGCTCGCGCTCGGTCGAGCGCTGCTGGGCGCCGCCCGCGGGCACGAACGGGTACCAGCTGCCCCGCTTGAAGTTGTAGATCAGGTACAGGGGGGTCTTCTCGGCGTCCTCGAAGGCGAAGACGGCGCACAGCACGCGGTCGGCGTAGCCGCCGGCTCGCAGCGCCTCGCCAACGGCGTTCAGTGCCACGACGAGGTCCTCGACGTCGTCGTCGGCGACGATCAGCCACTGGTACTGGAAGCTGTCCTCGTGGGTGGCGACCGTCGTGCCGGTCTCCTGCGAGGTGCCCCGCACGACCTCCTCCATCTCGGTGACGATCGCCGCGAAGTCGGCCGTCCCCAGCGGCTGGAAGACGATCGCGGCCTTCCCGCGCGTCGTGATGTTGTGCGCGACCTGCAGCTGCACGTAGGCCGTACTCAGCGCGAAGAGGTGGTCGGGCGCCGGCGTCTTGATCTTCTGACGGCCGAGAAGGGAGTCGAGGAAGCCCATGCGCTAGCGGACCCCGGCGCCCTGCAGCTCGCCCTCGATGCGCGACAGCGCCGCGATGCGCTTCTCCATCGGCGGGTGCGTGCTGAACAGGTTGAACAGCGACTTCTTCGCGCCCGCGGGGAAGATGAAGAACGCGTTCAGCTCCGGGTGGGCGCGCAGATCCTGCTGCGGGATGCGGTCCATCTGCCCGCTGATCTTCAGCAGCGCCGAGGACAGCGCGCTGGGGCGGCCGGTGATGACCGCGGCGCCGCGGTCTGCGGAGAACTCGCGGTAGCGCGACAGCGCCTGCATCAGGACGAAGGACACGACGTAGACGGCCACCGACACCAGGATCAGGCCGAGGATGCCCGGGCCGTTGTCGCCGTCGTCGTCCCCGTAGCCACCCCCGCCGCCGTACCCGCCGCCGCCGAAGAGGAAGCCGAACTGCACGACCATCGAAGCGATCGAGGCGAAGAAGCTCGCCAGGGTCATGATCACCATGTCGCGGTTGGCGATGTGGGACAGCTCGTGGGCCATGACGCCCTCGAGCTCGGCGGGGGAGAGCAGCTCCATGATCCCGGTCGTCGCGCAGACCGTTGCGGCCTTCTGCGATCGCCCCATCGCGAACGCGTTGGGCATCGGGTTGTCGGCGACGGCGATCTTCGGCTTGGGCAGGTCCGCCTGCACGCAGAGCCGCTCGATCATCGCGTGCAGCTCCGGCGCCTCCTGGGGCGACACCTCCCGCGCGCCCATGGCGCGCAGCGCGAGCTTGTCCGACGCGAGGAGCTGAAAGACGAACAGCCCACCGGCGATCAGGAAGATCGTGATGCCCTGCGCGCCGGCGGCGAACAGCGCCCCGACGAAGACCACGTAGACCAGCCCGAGCAGGAACATCGTGAGCAGCATCCGGGCTTGGAGGCCGCTGTCACGGCCGAACGAGGTGCGGGTGGGAGCCATCGGTCCAGTGTGACAGTGCCCTTGCTCCTTCCCGTGCAACGAATCTTGGCTGTGTGCAGGGCGTCCTCTCCTAGAGTGCCGCCGGCATGCGAAGGCTCGTTCCCCTCCTTGCGTGCGTGGTCCTTCCCTGCCTGCTGTGGGCGGCTCTGCCGCTGACGTCTGCCGGCGCTCCGCCGAAGGCCCGCGTCGCCAAGCTCCAGAAGAAGATCGACGTCACCCGCGGGAAGATCGGGCGCCGCAAGGGCACCGAACGCGTCCTGTCGACCGACATCTCGGCCTACTCGCACCGCATCAACCGGCTGCAGACCAAGATCACACGCCTGGACACACGCGAGGCGCGCATCCAGGCCGACCTCGACGCGAAGCGGGCCGAGCTCGCGCGCCTACAGGACGAGCTGCGCGCCGAGCGCCGGCGTCTGGCCCGCCTGCGTGCGCGGATGATCGTGTCCCGCCGCGCGCTCTCCACGCGGCTGGTCGAGATGTACGAAGCCGACAAGCCCGACGTGGTCACCGTCGTCATGAACTCGAAGGGCTTCGCCGACCTGCTGGAGCGCGGGGAGTTCATCCGTCGCATCTCCGACCAGGACCGCAACGTCGTCAAGCTCGTGCGCCAGGCCCAGGCCGAGGCCACGCGCACGGAAGCGAAGCTCAACAAGCTCGAGCGCCGCCAGCAGGAGGTCACCGCGATCATCCTGCGCCACCGCGACGAGATCGCGGCGGTCAAGGGCGAGCTCGTGGGCACCCGCGTCGGCTACGCGCGGACGCGGGCCGGGAAGGCGAACGCGCTGAGCAACGTCCGCGCCGAGCGCATCGACCTCCAGGACGACCTGGCTTCAACCCAGAAGGAGCAGGCCAAGGTCCAGGCCACGCTGCGCGCCGCGCAGACGGCGTCGGTGGGGGGCGGGGCGCTGCCGGCCGGGCCGATCCGTCCCGGCAACGGTCAGTTCATCTGGCCGGTCACCGGTCCCATCACCGGGGTGTTCGGCGAGCAGCGCCCGGGCCACATCCACGCGGGCATCGACATCGCCGCCCCCAACGGCACGCCGATCCGCGCCGCCGGCTCGGGCAAGGTCGTCCTCATGGCCTTCACCGGCGGCTACGGCAACTACACCTGCATCTCCCACGGCGGTTCGCTCTCCACCTGCTACGCGCACCAGTCGCGCTTCGGCACGTCGCTCGGCGCGTCCGTCAAGAAGGGCCAGGTGATGGGCTACGTGGGCAACACGGGGCACTCCTTCGGCGATCACCTGCACTTCGAGGTCCGCGTGAACGGCAACCCCGTCGCGCCGATGGCCTACCTGTAGGCCCCGCTCTTCCGTCTGAGAGGCGCCAACTCTTCCGTCTGAGGTTTTGGCATGCCATACTTTGTGTTATGGCATGCCTGCACCCGCTCACCGCGACGGCCCGCTGATGGCCGTCGCCGCCCCTCCGCTCGACCTCGAGCCGCCGCCCGCCGACCCCGGCGGGCCTGCCGCCCACGGCCCGCTGCGTCGCCGCCTGGCCCTGCTCGGCCCAGCCTTCGTCGCCTGCATCGCCTACGTCGACCCGGGGAACTTCGCGACGAACATCGCGGGTGGCGCGAAGTACGGCTACCTGCTGCTGTGGGTGATCGTCGCGGCCAACCTGATGGCGATGCTCATCCAGAACCTGTCAGCCAAGATCGGGATCGCCACCGGGAAGAACCTCGCCGAGCTCTGCCGCGAGCACCTGCCGCGGCGCGTGTCGTGGGGGCTGTGGGTCCAGGCCGAGCTGATCGCGATGGCCACCGACCTCGCGGAGTTCATCGGCGCGGCGATCGCGCTGAACCTGCTCTTCGGCGTGCCGCTGTTCCCCGCAGGGCTCATCACCGCCGTCGTCGCCTTCGCGATCCTCGCGCTCCAGGGCCGCGGCTACCGCCGCTTCGAGCTGGTCATCGGCGGCATGCTCGGGATCATCCTGCTCGGGTTCCTGTACGACACGCTGGCGATCGGCTTCGTGCCCGGAGAGGCGGTCAAGGGCTTCGTCCCCGGCTTCGCGGGCACGGACTCGGTCCTGCTGGCCACCGGCATCCTCGGCGCGACCGTCATGCCGCACGTGATCTACCTGCACTCAGCGCTCACCCAGCGGCGGGTCCCGGCCACCGGCGCGCGCGAGCGGCGCCGGCTGCTGCGCTTCAGCCGCATCGACGTGACGATCGCCATGACCTTGGCGGGGCTGATCAACATGTCGATGCTGGTCATCGCCGCGTCGCTGTTCAACAAGCGTGGTCTCGAGGTCGACTCGATCGAGTCCGCCCACGCCGGGCTGATCACGCTGGTCGGCTCAGGAGCGGCGCTGGCCTTCGCGCTCGCGCTGCTGGCCGCGGGCCTGGCCTCCTCGAGCGTCGGCACCTACGCCGGCCAGGTCGTCATGCAGGGCTTCATCCGCCGCACCATCCCGCTGGTCCTGCGGCGCCTGGTGACGATGGCGCCGGCGCTCGTCGTCCTGGCCATCGGACTGGACCCGTCGCGCTCGCTGGTCCTCAGCCAGGTAGTGCTGTCCTTCGGCATCCCCTTCGCGCTGGTGCCGCTGGTCATGCTCACCAGCCGTCGCGAGATCATGGGGGAGCTCGTCAATCGCCGCCTGACCACGACCGTCTCCTGGGTCGTCGCGGCGCTCATCAGCCTGCTCAACGCCTTCCTGCTGGTGCAGACGTTCGGGCTGGTGTAGGTCCCGCGTAGCCTGTCCGGGCAACCGTGCAGCCCGACCTGGACATCCTCGGCCTCCCCCTGAAGACCTTCGGGCTGCTCTTCGGCCTTGCCTTCGTGGCCTGTGGGCTCGTCCTCTCCCGCCGCCTGAAGGAGCTGGGCAAACCGGTCGATTGGGCCTACGAGATCGTCTTCAGCGCGCTGCTCGGTGGCGTGGTCGGGGCCAAGCTCTACTACGTCGTGCAGAACTACGACAGCGGCGATTCGTTGCTCGGGAACGTGTTCTCGGGCTCTGGGCTGGTCTGGTACGGCGGGGCGTTCGGCGGCGCGCTCGCGGTCGGGCTGTGGGCCCGGCGGCGCGGCTTCTTCTCCGTCGCCCTGCTGGACCTGTGCGCCGTGCCGCTCGCGCTGGGCTACGCGATAGGCCGCGTCGGCTGCCAGATCTCCGGCGACGGGGACTACGGCAAGCCGTGGGACGGGCCGTGGGCGATGGCCTATCCGGACGGGGCGGTGCCGACCGACGTGACCGTCCACCCGACCCCGATCTACGAGACGCTGGCCATGGGGCTGGCCGCGTGGGCGCTGTGGCGCGCGCGCGACGCCTTCCGGCCCGGTGTGCTGTTCGCCTTCTACCTCGTGCTCGCGGGGCTCGAGCGCTTCCTCGTCGAGTTCCTGCGCCGCAACGACGCCGCCGTCCTGGGGCTCACCGTCCCGCAGGTCGAGAGCATGGTCATGGCCACCGCCGGCGTCCTGTGGCTCGCTCTCGCAGCGCGACGGGGCGGGCTGCGGCGCGACCCGGCCGCCGCCACCGCGCGACCGGTTGCCGGGCGCGGCGGCACCGCGGCGCCCGCGTGAGACCCCGGGGCCCGGTCAATCTCGTCCTCGCCGAAGCGCGCGGTTGATGAAGCGCATGCCGTAGGCCTGCAGCTCGGGGTCGTGCTGCACCGAGCGGTGATGGCCGCCGGGCACGACGACGAGCTTGGAGCCCGCGGCCAGGCGGTGCAGTTCGCGCGAGTGCTCGACGGGCACCTGCTCGTCACCCTCGGCGTGCAGGAGCAGCAGCCTTTGCCCCAGCCGTGCGGCCGCCGCCCCCGCGTCGTGATCGTGCAGCAGAGCCTCCAGGGCGGGCCGGTCGGCGCCGAAGGCGAACCGGTCGCCGCGCAGCCCGCGAGCGAGGCCGGCCGCGCTCGCGGGGCAGATCGCCACGACCGCGCCCGGATCGACGAGGTGCGCCGCCGCCAGGGCGAGGTAGCCGCCCATGCTCGATCCGCGCAGGGCCAGGCGAGCGCTGCCGCTGCGCTCGCGCACCAGCGCGGCCATCGCCGCAACGTCCAGCAGCGCGCCGCCGTCCATGGCCCCCTCGCTGGCGCCGTGCCCGCGCTGATCGAAGGCGATCGCCGCCATCCCGGACGCCCGGACCGACCGCGCGAAGTCGAAGTGGTTCTCCTTCACGGAGTCCGCGCCGTGCAGCACGACGACGCTTCCCAGCGGCTCGCCGGGCGGCAGGAACAGGGCGAAGGACAGGCCGTGGTGCAGCCCTTGCTCAGCGGGTGGCTCGACGTTCAGGGTGCGCACCGCGTGGCATGATGGATCGTCGATGGCCGCCGCGCAACAGCTCCTCGACGTCTATCCCCTCAGCAGCTGCCTCAACGCCGACGGCGTGCTCGCGATCGGCGGGGTCAGCGCGCTGGACCTTGCCCGTGAGTTCGGCACGCCGGCCTACGTCGTGGCGCAGGACGACCTGCGCGCGCGCGCCCGGTCCTTCCGCACCGCCTTCGCCGCGCGCAGCCCGCGGACACACGTCTCCTTCGCCTCCAAGGCGTTCCCGTGCACGGCCGTGTTGCGGGTCTTCGCGCAGGAGGGCCTGGGCTGCGACGTCGCCTCCGCGGGTGAGCTCGCGCTGGCCCTGCGCGCCGGCTTCTCCCCCGAGCAGATCCTCGTGCACGGCAACGCGAAGTCCGAGGCCGAGCTGCACGGCGCCGTCGCCGCCGGCGTGGGCCTGATCGTCGTCGACAACGACGACGAGATCGACCGCCTCGGCGCCGTGCTGCGCGAAACCGGCGCCCGCCAGGCCGTGCTCATCCGCGTCGCGCCGGGGGTCAGCCCCGACACCCACCCGTCGATCTCCACCGGCGGCCCGAACACGAAGTTCGGCTTCAGCCTCGCCGACGCGCCCGCGGCCATCGCGCGCCTGCAGGCCGACCCCGACCACGTCGACCTCCAGGGCGTGCACTTCCACATCGGGTCGCAGATCCTCAGCCTCGAACCGTTCCGCGCCGCGCTGGAGGCGGTGCGCGTGCTCGGCGACTTCGACACCTACGACCTCGGGGGTGGGCTCGGCGCCGCGTACGGGCAGGACGACGACCCGCCCTCGATCGAGGACTACGCCGCGGCGAAGGTCGCGATGGTCGACGAGCTCGTCGGCCCAGGCAAGCGCATCCTCGACGAGCCGGGTCGCGCGCTGGTGGCCAACGCCGGCGTGACCCTCTACACGGTGCAGTCGGTCAAGCGCAACGTGGCGACGTGGGTCGCCGTCGACGGCGGCATGTCGGACAACCTGCGCCCGATGCTCTACGGAGCGCGCTACGAGGTCGAGGTGGCCGACCGCTTCGGCGGGGGCACGCCCTGCCACGTCACGGGCAAGCACTGCGAGTCCGGCGACGTCATCGTCCGCGACGCGACGTTGGCCGACCCCCGGGTGGGCGACATCCTGGTCACGCCCGGCACTGGGGCCTACGGCTACGCGATGGCCAACAACTACAACGGGGTCCCGCGCCCGCCGGTGGTCTTCGTCGCCGGCGGCGACGCGCGCGTCGTCGTCCGCCGCGAGCACACCGACGACCTCTTCGCCCGCGACGTCGATCCCGCATGAGCACCGTCTTCCGCGTCGGGTTGCTCGGCCACGGGACGGTCGGGGCCGCCTTCGACGAGCTGCTTGCGGCCCGCGCGCCCCACGTGGAGGCGCTCACGGGGCTGCGCCCCGAGGTGACCGGCGTCCTCACGCGCAGCCGTGGCGACTTCGAGGAGATCCTCGCCGGCTCGGACCTGGTGGTGGAGGTCATCGGCGGCCTGGACCCGGCGCGCGACTACGTGCTGCGCGCCATGCGCGCTCACAAGCACGTCGTGACCGCCAACAAGCAGCTGCTGTCCCACCACGGGGAGGAGCTGTGGGCGGCCGCGCGCGAGCACGGCGTGCAGCTGCGCTTCGAGGCGGCGGTCGCGGGGGTCGTTCCCGTGATCCGCGTGCTGCAGGAGTCGCTGGCCGCGGCCCACATCGACCGCATCCACGGGATCGTCAACGGGACCACGAACTACATCCTCAGCGAGATGGCGCGCACCGGCGCGTCCTACGCCGACGCGCTGGCCGACGCGCAGCGCCTCGGCTACGCCGAGGCCGATCCGACCGACGACGTCAACGGGCGCGACGCGGCGGCCAAGATGGCGATCATCGCGCGGCTCGCCTTCAGCACGCCGGTCCACATCGACCAGGTCACCAGCGAGGGCATCGAGCAGATCACCGCCGACGACATGGCCTACGCGCGCGAGCTCGGCCTGGGGCTGAAGCTGATCGGTACCGCCGAACGCGTCGAGGGCGGGCTGTCGGTGCGCGTGCATCCCGCGTTCCTCTACGCCGGCCACCCGCTGGCCAGCGTCAGCGGCCCGTTCAACGCGGTCACCGTGGAGTCCGAGGCGATCACCGAGGTGACGATGTCGGGGCCGGGCGCGGGGGGTCCGCAGACCGCCAGCGCGGTACTCGGCGACGTGATCTCGGCGATGATCCCGCCCGCGTCGACGCCCGAGACGACCGCGAGCCTGGCGCTGGTCGACGACGTCGAGTCGGCGTTCTACCTCTACCTCGAGGTCGCCGACCGGCCCGGCGTGCTCGCGCAGGTCGCCGAGCTGCTGGGCATGCAGGGGGCGTCGATCAAGTCGGTCGTGCAGAAGGGGCTGGGGGACAACGCGCGGCTGGTCATGGTCGTCCACCCGCTGCTGGAGTCGCGCTTCTACGCCGCCGTCGAGCTGATCTCGCGCCTGGACTTCGTGCGCTCGCGGCCGCGGGCGATCCGCGTGATCGAAGAGCAGTTCGGCTGAGCTCTGATGCCCGGCTTGATCGAGCGCTACCGCGAGCACCTGCCGTTCGCCGCGGACGACCCGGTGGTGACGCTGAGCGAGGGCTCGACGCCGCTCGTGCGGGCCGACCATCTCTGCGAACGCGTCGGCGCCGACGTCTGGCTCAAGCTCGAGGGGGCCAACCCGACCGGCTCCTTCAAGGACCGGGGGATGACCTGCGCGGTCTCCGATGCCGTGCGCGGCGGCGCCGAGGCGGTCATCTGCGCGTCGACCGGGAACACCGCCGCCTCGCTGGCCGCCTACGCGGCGAAGGCCGGCATCCGCGGTGCGGTCATCGTCCCCGACGGCAAGATCGCCACCGGCAAGCTCGCCCAGGCGCTCATCCACGGGGCCCGCGTGATCGCCATGCGCGGGAACTTCGACCAGGCGCTGGAGATCGTCCGCGAGCTCACCCAGCGCCACCCGATCGCGCTGGTCAACTCCGTCAACCCGTTCCGCCTGGAGGGGCAGAAGACGGCGGCCTTCGAGATCGACGAGGAGCTCGGCGCCATCGACGCGCTGTGCATCCCCGTCGGCAACGCCGGCAACATCACCGCCTACTGGAAGGGCTTTCAGGAGATCGAGCGTTCGCCGCGGATGCTTGGCTTCCAGGCGGCGGGATCGGCGCCGCTGGTCACCGGGCGGCGGGTCCTGGAGCCGGAGACGATCGCCAGCGCGATCCGGATCGGCAACCCGGCGCGCTGGGAGGAGGCGATGGGCGCGATGACCGCGTCGCGGGGTAGCGTCCAAGCGGTGACCGACGAGCAGATCCTCGACGCCTACCGGCTGCTGGCCCAGCGCGAAGGGATCTTCTGCGAGCCGGCGTCGGCCGCGTCGGTCGCGGGGTTGCTCACCCACGGCGCGGGCGATGCGCAGCGCATCGTCTGCGTCCTCACCGGCCACGGGCTGAAGGACCCGCAGACCGCGCTGGAGCAGGTCGAGCCCGTCGTGCCCTGCGAGGCGGAGCTGGAAGCGGTCGAGCGCGCCGTGCTGGGCTGAGGCTCAGGCGGGCAGGACGGAGACGGCGTACCGGGCGAAGATCCGGTCGCTCGTGACGATCGAGAGCCCCTCGGTCTGCGCCTGGGCGATCAGCATGCGGTCGAAGGGGTCGCCGTGGATGCGGGGGAGGCGGCCGGCGACCCGGGCGTGCGTGAAGGTGATGTCGAGGGGATGCATCGCCGCTTCGAGCGCCTTCTCCGCAACGTCGCCTTCGATCCGCAGCTTCCCCGAAGCCCGCTTGATCTCGATCTCCCACAGGCTGGCTGCACTGACGAAGACGTCGTTGTCACCCGCGGCTATCGCCGACAAGGCATCGCCGCCGAGTTGCGGGGCATGACCGATGAACCAGATCAGCGCGTTCGAGTCCAGCAGCAGCCTCACGGCAGGTCAGGGTCATCGGGGAAGATCTTCGAGTTGTAGAAGCTGTCGATCAGCTCCTGATCGGGCTCGTCCCAGTCGTCGGCCATCCAGATCTTGCCCTTCAGCGCGCCCGGCTTGCGATCCGGACGCTTCGGCTCGTGCGCCGTCAGCCGCGCGACCGGCTGCCCGTTGCGCGCGATCACGACGTCCTCGCCCGCCTCGACGCGCTCGAGCAGCTTCGACAGCGTCGTCTTGGCCTCGTGGACGTTGACCTGGTGCATTGGCTAAGCCTAGCTAGGTAGGGTCCGCGTGGCAATGGACCGCCGCCGCCTCGTCCGCGTGCCCGCCTCGTCGGCCAACCTCGGCCCCGGGTTCGACACCTTCGCCGCCGCCCTGGCCCTGCACATGGAGCTCGAGGTCGTCGAGACGGGGACCTTCGCCGTCGAGACCACCCTGCAGATCGCCACCGACCGGCGCAACCTCGCGGTCCGGGGCTTCGAGGCACTGCACCCCGCCGACGACTTCACCTTCCGCATCCAGTCGGACATCCCGCTCAGCGGCGGTCTGGGGTCAAGCGCCGCGGCCTACGTCGCCGGGCTCGTGGCCGCCGACCACCTCTTCGAGCTCGACGCCGACGTGCTGCGCCTCGCCTCAGACCTCGAGGGGCACCCCGACAACGTCGCCGCCGCGTTGAAGGGCGGCTTCGTCGTGTGCGCGGGCGACCACGTCGCCCGCTTCGATCCGCCGAGCGGCCTGGAGGCCATCCTCGTCGTGCCGCACGAACCGGTGCGCACCCGGCAGGCGCGGGCCGCGCTGCCTCACAGCGTGGCCATGGCCGACGCCGTCTTCAACACCGCTCACGGCGCCATGCTCGTCATGGGGCTCAGCTCAGGCGACTGGGATCTCGTGCGCCGCGGCCTGAAGGATCGCCTGCACCAGCCGCACCGGGCTCACCTGTACCCGCGTTCGGCAGCGCTGCTGGAGAGCGCCGTCGAGCTCGGCGCCCTCGGAGCGACGATCTCGGGCGCCGGCCCGACCGTCCTCGTCTGGAGCCACTACGAGCAGACGGGCGGGCTCGTCGACAAGCTGCGGCGCCTCAGCGACGGCTGGGCCGACGTCCTGCGGGCGCCGTTCGAGACGATGGGCGCCCGCGTCAGGGAGCTGTAGCGGCCGTCGCCGCCGCGAGCATCTCACTGACGTGCCGGTGGGCCTTCTTGTGGCCCAGGCGGTCCAGCAGCTCGTCGGCCAGGCGGATGTAGTCGATGCCCAGGTCGGGGCGGTGCTCGAGGATCGAGACGGCCCGCTCCGCGGACTCCGCGTAGGCGATCGACTGGCGGATCGTCGAGTGCAGGAGCTTGTCGCCGACGTGCTCCTTGAGCGAGTCGAAGGCCTCGCGCGAGTGCACGGTGCGCATGTCGGCGATGTTGAACACGACGCCGAGCCACTCGAGGTCGGGGTTGAGCCCGTCGCGCGCGAGCTCGATGACCTCGAGGGCCTGCTCGACGCCCTGCAGGGCGAAGTACTGCGCCTCGGAGCTGAGCAGCGCGAAGTCCGCAGCGACGAGCGCGTTGACGGTCAGCAGGCCCAGGGCTGGGGGGCAGTCGATGAAGACGACGTCGTAGTCGTCCTCGACGCCCTTGAGCGCCTTCTTCAGCGTCAGCTCGCGGCCCATCTTCCCGGCCAGGGCGAGCTCGGCCTCCGCGAGCGTGAGGTTGGCGGGGATGACGTCGTCGTGGATCGCCGCCTTCGCCTTGGCCCGCCCCGTGAGGACGTCGCCGATGGTCGGCTCGGCGTCGGGCGGGACGTCGAAGTAGTCCGACAGGTTGCCCTGGGGATCCAGGTCGACCGCCAGCACCGTGAGCCCCGCGCGCCGGAACACGTCGGTCAGGTGGCGCACCGAGGTCGTCTTGCCGGTGCCCCCCTTCTGGGAGAGGACCGCGATCTTCTGCGCCATGGCGCGCAGGCTATCGGGCGCCCCGGCGCCCGATAGCCGCCGACGCTCAGCCCGAGGCCGGCTCCGTGAGACCCTCGGCCGGCGGCGTGGCCCCCGTGGCCGCCGCCGTGTGCTCGAGGAAGTACAGGCGGTAGCGCCCGACGATGATCTCGTCACCGTCTGAGAGCATGCGCCATTCGACGCGCTCGTCGTTGACGAAGACTCCGTTGAGGCTGCGGTCGTCCAGGACCCGCACGCCGTCGGCTTGGCGCACGATCAGCGCGTGGCGGCGGGAGACCGTCGGGTCGTCGAAGCGCACGTCGGCGGCAAGGCTGCGGCCGACGCGGGTCCACTCACGGTCGAGCTTCACCAGCCGCAGCTCGTCGCCGAGCTCGAAGGCGAGGTAGCGGCCTGGGGCGTCGATGCGCTCACGCGCCCGCGTCTGGACCGCAGCGCGATCGGCGGACGTCGGCGACTCTGCGATCGACCGCTGGAAGCGGCCGGAGGAGAACAGCGAGGCCCGAGCGAAGCGATCCGCGCCGCAGCCCGGGCAAGCGGGGAGCTCGTCGGTCGCCGCGAGCGTCACGACATATCCGCACCCATCACAGCGAAACGAGCCGTTCCCGGCCATCGTGCCCGACGTGAGTGACTCCATCCCCGCCCCCTTGCATTGCAGGTTGCCCGGCGTACGACCAATCTGTCGTCGAGGCGTACCCGCCCGGGCCGCGAGGGCAAACCACGCAGAAGGAAGTCGCGGGCGCGCGGCGAACCTTCGGGCATGGCGCGCGCGCAGACCCTGTCGGAGCCCGACCTGGAGCGCGAGCTGCTGCGCAAGGGGGTGGGCGCCCTCGCGGCGGACCGCTGCCGGTGCGCCGACTGCGGGCGCACGCCGCTGTTCGGCGAGCGGATCCACCTGTATTCCCGCGACCGCGTGGTCTGCGAGCTGTGCCGGCTGCTGCGCAAGGCCCGGCCGCAGCGCACGGAGCTCGTGCGCCACTGCGAGCACGGCCAGACGGTCCGCCTGCGCCGCGTCGCCTGACCCGTCTGACAGCGGGCGCGGGGCGCGCCGGTGCCGGGGTAGACTGCGCGCCGCCGTGGATCCCGTGACCGTCTCCACCACGATCGCCCGCCCCCGCGAGGAGATCTTCGACTACCTGGCCGACATCGCCAACCGCCCGGAGTTCATGGACCACTTCACCGAGCGCTGGCACCTCACGCGCGAGGACTCCTACGGGGTCGGCGCCGGCGCGCGATTCAGGATCAAGCGCAAGCTCAACCGCTTCACCTGGGCGGACGTCACGCTCGTCGAGGTCGACCGGCCCCGCCGCATCGTCGAGGTCGGCCGGACGGGCAAGTACAACCGCATCCGCACCCTGACCGTCTTCGAGCTCGAACCCGGCTCGGGCGGCCAGACCCAGGTCGAGATCACGATGGAGACCCAGGGCAAGACGCTCTCGGACCGCCTGCTCGAAGCCATGGGCACCCGCGCCTTCTTCAAGGGGCGCCTCGGCAAGGCCCTGCGGCGCCTGCGCTCCATCCTCGAGGACGACCGTGACCGCGGCCGTCGCGTGACGCTGTCGGGAGGCGGGCCGCGCAAGCCGGCCTCGGGCTTCCACTTCACCGCAGGCTGATCGCGCATCACTGGTGGCCCGTCTCATAACAGTCGACCGGAAACGTCGGGCGCCGATCACCGTCAGGCGGCGTCCTCGATCCTTGCAATCCCACCGGGATTGCTTCGGATCTGCGTCCTTGCCTGACGGCGCCGGCATCCCGCCCTTTCCGGGCGCCTGTCACGAGACGGACCACTAGGATCCCGCCGGTGCTTCGCCGCCTGACCCTCGCCGTCGCCCTCCTGGCCAGCCTGGTGAGCCTTGCCGCGTGCGGCAACAAGAGGGAGATCGTCACCTCCGGTGAGACCGAGGGCGTCTACCTCGACGTCGGCGAGCCGCCGCTGAAGTACCAGGTGCAGATCTCGCGCCAGCTCAACCCGACCAACATCGAGGACCGTTCGTACCTGGTCGGCCTGCCCGCCGACCAGCGTGAGCTTCCCGCGGACCAGATCTGGTTCGCCGTGTTCATCCGGGTCGAGAACGACGGCGAGAGCACCGAGCCGACCGCGAAGGACTTCTCGATCGAGGACACCGAGGGCAACATCTACGAACCGGTGCCGCTCAGCCAGGAGAACGTGTTCGCCTACCGGCCGCAGACGCTCGCGGCGGGCAGGAAGATCCCGGCGCCGAACACGGCGGCCGACACGAACACGATCCAGGGCTCGCTGCTGCTCTTCAAGATCCCGGTGGCGAACCTCGAGAACCGGCCGCTCGAGTTCAAGGTCAAGAGTCCGCAGGTTCCTCAGCGTGAGGGCACCGTCAACCTCGACGTGTAGCCGGGTGCACCACTAGCCGCGGGCCAGCGCGGCCAGCATGACCGTCCTGGCCGCTGGGGCTGCGGTGTCGCCGCCCGCGCCGGCGCCGACGAGCAGGACGCCGACGGCCACCCGGGCGGGGCGGCGGCCCGCCGGCGCGAAGGCGGTGAACCAGGCGTCGGTGTCGGTCGGATCGTTGGCCTGATCGGGTGGGCAGGCCTCCGGGTTGGCGGGGTCCGGTTCGCACGGAGCCGTCGATCGCAGCTCCGCCGTGCCGGTCTTGCCCGCCACCGGCACCCCGGGGATCGCCGCCTGGCGGCCGGTGCCCCGGCGGACGACCCCGATCATGAGGCGCTCGACGGTCTGGGCCACGCGGGCGGGGGTGGCCCGCTCGCCCGTGGCGAGGTCGTCGCGCGAGGCGCCGCGGCCCCCGGCCCGCGCGCCGGGGCGGCGGTCGCGAGCCACGAGCAGGTCGAGGGTCAGCCGCGGGCGGCGCCCTCCGCGGGCGATCGTCGCGGCGGTGTCGGCCAGCTGCAGCGCGGTCGCCTGGACGCGCCCCTGTCCGATGGCCGTCGAGCCGACCCCGAGGTCGTCACCGAGCTCGCCGGGGGCGGGGATGGTGCTCGTCGCCGCGCCCGCAAAGGCCGGCGGCCGGTTGAACCCGAAGTGCTCGGCCGTCGCCACGAGCCGCTTGGCGCCCACGCGCACGCCCAGCGGTGCGAAGACCGAGTTGCAGGACTCGGCGAAGGCCAGCGCAAGCGTTCCTCCGCAGGCCTCGCCGTTGGCGTTGGACAGCTCGACCCCGCTGAGCGTCGCCGCCGTCTGCACCGGATAGGTGGACGCGGCGCTGGCCGCCCGGCTTTCGAGCGCAGCGGTCAGCGTGATCAGCTTGAACGTCGACCCGGGCGGTTGCAGCCCCGTGAAGGCGATCCCCGCGAAGCCCAGGACGGCGCCGTCGCGCGGATCGACGGCCACGATCCCCCCGAGGCGACCGGCCAGGGCGTCGACCGTGGCCTGCTGCACGCTTGGGGTGATCGTCGTGCGCACGGCGCTGGCCGCGCGTGGGACACCGGCGCCAAGCACCTTGCCGCCCGCCCGCAGCACGCCGCCCGGGGTTCCGGCGAGGCGTTCGTCGAAGATGCGCTCGAGCCCGGTGACGCCCACCTGCTCGCCCGCCGGCCAGCCGAGGCGGCGCAGGTGGGCCGCGCGCTCGGGTGCGACGGCCCCGAGCTGACCGACGGCGGCGGCGGCGACCGGGCCGAGGGGGGAGCTGCGCAGCGGCCCCTGGGCCAGCGGGGACCCGTCGCGGGCCAGCAAGGATGCGCGCTGGGGCAGCCGCGTGCGGCGCGAGAGCTCGGCGCCGCGTGCCACGCCGGGGAACACGAGGTGCGGGCGCCACGCCACGCCGGCGCTGTCGTCGCCCGTCTTGGCCACCTCGAGCGCCACCGTGCCCCTGACGGTCCCGAAGGCGCGTGTTGGCGCGACGACCGGCACGCGCCAGCGGTCAGCCTCGCCCGTGGGTCGCCCGACGGTGAGCGCTCGGGCGGTGGCCACGTCGAGGGCGCGGCGGTGGGCGCGCGTGAAGCGATCGAGCGGGGTCCGGCGCCGGGCGGCGGGGGTCAGCAGCGCGTACATGGCCGCGTAGTCGGCCCGCGCCCACGCCCGGGCGTAGCGCTCGGCCACGGACCTCTGCGGCGGGGAGCCGTGACCGACGATCACGAAGGCGACGGCCGCCACGGTGGCGACGAGCACTGCGGTGGCGACGAGCAGCCGCCGGACCTCGAGCCCACGAAAGCCCTGCATGCGCGTGCTCACGGTCTGCGTAATCTAGCTGCGTGACCGCAATCGACTGGATCATCGTCGGCCTGACCGTGCTGATGGCCGCGCTCGGGTTCCGGCAGGGCTTCGTCGTCGGCGCGCTCTCGATCGCCGGCTTCGTAGCCGGGGCGCTGTTGGGCACCCGGGTCCTGCCGAGGCTGCTGCCCGACGGCGCGGCGTCGCCCTACGCCCCGCTGTTCGGGCTGGTGGGCGCGCTCTTCGGCGGCCTCATCCTGTCGACCGGGCTGTCCGGCGTGGGTGCCGCCCTGCGCCACCGCCTGGGTCGGGTCGCTCCGCCGGGGGTGCGTGCCCTCGACGGCCTGCTGGGCGCCGTGCTCAGCGCCGCGCTCGCGCTGGCCATCGCCTGGTTCGCCGGCTCCGTCGCCCTGCAGACGCCGGGGGCGCGCACGCTGCGGCGCGACGTGCAGCGGTCGGCGATCCTGCAGCGGCTCAACGACGCGCTGCCGCCGTCCGGGCCGTTGCTGCACGCGCTGGCGCGCTTCGGTCCGGTTCCGCAGATCGCCGGGCCGCAGGCCGACGTGCCGGCGCCGCGGGCCGCGATCGCGCGCGATCCCGAGGTTCGGCGGGCAGCGGCGAGCGTCGTCCGGGTGCTGGGAACCGCCTGCGGGCTCAGCGTCACCGGCTCCGGGTGGGTCGCGGCCGATGGGCTCGTGGTGACCAACGCCCACGTCGTCGCCGGCCAGGACGACACGACGGTGCAGCTCCGTGGCGAGGGCCCGCGGCTGGACGCCCGGGTGGTTGGGTTCTCCGCCCGCGACGACGTCGCCGTGCTGGCCGTCGACGGTCTGCAAGCCCCGGTGCTGACGCTCGAGCGTGATCCCAAGGTCGCGACGTCTGCGGCGATCCTGGGCTTCCCGCTCAACGGTCCCTACGACGTGCGCGCCGGTCGGCTGGGGCAGACACGCAGCGTCCTCTCCCCCGACGCCCTGGGGCGCGGGCCGGTGCGCCGATCGGTGACCTCGTTCCGTGGGACGGTGCGCCCGGGCAACTCCGGCGGCCCGATGGTCGACGGTCAGGGCCGTGTGGTGACGACCGTCTTCGCCGCGACCCGGGGCGGCAGCACGCGCGGGGGCTACGGGGTGCCTGACGCCGCCGTGGCCTCCGTGCTGTCGAGGGCGCGGCGTGGCCGCGGCGTGTCGACGGGGCCGTGCGCGTCCTGAGCCGGCCGGGTTACGTGTCCGGCGCGGGCGTGTGGGTGCGGAGAGGGTCAGACCCGTTGCGAACGTGCCGCTACGCTCCGCGCCGTGGGAAAGATCCTCGTCATCGCCGAGAAGCCGTCCGTGGGCAAGGATCTCGCGCGCGTGCTGCCCGGGCCGTGGGAGAAGAAGAAGGGCGGCGCCGGGGAGAAGACCGAGCGCTGGCTGGAGAGCTCCTCGCACATCATCTCCTGGGCGGTCGGTCACCTCGTCCAGCTCGCCGAGCCCGACGAGTACGACGACAAGTTCAAGAAGTGGCGGATGGCCGACCTGCCGATCGTCCCGTCGAAGTTCAAGCTCATCGTGCGCGACGAGCGCTCGCAGAAGCAGATGTCCGCCGTCAAGGCGCTGCTGCGGCGCGACGACGTCGACTCGGTCATCAACGCCTGCGACGCGGGTCGCGAAGGCGAGCTCATCTTCGCCTACCTGTTCGAGAAGGCCGGCGCGAAGAAGCCGGTCGAGCGCCTGTGGCTCAGCTCGATGACCGAGCAGGCGATGCGCGACGCCCTCGCCGGGCTGCGCCCGGCCGCCGAGCTCGCCGACCTCGAGGCTGCCGCGCGCTCGCGCTCGGAGGCCGACTGGATCGTGGGGATGAACGCGACGCGCGCCGCGACCATCCGCCTGCGCTCGTCCTTCGACGGCGCCGTCTCGCTCGGCCGGGTGCAGACCCCGACGCTGGCGATCCTCACCCGCCGCGAGGAGGAGATCCGCGCCTTCGTCCCCGAGCAGTACTGGCTGGTCGATGCGAGCTTCGCGACCGACGACGGGCGCCGCTATGAGGGCCGTTTCCACGAGGGGGCCAAGCCGCGACTCGAGTCGGCCGACGAGGCCTCGGCGATCGTCGCCGACGTGCGCGAGGGGCGCGGGGTCGTCTCCAAGCTGGAGAAGAAGGAGCGCCGCGAGCAGGCGCCGATGCTCTACGACCTCACCACGCTCCAGCGTGAGGCCAACAACCGCTACGGCTTCTCCGCCAAGCGCACGCTCGGAGCCGCGCAGCGCTGCTACGAGGAGCACAAGGCGCTGACCTATCCGCGCACGAGCTCGCGCTACCTGACCTCGGACATGGTGCCCGACATCAAGCCGACGGCCTCGGCGGTCGGGCGCCGCGCGGAGTACGCGGCGGCGGCCCAGTACGTCAACGCGCTGGACCTGCTGCCGCTCAAGCGCGTCGTCGACGACGCGAAGGTCGGCGACCATCACGCGATCATCCCCACCAACGCCGAGCACAAGCTCGACAAGATGGGCGACGACGACCGCAAGATCTACGACATGGTCACGCGGCGCTTTCTCGCGGTGTTCCACCCCGAGGCCGTGTTCGAGAACACGCGCGTCGAGACCACGGTCGCCGAGCGGATCTTCCGCACGCGCGGCAAGGTGCTGGTCGTGCCGGGCTGGCGCGGCGTGTACGGCGAGGTCGCCGAGGGCGAAGCGCCCACCGCGGCGTCGCCCGCGAGCGCAGCGTCGGAGGACGACGAGGGCCGCGACCAGCAGCTGCCCAAGCTCGTGCAGGGCGAGGAGGCCGCCGTCACGAAGGTCGAGTCGCTGGAGAAGGAGACCCAGCCGCCGCGGCGCTACTCCGACGCGTCGCTGCTCGGCGCGATGGAGACCGCCGGCAAGCTCGTCGACGACGACGAGCTGCGTGAGGTCATGAAGGAGTCGGGCATCGGCACGCCGGCCACGCGGGCGGCGATCATCGAACGCCTGATCGACGTGGGCTACATCGAGCGCGACGGCCGGGCGCTGGTGCCGACGGAGAAGGGCATGAACGTCATCCGCCTGCTCGACGGGCACGCGCTGACCTCGCCGGGGTTGACCGGCGACTGGGAGAAGCGCCTGGCCGAGATCGAGAACGGCACGGAGACGCGCAAGCGCTTCATGGACGACATCGCGAAGTTCGCGGGCTCCACCGTCGGCGAGCTCGACGCCAAGCTCAAGGACGTCCGCATCCCGCGGGCCAACCTCGGGCCGTGCGCCGTCTGCGGCCACGACATCATCGAGAACCGCAAGGGCTACTCGTGCTGGTCGCGCGAGGACCCGGGGTGCGGCTTCGTCATCTGGAAGTCCAAGGCGGGCAAGACGATGCCGGCTGCGGTCGTGAAGGAGCTCATTGCCACGGGGCGCACCGCCCGGCCGGTCACGGGGTTCAAGGGGCGCAGCGGGCGCTCGTTCCGCGCGCGTCTAGCCCTCGTGCAGAACGACGAGGGCAAGTGGCGCGTCGAGTTCGACGAGCCGTGGGCCAAAGAGGGCTTCAAGGCGCCCGAGCCCGACCAGGGCGAGGCGACCGCCCTCACGCCCGAAGGGGTCGCGGCGACGGCGATCGCCGCAGTGACAGCTGACCCCGCCGCCGCGTAGGGCGCCCCGTGGTCGTCGAGCGATCGTCGGTCGAGGTCGCCGTCGGGGACCGGTCGATGCGCTGCCTGCTGGCCACGCCGCGGGGGGACGGCGGGCCCTGGCCAGGGGTCGTCTTCTTCTCCGACATCTTTCAGCTCACCGAGCCGACGGTCCGCTGGTGCGTGCGCCTGGCCGGCTACGGCTTCGCCGTTCTCGCGCCGGAGATCTACCACCGCCTCGAGCCGGCGGGGACGGTGCTGGGCTTCGACGACGAGGGCAAGGCTCGGGGGCAGCGCGACGCGGAGACCACCGCGGTGGCGGACTTCGATGCGGACGCTGCGGGGGCGCTCGCCTTCCTGGCCGATCATCCGGCCGTGGCGGCCGGGCACGGGCTCGGTGTCGCGGGCCACTGCACCGGCGGGCACCTCGCCTTCCGCGCGGCGTTCGCGGACTCTGTCGCCGCGACGGCGTGCTGGTACCCCACCGGGCTGCACGACGGCAAGCTCGGCGCCGACCCCGACGCCGGATCGCTGGCGCACGCGGGGGAGATCGGCGGGGAGCTGCTGATGGTGTTCGGCTCGGAGGACCCGCACACGCCGCAGGCAGGGCGGGCCGCGATCCATGAGGGAATAAAACGCTCAGGGGCACGCTTCGACTGGCGGGTCTTGGAAGCCGCGCACGCCTTCGGCCGCGATGTCGGCGAGCGCTACGACCCAGTCGCCACCGATGTCGCGTTCGCTCAGACGGTGGCGCTCTTTCGCCGGCGTCTTTCGACGCGGGAGAGCGCCACGAACCGCGACATGATCGAGTTCCTCTGGGCCTGGCTGGACGCGGTGCGCCGCCGTGACGAGGAGGCCGTGGCAGCCGGGCTCGACGCCGAGGTCGTCTGGCAAGGCCTGCGGGAGCACCTCGTCTGCCGCGGCGCCGCGGAGGTCGCCGCGATGTTCGTCGCGGGCTACGCCGCCCGCGAGGAGATCGCGTCGGTCGAGGTTGTCGGTGGCGACGGGCACGTCGTGCTGGGCGTCCACGCGGCTGACCTGGGCGAGGTCGACGGCATTCGGATCGGCGCCGAGCTCTACAACGTCTTCACCGTCGAGAACGGGAGAATCACCCGCGTCGAGGACCACCTCCTCCGCGAGGGTGCGCTTGCGGCGGCGGGCCTGAATCAGGCGGCCTGAGACGCGGCGGCCTCGGCCTCGGCCCGCTCCCGCTCTTCGCGGAGATGATCCTCCGGCGTCACGCCGCGCGCGGCGAGCTGGTCGCGCAGTCGCAGCAGGGCCAGGTCCTTCGCCTTGGCCTCGAGCAGGACGTCGAAGTCGAGCCCGGCGGCCGTTTCGGTGACGAAGTGCTCAAAGGCGATCGGATCGATGACGTCGGCGTGGGCGCGCAGCTGCGGCAGGACAAGCGAGCGCTCGACGCGCCGGCCGACCTTCTTGGCCTTCTCCTCGACGGCGGTCTTGGGCGTCGAGTAGTGGATCTTCGGCAGCACGCGCTCCGGCCACGTGCCCAGCGCGAGCTGCAGCGCCTCGCGGTCGGGGATGCGCTCGGGGTCGTTGCAGTGGTGATGCAGGATGTCCCAGACGACCGGGCGGCCGATGCGCTGGCTCAGGCCCAGCACGTCGCCGAGGGCGAAGGTGCGGTCGTCGTTCTCGACGACGATGCGGCCGCGGGCGGACTCCGAGAGCAGCTCGAAGCCGGCGACGAAGCGATCGGCGGCCGCCTCGAGGCCACCGGCCGCGCCGCCGACGTGCAGGATGATCACCGACTCCGGCCCGAGGCCCATGCCGTCGAAGAGCTCGGCCTGGACCTCCAGTTCCTCCACTGCCAGGCGCTGGATCCGCGCATCCTCGGAGTTCAGGACGGTGTACTGACCCGGGTGGGTCGACAGCCGGATGCCGAGGCTGCGGGCCCGCGCGCCGACCTCGGCGAGCCGGTCGGCGAAGCGCTGGGGCTGGTCGCGGAACCGCGTGAGGTCCGGGTGCGACGCGTAGGGCGCGAGCTGGGTAGCCATCCGGTACATGCGGATGTCGGCGTCGTCGCAGTAGGTGAGGATCGCGTCGATGGCGTCGAGTGACACGCCGAGGCTCGGCTCGGACTGGTGGCGGCGCGCGTCGTGGGACGCCAGTCCACCCGCGCCGAGGACCTTCACCGCGAAACCGAGGCGCATGGCTCAGCCGCTACCCCGGGTGCGCCGGGGAGAACCGCGGCCCGTTCGGCCTGGCGCGTCGCGGCGGACGGCGGCTGACGGGCCGCCGCGCCCGCCGCCGCTCCGGACCGCCGTCCTAGCTCGCGTCCTGCTCGACCTCGCCGCGCCAGGCGCCGGACTCCACGCCGCGGCCCTCGATGAGCTCCTTGAAGCGGCCGAGGTCACCCTTGACGCGGCGCTCGACGAGACCCAGCGCGTTGCCGACCTTCTCGGCCAGTCCGTCTGGGACGACGTCCATCTGCAGCATGACGCGCGTCTTGTCCTCGTCGAGACGGTGGAAGGTCACGGCGCCTGCGTGCTCCGCGCCGTTCTCCGAGGTCCAGGCGATCCGCTGGTCAGGGGTCTGCTCGGTGATCTCGGCGTCGAACTCCTTCTCCTTGCCGGCCACCTTCGTGCGCCAATGCGTGTGGGTGTCGTCGATCTGCGTGATCTCCTCGACGCCCTCCATGAACTGGGGGAACTCCGTGAACTGCGTCCACTGGTTGTACGCGGTGCGCACGGGGACGTCGACGTCGATGCTCTGCTCGATGTTGGACATCTGGCTCCTTGAGGTCGTGTGCCTTGGGGTACGGCTACCCGGTCGCGAAGGGCGAAAACGACCTGGGGGTGGACGGCCCGCGCCAGGTCGTCGGCCCCGGTTGCGACCATCGTGGGTCGTGCCGCTCTCGCTGATCACCGGCCCCGCGAACGCAGCCAAGGCGCGCCGCGTCCTGGACGGGTTCCGTGCCGGCGTGCAGCGCTCCGCCGCGGGAGCCGCACCCGAGCCGGTCCTCGTCGTGCCGACCGCCGCCGACGTCGAGCACTACCGCCGCGAGCTCGCCCAGGGCACGACGGTCTTTGGCGCACGCGTGCTGCGCTTCGACGGCCTGATCGCCGAGATCGCCCAGCGGGCCGGGGTGCGCGCGCGGGTGGTGGGCCCCGTTGCCCGCGAGGCACTCGCGCGCGCAGCGGTCGCGGCCACCCGGCTCCAGACCCTGGCGGCCTCGTCGGCCACGCCCGGATTCGCCGCCGCGCTCGTGCGGCTGGTCAGCGAGCTCGAGGAGCAGCGCGTCGAGCCCGACCGGCTGGCCGGTGCGCTGCGCGCCTGGGCGGCCGGCGACGCGCGCCGCCGGCGCTACGGCGCCGAGGTGGCGGCGCTCTACGCGGCCTACCGCGCCGGCCTGCAGCGCCATGGGCTCAGCGACGCCCAGCTCCACGGCGTGCGCGCCCTTGACGAGCTGCGGCTGGCGCCGGGCCGCTGGGGGGGCACCCCCGTGTTCTTCTACGGCTTCGACGACCTCACCCCGTTGCAGCGCGACGCGATCGAGACGCTCGGGCGCGTGGTCGACGCCCCGGTCGTGGTCTCGCTGGCCTACGAGGCCGGCCGGGTCGCCTTCGACGGCCGCGCGACGGCGTTCCAGGACATGCTGGCCATCGCGGCAGACGTCGACGAGCTGCCCGCCGACGCCGCCCACTACGCCCCGGGGGCGCGCGGCGCGCTGCACCACCTGGAGCGGTCGCTGCTGGAGCCGGCGGCGCAGCGGCGGCCCGCGGAGGGGGCCGTGGAGCTGCTCGAGGGCGGTGGGGAGCGCGCCGAGCTCGAGCTCGTGGCCGGCCGCATCCGCAGACTGCTCGACGAGCCGGGGCTCGGCCTCGCCCCGGAGGAGGTGGCGATCGTCCTGCGGGTGCCCGACCGGCGCGCCGCCGCCCTGGAGGAGGTGCTCGGCGCCTACGGCATCCCGTTCGCCTTCGAGCGCCGGATGGCCGTCGGCCACTCGGCGCTCGGGCGCGGGCTCGTCGGGCTGGCCCGCAGCGCGCTGACCGACGGCACCGCCGCCGATCTGCTCGCGTGGCTGCGCACCCCGGGGGTGCTGCGCCGCCCGGAGCTGGCCGACGCCCTCGAGGCCACGGTGCGGCGCAACGGCATCGTGACGGCCGCGGCTGCGCGCGAGCGCTTCGAGCGCGACGGCTTCCCGCTCGACGCCATCGACCGGCTTGCCGCCGCCGCGGCAGCCCGGAACCCCGTCGCGCTGCTCGATCGTCTCGGCAGCGAGGCGGCGCTGCTGTTCGCCGCGCCCTTTCGCCGCAAGGCAGCGGTGCTCGGCGCCGCCGAGGGGGTCGACGCCCGCGTGCTGGCCGCCGTCCACGCCGCCCTCGAGGAGCTGCGCGCGCTCGTCGGTGCCGGCACGACAGGTCGCGCTCCCGCGCCCGCCGAGCTCGTCGCCACGCTGGCCGAGCTGCCGGTCGTCGTGGGGGAGCGGCCGCGGCCGGGCCTGGTGACGGTCTCCGATCCGCTGGCGCTGCGCGCCCGCCGCGTCCGCGTCCTGGCGCTGTGCGACCTGCAGGAGGGTTCGTTCCCGCGGGCGCAAGGCACCGACGCCGAGCCGTTCTTCTCCGACGACGAGCGCTTCGCCCTCTCAGAAGCGCTTGGCGGGGTGCGCTTGCGCCGCACGGACGACGTGCTCGCCGCCGAGCGCTACCTGTTCTACGCGACCGTCTCGCGACCGACCGACCGCCTGCTGCTCAGCTGGCATGCGGCGGACGACGAGGCCAAGCCTTCCGTGGCGTCGTTCTTCGTGGCCGACGTCGCCGATCTCTTCGACGACGAGCTGGTCGCGCGGCGCGGGCGCCGCGCGCTGGGGGAGGCCGGATGGGGCGACGGACCCGGCCCCACGCCTCGCGAGGCGGAGCGGGCCGCGGCCATCACTGCTGAGCGCCAAGCCCCACCGGTGCTCGCGCCGCTGCGCGACCCTGCGGTGCTGGACGCCCTGGCGCAGCGGCCGGCCTTCTCGCCGTCGGCGCTCGAGGTCTGGGCCTCGTGCCCCGCGCGCTGGTTCGTCGAGCGGCTGCTGCGCCCCGACCGCTTCGGCCCCGACCCCGAGGCGATGGTCCGTGGGTCGCTGGCCCACCGCGTGCTCGAGGACGTCCTGCGCGACCTCGCCGGGCCGCTGCACGCCGGTTCGCTGCCGCGGGCGCGGGCGCTGCTCGCCGAGGCGTTGGAACGCCACGCCGCCGACCACCCGATCTCCGTCGACGCGCAGCGCCGCCGCGCCCAGGCGCGGCGGCTGACCGCCCACCTCGAGCGTTACCTCGACCATGCCGCTGACGCCGGCAACCCCCTGGTCGCCGATCGCTTCGAGGTCGCCTTCGGCGCCCCGGAGGACCCGCTCGGGCCGCTCGAGCTCGCGGACGGCGAGCTGCGGGTGCTCGGGCGCATCGACCGCGTCGACGTCGGGCCGGGCGGCGAGGCGCTCGTCGTGGACTACAAGTCTGGCAAGGCGGACATGCCCGGCGCGAAGTGGCGCGAGAACCGCCAGTTCCAGGCCGTGCTCTATCTGCTGGCCGTCCGCCACGTCCTCGGGCTCGAGCCGGTCGGCGCCGTCTACCAGCCGCTCGGCGCGCAGGATCTGCGCGCGCGCGGCGCCGTCGACGCGCAGGCCGACACCGGCACGATGGTCCACGGCAGCGATCACTTCGCCCCGCACGCCTTCGAGGCGCTGGTCGAGGAGGTCGTCGCGGCCGCGCTTCAGGCCGTCCGCGAGCTGCGGGCGGGGGCGCTGGAGCGCCGGCCGGCGACCTGCGGTTACAAGGGCACGTGCGCGCACCCCGGGTTCTGCCGGTGGGAGGCCTGAGTGCCGTCGCCGCCGGAGCTGACGCTCTCGCTGTTCGACCCGGACCTCGACCCGCTGGAGGGCCCCGGCGGGCGGCGCTTCACGCCGGAGCAGGCGCTCGCGGTGCGGCGGCGCCAGGGCTCGCTGCTGCTGGAGGCCAACGCGGGCAGCGGGAAGACCTCCGTGCTGGCGGAGCGGTTCGTGCGCAGCGTCCTCGAGGACGGGGTGGCGCCGTCGCAGATCCTCGCCATCACCTTCACCGAGAAGGCGGCCGGGGAGCTGCGCGAGCGGGTGCGCAAGCGCTTCCTCGAGCTCGGCGAGCGCGAGCGCGCGCGAGAGACCGAGGCCGCGTTCATCTCGACGATCCACGGGTTCTGCGCGCGCATGCTGCGCGGTCGGGCGCTCAGCGCCGGGCTGGACCCGAGCTTCGCGGTGCTCGACGAGGCGCGCGCCCGCGAGCTGCGCGACCGGGCGCTGACCGTCGCGCTGGAGCGCTTCGTGGCCGCCCAGGGGGAGGCCGCCGTGGACTTCCTGGCCGCCTACACGGTCGACGGCGCCGGTGAGATGGTCCGCCGGGCGCACGACGTGCTGCGCAGTCGCGGGGTGGCCGTGGCGCTGCCGCCGGTGGCGGAGGTCGGGCCGCCCGGCGCCGACCTCCGCGCCGCGGTCGTGAACGCCGCGCGAGCGGCCGCCGAAGCGCTCGGGACCGAGACCGGCAAGACCGTCGAGGCCGCCGTGGACCTCTACGGGCGCAGCGGCGCTCTCCTGGGCGCCATCACCGGTGACGGCCCGCAGGACCTCCCGCCCGCCGGCCTGCTGGCCGCCCTGCAGGTGTCGGGCCGCCGCACCAACGCCATGGCGTGCGACGCCTGCGAGGCCTACGACGAGGCGCTGGCAGCCTTCACGGCCGCCTGCGAAGAGCACCGAGCCACGGTGTTGTGGCCGCACGCCGATGCCCTGCTGCGCGCGTACGCGGCCGCGTACGACGAGGCCAAGCGTGGCGCCGGCGCCGTCGACTTCGACGACCTCGAGGTCCACGCGCGCGACCTGCTCGCCCGCGACGCGTCCGTGCGCAACGGCCTGGCCCGGCGCTTCTCGTCGATCATGGTCGACGAGTTCCAGGACACCAACCCGCTGCAGCTGGAGATCCTCGAGGCGATCGAGCGCGACAACCTCTTCGCGGTCGGGGACGAGCTGCAGTCGATCTACGGCTTCCGGCACGCCGACGTCGAGGTCTTCCGCGGGCGCCGCAGCCGGCTGGAACCGGGCGGTGCGGTGCTGCGCTTGGCGGCGAACTTCCGCAGCCACCCGGCGATCCTCGGCGCGCTCAACGCGGCCTTCGCGCCGGTCTTCACGCGCGGCTTCGTGCCCCTGCGCCCCGGCGGCGACCCCGCCCCCGAGCCTGCCGAGACGCTGGTCGAGCTCCTGCTCACCGACGGCCCCGCGTGGGACGCCGCCGTCGCGGCGGGGGAGGCCGACCTCGGGAAGACGCTCCCGCCGGGGCAGCCGTGGCGCCAGGCCGAGGCGCGGCTGCTGGCCCAGCGCGTGCGCGACCTCATCGACTCGGGCCGCGCGGAGGCCAAGGACGTCGTCGTGCTCGTCCGGGCGACCGGTTCGATCCCCGTTTTCGAGCGCGCCCTGATCGACCAGGGCCTGCAGACCTACGCCGCCGGCGGTCGCGGCTACTGGTCGCGCCAGCAGGTGCAGGATCTCGTCGCCTGGGTCCGCGCGCTGGCCAACCCGCGCGACGAGGAGGCGTTGCTGCACGCGCTGGCGTGCCCACTTGTGGGGCTGTCCTCGGACGCGCTCGCGCTCGTGGCCCTGGAGGGGCAGGCCTCCGGGCGCGACCCCTGGTGGGTGCTGCGCGAACCCGGCAACGAGCTGTCGGCCCGGCTGCCGGCGGCCGACCGGACGCGCGCGCTCGCCTTCGCCGCAGACTTCGCCGCGGAGCGTCTCCGTGCGGCGCGCATGCCGCTCGACCAGGTCGTCATGCGGGCGGCCACGCGTACGGGCTATGACCTGCACGTCCTGCGCCTGCCCGGGGGCGCGCGGCGCCTGGCCAACGTTCACAAGCTCGCGCGGCTGGCCGGGCAGTTCGAGGAGGCCAGCGGTCGCAACCTTCGCGGCTTCGCCGACGCGGCGGCCGCGGAGACCGAAGCCGACGCCCGAGAGACCGACGCACCCGTCGAGATCGGCGACCTCGACGCCGTGCGCCTGATGACCATCCACGCGGCCAAGGGTCTGGAGTTCGGGGTCGTCTGCGTGGCTGACCTCGGGCGCCAGGGCCAGGTGGATCGCCCGCGCCTGATCGTCGACGACGGGCGCGTCGGCCTGCGGGTGGCGTCCATCGAGCCGGGCCCGAGCGTGCCGGCGCTGGACTACCGCGAGCTGTGCGACCGCGCAGACCTCGCCGCCGAGGAGGAGGAGCGCCGCGTGATGTACGTCGCGATGACGCGCGCCCAGGACCGCCTCATCCTCAGCGGTGCGGCCAACCCCGATCGCTGGCCGGGGGAGCGCCCGGGCGCCCCGCCGCTGTCGTGGATCGGGCCGGCGTTCGCGGGGGAGGCGCTGGCCGGCGCAATGGCCCCGGGCGCTCCCGCGGGGCAGGACGTCAGCCGCGACGTCGCCGGTTTTGAGGGCACCGTGCGCGTGGTGCGCAACGCGCCGGAGACGGTGGGGGAGGCGCTGCGCGAGACGTCGCTGGCCCCCGACCCCGAGGCGCCCGTCACGGCCGCGGCGAACGTTGGTGAGGCGGCGCCGGCGGACGTCGCGCAACCGGTCGCCGAGGCGAGCGACCCGGCGCCCCCCGCGGCGGGAACCTCGACGCTCAGCTACTCGGCCCTGGCCGACTACGCCGCGTGCGGCTATCGCTTCTACCTCCAGCGGGTGCTCCGCCTGCCCCCCGAGGACGAGGCCGCCCCCGCGGCGCCGGCGGCGCCGCCCGCCGCGCTCGACGCGCGGATCCGCGGCATCGTGGTGCACGGGCTGCTCGAGGATCTCGACTTCGCGACGCCGCGCACACCGACCGACGCGGCCCTGGCCTGCGCGGCGGCGGGCGCGGGCGTGACCCTGACACCGCAGGACGCCGCCGACGTCCGGGCGCTGATCGACGGCTTCGCTGCCTCGCCATTGCGCGAACGGATCGCGGGGGCGATGGGCGCCGGGGCGCAGGCGCAACGCGAGCAGGCCTTCGCCTTCACCCTGGCCGGCGCCGCGACCCCGCTGATCACCGGTGTGGTCGACCTGCGTGTCCGCGAGCACGACGCGGCGGGCGCGGCGGCCGCGCTGGTCGTGGACTACAAGACCGACCGCGTGGCGCCCGACGCCGACCTGGACGCCCACGTCGGGCGCGCCTACGGCGTGCAGCGCCGCATCTACGCGCTGGCGGAGCTGCGCGCCGGCGCGGCGCGGGTCGAGGTGGTCCACGTCTTCCTCCAGCGCCCGGCTGAGCTCGTCGCCGCGACCTACACGGTGCAGGACGTCCCGCGGCTGGAGCAGGAGCTCCTTGGGCTGGTCGGGGGCATCGGCGACGGCGACTTCACGGTGGCCCCCGACCCGCACGAGGCCTTGTGCCTCACCTGCCCTGGGCGGCGCGCCCTGTGCTCGTGGCCGCAGGAGCTGACCCTGCGCGAGTCGCCCCGGGATGGCCATCCGCGCCCCCGTGATCGGGCAGCAGCGCGCGGCTCTCGATGACCGACGTCGCGAGGTCGGTCACCCGCCGGTTGGAGGCGCGCGCGTTGCGGCGTAGCAGCTCGAAGGCCTCGCGCTCACCGACGTCGTGGCGCTCCATCAGGATGCCTTTGGCTCGCTCGATCGTCGCGCGGCGCTCGATCGCCGCTTCGAGACGGCTCACCTGCTCCGAGAGCTCGCAGACGTCCGCGTGGCGGGCCATCGCCAGCTCGATCGCGCCCTGGACCTCCTGCGGGGTCTCCAGGCGCGCGTAGGCGAACAGCCCGCGGCTGGCGGCGGTCGCGAGGAACTCGGTGTCCTGCTCGTCGACGATGGCGATGACCGGGCCGCTGACGTAGGAGCTCAGCTCCGCGATCAGCTCGAGCGCGTGCTCGCGGTCGTGGTGCACGACGACGACCGCCAGGTCCGGGTCCTCTGCGGCGATCCGGGCCGCCGCCTCGGGGACGCGCACCGCGAGCGCGACGACGTCGTGCCCGAGCGCGCGCAGGACCGCAGCGGTCGATTCGAGCGCCTCCTTGTCCTCGTCGGCCGCCAGGACGCGAAGCCTGCGCTGCCGACCTTCGTCGTCGATCTCGGCGCGCACGCCGTCGGTGGTCGCCATGGGGAGGGCGCAACGTCTATCATGCCGGGCGTCGGTCCACGCTCACGCCGACGTCGCGCGCCCCTCCCACCTGGCGCCTCTTACCTCCCGAGGACCCCGCCCTGCTCGATCCTGCGGTACCCCATGCCCCGAAGGACCCGGCGTGAGCACGGGGCCTCCGACCGACCGCGCCAGGCAGGACCGCGCGCTCTTCGAGCGTTACCTCGAGTCGCGCGACCCGCGTCTGCGGGCCGAGCTCGTCGAGCGCTTCCTGCCGCTGGCGCGTCAGCTCGCGCGCCGCTACCAGCGCGCCGAGGAGCCCTTCGACGACCTCGTGCAGGTCGCGTCGCTCGGGCTCGTCAAGGCGATCGACCGCTTCGACACGTCGCGCGACGTCGCGTTCTCCTCCTACGCCGTGCCGACGATCCTCGGCGAGCTCAAACGCCACTTCCGCGACCGCACGTGGTCGGTGCGCGTCCCGCGCGACCTGCAGGAGCTCGCGCTGAAGGTCGACAAGGCCGTGACCGGTCTCTCGCGCGACCTGCATCGCGCGCCCACGGTGCTCGAGATCGGCGAGGTGGTCGGCGCGTCCGAGGAGCAGGTCCTGGAGGCGCTCGAGGCGGCCGGGGCCTACCGCGCGACCTCCTTCGACGCGCCGCGCGGCAGCGAGGACGGCGACGTCGGGGACACGCTGGGCGACACGGTCGGCAAGGAGGAGACCGGGTTCGGCCTGGCGGAGGACCGCGCGACGCTCCATCGTCTGCTGCAGACGCTGCCCGTGCGCGAGCGCGAGGTCCTGCGCTTGCGCTTCGAGCACGACCTCACCCAGGCCGAGATCGGCGAGCGCATCGGCGTCTCGCAGATGCAGGTCTCACGGCTCATCCGTCAGTCGATCACGCGACTGCGGTCGGCCGCGCGGGTGGCCGGCGACGTCGACTGACCGACGAAGCCGACCCCCGCGGCGGGTAGGCTCGCTGCCATGCCCGTCCTCGAAGTCCCTCAGCCCGCCGAGATGCCGACGCCGGTCGTGCCCAGCGAGGCACCGGCCACCGCTCCGCAGCCCGCACCGGCCCCGGTGACGCCCCCCGTCGTCGAGCCGCCGCAACCGGTCGACCCGCCGCAGGAGACGTAGGGCACGGCGCGGGGCTCCCCGGAGTCCAAGCCGGTGGGAGCCCCGCACGAAGCGCACGGTTCCTAGCTAAGCCAGCCCCTCCGCCTCGTACTCGCGCAGGTAGCCCTCGAACAGACGCCGGTGGCCCTCCTCGTCGTGGAGGATCGCCACGACCATGTCCTGGGTGACCGGGTCGTCCTCGGTGGCCTCGATGACCGCGTTGTAGTGCTCGATCGCTCCGGTCTCGGCCTCGATCACGCCCTTGATGACGTGCACGATGTCGGTCTGCTGCTCGGGTGGCTGCAGGTAGGTCTGCTCGGCCTTGAACTCCATCGATCCGGGAACCACGCCGTAGAGCTCCTTGATGCGCGAGGCGAAGAGCTGGGCGTGGCCGAGCTCCTCCTGGATGTCCTTCTGCAGCGAGGCGATGATCAGCTGCGCGCGGACACCGTCGGGGTTGATCGAGTTGGTGATGTAGCTCATCACCGTCTCGATCTCCATCCAGTAGCTCTTCTCCAGGAGCTTGATGATCTTCTCCCGGGCGTCCTTCTTGTCGTCGGCCAGGATGCCCTGGGCTGCCGGTCTTGTCGCCATGACGTTCGTTCTCCCTGTGGTTGAGCGGGTAGGTCAGCACTACCCCAAACCGACGACGGGAGTCACCCCATGGCAGGAGAGCTCGAAGGCAAGAAGGTCGCGATCCTCGCGGCCAACGAGGGCACGGAGCAGGTTGAGCTGGTCGAGCCCCGCAAGGCGGTCGAGCAGGCCGGCGCCAAGGTGGAGCTGATCTCACTCGAGGAGGGCGAGCTCCAGGCCTTCAACCACCTCGACAAGGGCGACACGTTCCCGGTCGACAAGGCGGTCAAGGACGCCGACGCCGGCGACTACGACGCGCTGATCCTGCCGGGCGGCGTGGCCAACCCGGACAACCTGCGCGCCGACTCCGACGCGGTGAGCTTCGTCCGCGCGTTCTTCGACGCGGGAAAGCCGGTCGGCGTCATCTGCCACGGGCCTTGGACGCTGATCGAGGCCGACGTCGTGCGCGACCGCGAGCTGACGTCGTTCCCCTCGCTGCAGACCGACATCCGCAACGCGGGCGGGAAGTGGGTCGACGAGGAGGTCGTCACCGACCAGGGCCTGGTCTCCAGCCGCAACCCGGACGACCTGCCGGCTTTCTGCGCGAAGATCGTCGAGGAGTTCGCCGAGGGGGTCCACGAGGGCAACAAGCCCGAGGTCGCCTCAGCCTCCTAGATGGGTCGTTCCACGAGTCCGCACGCGTGGATCACGGGGTCATGCGGCGCCCGGCGCCACCCGGATCCTCGCCAATGGCCCGCCATTGGCTGCGGACCCGCGCGTCCCCGGCCATTCACACGACCCCGCGACCACGCGCACGTCGTCGTGGAACAACCCATCTAGCGCGCCAACATCCGTTGCAGGCTCCCGTGCGCGGCTGTGCGCGCGCACGGGAAACGGGTAGGACTCCCGCCATGGCTCGATCCATCTGGACCGGCACGATCAGCTTCGGCCTGGTCACCGTGCCCGTCAAGCTCTACAGCGCGGTCAACCGCAAGACCGTCCGCTTCCACCAGCTGCACGAGTCCACCGGCGCCCGCATCTCTCAGAAGCGCGTCGACTCCAGCACCGGCGACGAGGTGCCCTACGACGAGATCGTCAAGGGCTATGAGGTCACCCCCGACGCGTACGTGCTCATCACGCCCGACGAGCTCGAGGCGGTCGAGCCGAAGAAGACCAAGACGATCGAGATCTTCGACTTCGTCTCGCTCGACGAGATCGACCCGATCTTCTACGACCACCCGTACTACCTCGCGCCCGGCACCGGTGGCGCCAAGCCCTACCGGCTGCTGCTCGAGGCGATGACCGAGACCAACCGCGTCGCGATCGCCAAGGTGGTCATCCGTTCCAAGGAGAACCTGGTGGCTCTACGGCCCATGGGCAACGTCCTGGGCATGGCGACGATGCTGTTCGCCGACGAGGTCGTCAGCCCCGACCGCATCGACGAGCTCCCCGACGGGACTGAGGTGCAGACCAACGAGCGCGAGCTGGCGATCGCCAAGCAGCTCGTGGAGTCGCTGGCCGGGTCCTTCGAGCCGGAGAAGTACCGCGACGAGTACCGCGAGGCGGTCCTTGCGATGGTCGAGCGCAAGGCCGCCGGAGAAGAGGTCGCCGTGCAGCCGCAGGTCGAGGAGGCCGTGCCGGTCCCTGACCTGATGAGCGCCCTGAAGGCCAGCCTCGACGCCGTTCGCGGCAAGGAGTCGCCGGGCGATGAGGCGGCGACCGCCGACGGTCCAAAGGCGAAGAAGGCCGCCCCCAAGCCGGGGGCGGAGCCCAAGGCCAAGGCGCCACCACGCAAGCGCGCCGGGTCTGGCCCGAAGGCCAAGGCGTAGCGTTGGCCGACCGCTCGCGCGGGTAGCCCCGGCGGGCGATGCCTTCAGCCACTCGCCTGCGCCGCTCGGACATCGCCAGCCCCGGGATCACCCGCCGTCGCCGCGGCAGGCGCTGGGAGTACGTCGAGGACGGCGACGGGGTCGTCGACGACACGGAGGTGCTCGCGCGCATCGACGAGCTTGTGATCCCGCCGGCGTGGGAGGACGTCTGGATCTGCCCCTACCCGGGCGGCCACATCCAGGCCACCGGCATGGACCAGAAGGGGCGCAAGCAGTACCTCTACCACCCCGGCTGGCGCGAGCGCCGCGACGTGAAGAAGTTCGACGACATGGTCGAGTTCGCGCGCCGCCTGCCACAGCTGCGCGAGCGCGTCGACGAGGACCTGGGGCGCGACGACATGAGCCGCGAGCGGGTGCTGGCCGCCGCCGTGCGCCTGTTGGACCGCGGCTTCTTTCGCATCGGATCGGAGGACTACGCGGTCAAGAACCAGACCTACGGCCTGGCGACCATGAAGAAACGCCACTGCCGGCTCGAAGGTGGCGTGCTGCTGTTCGACTACCCCGCCAAGCACAGCAAGCGCCGCATCCAGGCCGTGGTCGACCCGGAGGCCGCGGACATCATCCGCCGCCTGAAGACGCGCCGCGGCGGGGGCGACGAGCTGCTGGCCTACAAGCCCAGCCCGAGGGGCGGGTGGGCCGACATCAGGTCGGCCGACATCAACGAGTACCTCAAGGCGGCCACGGGCCACGACGTCACGGCCAAGGACTTCCGCACGTGGGGCGCCACGGTCCTCGCCGCGATGGCGCTGGCCGTCTCGGGCGAGGTCCCCGCGACGAAGACGGCGAAGAAGCGCATGGTCGTGCGCGCGGTGAAGGAGGTCGCCTACTACCTGGGCAACACCCCGGCGGTTGCCCGCGCGTCCTACATCGACCCGCGCGTGATCGACCGCTTCCAGGACGGCACGACGATCGCCGGCGTGATGCAGGACCTCCCGGACGACGCCGCCTCGTCGACCGCGATCCAGGGGCCGGTCGAGGACGCGGTCCTCGACCTGGTCACCGGTGGGCAGTCCGACGCGCTGGCACGGGTGCCCGAAGCGGCTTGATTTTGTGGAACGCGGCGGCGAGCTCGGCCAGCGCGTAGTTCAGCATGCCGTCGAGCATGGACTTGGTGAAGTCCTCGAGCGTCTTGCGTTCGACGGCGGCGAGGACCTGGTGGGCGTGGCGCACGGCGTAGTCGCCGAGCGCAAGCGCGGTGCGCTCGCGCTCGACCGGGCGCCCCGGTGAACTTGTAGGGGTAGCGCTCCCGGGTGTCGCACGCGATGGTCAGCTGCTCGAGCCTTGCGGCGCGGCGGGTCGGGACGCGTGCAACCAGGAAGCTGTCGCGCGACTCAGCCATCGGCGCCATTCTCCTGGAGGGCGAGGAACTCGCGCGGCGTGAGCACCGGCGGCTCGGGGTCGGCGAGCTCGAGCAGGTGACGATCACCGGAGACCACGTAGTCGGCGTCGGCGGCGCGCGCCAACGCGACCAGGTAGTCGTCGTCAGGGTCCGCTGTGAGACCGGGCATCGGGGGCGGGTCAGCGACGATCAGCGCGTCTTCGCCCAGGCCGGCGAGGTAGCCGGCAGCTGCGCCGGGGCTGAGGTAGCGACGCAGTTTCGGGCGCTCCAGGACGCCACGGAGCTCCTCCAAAAGCGCGGGGCTCGCGACCAGCTCGAAGCGCTCCTCGATCCACGCGGTCAGCACCGCCCGCGGCGGCCCGGCCGACGAGATCACCGCCGAGACGAGCACGTTGGCGTCGATGACGACGCGCACGCCGAACTATCGAGGCTTGGCGTGGCGCTCGCGGCGCATCGCGTGCAGCTCGGCGTCGGCGAGCTGCATCGCCGCCTCGGCGTCCAGGCTCTCGCCGGCCTCACGGCTCTGCTCATCGAGCACGGCGGCGACGCGCTCGCGACCTCCGGCCATCTGCAGGTAGCGCTCGTAGGAGAGCACGACCGCTTCCGGACGCCGGTGCGCGCCGATCACGACCGGCTCGGCCCCGGCGCCGGCCTGGCGGAAGCCCGCCAGCATCGCCGGCAGCTGAGCGCGCGCCTCGCGCGTCGCCAGTACGTCATGCGGTCTGCGAGCCACGCCCATACGTTAGCACGAACGTGTACATGTATGCGTTCGATTCGATACCACGCACGGTCCTGATCGAACAAGGGCGAGGCGTGGGTCGACGACCCACGCGCCTCGCGGCGGAGACCCTGCGCAAGCACAAGACGCTGATCCTCGCCACCGCGGCGGTATCGACGCCGTCGCCGATCGGGTCTTCCAGCAGGCGCGGGTGCTGTATCAGCGCTGGCCGGAGAGCGAAGGCGAGGACGGGTGGCGCTGAGTCGCACCCGCCCGCTCGTCGCTAGCTCTGCTGCGGCGCCCCTTCCGCGTCGAGCGCCGCGACGGCGTCGTCGCGGCTCGAGCGGATCGTGAAGATCTGGTCCAGGCCCGTGATCTCGAAGGTCTTGGCGATGTTGTCGTCGGTGTTGACGATCGTCAGCCGGCCTTCGCGCGAGCGCAGGCGCTTGACCGCGCCGATGAGAACGCCGAGCGCCGTCGAGTCCAGGAACGTCGTCTCGGACAGGTCGACGACGATGCGGGAGCGGCCCTCCTCGATCGCGTCGGCGAGGGCTGACTTCAGCTCGGGGGCGGTGAACAGATCGATCTCGCCGCGCACCGCGACGACGTGGCGCTCGTCGTCGAGCGACTCCTGGGAAAGGGCGAACTCAGGCGGCATAGCTGCATAGTCTCTCGGATCGCGGTCGGCAACGCGCCGTGGCCTGCTGCAAGCGGTCAGCCGCCGAACGTCAGGCGGATCAGAAGCTGCTCGCCGCCGCCGTTGTCGGAGGCCGAGGAGCTCACCTCGTCGGCCATGTGCTCGAGCACGTTGCCGACACCCGGCAGTTGCGCGTCGGCGATCAGGGCGGCCGCCCCGCCCTCGCGCAGCGAGCCGACCCGCAGCGCCAACCCGTCGGCCGCGGTGCTCACCGTGACCTGCACAACGCCGTCGACCCCGTGATCGCCCGCGTGAGCGGCCACGGCGTCGGTGACGAGCAGGGCGTCGTCGAGCCGGTCGATCGGGCACTGGGCCCGGGCGGCGAGCATCCCGACGACCCGCCCGAGGACGGCACCGGCGAGATCTTCGCCGCGCACGCTGACCACAGCCTCGTTGTCGACCCGCGGCTGGGCCATCAGGCGGCGTTCTGCGCCGGCTGGTCACCGAGTCGGAAGGACATGCGCACCTCGGAGCCGTGGCCGTTGGCCGCGCCCAGCTCCAGGGACTCCGCGAGCGTGGCGATGAGGGGCAGGCCGAGGCCAAGGCCGGGGCTGTCGGGGCGGGGGCTGATCCCGCGGCCCTCATCGAAGACGACGAGCTCGACGGTGCCGTCATGCAACTCGGCGGTCACGCCCATCGCCCCCTCGGCGTCGGGATAGGCGTGAACCACGACGTTGGTGCATGCCTCCGTGACGGCCAGCTTGATGTCCGCGAGGGTGCACGCGGGCACGCCGCACGCGTCCGACAGGCCGCCCAGTGCGTGGCGGACGACAGCCACGTTCTCAGCGCGAGCCGGCAGCGAGAGTTCCAGATCGGGTGAGACGACGCCCTCTTTCGACCACAGGGTGCCCGGTTGGAGAACCGAGCCGAACATGAGGCATGCTGCCCGGCCCTTTCGCTGTTCACACCCCCATCGTCGCGAGGGCGGGAAAACCCACGCTGCGCGCACGGCGCGGACCCCGGTTTGCGGCTCTCTGCGGGGGGCGATCCGCTGCTAGGCTTCCGCCTCCCTCGCGTGCTCCCACGCCGCTCTCCTCAAGGGGCCACCATCATGGATCATCGACCCAAGCCCCCCGAGGCCGACGGCCTCTACGACCCCCGGTTCGAGCACGACGCGTGCGGCGTGGCCATGGTCGCGCGGCTCGACAACCGGCCGACCCACGAGGTGGTCGAGAAGGCCCTGACCGCGGTGGAGAACCTCGAGCACCGCGGGGCCGAGGGCGCCGACGTCCGCACGGGCGATGGCGCCGGGATCCTGACCCAGATGCCCGACGCGTTCTTTCGCGGGGTGCTCGAGTTCGAGCTCCCGCCGCCGGGGCGCTACGGCGTCGCCGTCTGCTTCTTCCCGCGCGACCCCGTCCGGCGCGCCAAGCTCGAGGCGCTGTTCGAGCTCAACGTCCGCATCGAGGGCCAGCGGCTGCTGGGCTGGCGCGACGTTCCGGTCGACACGGAGCACGTGGGGGAGACCGCGGAGCTCTCGCGCCCGTACATCAAGCAGCTCTTCATCGAGGCCGGCCCGGGCTTCGAGGACGACCAGGACGCCTTCGAGCGCAAGCTCTACGTCATCCGGCGGATCGTCGAGCTCGCCGCGGGCCCCGACTTCTACTCGCCGTCGTGCTCCTCGCGCACCATCGTCTACAAGGGCATGCTGATCGCCCACCAGGTCCGCGGGTTCTTCCCCGACCTCGGCGACAAGCGCTTCGCCAGCGCACTGGCGCTCGTGCACTCGCGGTTCTCCACCAACACGTTCCCGAGCTGGGAGCTGGCCCACCCGTACCGCGTGATCGCCCACAACGGCGAGATCAACACGCTCATGGGCAACGTCAACTGGATGCGCGCGCGAGAGAGCCAGCTCGCCTCCGCGCTGTTCGGGATCGACCTGCAGAAGGTCCTTCCGGTCGTCCGGCCGGGCAACTCCGACTCGGCGTCCTTCGACAACGTCCTCGAGCTGCTGATGCTCGCCGGCCGGTCGCTTCCGCACGCCGTGATGATGATGATCCCGGAGGCCTACGCCGACCGCGACGACCTGCCGGACCACCTCAAGGGCTTCTACGCCTTCCATTCGTGCCTCATGGAGCCGTGGGACGGGCCGGCCGCGGTCTGCTTCACCGACGGCCGGGTCGTCGGCGCGACGCTCGACCGCAACGGCCTGCGCCCCGGCCGCTGGTGTGAGACCCGCGACGGCCACGTGATCCTCGGCTCCGAGGCCGGCATGCTCGCCATCGAGCCGCAGGACGTGCTGCGCCTTGGCCGGCTCGCGCCGGGCAAGCTCTTCATGGTCGACCTCGAGCAGGGCCGGATCGTCACCGACGAGGAGGTCAAGCGCGAGGTCTCCACGCGCCGGCCCTACGCGCAGTGGCACGACGAGAACGTCGTCCACTTCTCCGACCTGGCGCCGAAGGAGCCGCTGGCGCCGCGCGAGGAGCCGCTGCGCACCCGGCAGCTGGCCTTCGGCTACTCCCAGGAGGACCTCCGCGTCCTGCTGACGCCGATGGCCAAGGCCGGCGAGGAGCCGCTGGGCTCGATGGGCAACGACAACGCCCTGGCCGTGCTCTCCGAGCAGCGCCCGCCGCTGTTCGCCTACTTCAAGCAGCTCTTCGCGCAGGTCACCAACCCGCCGATCGACCCGATCCGCGAGAACATCGTGATGTCGCTGGCCACGGGTGTCGGCGCCGAGGGCAACCTGCTGGACGAGAGCCCGGGGCACGCGCGGCAGGTCTCGATGCGCCACCCGATCCTGCGCGACGACGAGCTCGAGCGCCTGCGCCAGATCGAGTGCGAGGGCTTTCGCTCGCACACGATCGACATGACCTGGCCCGTGGCCGCCGGGGCGCAGGGCATCACGGCGCGGATCGCCGAGATGTGCGACGAGGCCCACGACGCCCTCGAGCAGGGCGTCAACATCCTCATCCTGTCGGACCGCAACACGGGTCCGGCGCGCGCACCGATCCCGTCCCTGCTGGCCGTCGCCTCGGTGCACCACCACCTCGTGCGCGAGGGCACGCGCCTGCGCGCGGGCCTGGTCATCGAGTCGGGCGAGCCGCGCGAGATCCACCACATGGCGACGCTGATCGGCTACGGCGCCAGCGCGATCAACCCGTACCTGATGCTCGAGACGGTCGGCTTCATGGTCACCGACGGCCGCATCGCCGGCGTCGACTCGGTCGACGAGGCCCAGCGCCAGATCGTCAAGGCCATCGGCAAGGGCCTGCTCAAGACCATCTCCAAGATGGGGATCTCGACCGTGCAGTCCTACAACGGCGCCCAGATCTTCGAGGCCGTCGGGTTGGAGAAGGGCCTGATCGACCGCCACTTCACGGGGACCGCCTCGCGCATCGGCGGCATCGGCATCGAGGTCCTCGCCCAGGAGGCGCTGGACCGCCACGCTCGCGGCTACCCGCGCGCGGAGGGCGATCTGCTGCCCGTCGGCGGCATCTACGCCTGGCGGCGCGACGGCGAGCACCACCAGTGGAACCCGGAGACGATCGCGCTGCTGCAGCACTCGGTCCGCTCGGGGGGAGCGGGGGGAAGCGCCGAAGGCGCCCCCGCGGACTCAGACGCGCAGGGCAAGTACCGCGATTTCGCCGAGATGGTCAACACCGACGCAGCGCGCAAGGCGACGCTACGGGGCCTGCTGAAGCTCAAGCCGGCGGCGGAGCCGATCCCGCTCGAGGACGTCGAGCCGGCCACGGAGATCGTCAAGCGCTTCGCGACCGGCGCGATGTCGCTCGGGTCGATCTCGACCGAGGCGCACGAGACGCTCGCGGTCGCGATGAACCGCCTCGGCGGGCGCTCGAACACCGGCGAGGGCGGGGAGGACCCGCGCCGCTTCAAGGCCGACGCCAACGGCGACCTGCGCCGCTCGGCCATCAAGCAGGTGGCCTCCGGCCGCTTCGGTGTCACCGCCCACTACCTGGTCAACGCCGACCAGCTGCAGATCAAGATGGCCCAAGGCGCCAAGCCCGGCGAGGGCGGCCAGCTGCCCGGCCACAAGGTCGACAAGTACATCGGCTGGGTCCGGCACACGACCCCTGGCGTCGGCCTGATCTCGCCGCCGCCGCACCACGACATCTACTCGATCGAGGACCTCAAGCAGCTCATCTACGACCTGCGCTGCGCGAACCCGAAGGCGTCGGTGTCGGTGAAGCTCGTGGCCGAGGTGGGCGTGGGCACGGTGGCCGCCGGCGTGGCCAAGGCCAACGCCGACCACGTGGTCATCGCGGGCCACGACGGCGGCACGGGCGCCTCGCCGCTGAGCTCCATCGTCTCCGCGGGCGTGCCGTGGGAGATCGGCCTGGCCGAGACCCAGCAGACGCTGCTGAAGAACGGGCTGCGCTCGCGCATCTGGGTGCAGACCGACGGGCAGCTGAAGACGGGCCGCGACGTGGTCATCGCCGCGCTGCTGGGCGCCGACGAGATGGGCTTCTCGACGGCTCCGCTGATCGCGACGGGCTGCATCATGATGCGCGCCTGCCACCTCAACACCTGCCCGGTCGGTATCGCGACCCAGGACCCGGAGCTGCGCAAGCGCTTCGCGGGGGAGCCCGAGCACGTCGTGAACTACTTCTTCTTCGTCGCCGAGGAGGTCCGCGAGATCATGGCCTCGCTGGGGGTGGCGAAGTTCGAGGACCTCGTTGGGCACGGCGAGCACCTGCTGGCCGACGAGGCGGTCGAGCACTGGAAGGCGCGCGGCATCGACCTGACGCACCTGCTGTACCGCCCGGAGATCGAGGAGGGGGCCACGCTGTGCCGCATCGAGGGTCCGCCGCCGGTGCTCGACGACGCGCTGGACCACGAGCTGATCGCCGCGGCCGAGCCGGCGCTGGCCCGCGGGCAGCGCGTCGTGCTCGAGTACGCCATCCGCAACGTCCACCGCTGTGTCGGCGGCATGCTCTCGTCGAAGATCGCGGAGACGCTCGGCCCCGACGGCCTGCCGGAGGGGACGATCCACGTCGACTTCCGCGGCTCCGCCGGGCAGTCCTTCGGCGGCTGGCTTGCGCCCGGCGTCTCCTTCGCCCTGCGCGGCGACGCCAACGACTACACCGGCAAGGGGCTCAGCGGCGGGGTCATGGCCGTCATGCCGCCCGACGGATCCGCGTTCGTCGCGCAGGACAACGTCATCGTCGGCAACACGGTGCTCTACGGCGCCACCGGCGGCCGTGCGTTCTTCCGCGGCCAGGCTGGCGAGCGCTTCGCGGTGCGCAACTCCGGCGCCAGCGCCGTCGTTGAAGGCGTGGGCGACCACGGCTGCGAGTACATGACCGGCGGCCGCGTGGCCATCCTCGGGCCGACGGGGCGCAACTTCGCCGCCGGCATGAGCGGCGGGCTGGCCTACGTGCTCGATCCCGAAGGGACGCTGAGCGCGCGCATCAACCCGACACTGGCCGACCAGATCGAGGCGCTCGACGAGGCCGACGCGATCGAGCTGCGCGACCTCGTCGCCGAGCACGCGGAGCGGACCGGGTCCGAGGTGGCCCAGGGGCTGCTCGACGACTGGGAAGCGGCGCTGACCCGCTTCGTCAAGGTCTTCCCGGCCGACTACAAGCGAGTCCTCGCCGAGCTCGCCGCGCAGGAGGACTCCCACGTGGGCGACGCGCCGCGCGCGGACGAGTTCAAGGACGAGGTCGTCGACGTCGTCGGCGGGCCTCACGTGCGCGTTGGTGAGGGTGAATGATGGGCGAGCTGGGGGCGTTCCTCAAGATCGGGCGCCACAACCCGGGCTACCGCGACGCGGTCGACCGCGTCGGCGACTTCAAGGAGTTCGTGGTCGAGCGCCCGGTGCCCGAGCTGCAGGAGCAGGGCGCGCGCTGCATGGAGTGCGGCGTTCCCTTCTGCCACAACGGCTGCCCGCTGGGCAACCTGATCCCGGACTGGAACGACCTCGTCTACGCCGACCGCTGGCAGGACGCGATCCGCCAGCTCCACGCGACCAACAACTTCCCGGAGCTGACGGGCCGTCTGTGCCCGGCGCCGTGCGAGGCCGCCTGCGTGCTCGAGATCCGCGAGGGCGACGCGGTGACGATCAAGCAGATCGAGAACGCGATCGTCAACCGCGCGTGGGACGAGGGCTGGATCACGCCGCAGGTCCCCGACGTCGAGACCGGGCGCAGCGTCGCGGTCGTCGGCGCGGGCCCGGCGGGCATGGCGGCCGCGCAGCAGCTGCGCCGTCAAGGGCACCGCGTCGTGCTCTTCGAGCGCGACGAGGCCGCCGGCGGCCTGTGCCGCTTCGGCGTGCCGGACTTCAAGATCGAGAAGACGGTCGTCGAGCGCCGCGTCCAGCAGCTCGTCGACGAGGGCGTCGAGCTGCGCTGCGGCGTCGACGTGGGAGTCGACGTCACCGGCGAGGAGCTGCGCGACGAGTTCGACGCGGTCGTGCTGAGCATCGGCTCGCGCGTGCCGCGTGACCTGCCGGTGCCCGGTCGCGAGCTCGACGGGGTCCACTTCGCGATGGAGTACCTCTACGTGCGCAACCGCTGGGTCGCCGGCGAGGTCGGGCCGGCGCCGACCGTCGCCGCCCCGGAGCTGCCGCCTATCACCGCCGCGGGCAAGCACGTCGTGGTCATCGGCGGCGGCGATACAGGCGCCGACTGCGTGGGCAACTCGATCCGTGAGGGTGCGCTCTCGGTGACCCAGCTCGAGCTGCTGCCCGAGCCGCCCGCCACCCGCCCCGACGACCGCACGCCGTGGCCGCTGTGGCCGCAGAAGTTCCGCCTGTCCTACGCGATGGAGGAGGCCCGCAGCCTCGGCATGGGCGAGCAGGACTTCTCGATCGTCACGACGTACTTCGGGGGCGACGAGGAGGGGCGCGTCACCGCGCTGCATCACGCGCACGCCGAGCCCAAGCCCCCCTTCGGCCCGGTCGCCGGCACCGAGGGCGAGCTCGAGGCCGACCTCGTCCTACTGGCCATGGGCTTCCTGCACCCGCAGCAGGACGGGATCGTCGCCCAGCTCGGCCTCGAGGTCGACCAGCGCTCCAACGTCCGCGCGCCCACCTACGAGACCTCGGAGAAGGGCGTCTTCGCCGCCGGCGACGCCCGCCGCGGGCAGTCGCTGATCGTCTGGGCGATCAACGAGGGGCGCCAGGCCGCGCGCATGTGCGACCGCTACCTCGGGTCGCTCGATCACCGCGAGCGCCAGGTCGTCTTCTCGGGCAACGTGCACGAGGCCGACGAGGGTCCCGAGGGCCCGCCGCTGCACGCGTCCGGCGGCATGCCGGCCTCCACGGCGTAGGCGGCCACGAGCGGACAGTCGTTGTCCCTATGCTGCAGCGATGACATCATATGATGATGAAAACCGTGCATCGAAGGGGTGACGAATGAGGACGACCTTGGCGCTCGACGACGATCTGCTGGCCGAGGCGCAGCGCCTCACCGGAACAACTGAGAAGGGGCCACTCGTCCGTGAGGCGCTGACAGCGTTGATCGAGCGCGAGAGCGCACGCCGGCTGGCTCGCCTTGGTGGCACGGAACCCGCATTGACCTCAATCCCACGGCGACGCCCAGTCGCCCGGTGATCCTGGTCGATTCGTCGGTATGGATCGATCACCTCCGCGACGGCGATCAGGTCCTGACCGCGCTTCTGGACCGCGGCGAGGTTCTCGTTCATCCGTGGGTCATCGGAGAGCTTGCGCTGGGGCACCTGCGCGGCCACGCGGAGATCCTCCGACTTCTCGAGCATCTTCCGCAGGCGATGGTCGCTACGCCCGTCGAGCTCCTGGGCTTCATCGAACGTCATGGGTTGTCCGGGCTGGGCATCGGCTACGTCGACGCGCACCTTCTCGCCGCCACGATGCTGGCCCACGACGCGAAGCTCTGGACGCGCGACCGCCGGTTGCGCGCGGCGGCTGAGCGCTTGGACGTTGTGTACACCCGGACGCGCTGACCCGCCGAGGTAGCCTGACACCATGTCAGCGCTCCCCACCGTCGCCATCATCGGCGCCGGTTCCTCCGGCATCGCCGTCGCCAAGGCCTTCCAGGAGCGCGGGGTCGCGTTCGACTGCTTCGAGGCCTCCGACCGGGTCGGAGGAAACTGGGTCTTCGGGAACCGCAACGGGATGTCGGCGGCCTACCGCTCGCTGCACATCAACACGTCGCGTGAGCGGATGGAGTACTCGGACTTCCCGATGCCGAAGTCCTATCCGGATTTCCCGCACCACTCGCACATCGCGGAGTACTTCGAGGACTACGTCGAGCACTTCGGCTTTCGTGACCGGATCCGGTTCGACGCTCCGGTGCAGCGTGCCGAGCGGCAGGCCGACGGGCGCTGGACGCTGACCGTCGGGGCGGGGGAGACCCACGAGTACGACGCGCTCGTGGTGGCCAACGGCCACCACTGGGACCCGCGTTGGCCCGAGCCCGCGTTCCCCGGCTCCGACACGTTCGCCGGGGAGCAGATGCACGCGCACGCCTACGTCGACAACGAGCCCCTCAAGGACAAGGACGTCGTCGTCCTGGGCATGGGCAACAGCGCCATGGACATCGCCGTGGAGTCCTCCTACGTCGCGGCCAGCACCTACCTGGCCGCGCGCCGCGGCGCCTATGTCGTCCCGAAGTACCTCTTCGGCAAGCCGTCGGACCAGCTGCGCAACAACCCGCAGATCCCCTTCGCCCTGCGCCGCGCGGTGCTCGAGAAGCTGCTGGTCGCCGCCCAGGGCAAGATGGAGGACTTCGGGCTCCCCAGGCCAGATCACCGCTTCGGCGAAGCCCATCCGACGGTGTCCGGCCGGATCCTCGACCGGATCTCGCACGGAACCGTCACGCCGAAGGCGAACATCGCCCGGCTGGAGGGCGACCGGGTCCACTTCGACGACGGCAGCTCCGTCCACGCGGACGTCGTCATCTACTGCACGGGCTACAAGATCAGCTTCCCGTTCTTCGACGACGGGCTCATCGCGGCGCCGGACAACCACATCGAGCTGTTCCGCCGCGTCTTCCACCCGGAGATCCCCAACGTCTTCTTCGCCGCGCTGCTGCAGCCGCTCGGGGCGATCATGCCGCTGGCCGAGGCGCAGGGGCAGTGGCTCGCCGAGCACCTCCGCGGCGAGTACCACCTGCCCGAGCACGCGGGGCTCTTGGCCGACATCCGCGCCGACCAAGCGGCTATGCGCAAGCGCTACGTCGCCTCCAAGCGCCACACGATCCAGGTCGACTTCGACGAGTACCTGCACGAGCTCGCCAAGGAGCGACGGCGGGGGGCGCGGCGCGCGCTGGAGGCGCGGTTCGCGCTGCCCGTACCCGCGCTGAGCGACCAGCGCCCGGCGACCGAGCGCACACCCGTCTAGGCACCGGCGCCTGCGCAACCTTCGGCGCTCTACGCTGTTGGCACACTCGAAGCGCCCCCTCCAAGGAGAACCACCTCGCCCATGAGACGCTCGCTCATCATCCTGCTCGGCCTGTGCTTCGCCCTCGGCGCGCAGTCCGCCAACGCCGCCACGTTCGGCATCTCCGATCAGCAGGCCACCACCTTCACCGACCCGCTGTACAAGCCGTTGAAGCTGAAGGCCGCTCGCTACATCGCCCCCTACGACGTGACGAGCGACGCAACGCAGCGGGAGCGCTTCGTCGCCTGGTACGGCGCCGCGCTCGTGGCCAAGCAGCGCCTGCTCGTGTCCTTTGAGCACTCGCGCACCAGGGGCAAGGAGCAGAAGGCGCCGAGCGCCAGGGTCTACGAGAAGGCGACGAAGGCCTTCAAGAAGAGCTTCCCGAAGGTCCGTGAGATCAACACTTGGAACGAGATCAACCGCTGCCAGACCGGCTCGCGGACCGAAGGCCAGCCGCGCAAGCTGTGCTCGGTGAAGACCGGGCCCAAGCTGCTGCAGTCGTACTACAAGTCCAACCGCAAGGTCTTCAAGGGGTCGAGGTACAAGATCGTGCCGCTGAACGTCCTCGACGAGCGCAACCCCGGCAAGGCCGTTCAGTACGTCAAGGCGTTCAAGCGCATCGCCAAGCCCGCTCCGAAGATCTGGGGCATCCACAACTACTCCGATACCAACCGCTTCTCCATGTCGCGGACGAAGAAGATCATCAAGGCCATCGGCCCCAAGGGCGAGGTCTGGCTGTTGGAGACCGGCGGCATCGTGCGACTCGGCTCGTCGCTGCCCTTCAACGAGGCCCGAGCGGCGAAGGCGCTGGGCTGCATGTTCACGATCGCGAAGAAGATCAGGCGCGTGAAGCGGCTGTACATCTACCAGTTCAACGGTGCCGCTCCCGGTGCTTCGTTCGACGCCGGCCTGGTCGACAACAACCGCAAGCGCGCGGGCTACAATGTGGTCAAGAACCGCAAGGCGCGCGCCTGCACCGGGAAGTAAGCGCAGGACCGGGAGCCCCGGCCGGCCGCACGGGCCGGCCGGGGTGACCTAGAGGCTGTTTCACGCAGTCGCTGGTTGGAGGACCGCCTCCAACCAGCCTCCGAGCCACCGCCGTTCCGTGAAACAGCCTCCTAGACTCACCCGCGGTGCCCACGTTCTGCCGCCACAACCGCTTCGTGGAGAACTGCCCGATCTGCTCCAAGCAGGAGCGCCCGCGGGCCTCGGCCGCTCCCTCGGCGCGCCGTTCGCCGTCGGGGTCCGCAGGCTCCCCGGCCACGCCCAAGCGGCCTGCTCGCGCCCGCCGCACCAGCGGCGATCTGCGCGTCCGTCGCGTGGCCCGGGCGGCCGACGACGGCTATGTCAGCGAACTGGTTCCCGGGCTGCGCGCGTCCGACGACGCGCGCCGGCTCGCCGCGGAGATCGCCTTCTCGGTCGCCCGGCTGGACGAGCTGCACGACGATCCGCCGGGGCTGCTGGCCGACGTCGCCCTCGCCGACGACCGCGAGGACGCCCTCTGGCTCGCGTTCCTGATCGCGTACCTGTCCCCGCTGGAGGGCGATGACCCATGGGCCTCGATCAGGGCGCTGCGCACGCGCTGGGCTGACGGTGAGCTGCCGGACCCCGATGCGGCCGATCTCGGCCCCCGGACCGCGCACACCGCCGGTCGGGGAACGCAGACCCTGGCGGCCTACCGGGCCTGGGCGGGCCGCGGCGGAACGCAGGCCGCCGCGCTGGCGGGGGAGGAGGCATGGACCCCGCAGCGGCGCTTCGACCGCGCCTTCGAACGCCTCGCCCTTCCGGGTCTGGCGCGTGCCGGGCGTTATGAGTTCCTCGTCCTGTGCTCGTGGTTGGGGCTGGCGGATCTGGCCGCGGGGTCGCTGCTGCTCTCCGAGCCCACCGACCCCGCCATGCTCGCGGCCAAGCGCGTCTTCGGCATGGGTGACGCCCTGATCCTGCGCCGCCGCTCGGCTGACCTGGCCGAGGCGTTGGCGGTGCCGATCGACGCGCTGGACCTCGCGCTGGTCAACTGGGCCCTGCCCCCGGGTTCGCCACGGGTCACGGCGGGGTCCCGCGCGCAGGGCGATCCGGACGTCGTCGCGCGTCACGCGGCCGTGCTCGACGCCTGACCGCGCGCGATTTGGGGAGGGGGTGTTGAGCGGCCTTCGCGACGAAGGTCACCATGAGCCCATCACCCCTCCCGCACCCGCCGGTCACCGCCGGCCCGCCGCCGCCTGGCGAGGACCTCGTCCTCTCCACGCTGGCCCTGCACTCCGACGCCCTGCTGCGCGTAGCGCAGCGCCACAGCCTGTGCGTCGACGACGCCCAGGACGCGCTCCAGCGTGGTCTGGAGATCTTCCTGCGCCACGCGCACCGGCTCGACCCGGACCGGGCGATCGGCTGGATCACCGTGGTCATCCGCCACGAAGCGATGGCGGTGCGGGCGGGCCGCACGCGAACGCTCGGCTTCGACGAGGTCGACCTCGATCGCCACGAGGCGCGGCACGTCGAGACGCCGGAGGAACGCGCGCTGGGCCGCGACCGCGTCGCGCGCTGCACGGAGGCCCTGACCCACCTCAAGCCCCATGAGGTGCAGGCGCTGTGGCTGAAGGCGCTGGGCAACAGCTACGAGGAGATCGCCGCCGCGCAGGGCTGGAGCTACACGAAGGTCAACCGTCTGATGAGCGAAGGGCGCCGTTCCCTGATCCGCCACTACGCGGAGATCGAGGCGGGGAGCGAATGCGAGCGCTGGGCCCCCGTGCTCGACGGGCTGGCGGACGGCACCGCGACGGCGCGCGACCTCATGGCCGCGCGCCCGCACCTGCGCAACTGCCCGGGTTGCCGCTGGCGCCGGGCGACCCTGGTGGCCGATCTCGACGCGCAGGCGGCCTGACGTATGGGGCGTCGGCGACGAGCGGTGATCATGGCCGCCGGGGTCGTGGCGGTCTTGCTGGCGCTGGTCGCCGCCCCCGCGCCGGCCCAGGCTCCTGCCCCGGTGCCCAACGGCGAGAACGCGGCAGCGACGGCGACGCTCGTGGCGTTCTTCCACCGTACCGGCCGGCGGCGCCTGCTCGTCGCGCGGTCGTCCCGCGGCGTGACCGTCCGCGGGCGCCTGGTTGACCCGGGCGGTGCCGGCATCCGCGGGGCCCTCGTCGACGCGCGGACCGTGGTGATGGCGCCTTGGGCGCGGTCGGTGACCCTGCCGGCGCTGCGGACCGGCCCCGACGGGAGCTTCGTCGTGCGCGTGGCCTCGATGACGGTCTCACGACGCCTGCACCTCGCCTACCGCTCCGACCTGACGCAGTGGGGCATCGCTGCAGCGGCCGACGTGATGCTCCGTGTGCGCGCGGCGCTCACGCTGCGGTTGGATCGCCACGTCGTGGCGCGCAGGGGCACGTTGCGCTTCGCGGGGCGCCTGCGCGGCCGCCTGCCGCGTCACGGACGGGTCGTCGAGCTGCAGGCGCGCGACCGTGGCGCCCGGCGGTGGTTGACCTTTCGCACCCTCCGCGTCCGTGATCCGCGCGGCCGCTTCCGGGCGCGCCATACGTTCCGGCGCGCGCGTGGCCGGCTGCGGCTCGAGTTCCGCGCGCGGGCGCGCGCGGACGGCGCCAGCCCCTTCGCCACGGGTGCGTCGCGCCCGGTCGGCGCGCTGGTGCGGTAGGAGGCTGTTTCGCGGAACGGCAGCGGTGCCGTCTGACCCGCCTCGTACATTGCGGCTCGTCCCGTCCGTGCAGCGAACCGGGGGCCTCCGCAATGCCACTGTGCTTCATCGAACCCCAGGACGCGATCCGCGTCATGGCCGAGTCCGTCGGCCGCGAGGCCCGTCGGCAGTTGCTGGGGGAGATCGTCCGCGCCTGGGTCGACGAGATCCCCGAGGCGGAGCTCACCTCCCATTACGCCAAGGCGATCTCCGACCTCGACGAGCACGACCTCTCGATGCTCGCCGCCTGGCACGCCTCCCTCGAGGTCGGTCAGCCGATCGCCAACCGCGATTTCCTCGTCAACGTCTTCCCGACGCTGGGCGAGAACCGCCGCGAGGCGCTGAAGATCGCCGCCGGCTTCCGCGGGGAGGAGGCCTTCGACGCGGGCGTCACCGAGGACCAGGCGTTGGACACCGTGCTGCCGAGCCTCTCGCGCGAACGCTCGCTCGAGCTGGCCGACGAGTGCCTGGAGCTCTACCTCTGGGACCGCCTCGGCTGCGACAACTAGTGGTGCACCCGGCAAGGTTCGCCGGGTCGGGGATGGTCGATCGTGGCGAGCGGCCGTGCCAACCCGGTGAACGTTGATGGGTGCGCCACTAGCGCGCTGAGGGCGCCGGCAGCAGCGCGTCCATCGCGGCGATCGCCTGCGCGTTGTCGACGAACTGCACGGCGGCCATCCCGAGCTCGCGGGCGGCCTCGACGTTGGGCTCGAGGTCGTCGAGGAACAGGCACTGCTCCGGCGCCACGCCGAGCCGCTCGCAGGTCAGCCGGTAGATCGCCCGATCGGGCTTGCGCAGCCCGACGAAGGCCGAGTCGACGACCAGCTCGAACAGCTCGTCGACCGGCAGCATCGCGCGCCACCGCGGTTCCCACTCGCGGACGTTGTTGGTCAGCATCGCCAAGCGCAAACCGCCGTCGCGCAGGCCGCGCAGATGCTCGATCAGCTCGTCGTTTGCGGTCAGCGACCCGAAGTAGCGCTCGGCGAAGGACCGCATGTCGACCGGGCGTCCGAGGATGGCCTCGAGCTCGTCCCCGACCGCCGTGAGGAAGGCGGGCTCGCTCATCTCCCCGCGCTCGAGGACGAAGAGCGGGTTCTCGCCGTCGCGCACCGCGATCGCCTGCATGGCCTGGCCCAGCGCTTCGAGCGGCACGCCCGCCTCGTCCTGGAAGGCGGCGAAGGACCGCAACAGGGGGGACGTGAGCACGCCGCCGAAGTCGCTGATGAGCGTCGTGATCGGCCGGGCAGCGCTCACGCCGCGCGCCGCAGGACGTCGTAGCGGCCGATCCCGGTCCGGCCCTCCATGCGCCAGGCGAAGAACGCCGTGTCCAGGTGCAGGCGCCCGAGGTCGAGCGAGGTCCCGCACAGGACCTCCCCGGCGGCGCGGTGCGGCGCAGCGTCGTCGGTGCCGACGTAGAGCTCGACCCCGGCGCTGCGCTGGCGATCTTCGTCGTCGTAGGTCGTCGACAGGCGCGGATCCTCGACCGGGACGGCCTCGACGAGGAGATCGGCCGGCGCGGCCGCGCCGGGCTGGGGCGCCCGGTCTCGCTCGGCCGGCACGGCCGCGCCGGGATCGTGCGCGTCGTTGGGTTCGGCGGCCGCTGACCCCGGGGTGTCGGGCTCGGGCGCGACCGGGGCCAGCAGGAAGGCGGCGAGCGCGTCGTCGGCGTGGTGGGTCGCGCGCGCCGAGCGGATCGCCGTGACGGTGAACCCGAGGTCGTCGCCGAGCCACCCGCTCACCGTGCGGGCCACGCCGATCTTGTCCCAGTCCGGCGCGCCCCAGGAGCGGCCGCGCTGGCCGAGGCAGTCGACGCGCGTCTCGCGCCCATGCACCCGGACCGTGCCGTGCACGTGGCAGAGCTGCTCGTAGCCCGCCATGCCGCCCGCCCGCGCGGCGGGAGCATCGGCTGCCAGCTCGGCGGGCTGCGAGCGCGCGGCGAAGCTCAGGGTGAACCCGCAAGCGCCGTCCTCGTCGACGAAGGTGACGTCCCAGGCGCGCAGCGGCTCGTCGACCGTCGTCCGCAGGCCCGCCGCGGCGACGTCCTCCCACGCCGGGCTCCCCTCGATCGGCACGCCACCGTCGGCGCGAACCGCGACCGGCTCACCGTCGGCGAACAGCAGGGCGAGGCCCGAGGCGGCGCGGGCCGCGTCGGGGGGGCCGGACAACCCGATGCGCGCGACGCCGAACAGCGACTGCTGCGGATCGCCGAAGGCGAAGGTGATCGCCTCGGAGAACCCGGCGGGCGCGCCGCGGTCCTCCCGCGGGGCCTCGTCGGTCGCGGCGACGCTCACGGCAGCGTCCTGGGTTCGGCGACCTCCGACGCGGTTGCCTCGACGTCGTGCTCGCCGCTGGGCCGGGGCGGCGGCGGCCCCCGCCGTCCGCGCTCGCCGCCGACCGTCTGCGCGGCGGAGGCGACCATGCGCGCGGCGAAATGGCGGACCAGCAGCTTGCGCACCACCGCCCGCGTGGGCGGCAGCAGGAGCACCAGCCCCGCGATGTCGGTGAGGAACCCGGGGGTGAGCAGCAGCGCGCCACCGAAGATGATCAGCGCACCGTCGAAGACCTCGCGGGCGGGGACGCGGCCCGATCCCGTCGCCTGGGTGAAGCGCCGCCACGCGGCCCGCCCCTGGGAGCGCATGAGCAGCGACCCGAGGATCGAATCGGCGACGAGGATGAGGATCGTCGGCAGCGCGCCGATCCCCTGACCGATCTGGATGATCACGTACAGCTCGGCGATCGGGACGACGATGAAGAGGACGACGAGCGGCAGCAGCACGGTGCGCCACAGGCTACCTGGGCCCCGGAGACTCCCCGGGGGCTACGGCGCGCCGGCGGGTGCCACAACGGTGACCCCCGCGAGGCGGTGCAGCCCGACCAGCTCGATCAGCCGCTGGATCTGCGGCTGGGCACCATAGAGGCGCATGGCCCGCCCGGCCTGGCGCAGTCGGCTGGCGACCATCATCAGGTCGAGCATGAGCGACGTGTCGGCGAACCCGAGCTCGGACAGGTCGACGGTGAGGTCGGTCGGCGCGCTCAGCGCCTGCGACAGCGCCCGGCGGCGCAGGCTCTGCGTCGTGCGGTCCTCGTCGCCGGAGCACCGCAGCAGGGCAGGTCGTTTCTCGAAGCGGACCAAGGGTGCGCACGCTACCGCGCGCGTCAAAGCGCCGGGCTACCCTGGGTGGATGCCCACCGTCGAAGAGGTCGAAGAAGCCCTGACCAACGTGATCGATCCTGAGCTCGGGCTCGACTTCGTCGAGCTTGGCCTGATCTACGGGATCGCCGTCGACGACAGCCACGTGCACGTGACCTTCACGCTGACAACACCTGCCTGCCCCATCGGTCCGCAGGTCTCCGAGCAGATCGACGAGTTCGTCTCCGAGCTCGACGGGGTGGGCTCCGTTGACTCCTCCATGGTGTTCCAACCGCCATGGACCCCCGAGAAGATGAGCGAGGACGCGAAGTTCGCGCTGGGCTACTAGGCGGGGTCAGGCCAGTAGGAGGGGTCAGCCCCGGTCGCGCCGCGGGGCGATGCGGCGCGACCTGGGCCTTCCGGCGATCGATCCTTGACGCCGGTCCAGATGTGAAACGCGCGGGACGGCCGCAGGTTGGAGAGTTATTGTGAACGTGATGCGACCCTTGGCGCTGGCCGTCGCCGCCCTCGGTCTGTGGCCCGCGGTGAGCCTCGCCGCGCCGGCCCGCGATCCGGGCGAAAAGGGCTCGACGACGGGCCGCCTGCTGGTCATCACGAAGCGGCAGGCCTCTGCCCTCACTCCGGCGCGCGCCGCGGCCGCCGGGGCGCGGCCCGGGCGCCGCAGCGTCCCGCAGATCGGGATGACGACGGTGCGCCCCGTTCCCGGCGTGCGGCCCGCGCTCCTGGCTCGTCGCCTGCGCCGCCTCCCGGGCGTGCAGCACGTCGAGGCCGAGCGCCGTTACGCGCCGCGCCTGCTCCCGGACGACCCCGCGTTGACCACGCCTGAGCCCGCGCCCGGAGCGCCTGCGGGCACGGTCGTGCAGTGGTGGGTCGCGCGGCACGGGCTGCCCGCCGCCTGGGACCTTCAGGACGGCACCGGAGCCACCGTGGCGGTCATCGACACGGGCGCCGACGCCACGCATCCCGAGCTGGCCGATCGGATCGCCGCCGCCGTCGATGAGGACGAGACGACGGGTCACGGCCCGGCGACGACCGACGAAGCGGGCCACGGGACCCACGTCGCGTCGATGGCCTGCGCGCAGGCCGACAACGCGACGGGCCTGACCGGCGCGGGGCTCAACTGCTCGCTGCTGATCGTCAAGAGCGACCTCACCAGCGGGAGCGTGGCGAGCTCGATCGTGGCGGCCACCGACCGGGGTGCCGGCGCCATCAACATGAGCTTCGGCGCCGACGGCGCGCAGGCGCCGTCGCAGGCCGTCGTCGACGCGGTGAACTACGCCTACGACCACGGTGTCGTCCTCGTGGCGGCTGCGGCCGATCAGCCCGTCGAAGAGCAGGGCGATCCCGCCAACGTGCTGCAGCCGACCGGCTCGGGGTCCGACCTCACCGCGGGCAAGGGGCTCACCGTGACCGCGGCGACCTTCGACGACCAGCGCGCGTCGTTCGCCGGCCGCGGCAGCCAGATCTCACTTGCCGCCTACGGCGCCTTCGGCCGCAGGGACGGGCCACGCGGCCTCTTCGGCGCTTTCCCCGCGACGGCCACCGAACTCGAGCAAGGAGGGAGCGGGCCCTCCGCGCGGGGGTGCGGCTGCCGCACGACCTTCGCTGGGGACAGTCGCTACGCATACGTCCAGGGGACGTCGATGGCGGCGCCGATCGTGGCGGCGACGGGGGCGCTCGTGCGCCGGCTCAACCCCGACCTGCCGGTCAGGGAAGTCCTGCGGCTGCTGAAGGAGACGGCGCGGCGCCCCGGCGGGCGGGAGGGGGCATGGGAGCCCGAGCTCGGGTGGGGGATCCTCGACGCCGGCGCCGCCCTGAAGCGCGCTGCGCAGCTCGACCGCACCCCCCCACGGTCACGCGCGAGCGGTCCGGGGCGGACGCGCCGGCGCACGGTCACGCTGCGTTGGACGGGCGCGGACCCGGCCCCGCGGCACGTGCGCTCGGCCGGGGTCGCTGCCTACGAGCTGCTGCGCTCGATCGACGGCCGGCCCACCCGCCGGATCGCCACGACGCGCAGGCACAGCCGCGTCGTTCGCGTTGTGGCCGGCCATCGATACGCTTTCAGCACGGTGGCGGTCGACGCTGACGGCAATCGGGAGCGTCGGCCCGCGCGGCCCGACGTGCGGATCACGGCGCTCAGCCCGCCGCGGTAGAGCCCGTCCGCGTGCCGCCGCGGGTCAGCCGCGCGCGCCGGCCATGTCCCGGCGGCCCGGCGCTCCGCCGCCGGCCGCGCTGTCCGACGCCCGGGCCAGCGTGACCAGCTCGGCCAGCGCGGCCTCGATGCCCTGCGCCAGGCGGCCGACGTCGGGCAGGGCGTCGTAGTCGGCCAGCAGACCGAAGTTCATCCGCCCGTTGTAGGACATGATCGCGATGGCCAGCGCGTGCCCGCGCGGGAGGAAGGCGACCGGGAACACGTCCTGCATCTCGCGCCCGCGGACGTAGAGGGGGAACTGCGGCCCGGGCACGTTGGTGACCAGCAGGTTGAACAGCCGCGTCGAGAAGTTCAGGCGCGAGGCCTGGGCGAGCACCGTGGGCGGTGCGAAGTTCTGCACGTTGGCCAGGACCTCGGCACCGACGGCCTGCTTGGACTCCTTGAGCCCGTCCATCGCTTCCTTGACGGTGCGCAGGCGCGCGACCGGGTCGGCGATGTAGACCGACAGCGGCCCCCGCATCGCGGCGATGCGGTTGCCGAGCTGACCGTGCTCGTGCGGCGCGCGGGTGGAGACCGGCACGAGCGCGCGCAGCTCGAGGCCCTCTGTGCGGACCCCGCGAGACAGCAGCCAACCGCGCAGCGCGGCGGTGACCACCGTCAGCACGACGTCGTTGACCGTGGTGCCGAACGCGTCCTTGACGACCTTGAAGTCGGCGAAGTCGTTCGGGATGGCGACGAAGCGGCGGTGCGGGCCGATCTCCACGTTCAGCGGGGTGGGCGGCGCCGGGTTGAGCCCCGCCCACGCGATCTCGCCCAGGCCCTCGACGGCCTCGAGCGCGCCCGCCACCGCCGTCTGCGGGCGCGAGACCAGGGCGGCGGCCCGCGCCGCGAGGCCGATCCCGGTGCGCGCCATCCCCAGCACGCCGGAGGCGACCAGGTCGGCGGCGGTCGGCTCGGGGCGTGGCCGCCAGGCCGAGTCGGGGTGCGGTGGCTCGCTCGGCACGGGCGAGAGGTCGAACATCACCGTCGCCAGGTCGACGCCGCTGGACCCGTCGATGAGCGCGTGGTGGTTCTTGGAGACCAGCGCCCAGCGGTTGTCCGACAGCCCTTCGATGACCCACATCTCCCACAGAGGCTTCGAACGGTCGAGCTGCTGGGAGACGATGCGCGCGGTCAACCGCATGAGCTGGTCTTCGGTCCCCGGGGCCGGCAGGGCGGTCTGGCGCACGTGGTACTCGAGGTTGAAGTGTGGGTCGTCGACCCACAGCGGGCGGCCGGTCTCCAGCGGCGGCAGAGCGAGCTTCTGCCGGTAGCGAGGGACGAGGTGCAGGCGCGCGCGCAGCGAGTCCAGAAGCTCGCCGAAGTGCGGCGGCGGCCCCTCGAGCACGACGACCCCCCCGACGTGCATGTGTGAGGTCGGCCCTTCCTGCGCGAGGAACGAAGCGTCGATCGCCGACAACCGGTCCAGATGGTCCTGCGCCATGGGCGCGAGGCTACCTCAGCCTGAGAACTCAGCGTGAGGTCGCGCCGACGCGGCCCAGCAGCTCGCGCACACGGCCGGGACCGCTCGTCGCCGGGTCCAGCGGTGGCGTCGCGAGACCCGCCCCGTCGCGGATGCCGTCGAGCAGGTCGACGAGCGCTTCGCCCGACGTGCGCCGCGGCTCCCAGCCGAGTTCCTCGTGCGCGCGGGTCATGTCCATGAGCGGGACGCCGAGCGCAAGGTCCAGCCAGCCCGACGGCGTCGGCTGCAGGCGCAGCTTCCAGGTCAGATCGGTGGCGCCGCGCAGCACGCCGGCGGGGACGGGGACGGTGCGCGCGCCGAGCAGCCGGGCGAGCTCGTCGGGGTCGAGCACGGGGTCGGCGGCGACGTTGAAGGCGCCGCGCGCGGCACGGTTGACGATCGCCAGCCGGTAGGCCTCGCCGATGTCGAGGGAATGCACGGCCTGGAAACGCAGCCGCGGCGTACGGGGGACGATCGGGATGAGCGGCCGGCGCACCACGCCGTTGGGCACGAACGGCCCGAGGAACAGGCGGCGGATTCCGGTGGCCGCCTCGCGCTTGAAGATGAGCCCCGGCCGCAGCCGCGCGACGCGGATCCCGGGCTGGGCAGCCCCGAAGGAGTCGAGCATCGTCTCAACCGCGGCCTTGTGGCGGGAGTAGAAGGAGGTCTCGATGCCACCGGTGGGCCACGACTCGTCGACGCGCCGGTCCTTGGGACCGGGGGAGTAAGCGCCGACCGACGACGCGTAGACGAGGTGCTTCACCCCTGCTTTGGCCACGGCGTCCAAGACGCGGCCAGACCCCTCGACGTTGACGGCGTGGGTGGTCTGCTCGTCGCGCGAGGGCTGGATCAGCCACGCGAGGTGCACGACGCAGTCGGCGCCGCGGAACAGCTCGGTCAGATCGGCGCTGCGGACGTCGGCCTTCACCCACTGCGTGCGGGCGAAGCTCAGGTGCTCGGGAACGCGCCGGGCGACCCCCACGACCTCGTCGATCGAGCTCTCGGTTTCCAGCGCCCGCAGGACGCTCGTACCCACGTTGCCGGTTGCTCCGGTGATGATGACGCGCACGAGTGGCCTACGTCCCCGATAATCGGGACGATCAACCTGAGGAGGGCGACATGGCCTGGGATTTCTCGACGGACCCGGAGTTCGAGCAGCAGCTGGTCTGGATGCGCAGCTTCGTGCGCGAGGAGATCTGGCCGCTGGAGACGCTCTTCGGTGAGCTGAGCCAAGCCGAGCTCGACCGGCTCTACGTGCCGCTGCAGGAGCGCGTGAAGCAGCGCGGGCTGTGGGCCGCCCACCTCGATCCGGAGCTCGGCGGGCAGGGCTTCGGACAGGTGAAGCTCGGGCTGATGCACGAGATCCTCGGCACGTCGATCCTCGCGCCCAACGCCTTCGGCAACCAGGCGCCGGACTCGGGTAACTCGGAGATCCTCGCGCTGGCCGGCACGCCGGAGCAGAAGGAGCGCTGGCTGCACCCGCTGCTGGCGGGCGACCTGAAGTCGGCGTTCTCCATGACCGAGCCGGACGTCGCCGGCGCCGACCCGACGCTGCTGCAGACGCGCGCGGTCCGCGAGGGCGACGAGTACGTCATCAACGGCCACAAGTGGTTCTCCTCCAACGCGTCGATCGCCGACTTCCTGATCGTCATGGCGGTGACCGACCCCGACGCCCGGCCCCACCAGCGCGCGTCGATGATCATCGTGCCGGCCGACACCCCCGGGGTGGACATCGTGCGCGACGTCGCGACGATGGAGCACCCCGAGGAGAGCTTCGGCAAGCTCGGCGGTCACGCCGAGATCCTCTACGAGGACGTGCGCGTGCCGGCCGAGAACCTGCTCGGCGCGGAGGGGGCGGGCTTCCTCATCGCCCAGCACCGGCTCGGGCCGGGCCGCATCCACCACTGCATGCGCTGGCTCGGCGTGGCTCAGCGCGCGTTCGACATGCTCTGCGAGCGCTCGCTGTACCGCTACGCGCACGGCAGCGTGCTGGCCGACAAGGGCACCGTGCAGAACTGGATCGCGGACTCCGCGGCGCAGATGCAGGCAGCGCGGCTGATGACGCTGCACGCCGCGTGGAAGATGGACACCCAGGGCGCGTCGGCGGCGCGGACCGACATCTCGCTGATCAAGTTCTTCGGCGCGGGCGTGCTGCACGACGTCGTCGACCGCGCGCTGCAGGCCCACGGGTCGCTCGGCTACTCGACCGACCTGCCGCTCGAGGCGATGTACCGGCTGGCCCGCGGGGCGCGCTTCTACGACGGTCCGGACGAGGTCCACCGCCAGACGGTCGCGCGCCACGTGCTGCGCGGGTACGAGGCGCCGGCCGGCGGCGTCCCCAGCGAGCACATCCCGACCCGGCGCGCCGCGGCCCGCGAGCACTTCGCCGACATGCTCGAGGCGGTGACCTCCAACGACTGACGGGCGCGCGCACCGGCGGGCGGCGCTCGCCGTCGCCGCAACCATGCTCCTGCTGCTCGGCGCCGTGGCGCTGGCCGCCGGTGCGTTCACCGGGGGCGGGGGGCAGGAGGGGGCCGCAACCGCCGCCGCGGTCAAGCGGGCCACCCGCTTCGACGGCCGGCGTGCGCTGACGCTGATCCGCCTCCAGGTTGCGGTGGGCCAGCGGCCGGCCGGCTCGAAGCAGCTGCAGGCGCTCGCGCCGCGGCTGGCCGCGCGGCTGCCGGGCGGCCGGCTGGAGGCGGTGGCCGGACACCCCGGGCTGAGCAACGTGACCGGGGCGCTGCCGGGCCGCGAGCCGGCGATCCTCCTCGGCGCCCACTACGACACCGAGAGCCACCCGCGCGGGTTCGTCGGGGCCAACGACTCGGCGGCGGGCACCGCGGTGCTGATCGAGCTCGCCCGCACGCTGCGCCGCCTTCCGCGCCCGCCCGGCGCGCGTGCGATCCGCTTCGTGCTGTTCGACGGGGAGGAGGAGCCCAAGCCCACCGAGGACTTCTACCGCGACGCGCTACGCGGATCGAAGGCCTACGTCAAGGCTCACCGCAGGCAGGTCAGCCGGTTGGTCCTACTGGACTACATCGCCAACAAGGGGCTGCGGATCCCGCGTGAAGGGACCTCCGACCGCGCGCTGTGGGCGCGACTGCGCGCGGCCGCCGGGCGGGCCGGGGTGCAGAGCACCTTCCCGCCCGGCGACGGCCCGAACCTCTACGACGACCACACGCCGTTCCTGCGCGCGGGCGTGCCCGCCATCGACCTGATCGACTTCGACTACCGCTACGCCGACACGCTGCAGGACACCGTCGACAAGCTGGACGTGCGGGCGTTGGACGGCGTCGGAGAAGCCGTGCTCGAGCTGCTGCTCGCCGAACGTCGGCGCTGAGGGGCGGCGGCTGCGGCCCGGCCTACACTGGCCCTCATGCCCGTCACCCCGGAGAAGCTCCTGCTCGCGGCCCCGCGCGGCTACTGCGCGGGGGTCGACCGTGCCGTACAGACGGTCGAGCGCGCGCTCGAGCTCTACGGCGCGCCGGTATACGTGCGCAAGGAGATCGTCCACAACAAGCACGTCGTCGAGCAGCTGCGCGAGCGCGGCGCCGTCTTCGTCGACGAGCTCGACGACTCGATCCCCGAGGGCGCCACGACCGTCTTCTCCGCCCATGGCGTCGCCCCGGCCGTGCACGACGACGCGACCCGGCGCAGCCTGTTCACCATCGACGCGACGTGCCCGCTGGTGACCAAGGTCCACCGCGAGGCGGTCAAGTTCGCCTCCGAGGGCTACACGATCGTCCTCATCGGCCACGCGGGCCACGAGGAGGTCGAGGGCACGATGGGCGAGGCGCCGCAGAACATCGTCCTGGTCGAGTCCGAGGCCGACGTCGACGCCCTCGTCGTCGCTGATCCCGACCGCGTGGCCTACATCTCCCAGACGACGTTGTCAGTCGACGAGACGAGCCTGCTCATCAACCGCCTGCGCGAGCGTTTCCCGAACATCACCGGGCCCCGCACCGACGACATCTGCTACGCGACGACCAACCGCCAGGCCGCCGTCAAGCAGATGGCCGAGCAGTGCGACCTCGTGCTGGTCATCGGGTCCCAGAACTCGTCCAACTCCCAGCGCCTCGTGGAGGTCGCGCGCGATTACGGCGCCGACTCCTACCTCATCGACAACGAGGCCCAGGTCCAGGAGGAGTGGCTGCAGGGCAAGCGCGTGGTCGGCATCTCGTCGGGCGCCAGCGCGCCGGAGGAGCTCGTCCAGCGCCTCGTCGCGTTCTTCCGTGAGCGTGGGACCCAGGACGTCTCGGAGTTCGAGGTCGTCAAGGAGGACGTGCGCTTCATGCTCCCCAAGACGATCCGCCGCGACATGGCCGCCGCGGCGTCCTGAAGCGACATCGAGATAGGGCGTCCGACGCGCATCTAGGCATCAAACGGGTGATGCTACGATGTTCGGGTGCGCACCACCATCACCCTCGACCCAGATGTGAAGGCTCTGCTGGATCGTGTGGCGAGCGAGCGCGGGATGAGCTTCAAGGAGACCGTCAACGCAGCCCTGCGCCAGGGTCTCGCGCCGTCAGGTAGCCGCGCTGCGGGCCATCGAACCGCGACATACGCGATGGGTGCGCCACAGATCGACCTCACCAAGGCGCTGGCGCTGGCCGGTCAACTCGAGGACGACGAGCTGACCCGCAAGCTGGCCGCCGGCCGATAGGTGCTGTTCGTCGACGCCAACGTCCTGCTGTACGCGGTCAATCGGGATGCTCACCACCATGTGAGCGCACGGTCCTGGCTGGACGGCGCACTCGGAGGCGAGCAGACCGTGGCGCTCGCCTGGACCGTCCTGCTGGCCTTCGTCCGCATCAGCACCCTCGCCGCAGCCTTCCCGGCGCCGCTGAGCGCCGCCGAGGCGTGTGGCGCAGTCGAAGCTTGGGTCCGTCTTCCGGCTGTCGTTACGCCCGAGCCGACGCAACGCCACGCAAGCCTCCTGGCCGGCCTGCTCGACGAGGCGGGTACCGCGGGCAATCTCGTCGCGGACGCCCATCTCGCAGCGCTGGCCGTCGAGCACGGCGGCACGATCGCCTCGTACGATCGTGACTTCGGGCGTTTCGCCGGCGTGCGTCTGGTCGTCCCTTCCTGAGAGAGCTCGACCGTCGCCCGCGGTGTCGTCAGCGAGCCAGCCAGGCCCGGATGTCCGCGTCGTGCTCCCCCAGCGCGGGTGGGCACCGGGCCACCGTCGCCGGGGTCTGCGACAGCCGCAGGGGCGAGCGAACCGTGCGCACGCCGCCGATCTCGTCGACGGGATCGAGGCCGAGCGCGCCGGCCAGCGCGAAGGCCTGCGCGACGTCGTTGATGGGCCCGGCGGGAACCCCTGCGGCGGTCAGGGCGGCGACCCATTCGGCGGCGGGGCGGCCAGCGAAGCGGCGCTGCAGCTCCGCGTCCAGCGCCTCGCGGTTGGCGACCCGGGCCGCGTTGGTCGCGTAGCTCGAATCGGCCCCGAGCTCCGGCCTCCCGAGCGCGGTGCACAAGCGCCGAAAGATCGCGTCGTTGCCGACCGCCACCGCCAGGTCCCCGTCGGCCGCGCGAAACGTCCCGTACGGAGCCACGGACGGATGCTGGTTGCCCATGCGCGTCCCGACGACCCCGGCGTTGAGGAACGCGGAGGCCTGGTTGAGCAGGGCGTTGAGCGCCGTGTCCATGAGCGAGACCTCGACGTGCTGGCCGCGCCCGGTCCGCGTGCGCTCTGCCAGCGCCGCGAGGATCCCGGTGCTCGCGTACAGGCCGCAGAGCATGTCGATCACCGCCGCGCCGACCTTCAGCGGCCGCCCCTCGGGGCCGGGCTCGCCCGTGACGCTCATCAAGCCGCTCATGGCCTGCACCAGCAGGTCGTAGCCCGGGAGCGCGGCGCCCGCCTCGCCGGATCCGAACGCGGTGATGGAGCAGCTCACGACCTGTGGGTTCTCCGCGGCGAGCGTCGCGTGGTCCAGCCCCCAGCGCGCCATGAGCCCGGGGCGGAAGGACCCGACGACCACGTCGGCGCGGGCGGCCAGGCGCTGGGCCAGCACGACGTCGGACGCATCGTCCAGGTCGAGCACCACCGAGCGCTTGTTGCGGTTGAGCCCGAGGTAGTACGTCGCAGTGCCGTCGCCCGCGTACGGCGGCCCCCAGCCGCGGCTGTCGTCGCCGGTGCCGGGCCGCTCGACCTTGACCACGTCGGCCCCGAGGTCACCGAGGGTCATGGTGCACAGCGGGCCGGCCAGGACGCGCGAGAAGTCGGCGACGAGCAGTCCCTCCAGGGCACCGGGCGGCATCCGGGCATGATGCACGCCCGTGCGCACCGTCGTCATCTCAGACCTCCACCTCGGCACGCGCACCGGTGGCGACGTCCTCACTCGAGCAGCGCCGGTGGCGGCGCTGCTCGAGCAGGTCGCGGACGCCGACCGGCTCGTCCTGCTGGGGGACACACTCGAGCTGCGCCACGGGCCTGCGCGCGACGTCCTGGAGCGCGCGCGGCCGGTGCTGGGCGCGCTCGGCGGTGCGCTGCGCCCCGGGGCGGAGGTGGTGCTCGTGCCGGGCAACCACGACCACCGGCTGCTGGGCGCCTGGTTCGACGCGCGCGGGCGCGGCGGGCCGCCGCCCCCGCTGGGCCTCGAGCAGCGCATCACCCCCGGGGAGGCCTCGTGGATCGCTGCGGAGGTGGCCGGGTTCCTGGCGCCGGCCGTCACGGCGGTCGCCTACCCCGGGCTGTGGCTGCGCGACGACGTCTTCGCCTTCCACGGCCACCAGGGCGACCCCCACACCACCGTGCCCACCTTCGAACGCCTCGCCGCGGGCGCGGTCGCTCGGATCTTCGCTGCGCTCCCGCCCGACACGGCGACGCCCGACGACTACGAGCGGGTGCTGGCTCCCCTGTACGCGCTGCAGGACGCCGTTGCCGAGCGGGTGGATCCGGATCGCGCCGTCGGCCCGTCCGGCGCGTCGGTCAGCGTGTGGGAGCTCTTGTCGGCCGGTGGCAAGGGGGCCGGCGTCCGGCGCCGCGCCCAGGGCCTCGCGCTCGGCGCGGCCCTGCCCGTCGGGGTCGCGGTGATCAACCGGCTCGGCCTGGGCCCGGTGCGGTCTGACCTCTCCCCGCTCGAGCTGCGGCGCTCTGGGATCGCGGCGACGCTCGAGGCGGCGCGCCGGTTGGGCATCGGCGCGCCCCACCTCATCTACGGCCACACGCATCGCGCCGGACCGCTCCTCGTCGACGACCCGGCCGATTGGCGCAGCCCCTCAGGCGGCGGCCCGAGCCTCGTCAACAGCGGGTGCTGGGTCCACGAGGCGGCGTTCGTGCGCAGCGGGCCGCACAGCCCGTATTGGCCGGGTGGACTGGTCGAGCTCGGCGACGACGGCCCGCCGGTGCTGTCCCGCCTGCTCGACGGCCTTCCGGCTACGGCGCTCCTGGCGTGAAGCACGTGGCGTGGCAGACCACGCCGTCGCCCGCCTGCAGGTCGAGCACGCCCTCCGTGTGGCGCCGGTGCTCGATCAGCGGGTAGCAGCCGCACCCCGTCACGACCACGTCGGTCCCGTTGACCCTCACCGTTCCCGTGCCCTCGAGCACCGCCCACACCCCGCCGGCCTCGTAGGGGCCGCAGTAGGGGCCGGGCTGATCCGAGGTCTGCACGACGATCTGTGCGTCGTGGGCGTCCTCGGGACGCACGGGGGCGAAGAGGTCGCGCTCGACCTCGAGCAGCTCCTGGATGGCTCGCTCGGTCTCCTCGTAGCCGCCCTCGCCGAGGTGGTGCTCGAAGAGCCGGCTGCGCCCGTCGAAGAGATAGCGCGCGGGCCAGCCCTGATTGCCGTACTCGCGCCACACCTCGAGGTCTGAGTCGATGAGCACCGGGTGGCTGATCTCCAACCGCTCGCACGCAGCGCGCACGGCCGCCTCGTCGGCCGAGCAGGGGAAGCCCGGCGAGTGCACGGAGATCACCCGCAGCCCGTCGTCGGCGTAGCGCTCGTGCCACGCCTTGACATAGGGCAGCGTCCGCAGCGAGTTGACCCGGCAGAAGTCCCAGAACTCGATCAGCACGGGCCGGCGCAGCTGCTTGTCCATCCGCAGGGGGGCGACGTTGACCCAGGGCAACCCGGTCGGGAACGCAGGGGCCGGGATCTGCTCCGGCGGGGCGCGCACGGCGCGGACGGTAGCATCGCGACCCCCGCCCCCAGCGCCACCGAACAGGAGCGAGGCCGCTCGCCCACGGCGGGCACTGGGCCGTGTCGCTGCTGTACCTCGCGCCGGTCGCCGTGGTCGTCGGCGGGCTGGCCGTTCAGGCGTGGAGCGACCGTCGCGCGGCCGATCGTGAGAAGGACTGAGAATCTCCTTACAGCCCTGAACTTCTCAGGTGGTGCGGTCGTTAACCAGGGTGTGAGCACCTCGTCCAGCGGAGAAGCCGGTCCTCGATGACCCGTCAGCTCCACGACTTCCTCGATGCCCTGCAGGACACGCGCGAGATCGTGATCCGTCGCGGCGCCGCAGAGCCCGGTCTCGACGAGGCCTGGCGCGAGGCGCGCGACGAGGCCGGCGAGGCCTTCGCGCACTGGGCGACGGCCGGCGGCCGCGACGCCTACGCCGTCTACCTCGCCGCTGCGGACCGTGCCGACGCCGCGGCGGCCGCGCTGGCCACCGCGCGCTGAGCGGCGCCCGGCTCGCGCTCGAGCAGGCGGATGTCGTGGGCGAGGCCCTCGGCGGTGAGGCGGCCGAAGGGGAAGCTCACGCGCTGGCGCCCGCGCCGGTCGATCAGCAGGACGTACGCGTTGTGCTCGAAGGCGCCGTCGTCGCCCTTGTCGCCCTGCGGGCTGATGCCGTAGTCGTCCCAGACGGGTCGCAGTTGGGCGCGCGTGCCCAGGAGGAAGCGCATGCGCCCGGTCAGCCCGCGCCGCGCCAGGAAGCGCCGGGCCCGGTCCGGCGTGTCGTTGGCGGGGTCGACGCTGACGCTCAGCGCGGGGATGTCCCCGCCGGCGTCCTGCACCGCCGCGCCGACGGTCGACGCCGTGATCGGGCAGCTGTCCCGGCAGGTCGAGTAGAGGAAGGTCAGCACGACGGTGCGCCCGCGGTACTGGCGAAGGCTCGCGGTGCGGCCGTCCTGGTCGCGCAGGCGGAAGTCCTTCGGCGGGATCGCGGGGCGCAGCGAGCCGGCGAACCCGCGGCTCCCTGCGGGGCCGTCCTTGGGCCGCACGAGCAACAGGCCCCCCCCCACGCCCGCGATGACCAGCGTGGCCAGGACGATCAGGGCGAGCCGGGCGCGCGCAGGCACCCGGCCCACGGTAGCCCCGCGCCGCGGTCTCAGGGCTCGATGAGCCCACGGCGGATCGCGTAGCGCACGAGCTCCACGCGGTCGCGCATGCCGAGCTTGCGCAGCAGGTTGCCGCGGTGGGACTCGACCGTCTTGGCGCTCAGGTGCAGGATCTCCCCGATCTCGCGGTTCGTGTGGGCCTCGGCGATGAGCTTGAGGACCTCCTGCTCGCGCGGGGTCAAGGGTTCGGCCGGCCCCGCGGCGTCGTCGGCGATCCACGCGCGCACGAGCGACCGCTGAGCGGCTGAGGTGAGGAACGGCTCGCCGCGCTGCAGCGCGCGCACCGCATCGACCAGGTCGGTGTCGGCCTGCGCCTTGAGGACGTAGCCGCCGGCCCCGGCCTTGAGCGCCTCGAACAGGTAGCGCTCGTCGTCGTGCATCGACAGGATGAGGACGGTCATGCCCGGCAGCTGCGCGCGGATCTCGCGCGTCGCCTGCAGCCCGGTCAGCTTGGGCATCTGCACGTCCAGGATGGACAGGTCCGGCCGGTGGGCCAGGGCGAGCTCCACCGCCTCGGCGCCGTCGGCGGCCTCGGCGACGACCTCCATGTCGCCCTGGCGCTCGAGCAGCAGCCGCAGGCCGCCGCGCACGACACCGTGGTCGTCGGCGATCAGCAACCTCATGACGGGGTCCGAATCGGGAGGTGCAGCTCGACCGTGGTGCCCGCCCCCGCGCGGGTGTGGACGTCCACCCGGCCACCGGCCAGACGCGCCCTCTCGCGCATGCCCGGCAGCCCGTGGCCGCGCGCCTGGTTCGGGATGAACCCGCGGCCGTCGTCGGAGACCTCCACGACGACCTGCCCGTGGGCGTCGCGGCGCACCGCGACCCGCACGCGCTGCGCGTCAGCGTGCTCTGCGACGTTGGACAGGCTCTCCTGCACCACCCGGTAGACCACGAGCTGGTGCTCGTCGGCCAGCAGGCTGCCGGGCGCGTCGAGCTCGAGGGCGACGCTCTTTCCCGTGCGGCCCGCGAAGCTCTCGACCTGCGTGCGCAGGGCCGCGTCGAGCCCGTGGTCGTCCAGGGCGGTGGGGCGCAGCTCCCGGGCCAGGCGCAGCAGCTCCTGCATCGCCTGGGAGGCCAGCGCCTTCGTGCTGGCGAGCTCCTCGCGCAGGGCGGGCGGGGCGTGGGCGGCGGTGGCCTCCAGCCGCAGGAGGATCCCCGTCAGCGACTGGTTGACCTCGTCGTGCAGGTCGCGCGCCACGCGCGCGCGCTCGTTCTCCTGCGCCTGGAGCACCGCCGCAGCGGACGCGGCGCGTTCCTGCTCGAGGCGCCCGAGCATGCGGTTGAACGCTTCGTAGAGGCGCACGACGTCGGCGGAGTCCGCATCGGGGGGCACGGTCGCCCGCGCGCCCCCGTCGAGGTCGGCGTGCTCCATCGCGTTGATGAGCCGTTCCAGCGGGGCGAAGCGCCGCCGCAGGACCAGGCCGTTGACCAGGACCGTCGCGAGGATGGCGGCGGCGAGCAGCAGTCCCTGATGGACGCCGTCGGGCCCGTGGACGTCGAGCTGGGCCGCGGTCAGCGCAGCGAGGACCGTCGCCGTGAGCAGGACGGCGTTGACGGCGAGGATCTGGGCGAAGAGGGGGAGCTTGCGCATGTTGGGGTCCTCACCCCATATCGGCGGCAACGGCGTTGACCGATACTCCGGGGGCAGCACTGACAGCCCATCGGATTTCTCCTGGCGCCGGGGGCGGCGCACATGACATGGGCTGACCCGGGGTGTCCCTCGCAGCGGGGACGCCCCGGGAGCAGTGCCACGAGCCGAGGTTGGGAGGCGCTATACAATGTGAAGCGTGACTCCCTCCGGCGCTGAATTCATCAAGCAGGTCAAGCAGGGGGTCGACGAGATCGACCCCGCCGACGTCCACGCCATCACCGCCAACGGCAACGGCGTGGCGATCATCGACGTCCGCGAGGGCGACGAGGTCGTGGCGGGCAAGCTGCCCGGGGCCACCCACATCCCGCGCGGGTTCCTGGAGTCGCGCATCGAGGGCGTCGCGCCGGACCGCTCGCAGCGGGTCATCCTCTACTGCGCCTCCGGCAACCGCTCGGCGCTGGCGGCCAACACGCTGGCGCGCGACCTGGGCTACGAGCACGTCGAGTCGATGACCGGCGGCTACACGCTGTGGAAGGACCGCGGCTACGAGGTCGACGTCCCCGTGTCGTTCAGCCCGGAGCAGCGCCAGCGCTACTCCCGCCACTTCTTGCTCCCCGAGGTGGGGGAGGACGGTCAGCGCAAGCTGCTCGACGCGAAGGTGCTGCTGCTCGGCGCCGGCGGCCTCGGCTCGCCGACCGCGCTCTACCTCGCCGCGGCGGGCGTCGGCACGCTGGGCATCGTCGACGACGACGTGGTCGACGTCTCCAACCTCCAGCGCCAGGTGATCCACACGACCGACCGCATCGGCCTCGCGAAGGTCGACTCCGCCGAGGAGCAGATCAACGCGCTGAACCCCGACGTGAAGGTCGTCAAGTACGAGACGCGCCTGGACGCGTCGAACATCATGGAGATCCTCGAGGGCTACGACATCGTCGTCGACGGCGTCGACAACTTCCCGACGCGCTACCTGCTCAACGACGCGTCGGTGCGCCTGCGCGTGCCGGTCGTCAGCGCGGCGATCCTCGGCTTCGAGGGGCAGCTCAGCGTCTTCAAGCCCTACGACGGGCCTTGCTACCGCTGCCTGTTCCCGGTGCCCCCGCCCGCCGAGCTGGCGCCCTCCTGCGGTGCCAACGGCGTGCTCGGCGTGCTGCCCGGGACCATGGGTCTGCTCCAGGCGACCGAGGTCATCAAGCTGATCATCGACGCCGGCGCACCGCTCATCGGCCGGCTGCTCATGTACGACGCACTGGACGCGACGACGACCGAGCTCAAGGTCCGCCGCGACCCGGAGTGTCCGATCTGCTCGCGCTCGCCCGAGGAGATCTCCGACGGCGAGATGGGCGTCTTCCCCGACTACGAGGCGTTCTGCGCCGCGGCCGGGTAGGTTCCGCCGCCATGGCCACCGTCCGCATCCCGCCCGTGCTGCGCCCCTCCGTGGGGGGCGAGCGCGAGGTCTCCGCCGAGGGCTCCACCGTCGGGGAGATCCTCGACGCCCTGGCCACGGAGCACCCCGACACCAAGGCGCAGCTCTTCGGCGACGACGGCGAGCTCAACCGCTACGTCAACGTGTACTTGAACGACGAGGACGTCCGCGTCCTCGACGGCCTCCACACGAACGTCGGCGGGTCCGACGTGATCGTCATCCTCCCGGCGATGGCCGGGGGGCGCTGAGCCGCCGGGTCTCTGTGGCGCGCCGGAGCGTGTCGCGTGCTTGACTCGGTGGATGCGCTGGCTCGTCACGCTCGCCGCCGCGCTCATCCTGGCTGCTCCGGCCATTGCGCGTGAGGTCGACGCAGGCTTCGGCAACGACCGGGTCAGCGGCGGGGCGGGGCAGGACCGTCTGGCCGGTGGTTCGGGCGACGACCGCCTGACCGGGGGCGGCGGCCGCGACCGCCTCAGCGGCGGAACCGGGAACGACGACCTCTCCGGCGGGTCAGGGGACGACTGGCTGGACGGCGGCGACGGGGACGACTCCCTGCGGGGCGGGCCCGGAGACGACTTCCTGGTCGAGGCAGGTTTCGGCAACGAGCGGTTGATCGATGGCGGCCCCGGCGAGGACTTCCTGCACGGCAACCGCGGCAACGACCGTCTGATGCGCGGCGGAGCCGGCGACGACATCCTCTTCGGCGGCAACGGCAACGGCAACGACCGGCTCGAAGGCGGCGGCGGCAACGACCTGCTCGACGGCGGCGACGGCAGCGACGGCGACGACGTCCTGGCCCCTGAGCGCGCGAAGTTCAAGATCGACTGCGGCGCGGGCTACGACGTCGTCCTGTGGCCGTTCTACGGGCTGCAGGAAACCGCCACTCCGCAGGAGCAGGACCCGGAGAACCGCTACGGGTACGTCGACTGCGAGCTGATCGTGATCCGCTACCCGCCCGGGTACGGTCCGCGCCCTGGCGGCCGGGGCGAGGGACCGCTCTACACGTCCCCCGACACGCTGGCTGCCGCCGCGTCCAACGCGGGCCTGGCCGCGGCGGGCCCAGAGGGTCGCGCCGCGGTCGCGGCGCTGGACGCGCGGCTGGCCGCGCAGCCCGATCGCCGCTACGCCCTTGCGACGGCGGGCAACGACTCGTTGCGGATGTCCGAGCTCAACCGACCGCCGTACCGGCGTCAGGGGAACATCCTCGCCGGCCTGGCCGGCGACGACCGGCTCGAGGGTTCTGCCCAGGACGACTGGCTCGACGGTGGCCCGGGCGCGGACGGCCTCTACGGCCGCCTCGGCGACGACCTGTTGACCGGCGGCGACGGCGACGACACCCTCGAGGGCGCGGCCGGGCACGACCGCCTCCGCGGCGGCGCTGGCGACGACCGGCTCAACGGCGGCCTGGACGCCGACGAGATCGACGCCGGCCCGGGTGACGACGTTGTAACGAGCGTCGGTGGCGGGCGCGACGTGATCGACTGCGGGCCGGGCCGCGATCGCGTGATCGCGGACTCGCGCGACGTGACCATGAGGTGCGAGCTGCGCGGGGGAGCACCCGGCGACCGCTGACCCGCCCCCAGAACGCGATAAGTCGCCCTCGTGGCGGGATGGCCGTCACGGGCGGCCGGCGCTCAGCGGCGGCCGCCTCCGCGGGGGCCGGCGGGCAGGATGTCGCTGAGTCCTCGCCCCTCAGCGGCCAAGCGCGGTGATCGCCACCGCAACCAACGACCCGCTCATCGCGACGAAGGACAGCAGCGTGATCGTCCGGTAGGGCAAGCGCTTCGCCATCGCCTCGTCGAAGGCAAGGGGCAGGAAGAGCGACGGGTTGACGAGCGCCCCGAAGGCGAGGGCGGCGGCGATCCACGTGCTCAGCCCCGGGACCGCGACGCCCACCGCCACCAGGATCAGCCCCATCGTCACGAAGTCCAGATGGGCCTGCATCACTCGCCGCGGCGACTCGACCCCCGCGCGCGTGAGCCATGCCGGCCGCTCAAGGCGGATGACGATCAGCCAGCCGAACAGCCCGGCAACGGCGAGCTCGCAGAGCCCGATCTTGACGAGGATCGCCACGGCTCAACCGTAGCCTGGACGCACCGCCGGGCGTCGCTACACTTCGTGAAGTAATGGCGCTTCCGCCCATGGAGAATCGCCCCTGCGGTGGCCGTTACGGGGACATCGTCCAGGCGATCGGCAACACGCCGCTGGTCGAGCTCAAGCGGCTGTCCCCGAAGCCCGGTGTGCGCATATGGGCGAAGATGGAGTCCTTCAACCCGACCGGGTCGATCAAGGACCGTGTCGCCCGCGCGCTCATCGAGGACGCGGAGGAGAAGGGCCTCATCCGGCCCGGGCAGACGATCCTCGAGCCGACGTCGGGCAACACCGGCATCAGCCTGGCGATGATCTGCGCGCGCAAGGGCTACCGACTCAAGGTCGTGATGCCCGACAACGTGACGCCCGAGCGCACGCAGCTGCTGAAGATGTACGGCGCGGAGATCGTGTACTCGCCGGGCGATCAGGGCTCCAACGGCGCCGTGGCCATGGCGCTGGACATGGCGGCCGGCGACCTCTCCTATTACATGCCCTACCAGTACGGGAACATGGCCAACCCGAACGCGCACTTCAACGGCACGGCGCCGGAGATCCTGCGCGAGCTCGACGGCGAGGTCGACGCGTTCGTCGCGGGCCTCGGCACGGGCGGCACGCTGATGGGCGTGGGCCGGCGCTTCAAGGAAGAGCTCGGTGACCGCGTGACGATCGTCGCCGCCGAGCCGATGCAGGGCGAGCCCGTCCAGGGGCTGCGCTCCCTCGACGACGGCTTCATTCCGCCGATCATCGACCTGAGCATCCTCGACCGCAAGATCTTCGTCACCAACCGCGACGCGATCATCTGGACCCGCAAGCTGCTCGACGAGGAGGGCCTCTTCGCCGGGGTCTCCTCCGGGGCGATCGCGTCGATCGCGGTCCGCATCGCGTCGGAGATGGACGAGGGCAACGTCGTGTTCATCGTCTGCGATGACGGTTGGAAGTACCTCTCGAGTGGCATCTACACCCTGCCGGTGGACGAGGTCGCCAACCTCGAGTCCACCGTGTGGTGGTGATCCGGCTCCCGGGCGGGCGCGCACCCACTTCAGCAACCCACAACGAGGTCGACTTCAGATGGATGTAGATCAATACCTGCGTGACCCCGTGTCGCGCAGACGCTTCTTCGCGCGCTCGGGCGTGAGCGTCGCCGGTGGCTCGGCGGCGTTCCTCGCTGCGTGCGGCGGCAAGGGGGAGAACGCGGCCGGCGGTTCTGGCCAGGGCGACGTCACCAAGGCCAAGAGCCCGCGCGAGACCGACGTCGCGATCCTGAACACCGCGCTGGACCTGGAGCACCTGGCGGTCGCGGCCTACACCGCGGGCGCGCCGATGCTCAAGGGTGCGGCGCTGAGTGCCGGCAAGACGTTCCGTGCGCACGAGCAGGAGCACGCCGACGGTTTGACGACCGCCATCAAGGACCTCGGCGGCAAGCCGAACCGAGCCAAGGGCAGCTACGACTTCCCGACGCTGCGCAACGAGGAGGACGTGCTCGCCTTCGCGGTCGACATCGAGAGCACCGCCGTCGCCGCCTACATCGATGCGCTGCCCAAGCTCTCGATGGCCCAGCTGCGCGGCACCGCGTCGGCGATCGTCACCAACGAGGCCGAGCACATCGCCGTCCTTCTCGACGCGCTCGGTGAGGATTCCGTGCCCGACGCGTTCGTGACCGGGAAGGTCTGACACACGTGGTCTCTTCGGGACTGCGCATCCTCGACGGTGACGTCGACACCGCAGTCATCGCCGAGTACGAGGTGACGCGACGCGACACCCTGCGCCGCGGCTTGGCCGCCGGCGGTGCCGCCGTGCTCGCGGCGACCTCCATCCCGCTGCTGCTCGGCGTGCGCAACGCCTTCGCGCAGGCCGAGGGGGACGCGGAGATCCTCACGTCGGCGATCGGCATCGAGCAGATCGCGGTGTTCGCCTACCACCGTGCGGCCTCGTCGGGCCTCCTCAACCGGGCGACGACCGCGATCGCGCGGCAGTTCAGCGCGCACGAGCAGGAGCACGCGGACGGGCTGACCCGCGCCCTCGAGGCGCGCGGTGGATCAGCGCCGGCCAAGCCGAGGACGCTTGCGGACGTCGACGCCGTCCAGCGCGGCCTGGGCGACGCCCGCAGCCAGGCGGACGTCACGAACTTCGCCATCGAGCTCGAGATGGCGGGTATCGCTGCCTACTACGACGCGCAGACGAAGTTCACGGACGCAAAGCTCCTGCAGACGGGCGCGAGCATCATGGCCAACGAGGGGCAGCACCTGACCGTGCTGCGGCGGGCCGCGCGCCAGACCGCAGTGCCCAGCGCGTTCGAGACGGGCAAGGGGTGAGCGTGCGCCGCGTCGCACCGACGCTCGTGGCGGGGCTCAGCCTCGCCGGCGGGATGGCTGCCTGCGGCAGCAGCGACGACCGGCTCGCCGCGTCGACCGCGAAGCCTGCTCCAGCCGCCGACGGGGGAAGCGCCACCAAGGCCCTGACGGTCGACATCGCGTCGTTCAAGTACGCGCCGCCCGACGCGACCGTCGCCAAGGGGGCGAGGGTCACGTTCGTCAACAAGGACAAGGCGCCCCACACGGCCACGGCGAAGGACGGCGCGTTCGACACCAAGCGCCTCGAGCAGGGCAAGGAGAACGTCGTCACGCTCGACACGGCCGGCACCTTCTCCTACTTCTGTGAGTACCACCGCTTCATGGAAGCGAAGATCACCGTCAAATAGTCAATGCGAGGAACCTGACATGCCATTCAACGTCGGCCCCATGGAACTCATCATCGTCCTGGCCATCGCCCTGCTCGTGCTGGGTCCGAAGAAGCTCCCGGAGGTCGGTCGCTCGATCGGCAACGGCATGCGCGAGTTCAAGGACTCGATCGCGGGCGGCGAGGACACCAAGCGCGACGACGACGACCGCGCGCTGCGCGCCGAGTAGCGGCCCGCGGCGCCTATGCTCGGAGGCGGTGAAGATCGCCCCCGAGCTGCAGCGCCTGGTCGTCGCTCACGCGCGGCGTGATGCGCCCGACGAGTGCTGCGGCATCGTCGGGCTGCGCGATGGCGTGGCCACCGAGGCCATCGCCTTCGCGAACCTCGCCGCCAGCCCCTACCGCTTCGAGATCGACGGCCTGTCGCTGAGCCGCGAGCTCGATCGCCTCGAGGACGAGGGACAGGACTTCGCGATCTACCACTCGCACACGCGGTCTGAGCCCTACCCGTCGCAGACCGACCTGAACTTCGCGGCGAACTGGCCCGGGGTGGAGTGGCTGATCGTCGGCGTGGCGGGCGGACCCGAGGCCGACGCGGTGCTGCGTAGCTACCGGATCGACGACGGCGTCGTCACCGAGGTCGGCGTTGGCTGACCCGCTGATCTGCCCGGCCTGCCATCGTCGCCACCGCGCCGAGGAACGCTTCTGCACGGAGTGTGGCGTCCCGCTGACCTACGCGGGCCTGCCGGTGCTCGACGAGCCGGACACCGCTGCGCACGGCCGGGCGCGCAAGGTCAAGAAGCAGTTCACCGAAGGGGAGCTCGTCCGCGTGGCGGGCGGTCGCAACCAGGCCGAGGCCGAGTTCATCCAGGGCATGCTGCTCGAGGAGGGGGTGCCGAGCATGCTGAAGCGCTCGCGCGGCTTCGACGTTCCAGACATGCTCGCCGCCGGCCCGCGCGACGTGATGGTCCCGGCCTCCGGTGCAGCGGTCGCGCGCGAGGTGCTGCTCGACGCCCAGCTCGTGCGTCCGCCGGAGCCGGCGGCCCGCCGGCCGGACGGCCCGGGGCGCATCCTGATGGGGCTGGTCGTAGCCTGCGCGCTCGTGGGGCTCGTGCTCTGGGCCGGCACGGCGCTGCTGACCTAAGCGCACCCGGCGAGGTTCGGTGAACGTTGATGGGTGCGCCACTAGCACGCGACATCAGCCGTCCAGCCCTGTGCCGGCCGCCCGGACCAGGCCGGCCCGCCAGCCAGCCTCGACCTCCTCGATCGGCCCGGTGCCGAACGCTGCAGACAGCGTGGCCCGTGCTCCGGCGCGCGGCGGCACGGCGATGAGATCGAGCGCCGCCTGGCGGCCGCGACGGGCGGCGAGCTCTTCGAGGACCGTTCCGCCCAGGAGCATCGCGTCGCGCGGACCGGGCGGGAAGGAGGGGCGGCGCCCCTCCCGCAGGCGGCGTCCGATCGCGGGGCGGGTGTACTGGGTCTGACCGGCCAGCCACTGGGCGCTGCCGTGCGCAAGCCACGCCCAGCCCGGGTAGCGCACGAGCGCGGCCGGCGTGAACGGCGGCGGCAGCCACGGGTTGACGGTGCCGACCACGAGCTGGGCGTAGAGCGCGGCGGGGGCCAGCAGGGCCAGCTCGCGCGAGCCCTCGACGTTGGAGGCGCGCGAGCGCAACAGGCGTGGCGCCAGCACGTGCACCGTTCCGCGTGCTGCCCAGCCGGTCAGGTAGCGCCGAGCGGCCGGCGCGGTCAGGCGCCGTGCGAGCACCAGCACCGGTTGGGCGAACGCGAGTGCCGCATCGCTGCCGTGCACGACGACCGTGACGTCGGCCGGCATCCGCTCGGCGCCGAACGCGCCGCCGAGCTCTTCGCGAACGCCCTCCAGCAGCTCCAGCAGCGCGACGACGTCCGTGGCGTCACGGCGCTCGTGACGCGCGATGAACGAGGGCGAGTGCGTCTCCTCCCAGGCCACCCCGCGACGGTAGCGCGGCCCGCGCCGGTCCTTACGCCAGAGCCGGAACCGCGTCGCCCGAGCAGATCGCCCGGATCGCCTCGGTCGCCCGATCGAACTCCTCGTCGGAGAGGACGGGGGTGCCCTCGAACGGGAGATCGCGGTGCAGCTCCAGGAAGGACACGCAGCCGCCGTACTCGTCGCGGACCTTCACGGTCACGGGGCGCGGGATGCGGTAGGTGCGCAGCAGCAGGACGTGCAGCGGGTGGCGCCGCTTCCATGCCAGGCGCTTCTCGGCATAGTCGGGCGTCCACACGTAGTACGGCGACAGCGCATCGACGCAGCGCGGATCGGTCACCGTGAAGTGCGCGGCCACCTCGGCCCAGGCGCGGATGCGAACACGGTCGGGCTGCTGGATCCCGCCGTCGCGCGTCAGCGCGTGCACCGGTGGCTCGCCGTCGGCCCAGACTCCCTCCTCGAGCGCGCGGCTCAGCTCGGGCTGGTGGGACTCACGCACCAGGTCGTTGCGCTGGTGGTCGAAGGTCGGGTACAGGAAGAACCGGTCGTGCTCGAGCGCGAAGTGCTTCTTCGGCTCGCGCAGCCCGCCCTTGCGCAGGGTGAGCAGCTGCTCACCCTCGGCGAGAGCGCGGACGGTGACCGCCCATTCCTTGAAGGCAATTGGCATAGAGAGGTGAGGGGAGGAGGTGGGTGTCGGTGTGACGTAGAACATCCCGGGCCGACGACCGCTGCATCGCGGCCGGCGCCTGGGACGGACGGCATTGTGTCAAAGGGTCGCCCAATCCCCAAACTTCCCTGCAATTGTGCCGGATCTGCGGCTAGATCCGGTGCCCGGTGAGGCCCTCGAAGGCCTCGAGCAGCGCCGCGAAGTCGTCGTCGGCGTGGCCGCGTGACACGGCGGCCAGCAGCGCGTCGTGGGCGGCGGAGGCGGCGGGGAAGGCAACGCCGGCGGCCTCCGCGGTCTCGAGGCACAGGCGCACGTCCTTGAGCATGTGCCCGGCCTTGAAGAGCGTCGTGTAGTCGTGCTCGCGCATGGGCGCCGCCTTCAGCGCGAGCATCGCGCTGGCGCCCGACCCCGCGCCCATCACCTGCTCGAGTGCGTCGAGGTCGACGTGGGTTGCGCTGGCGACGATCAGCGCCTGGGCCAGCGTCGCCGCGTTGGCTGCCGCGACCGCGTTGTTGATGATCTTGACCATCTGGCCCTGACCCACCGCGCCGACATGGACCACGAGCGCGCCCATGACGTCCAGCAGCGGGCGGGCGCGCTCCACGTCAGCGGCGTCCCCGCCGGCCATGATCGTCAGCGTCCCGTCCTGCGCCTTGGGGGACGAGCCCGTCACCGGAGCGTCGATGAAGCGCAGCCCTCGCCGCTGCAGCGCCACACCGGTGCCAATCGCGTCGCGCGGCGCGATCGTCGACATGTCGACGAAGAGGGTGCCGGCGCGCGCGCCGTGCGCCGCCCCGTCCCCGCCGAGCAGCACGTCAGCGACCTGCGCGCCGTCGACGACCATCGAGATGACGATGCTCGCCGACGCCCCCGCATCGCGCGGCGTGTCCACCGCCCGCCCGCCGTGCTGGGCGACCCACGCGTCAGCCTTGCCCTCGGTGCGCGTCCAGACGGTGACATCGTGCCCGGCGCGCCGGAGGTTCGCGGCCATCCGCGAACCCATGATCCCGAGCCCGAGGAAGGCGACCGTCTCGCTCACGGGCCCAGCCTATCTGCGCCGGGGGGCAGCCTCAGGCGGCGATGGGCTGCCGGGCCCCGTGCTCGTCGCCGAGCTCGATCTGCTCCGTCTCGGCGAGGTGCTGATGCGACGGGCAGTAGCCGTTGTGTGGCAGCGGATCGCGCTGGCACGGGGTCCCGCGGCGAGTTGTCGCGCGGCAGCGCAGCGGCTCCCCGTTGGCGTCCACCCCGCAGCGCGGCTGGGCGGCGACGAACGCGTCCGCGGCCGCCAGGTACTGCTCGACCACGGCGAAGACCCGCGCCTGGGCCTGCATGGGGAAGCACATGCGGATGTCGGAGAACAGCGTGCGCGCAGGGCGCGCGAAGTAGTGGCGGTCGGTGGCGAGACGGTCGACCGCCGCTTCGCACTTGCGCAGGACGTGCTCGTGCGCGGCACGATTGCAGCCGTGCACCGACGCTTCGATCTCCCCTGCGATCTCCCGATAGATGGCCCGGCTGTACTGATACATCGAAGTGACCCCCTGATCCCTCGTTCCCCCTGCCAAGTGCTGCACCGCGAAGCGTGGCGCGCCTGTGTGAATCCTGAAACACCTCGCACGTTGAGTTCGCGTTAAGTGAAGCGATCGGTTCATCTCACGCCCAGCGTTCGAACACGGGATCCTCGCCGCGTCCGACGGCGTGGCGGAGGTCCAGGTCAGGGTTCAGCTCCGGGAAGTCCGAGCGGAAGTGGGCCCCGCGACTCTCCTCCCGCAGCAGCGCACTGCGCGCCACGAGGCGGGCCAGCGGATAGGGGTCGTCGAGCAGCGTTGTAAGGCCCTCGCGGTCGCGCTCGAGCCCGGCGTGGTCCCAGAGCGCCTGCTGTGTCGCCCGGGACGGCGCGGCGAGCGGCTCCACCGGCGGCGGGTCGGTCGCGCGCGTGTGGGGCTCGTCCAGACCTGCGAGTGCGGCCCGGGCCCCGAAGACGAAGCACTCGCTCAGTGAGTTGGAGGCCAGGCGGTTGGCACCGTGCAGCCCGGTGCACGCGGCCTCCCCGACGGCGAAGAGCCCCGGGACGGTGCTCCCCCCGTCGAGGTCGGTGACGATGCCGCCCATGACGTAGTGGGCCGCCGGCGCGACGGGCACCAGCTCGGTCGCCGGGTCCAGACCCGCCCCGCGGAGCGCGTCGACGACGTTGGGGAAGAGCGCCGGATCGACGTGGCGCATGTCCAGGGCGACCGACGTCGTGCCCGTTGAACGCATCTGCGTGAGGATCGCGCGGGCGACCTCGTCGCGGGGGGCGAGCTCGTCGACGAAGCGCTCCCCGTCGGTGCCCAGGAGGTGGGCCCCTTCACCCCGGATCGCCTCGGTCACCAGGAAGCCCTCGCGGCCCTGGATCCCGATGACCGCGCTCGGATGGAACTGCACGAACTCGAGGTCGGCGACGGCGGCGCCCGCGGCCAGCGCGAGCATGACGCCGATGCCCAGCGAGCCCGGCGGGTTGGTGGTGCGCGCCCACAGGGCCGCCGCGCCGCCGGTGGCGACGATCGTGCAGCGCGCGCGGATGGCCCGCCCGTCCTCGAGCACGAGCCCCGTGCAGCGGCCGTCGACGGTCCACAGGCCGGTGGCGCGCGCTCCCTCCAGGACGGTGACGTTGGGCTCCTGCGCCACGACGGCGGAGAGCTGCCGCACGACCCGCCGCCCGGTCGCGCTGCCTCCGGCGTGAGCGACGCGGCGCACCGAGTGCCCACCTTCGAGCCCGAGCGCGAGGTTGCCCTCGCGGTCGCGGTCGAAGCGCACGCCCAGCGCCTCGAGGGCGGTCACGTGACGCGGGGCCTCGCGGCACAGGACGTTGGCGGCCGAGCGCCGCACCATCCCGCGGCCCGCGATCTCCGTGTCCGCCCGGTGGCGGTCGGGCGTGTCGCCCTCGGCCAGCGCGGCGGCCAGGCCGCCCTGCGCCCAGTAGCTCGCGGTGCGCGCCAGCGGGGTCGCGGAGACCAGCGTGACCCGCGCGCCCGCCCGCGCTGCGGTGAGGCTCGCGTAGAGGCCCGCGGCGCCCGCGCCGACGACGGCGACGTCGGCGTCGTTCAGGTCCGCCGGCAGCATCCGCGGATACCGTATCCCGCCATGGCGGCGCCGGTCCTCTTGCGTCACTCGGCCTCGCTCGGACACGACACGGGTACGCACCCGGAGCGCATCGAGCGGATGGTCGCGATCGAGGAGCGCCTGGGCGCCGCCGGCTGGGTCGGCTACGAGGTGAGGGACTCGCCGGCCGCCGCCCGCGAGGCGCTGCTGGCCGTGCACAGCGAGGCGCACGTCGCCGCGATCGAGGCACTCGACGCAGCGGGCGGTGGGTCCATCGATGGCGACACGTCGATGTCCGCGGGGTCGTTGGCCGCGGCGCTGCACGGAGCGGGGGGTGCGGTTGCGCTGGTCGACGAGCTCATGGGCGGCGCGGGCGCGCGCCGCGGGGCGTCGCTGCATCGTCCCCCGGGGCACCACGCCACGGCCGGCCGCGCGATGGGCTTCTGCCTGTTCAACCACGTCGCGGTTGCCGCCCAGCACGCGCTGGACGCGCACGGCGCAGGCCGGGTCCTGATCCTCGACTTCGACGTGCACCACGGCAACGGCACCAACGACATCTTCCGTGCGACAGACGACGTGCTCTTCGTCTCGATCCACGAGTCGCCGCTGTACCCCGGCAGCGGGCCGGCGACCGATCGGGGGTCTGGCCCCGGGATGGGCTTCACCGTCAACGTGCCGGTCCCCGGCGGCTCCGGCGACGCCCTTTGGAGCTCGCTGGTGGAGCACGCGGTCGTGCCCCTGGCCCGCGCGTACGCCCCCGGGCTGATCCTGCTGTCGGCGGGCTTCGACGCGCACCGCGACGATCCCCTGGCGACGTGCACGGTCACCGAGGACGGCTTCGCGGCGATGGCCGGCTCGATGCGCCGGGTGGCCGAGGAGCTCGGCGTGCCGTTGGGCGTGGTGCTGGAGGGCGGCTACGACCTGGACGCGCTGTCGCGGTCGCTCGAGGGGGTGCTGCGGGTGGTGGGGGCGGACGGGGCGCCGCCGCAGACGGTCCTCGAGGAGCACCCGATGGCCACAGCGGTGCGCGACCGTGCGGGGCTCCGGTGAGTCCGTCGGAGCTCGCGCTGGGGGTCTGGCGCAGCGAGGCCACGAAGCACATCGCTCGCCTCGCCGCTGTGGCGTGCTGATCACGATCCCCGGGTCGGCGGTCTGAGGCGGTCAGCTCGCGTCTAAGGCGTCGGCGGGACGACCGGCGCCGTTGGCGCCGTGCGCACCAGCGGCTCGTCGTCGTTGGTCGCCACGACGAACGCCGCGATGGCGGCGATGACGGCCAGCGCGGCGAGCGTCATCAGGACGGTGGTCGGCAGCCGCCAGTTCGGTGGCCGCACCAGGACGGTGCGCGCGGCGGCGCCGCAGGCCAGGCACCAGTCCTGGGTCGGAGCGACCTCCGCGCCGCAGCGTGGGCAGGCGACGCTCCCCTCCCGCGGCGGCTGCGTCGTGGCCGGCGGGCGCGTGACCGTTTCGACCGACGTGCTCACGAGCGGTCCGCGTCGGGGACAACCGGCGCGGCCACCTGCGTGGGCTGCTCGGCCGGGTCGCCGGGCCCGCCGGGTGTCGGCGGAGCATGACCGTCCGGCGCGACGGCGACGGCGCCCGCGTCGAGGGTTGCGTTCGTACCCGCGGCGGTTTCGGGCGCAGGGTGCTCGGCGATCGGGATCGGCGCCCCCGGGGCCGTGACCGCAGCCTTCGGTGCCGCCCGCAGGTCCACTGCGCACGCGGAGCAGAACCGCGCGTCGCTGGCGTGCAGCGCGGCGCACCGGGGGCACGCGCCGACGCCGGGCTCGCGCAGCTCGGCCACCGGCCGGTGGTCGCCCAACGCGTCTTCGAGCCCGCGCAGCTCCGTGTCGACGGCAGTCAGCGCTTCGAGCTTGGCCGCGACGAGCCCGGGTTCGTCGCGGCCAAAGCGCCGCAGGTCGAAGATGAGGCCGCCGATATCGCGGTAGCCCAGTTCGCGGACGCGGCGCAGGTAGCGCAGGCGGCGTCGCAGCCGGCCGCGGTGGCGGAAGCTCGGGGGGGCCGGGGCGGCGAGGGACTCGGGCTCGGTGCCGGCCGGGATGGTGGGCGGCTCCGGGGGCGCGGCGGGTTCCTCGGCGCGACGGCGGCGGATGCGCTGCAGCGGACCGTTCATGGTTTCGGGGTGCCGTTGCCGGACGCCTCGGGGGCGCAGTGTAACGGCGCCTCCAGCAGCTCCCGCCACGCTGCGTGCACCCGGTGGGCCATCGCCTCGGCCCCGAACAGCTCGGCGCGCGCCCGCCCTTGCACGCGCGGGTCGGCGGCCTCGACGTGGGGGCGCAGAGCGGCCTTCCACGATGCGGCGTCGAATGGTGCGCAGAGGCACCCCTCGACGCCGGACAACGCAACCGGATGGACCCCGACGGGAGTGGCGAGCACGGGGACGTCGCAGGCCAGCGCCTCGAGCGCGGCCAGGCCGAAGCCCTCGCTGTCGGAGGGCACCAGCACAGCGTTGGCCGCGTTGACCCAGTCCGGCACGTCCTGCGGAGCGGCGCGGCCGAGGGTCATCAGGGGCGTGTCGCCCGCGGCTTCGAGCGCACGGTCGTAACGCTTGACGGCCCGAGCAGGATCAGCGGGGAAGAGGAGGTACGGGTCGGCCTCGTCCAGACCGAGCCGCCGGCGGGCCTCCGCGCGCGGCCGGGGGGTGAAACGGTCGGTGGCCACCCCGCAGGGCATGACGGCGACGCGGCGGCTCGTGCCGGCGCCGGGCACCAGCGCCGCGAGCTCCGCAGACACCGTCGCCGCCAGGTCCAGCTTGCCCAGCGCGGCGTGGGTGATGCGCCGCGAGCGGGGGTGGCGCAGGTCGGTGCCGTGCATCGTCAGAACGCGCCGTTCGGCGGACACGGCGAGCGCGGGCCACGCGGCCAGCCCGAAGTGCGCGTGGACGATGTCGTAGCGCTGCCCGCGGTGGTGGCGGCGCAGCGCACGGGCCGCGCGCAGGTAGGCGGCGGGGTTGCCGGGGGGGAACTCGTGCAGCTCGACGTCGAGACCGTCGAGCGCGCGCAGCGCCTGGACCTGATCGCGGACGAAGGACCCGCGCGCCGGGTCGGCGGGCGTCGGAGCCATGCTCGTGACGACCAGCGCGCGCATTGGTGCGTGATTCTGCACACCTGCGTCTGGTTGCGTCACACGATCCCGTCCAGGCTCGCTCCCTCTGCACATATCGGCCTGACGGAGGAACGACGCATGGGATACGGACTGATGGGCGCGCTGCACGCGCGGATGTACGCACTCGCTCGCGAGCAGCGCGGCCAGGGGACGGTCGAGTACGTGGCGTTGATCCTGCTCATCGCCGGGGTGATGGCGGCGGTGGTCGTCGCCGGCAAGGGCATGAAGGGCGCGAACATCGCGGAGACGATCATCGGCAAGCTCAAGGACTCGATCGAGGCGGTGGGGGGCAAGCGCTAGCGGGGTCGGCGGGGGCGGGGATGCGGCGTAGGATGACCGCGTGCCGGCGCCCGCCGCCCCCCAAGACCCGGCTGCGCGCGGGCGCCCGATCGGCGTGTTCGACTCGGGCGTCGGCGGGCTGACGGTCCTGCACGAGCTGCTCGTGGCCCTGCCTCAGGAGGACTTCGTCTACCTCGGCGACACAGCCCGCTTCCCCTACGGCGACCGCACGCAGCGGGAGCTCGAGGCTTTCGCGTTGGAGGTCGCCGAGGCGCTGCTGGCGCGGGGGGCCAAGCTGCTGGTCGTAGCGTGCAACTCGGCGACCGCGGCCGCGCTGCCGGCGCTGAAGCGCCGCATGCTCGAGACGACCCTCGGGGTGGACGTGATCGGCGTCGTCAAGCCCGAGGCGCTGCAGGCCGTCGCGGCGACGGGGACGGGGCGCATCGGGTTGCTCGCGACCCGGGCGACGGTGGCCTCCGGCGCGTACGCCGACGCCGTGCAGGCGGCCGACGAGCACGTGTCCCTGACGTCGGTCGCGTGCCCGGACCTCGCGCCGATCATCCAGGACGGAGCGCCGTTCGACCAGGGCGTCGTCGAGATCGTCCGCGGCTACTGCGAACCGCTGCGCGAGGCGCAGGTCGACACGGTCATCCTGGGCTGCACCCATTACCCGCTCGTGAGGCCACTCCTGCAGCGCGCGCTCGGGCCAACGGTGACGATCATCTCCTCAGGCGCGGCGGTCGCCCGCCAGGCGCAGCACGCGCTCGTCGCGCGTGGCCTCGACGCCCCGCCGCTCGCCGGAGGCGGCGAGGGGCGCTACGCCTTCGAGTGCACGGGCGACCCGGAGCGCTTTCGGGCGCTCGGGACGCGCTTCCTGCAGATGCCGCTGGGCCCCGTCGACCAGGTCGTTCTCCACCCGGCGGGCGCTTCCCGCCCGCGCTCGCAGGTGGCGGTCCCGTGAGCTCGGCACGGGCGCCTGAGCGCTCGCACGGCCGAGACGACGACGGCATGCGACCCACCACGATCGAGCCTGGGTTCGTGCGCACCGCCACCGGCTCGGCCCTGCAGGCCACCGCCGAGCGCACCCCGCTGTCGCGCGCCCACCTCGACGATCTCCTCGCGCTCGCTGCCGCCGGCATCGGTCAGCTCGGGGCGCTCCGGGTCCAGGCGATCGCCGCGGGGGTGGCAGGCTCGTGAGGCTCGTGCTGGCCACCCGCAACGAGCACAAGGCACGCGAGTTCGCCGGGCTCCTCGCGCCCCATGACGTGGACCCGCTTCCTGACGACGTGGTGCTACCGCCCGAGACCGGCGAGACGTTCGCCGCCAACGCCCTCGTCAAGGCGCGCGTGGCCGCCGCCGTAACGGGCCGCGCGGCGGTCGCCGACGACAGCGGCATCGTCGCCGACGCCCTCGGGGGCGCCCCCGGCGTCCGCTCGGCCCGCTTCGCCGGCGAGCACGCCACCGACGCGGAGAACCTGCGCAAGCTCCTCGATGCTGCGCCCGCGGGCAGCCGGGTCGCCTACGTGTGCGCGCTGGCCTACGTCGATCCGCGCGCGCCGCAGCAGGAGCGGGTCTTCGAGGGCCGCTGCACCGGGACGCTGGCCGCCGCGCCCCGAGGCGAGGGCGGGTTCGGCTACGACCCCGCGTTCGTGCCCGACGAGCTGCCGGGGCGGACGATGGCCGAGCTGAAGGTGACCGAGAAGGACGCGATCAGCCATCGTGGGCACGCGGCACGAGGGCTCCTGGCGTGGCTCGGCACCTGATCCCGCAACTGCCGCGGGTCGACCCCGTGGCGCTCGCCGGCACGGCCGGCCCGATCAAGCAGCGCGCGGCGATGCTGTCGATCGCCTCCAACACGCTGCTCATCCTGCTCAAGGTTGCGGCCGGCGCGATCACCGGGTCGGTGGCGATCCTGACCGAGGCGATGCACTCGAGCGTCGACCTGATCGCCTCGATCGTCGCCTACTACTCGATCCGCAAGGCCGACGTGCCCGCCGACGAGGACCACCCCTACGGCCACGCGAAGATCGAGAACCTCGCCGCGACGATCGAGGGCATGCTGATCCTCGTCGGGTCGGGCATCATCGTCTTCGAGGCCACCCGGCGGCTCATCGTCGGCTCCCACGTCCAGAAGATCGGGTTCGGCATCGCGGTCATCGGCCTGTCGATCGTGGTGAACCTGATCGTGTCGACGATCCTCGCCAGGCGCGCACGGGCCTTCGACTCACCCGCCCTGGAAGCCGACGCCGCCCATCTGCGCACCGACGCCGCGACGTCGGTCGGTGTGCTCATCGGCCTCGTGCTCGTCGCCGTCACCGACATCACGTGGCTGGATCCCGCCATCGCGCTGCTGGTCGCGGCGGCGATCGTCGTCGCGGGCGTGCGCATCATCACCCGCTCCTCGCGCGTGTTGGTCGACGAGGCGCTGCCGGAGGAGGAGCTGGGGGCGATCCGGGAGACGGTCGCGGGCTTCGGCCCGCGCGGCGTCGCCGGTTTCCACGCGCTGCGGGCCAGGCGCGCGGGAGCACGGCGCTACGTCGACCTCCACGTGCAGTTCCGCGACGGGACGACGCTCGAGGGCGCGCACCGGACCGCGCACGCGCTGCAGGACGCGATCCGCGCGCGGGTGCGCAACGCCGACGTGCTCATCCACCTCGAGCCGGAGGACAGGGTGAAGCCCGGCACAGAGGTGGACCCGGTCGATCCCGCGCCTTCCCGTTGCGGACGCCGGCCTACCGCAGGTTGATCGCAGCTGACGCGCCAACCGCCGCGGCCACACCGGCGTAGCCCTGGTAGCCGGCGAGCAGGAGCAGGATCCCCGTCAGCAGGCAGACGAGCACGGTGACCACCCAGGCGATCCGGTTCAGCGGCATGCGCCTATTGTCGGGCATCGCCATGACGGCCCCCCTCGCGCCCGCCCTGGTCCCGGCCTACCTCGCGGTGCTGTCGACCGACCTGCAGGGCTGTGCGGTGCTCGACGGCGACGGCGCCCTGCTGGCGGGCGACGCGCAGATCGCAGTCCGGGGGGCGGCGTGCGTCGATTCTCCGGCACCCGGCGGCGCCGTCACCCCCGGGTGCCGCAGGACGCCTGCCGGGTGGCTGATGATCGCCCGCAGCGAGCGGTTCACAGTGGTCGTGGAGGTCGGGCCGCTGGCCCTCACCACGGTCCTCGCGCAGGACCTCGCCCGGGTCCTGGCCGCCCTCGACGAACGCTGAGCCGTCCGCCGCGAGCGGTTGACTGCGCGCTGCGGCGGTGCCAAAACCTCGCAAAGAGCGGGGGAGGAAGACCTCGGACGCCTGAAGAACGGCGTAGCCATGCGGTTTGCGGGGGCCATGCGTCCGTTCGCGCTGGTAGCGTCGCCCATCGATCCAGACCTCGAAGGAGGAGCCCGTATGACGAAGTCAGAGTTCGTCGAGCAAGTTGCCAGCAAGGCCGACATCGGCAAGAAGGAAGCTGGGGACGCCGTTGACGCCGTCCTCGAAGTGATCCAGGACACCCTCTCCCGCGGCAGCGATGTCACGTTCTCGGGGTTCGGGAAGTTCCACGTCGCCGAGCGCGGCGCGCGTCAGGGCGTGCATCCGCGGACGGGTGAGGCGATCGACATCGCTGCCTCCAAGGTGCCGCGCTTCACCGCCGGCTCGGGCCTCAAGAAGGCCGTCAAGAGCTAGCACCAGCTCTGTCCGGAGCATCGGGCTCGTCCGGCGGGATGGTCGCCGCCGGGGAAGACGAGCAGGTCGGCGGGAGCGTTCCCGCCGGCCCGGGTGACGGCCCCGCCGACGGCGTGCCCTCGTTCGGGCATCGGCTCGCGCAGCGCGTCGCCGAGCGCGAGTCCCAGGTCGTGCTGGGGCTCGACCCCGACCCGCGCCGACTTTGGCCGATTGCCGCTGCTGGCGTGGCTTCGTCTGCGGCCTCGCACGACACGGCGGGCGCCGCCGCAGCGGCGGTCGCCGCGCACTGTCGCGCGGTCATCGACGCCGCCGGCCCAGCCGCGGTGGCGATCAAGCCGCAGCTGGCCTGCTTCGAACGCCTGGGCGCGCCGGGGTGGGCGGCGCTCGCGGAGGTCTGCACCCACGCCCAGCACGCGGGCCTGCTGGTGTTGGCCGACGGGAAGCGCGGCGACATCGACGTCAGCGCCGCGGCCTACGCCCAGGCGCTGCTCACCGCCACCCCGGCGCCCGGCGGCCCGGTCGAGGGCCTCGGTGCGGATGCCATCACCGCCAACCCCTACCTCGGCGCCGACACGCTCGCGCCGCTCATCGCGGCGGCCCGCGAGCGCGGGGCGGGGATCTTCGTGCTCGTGCGCACGTCCAACCCGGGTGCCGCTGACGTGCAGGACCTCCCGTTGGCGGCGGGGGGCACGGTGTGGGAGCACGTCGCCCGCTTGGTCACGACCCTCGGCGAGCACGGTGGCGGCCCCGGTTGGTCACCCGCCGGCGACGAACCCCTCAGCGATGTCGGCGCCGTCGTGGGCGCGACGGCGCCGCAGCACGTCGCCCGCATGCGCGAGCTCATGCCGCGCGCGGTGTTCCTGCTGCCCGGTGTCGGGGCCCAGGGAGGACGGGTCGAGGACCTCGCCCCCGCGTTCGCCCCGGGGCGGGCCGGGGGGCTGGTGACGGCGTCGCGCTCCATCGGCGCCGCGCACGAGTCCACGGGCGGCGACCCGGGCGCGGCCGCCCGGGCGGAAGCGGAGCGGCTGCGCCAGGCCGCCTGGGGCATGGGCTGAGGTCTGGCCTGAGCCCTCCGTACCATTGGCGCCCGTGTCCGGCCACAGCCCAGCCCGCTACGCGGCGCCCGCCGCCCTGGTGGCCGCGGCGCTGGCGATCTACCTGATCGGCTTCGCCGGCGGCAGCGACAAGGGCGGCGAGCCGGACTTGAGCCCGACGACGCGCACGGCGGGCAAGACCGCGCCGAAGAAGGGGTCCGGCGCCAGCACGACGGCCCGGGGCGGCGGCACGCCGAAGGCCACGACGGGGCGGACCTACACGGTCAAGGCGGGGGACGTGCTGTCGGAGATCGCCGACCAGACGGGGGTGTCGATCCCGGACCTGCAGCGCCTGAACCCCGGGCTCGACGCGCGCGCCCTGCAGGTCGGGCGCAAGCTCAGGCTGTCGGGATGACAGCGGCGCGCCGGCTGGCGGCCCCCGCCGGCTGGGTCGTCATCGTCCTGCTCGCCGTTGCCCAGCCGGTCGCCGCCCAGCGGACGCCCACAGCCGCCGCGCCCCGGGTCCAGGCGCCGTCGGCGATCCTCGTGGAGCCAGTCACCGGCGACGTCGTCTTCCAGCGCCGCGCTGGGTCGAGCCGGTCGATCGCGTCGACGACCAAGCTCATGACGGCGCTGTTGGTCCTCGAGCGCGCCACGTTGGACGACACGCTCACCGTCGTTCCCTACGCCGCGGGGCCTGCCGAGTCCGTCGCGGGCCTGCGGGCCGGCGAGCGCCTGAGGGTGGCCGACCTGCTGCGCGCGCTGCTCGTGGTCAGCGCCAACGACGCCGCCGTCACCCTGGCCACGCGCGTGGCCGGGTCGCGCGAGCGCTTCGTCCGCCTCATGAACCAGCGCGCGCGCCAGCTCGGACTGCGCGCCACGCACTTCGCCAATCCGGTCGGCCTCGACGATCCGCAGAACTACTCGTCGGCTGAGGACCTCGTGAGCCTCGCCTTGGTCCTGCGCCGCAACGCCTTCTTCCGCGCGACGGTCGACCGGCGGCGGGTGACGATCAAGAGCGGCGCCCGGCCGCGGACGCTGGTCAACCGCAACACGCTGATCGGCGCCGCGCCCTTCGTGACCGGGATCAAGACGGGGCACACCCAGTCCGCCGGGTACGTCCTGGTGGGGTCGGCGACCCGTCGCGGCGTCACGCTCCTCAGCGCCGTGCTCGGCGATCCGTCGGAAGCGGCGCGCAACCAGGACACGCTCACGTTGCTGCGCTTCGGCCTGCGCGCGTACCGGTCGGTGCGGCCGGTGCGCCGCGGCCAGGAGCTGGCGCGCGGTGCGCTGCGCTACGGCGACGGCAGCGTGCCGCTGGTCGCCGGCGCGACCGTCCGGCGCACCGCGCGCCTCGGGGAGCGCGTCAGCGTGCGCGCCGTCGACGTCCCGGACGATCTCGACGGCCCGCTGCCCCGCGGCGCCCGCGCGGGCACCGTGCTCGTGCGCCAGCGCGGGCGCACCGTCGCCAGGGTGCCCCTGGTGACGGGGGCCGACATCGCCGAGGCGACGGTGACGCAGCGCCTGCGCGACTTCCTCTCGCGCCCCGGCACGCTGGTCCTCGCGGGGGTCCTGTTCCTCTGTAGCCTCCTGCTGGTGCTGCTGCGTCGGCGGATCGCCGGTCGCCATCCCGAGCGCGACGAGGGTCGCGGACCGGCGGGGGGGACCGAGGTCGCATGATCATCACCGTCACCCTCAACGCGGCGATCGACAAGTCGCTGTCGGTGCCCAACTTCCGCCTCGGCCGCCGCCACCGGACCGTCGAGCAGCGCACGATGGCCGGCGGCAAGGGCGTCAACGTGGCGCGTACGCTGAAGTCGCTCGGCCAGCCGGTGATCGCCACGGGCTTCGCCGGCGGCCCGACGGGCACCCGGATCGTCGAGCAGCTGACGGAGGAGTCGATCCTCAACGACTTCGTGCGCATCCGCGAGGAGTCGCGCACCAACACGGCCGTCTACGACCCGACCAACGGGGAGCAGACCGAGGTCAACGAGCGCGGCCCGGCGGTCTCCGAGCGGGAGGTCGAGACGCTGCGCGACAAGCTCCTGTACCTCGCCCGCGGGGCCGACGTCGTGGTCTTCGCGGGGTCGCTGCCGCGCGGGGTCGACGACGAGGTCTACGCGTCGCTCATCCGCGAGCTGCAGAAGCTCGGGGTCACGACGATGATCGACGCCGACGGTGAGCCGATGCGGCACGCGGTGCGGGCCGAGCCCAGCCTCATCTCCCCGAACGTCGTCGAGGCCGAGGAGCTCGTGGGCCACGAGTTCAACGACGACGAGGACCGCCTCATCGCGGTGCGCGAGATGGTCGCGCTCGGTGCCCGCGAGGCGATCATGACCCTCCCCGACGGCTGCGTCGCTTCGCTGGTCGTCGACGGCACCCCGACCCTCATGCGCGCCTTCGTCGAACCGCGCGAAGCGGTCGCGGCCGTGGGCGCGGGCGACGCGTTCCTCGCGGGCTACGTGTCGGCCCGCTACCAGGGCTCGGCGCCGGAGGAGTGCCTGCGCTTCGGCGTCGCGTGCGGCGCGGAGTCCACCCAGCGCCTGGGGGCCGGGCTCATCGACATCCGCGAGGTGGAGAAGCTGACCGCGGACATCGAGGTGCAGCGCGTACAGGAGCCGGTGGGGGCGGGGTAGGACTCATCCGGTGCGCCGGCCCGTTCTGCGGGACGTCGTGCCCGCCAGGGGGCAACAACCTCACGCAGAAGGCTCGGGCGACGCCGTCACCGGACGCCGCCGCCTCAGCGCCACCGCGGCGCCCAGCCCCGCCACGAGCCCCCAGAACGCGGCACCGACGCCGAGCAGCGTCACGCCCGACGCGGCCACCAGCAGCGCCAGCAGCGCCGGTTCTCTCGGCTCGGGGGCGATCGCCGCGCCCAGCGAAGCGCCGATCACCCCGAGCAGGCCCAGGCCGGCCAGCGCCGCGATGAGCGCGGCCGGCATCGCGATGAAGAGCGTCGCCGCCGCACCGGCGAACACGGCGATGACGAGGTAGGCGACCCCGGCCGCCACGGCGGCCCGCCAGCGCCGGGCCGGGTCCGGCCCCGCCTCGGGCCCCGCCGCGAACGCGGCGCTCAGCGCGGCCAGGTTGAGCGCGTGGCAGCCCAGTGGCGCCAGGACGACGCTGGCGGCGCCCACGACCACGAGCACCAGGTCGATCGGCGTGTCGTAGCCGTGGGTCCTGAGGACTGCGAGGCCCGTCGCGTTCTGCGCCGTCATCGTCAGCGCCCACAGCGGCAGCCCGAGCGTCAGCACGGCGTTCAGGTTCAGGCGCGGCATGGTGAGCACCGGCGTCGCGAGCCGCAGGTCGACCGCGCCCGTGTCGACCTCGCCGCGCACCAGCACGATCGCCAGGCCGACGCCCAGGGCGCCGAGCACCGGGGCGCGGACCCCGGCCCGGGCGAGCACCAGGTAGGTGGCGACCATGCTCAGCACGACGACGGGCGCGTCCGGGATCGCCTGCACGAGCCGCAGGCCGAAGGGCAGCAGCACACCGGCCAGCACGGCCATGATCACCTGGGGTGGGATGCGGTCCAGCAGGCGCCGGAACGCCCCGGTCACGCCGACGAGGACCGTGGCCAGCCCAGCGGCTACGAAGGCGCCCAGCGCGTCCGGGTAGTCGTAGCCGCTGAGGCTCGAGACCAGGAGCGCCGCGCCGGGGGTGGACCAGGCGATGATGATCGGCTGGCGCAGGTGCAGCGACAGGCCGATCCCGACGATCCCGGCGCCGAGCGTCGCGGCGAACAGCCACGACTCGAAGCCCGCGGTGCCGAGGCCCGCGTTCTGGCTGGCCTGCAGGAGCAGCACGACGGTTCCTCCGACGCCCACGAGCACTCCGACGAGGCCCGCCACGAACGGCAGGGCGCGGCTCAGCATGGGCGGGTTGTACCGGTCTTTGCGGCCTTTGCGCACCCCCGCCGGGCCCCGCGCCGCTGCTAGGCTCGGAAGGAGTTCCGGGCCCCGCGTCGACGGGGTCCTTCGCGTCCGCCCCCAGCCTTAGGATCGTGCCATGGAGATCGAGATCGGCCGCGGGAAGAAGGCCCGCCGCGCATACGGGTTCAACGAGATCGCGATCGTGCCCTCGCGGCGCACGCGGGACCCCGACGACGTCGACATCTCGTGGGTGCTCGGCAACTACCGCTTCGAGCTCCCCCTGCTCGCGTCGGCCATGGACGGCGTCGTGTCGCCGCAGACCGCCCGCATCGTCGGCAAGCTCGGCGGACTCGCGGTCCTGAACCTCGAGGGGATCTTCACCCGCTACGAGAACGCCGACGAGATGCTCGGTCGGATCGCCAGGCTCCCGAAGGAGCAGGCGACGCGCGAGATGCAGGCGATCTACGCCGAGCCCGTCAAGCCCGAGCTCATCGTCCGGCGCATCCAGGAGATCAAGCAGGAGCCCGGCGTGGTCGTCGCCGCTTCGCTGACCCCCCAGAAGGTCCGCAAGTACTACGAGCTCGCGCTCGACGCTGGGCTCGACATCCTCGTCATCCAGGGCACTGTCGTCTCGGCCGAGCACGTCTCCAGCCAGGTCGACCGCCCGCCCCTGAACCTCAAGGAGTTCATCCGCGAGGTCGGCGTGCCGGTCGTCGTCGGCGGCTGCGCCTCCTACCACACGGGTCTGCATCTCATGCGCACCGGCGCGGCCGCCGTGCTGGTCGGCGTCGGCCCGGGCGAGGCGTGCACCACGCGCGGCGTGCTGGGCGTCGGCGTCCCGCAGGCGACGGCCATCGCCGACGTCGCGGGCGCCCGCTCCACGCACATGCTGGAGACCGGGGAGTACGTCCAGGTCATCGCCGACGGCGGCATGCGCACGGGCGGCGACGTCTCCAAGGCGATCGCGTGCGGCGCCGACGCCGTCATGGTCGGGTCTCCGCTGGCGCGGGCGCACGAGGCGCCGGGTCGCGGCTTCCACTGGGGTATGGCGACGTTCCACCCGACGCTCCCGCGCGGCGCGCGGGTCCAGACCACGCAGAACGGGACGCTCGAGGAGATCCTCGTCGGCCCCGCGCGGGAGAACGACGGCACGTTCAACCTCATGGGCGGGCTGCGCACCTCGATGGCCACGTGCGGCTACCAGGACATCGCCGAGTTCAACCGGGCCGAGCTGATGATCGCGCCGGCGCTGCAGACCGAGGGCAAGCTGCTGCAGACCTCCCAGGGGGTCGGCATGGGCTCGCGCGGGGCGGCGGCGTCGGTCAACGGCAGCGGCAACGGGAGCGGCGCGAACGGCAGCAACGGAGCCGCGGCGCACGCCAACGGCGGCGGCCGCGCCGTCGAGGGCGCAGACCCGGCTCCCGCGTGATCGCCGCATGAGCGGCGGCCCGGCGGTCCCGTCCCTGGCCGACGGCGCGCTGGTCACCGAGGCGACGGCGGCCACCGAGCTGGTCGACGAGTCGGCCGCGATCGAGGTCCCGCGTGCGGTCGACGAGGTCGTCGTCCTCGACTACGGCGGGCAGTACTCGCAGCTCATCGCGCGCCGCGTGCGCGAATGCGGGGTCTTCTCCGAGCTGCTGCCCCACCACGTGGGGGTCGAGGAGGTGCGGCGGCGCAAGCCCAAGGCGGTGATCCTCTCCGGCGGCCCGGCGTCGGTGTACGCCGACGGCGCCCCCGCGCTGGAGCCCGAGCTGCTCGAGCTCGGCGTCCCGGTACTGGGCATCTGCTACGGCATGCAGCTCATTGCCCGGTCGCTCGGGGGGCGCGTCGAGGCCGCCGAGGTGGGCGAGTTCGGCCGCAGCGACCTCACGGTGCTGGACGAGGGCAGGTTGTTCGGCGGGATGCCGGCCGCGCAGACGTGCTGGATGTCGCACCGCGACACGATCTTCACGCCGCCGCCGGGCTTCACGACACTCGCGCATTCCAGCGCCTCGCCCGTGGCCGCGCTGGAGAACGTCGAGCGCGGGATCTACGGCATCCAGTTCCACCCCGAGGTCGTGCACACGCCCTACGGGCAGGACATCCTGCGCGCGTTCCTGCGCGACGTCGCCGAGTGCGACCTGACGTGGTCGGCCGCGTCGATCGTCGAGGAGCAGATCACGCGCATCCGTGAGCAGGTGGGCACCGGCAAGGTCATCTGCGGCCTCAGCGGCGGCGTCGACTCGTCGGTGGCGGCGTTGCTCGTGCACCGCGCGATCGGCGATCAGCTCACCTGCGTGTTCGTCGACCACGGCCTCATGCGCAAGCGGGAGGGCGAGCAGGTCGTGTCCGCCTTCCGCGACCACTTCAAGGTCCCGCTCGTGGCCGTCGACGCGGAGGAGCGTTTCCTGAAGCGGCTGAAGGGCGTCTCTGACCCCGAGGCCAAGCGCAAGGCGATCGGGGCGGAGTTCATCCGTGTCTTCGAGGAGGAGGCGCTTCGCCTCGAGGGGGCGAAGTTCCTCGTGCAGGGGACCCTGTACTCCGACGTGATCGAGTCCGGCGGCGGCACGGGTGCGGCGACGATCAAGTCCCACCACAACGTCGGCGGCCTGCCCGAAGATCTCGAGTTCGATCTCGTCGAGCCGCTGCGCGCGCTGTTCAAGGACGAGGTCCGGGCCGTGGGCGCCGAGCTGGGGCTGCCCGAGCGCCTCGTCTGGCGCCAGCCGTTCCCCGGTCCCGGCCTGGCGATCCGGATCGTCGGCGGGGAGGCGACCAAGGAGCGCCTCGACGTCCTGCGCGACGCTGACTTCATCCTCCAGGACGAGATCCGCAAGGCCGGGCTGTACCGCGACCTGTGGCAGTCCTTCTGCGTGCTGCCTGACATCCGCACCGTGGGCGTGCAGGGTGACGAGCGCACCTACGGCTACGTCGTGGTCATCCGCGCGGTCACCTCCGACGACGCGATGACCGCTGACTGGGCGCGGCTGCCCTACGACCTCCTGGAGCAGATCGCCTCGCGGATGATCAACGAGCTGCGCGAGGTCAACCGGGTGGTGCTGGACATCACGTCCAAGCCGCCGGGCACCATCGAGTGGGAATGATCAGCGGCGACCGGGCCGCACGGCCCGGCTGAGCAGGTAGAGCAACGCGACCAGCAGCGCGGGGGCGAGCGTGAGGCTCGGGACGACGTCGCCCTGTGCGACGCCGCTGACCGCGATCGCCACGGCCATGGTCACGGCGAGGACCGCCACGCTGGGGGCGACGAAGCGGCGGCGCAGCAGCGCGATCCCGCCGAGCGTCTCGACGACGCCCGCGGTGACGACCCACGCCTCGGGCAGCGGCAGCCCGAAGCGGCGGAAGTTGTCGAGCTCCCAGCCGTAGGCGACGAACTTGACGAGCCCGGCGGGGATGAACACCGCGCCGGTGAGGATGGCGACCCGGCTCGCGGTGGCACTGTCGCGGACGCGGTCGTCGAGGTCGCGCAGCGCAAGCACGACCCCAGGGTCGCAGCCACGACGGGTGGGCATGCAACGTTCACCGTCGGGTCACGACCATGAGAGCGATCTCACAGAACAAGGGGGATCACGTTCCAACCATCTCGACCGTCGGGCGTTGACGCTCATGTGCCGCTCACCGCCACAACCCGCAGCTTCCTGCGCATCGTCCGCGCCGCCGACGCTGGCCTGCGCGAGACCCTCGGGCGCCTGCACAACGTCGTCGCCGGCATCGACGCCGACGACCTGCACAACCACGACCACTCGGCGAACGTCGCTGACTACGCAGTCGCGGTCGGCGCGGCGCTCGGCTTCGACACGCCGCGGCTGACCAAGCTGCAGCGGGCTGCCTTCCTGCACGACATCGGCAAGGCCTCGGTCGCGTCGACGATCCTCGGCAAGCGCGGGCCGCTGGACGCCGACGAGGTCGCGATCATGGAGCTGCACCCCGCGGCCGGCGCGGCGGTCCTCGAGGCCGCGGGCCTCATCGAGGAGAGCCGTTGGGTCCGCGCCCACCACGAGCGCGCCGACGGCAGCGGGTATCCCGACGGGCTCGCTGGCGACGAGATCCCCATGGAGGCGCGCATCCTGCAGGTGGTCGACTCCTTCGAGGCCATGACCTCCGACCGGCCCTACCGCCGGGGGATGACGACCGGCGATGCGCTGGCCGAGCTGTGGCGCGGCGCCGGTCTCCAGTTCGACGCGGTCGTCGTCGCAGCGTTCGCGGGGCTGGTCGAGGGAGGCCGGATCCGCGTGCGCGCGGTCCGCAGCGATGCGGCACCCTGCGCGACGGCTCCACGACGCCTGCGCCGGGCCCCGGGTACGCGCCAGCGCGGACACACCGGCCGCCGGTGCGAGCCCAAGGTCGGCGCCCGCGTGGGCCGCGCGCCGCCGGGCGGCTAGGCTCACGCGGTTGCGCCGGGGTCGCGGATCGGGCCCCGCCGCCGATGTCCTATGATGCTCGGCCTGCCGCGCGTCGCCGCGCGGCTTTTGTACGCTATGAAGACCTACGTCGCCAATCCCGAGACCCGCGAGCGCAACTGGCTCGTGGTCGACGCCGAGGGCCAGACCCTCGGCCGTCTGAGCACCCAGATCGCCGACGCGCTGCGTGGCAAGCGCAAACCCGAGTACACCCCGCACGTGGACACCGGCGACTTCGTCGTGGTCATCAACTGCGAGAAGGTCGTCGTCACCGGGTCCAAGCGCACGCAGAAGCGCTACTACCGCCACAGCGGCTACCCGGGCGGCCTGCGGTCACGCACCTTCGCCGAGGTGATCGAGCGCAAGCCCGACGAGGTCATCCGTCACGCGGTCAAGGGGATGCTCCCCCGCAACCGCCTGGCGCGCAAGCAGCTCACCAAGCTCAAGATCTACGCCGGGCCCGAGCACCCCCACCAGGCGCAGATGCCCAAACCGATGGAGATCCTCACCTGATGGCCGACGAGACGCCGCGCGACGAAGAGCAGGAGGGCGTCATGCCCGACGCCGGCGAGGGCACGTCCGCTGACGACGTCGCTGCGCCGCCCGAGGCCGGGCAGCCGGTCGAGTCCGCCGACCCGGCCGACGTGGCTCCCGAGCCCGAGGCCGAGTTCGACGCGCAGGCCGGCGAAGGCGCCGACCCGGTCACGGCCGTGGCGATCACCGAGGCCGACGGATCCGCGAGCGAGGACGCAGCCGTCGAGGCGCCCCGCGCCCGCCCCGCCATCCCGGGCGCCGACCTCGAGGTCGACCTCGTGCTCGAGGGCTCCGACACCCCGCGCACCGAGTACGACGAGGACGGCGAGGAGATCGTCGCCGACGACGCTCCGGAGGAGGACCTCACCACGACGCCGATTGCCGCGGCGTCGATCGACCTCGCCGCCGACGCGCGCTACCGCGCGACGGGCAAGCGCAAGACCGCGGTGGCCCGCGTCATCCTTCGCCCCGGCACCGGCGCCTACACGATCAACGGCAAGGTCCTCGACGACTTCTTCCCGCGCGTCACGCTGCAGCGCAACATCCGCCAGCCGCTGGAGGCGGTCGGGTACGAGGAGCGCATGGACGTCATCGCCCGCATGCACGGCGGCGGCGTCAGCTCGCAGGCCGGCGCGCTGCGCCACGGCATCAGCCGTGCGCTGCTGGAGGCCGACCCGAACCTCCGCGGCGAGCTCAAGCGCCGCGGCTTCCTCACGCGCGACGCGCGCGCCAAAGAGCGCAAGAAGGCCGGGTTGAAGAAGGCCCGCAAGCGGCCGCAGTTCAGCAAGCGCTGAGCAGCCGCAGGCTCTTCGGGACCGACGGCGTCCGCGGACTCGCGGGCACGGTCCTCACCGCCGAGCTGGCACTCGCCCTCGGGCGGGCGGCAACCGTCGGCGCGGAGGCGCAGCGGCCACGGGTCCTGCTCCTGCGCGACACGCGCGAGTCCGGCGGCATGCTGGAAGCCGCCCTTGCCGCAGGCGTGGCGGCGGCCGGGGGGGACGTCTTCCTCGGCGGCGTGCTGCCCACCCCGGCGGCCCCGCTGCTCATCGGGCGCTACGGGTTCGACCTGGCGGCGGTCATCTCCGCCAGCCACAACCCCTACGCCGACAACGGCATCAAGTTCTTCGGGCCCGACGGCTTCAAGCTGACCGACGCTGCGGAGGCGGCGATCGAGGCGCGGTTGGACGATCAGCCGGCCGCCGCGCCTCAGATCGGGCGTCCGCGCGAGCTGCACGGCACGCAGGAGGACTACCTGCGCGAGCTGCACACCCGCTTCGCCGCGCTGGACCTCAGCGGGGTCGACGTCGTCCTGGACTGCGCCAACGGCGCGACCCACCACGTGGCGCCGGAGGTCTTCCGCCGGCTCGGCGCCCGGCCCACGGTCGTCGCTGACCAGCCGGACGGCCGCAACATCAACGACGGCTGCGGCTCGACGCACGTCGACGCGCTGGGCGAGACCGTACGCGCGGGCGGCCACCATCTCGGCTTCGCCTTCGACGGTGACGGGGACCGCATGCTGGCGGTCGATCGCCACGGCGTCGTGGTCGACGGCGACGAGCTGATCGCGCTCGCGGCGCTGCACCTTCGTGCTGCAGGTCGACTGCCCGGCAACGGCGTCGCGGTGACGGTGATGACGAACTTCGGCTTCCACCGCGCCATGCGGGACGCGGGGGTCGAGGTGGTCACGACCCAGGTGGGCGACCGCTACGTGCTCGAGGCCCTGCGCGAACGCGGTTGGGCGCTGGGCGGCGAGCAGTCCGGCCACGTCATCGACATGAACTTCGTCCCCAGCGGCGACGGGATCGCGGCGGCGCTGCTGACCCTCGAGGCGCTGGCGGGGGAGGACCTGGCCGACCGGCACGCGATGGTCAAGCTGCCCCAGCGCCTGGTCAACGTCCGCGTGGCCGACCGCGACGCGGCGATGACCGACGACGCGCTCAACGCTGCGGTCGCGGCCGAGAGCGAGGCGCTGTCGGGCCGCGGCCGTGTCCTGGTGCGCCCGTCGGGCACCGAGCAGCTCGTGCGCGTGATGGTCGAGGCACCCGAGGCGCAGGAGGCCGACGCGGTCGTCGCGAGGCTCGTCGCGCTGGTGCCCGGCAGCCTGTCCTGAGCGCGTCGCGGGGCGGGATGCCGGGGCCTGCGGGGAAGCCCGGATTGCTACCGTGAACAACCCCGGACCGCAGCAGCGCGCGTCCATACGAAAGGACGCGGCCCATGTGCGGCATCGTCGGCTACGTCGGCCATCGGCCCGCTCAGGACGTCCTCCTCGCCGGCCTCGAGAAGCTCGAGTACCGCGGTTATGACTCCGCCGGCATCTCCGTCATCGCCGGGGGCGAGATCGAGTCCGTGCGCGCCGTGGGCAACCTTGGCAACCTCGTCGCCGCGGTCGCCGCCGAGGAGGAGCGCCTCGCGTCCGGCGGAGGCGTCGCGGTGGCCGCGCCGCCGGCCACGACGGGCATCGGCCATACGCGCTGGGCCACGCACGGGCGCGTCACCGAGGAGAACGCGCACCCGCACTTCGACACCGCCGACCAGGTGCATGTGGTGGTCAACGGGATCGTCGAGAACTACATGGCCCTGAAGCGGCGCCTGACCGACACGGGCGCGGTGTTCACGAGCGAGACCGACGCGGAGGTCATCGCGCACCTGATCTCCCACCACCTCGCGCAGGGAAGCCTCGTCGAGGCGGTGCGCGCCGCCTACGCCGAGCTCGAGGGCCACTACGCGTTCGTGGCGATGAGCCTGCAGGAGCCCGACACGCTGGTCGGCGCGCGCAAGGAGTGCCCGCTGATCATCGGCCGCGGCGAGGGGGAGACGTTCCTGGGCTCCGCGATCCCCGCCTTCCTGGCCCACACACGGCAGGTGCAGTACATCGAGAACGACGAGATCGTCGTCGTGACCCCGGAGGGGACGCGCTTCCTGCAGCCCGACGGCACGCCGATCGACCGCGGCGTGACCGAGATCGACTGGGACGAGGAGACCGCCGAGAAGGGGGGCTTCGACACCTTCATGCTCAAGGAGATCCACGAGCAGGCCGACGCGGTGGCCGAGACGATCGCCGACCGCACGATCCGCGAGGACGGCGTCGACCTGGCCGAGGAGCTCGCCTTCGACGAGGGGCTCCTGCACGGGGTCACGCGCATCATCGTCGTCGCCTGCGGCACGAGCTACCACGCCGGGCTCATCGGCCGTTACGCGATCGAGGAATGGGCGCGGGTGCCGGTCGAGATGGACGTCGCCTCCGAGTACCGCTACCGCAACCCGGTCGTCGGGCCGGGCGACCTGGTCATCGGCATCACGCAGTCCGGGGAGACGGCGGACACGCTGGCCGCGATGCGCCTCGCCCGCGACCGTGGCGCGTCGGTCATCGCGATCACCAACGTCATGGGCTCGCAGGCCACGCGCGACGCCGACGGCGTCCTCTACACCCGCGCGGGGCTCGAGGTGGGCGTCGCCGCGACGAAGACCTTCGTCTGCCAGGTGGCGGTGATGTACCTGCTCGGCCTGCGCCTGGCTGAGCTGCGCGGAACCCTCGACGAGGCGGCGCGCCGGCAGATCCTCACCGACCTCAAGCACATCCCGCACTCCATCGAGCAACTGCTGGAGGGCATGGAGGAGGCCGTCGAGGTCATCGCCGAGCGGCACTGGCGCTCGGACTTCTTCCTCTACCTCGGGCGCCACGTCGGGCTGCCTGTCGCGCTGGAGGGCGCCCTGAAGCTCAAGGAGATCTCCTACGTGGCGACTGACGCCTACGCGGCCGGCGAGATGAAGCACGGTCCGATCGCACTGCTGGACGACGACACGCCCGTCGTCTGCGTGGCCACCGACGCGCCCGTGCTCGACAAGGTCGTCTCCAACATGCAGGAGGTCCGCGCGCGCGGCGCCCACGTGATCGCGGTGGCCACCGAGGGCCGCACCGAGATCGCCGACCAGGCCGAGTCGGTCCTCTGGGTGCCCGACACCGACTGGATGCTGCAACCGCTGCTGGCCGTGATCCCGTTGCAACTGCTGGCCTACGCGATCGCGCGCCGCCGCGGGCTCAACGTCGACCAGCCGCGCAACCTCGCGAAGACCGTCACGGTCGAGTAGGCGGCAGGGCGCGTGGCCGGCGTCGGCATCGACCTGCTCGAGATCGACCGGCTCGAGGCTGCACTGGCGCGGCGACCCGGGCTGGCGCAGCGGTTCTTCACGGCTTCGGAGCGCGCCTACGCGGCCGCGCGTCCGCGGCCGGGCCAGCACCTCGCCGCGCGTTTCTGCGCCAAGGAGGCGGTCGCCAAGGCGCTGGCGGTGGAGGCCTGGTCGTGGCAGGACATCGAGGTGGTGGTGCCCGCCTCGGGTGGTCCACCGTCCGTCGTGCTCAGCGGAGCCCTGGCGGGATCGCCTGCTGTCGAGGTGTCCTTGACCCACGCGCGGGCGCTCGCCGCAGCGGTTGCGAGCGTGGCGCCGTGACCGTCCCCGACTGGCTCGATCCGCTGCCCGGCGCCGAGGCGATGCGCGCGACAGACCGCTGGTCCATCGAGGAGCGCGGGATCGCCTCGCTCGAGCTCATGGAGCGCGCGGGCGAGGGGCTGGCCCTGGCGACCGAGCCCTACAAGGACGGCCTGGGGCCGATCGTCGTGGTCTGCGGGAAGGGCAACAACGGCGGAGATGGGCTGGTGGCTGCGCGCCTCCTGCGCCTGCTCGGCCACGCGGTCGACGTGCTGCTGATCGCTGGGGCCGACGAGCTCAGCGAGGACGCGCGCGCGAACCTCGAGCGGCTGGAGGGCGAGCCGGCCCTGCCGTTCTCGCCCCCGCTGCTGGACGGGGCGTCGGTGGTCATCGACGCGGTGCTGGGCACGGGCTTCAGCGGGGTGCCGCGGGGTGCCGCCCGCGAGGCCATCGAGGCGATGGTCGCGTGCTCCGCGCCGGTGGTTGCCGTGGACGTCCCCTCCGGGGTGGACGCTTCGACCGGTGCCGCCGAGGGCGCGGCGGTGCGCGCGATCGCCACGGCGACCTTCGTCGCCCCCAAACCGGGCCTGTGGATCGCGCCGGGCAAGGACCTGGCGGGGGAGGTGCGGGTCGTCGACCTGCGCATCCCCGCCGGCGCGCCGGTCGACCCCGGGCCAGTGGGCCTGCTCACCCCGCGCGTCCTGCACGGGTACCCGCGCCGCGCGAGCGCGTCGACGAAGTTCGTCTCCGGCCATGTCCTGGTCGCCGGCGGCTCGCGCGGGCTGACGGGCGCGCCGTGTATGGCGGCCGAGGCGGCGATGCGCGCCGGCGCCGGCTACGTGACGGCGCTGGTCCCCGCGTCGCTGGAGCTCATCTTCGAGGTCCGGTTGCTGGAGGCGATGACGCGGGGCCTCCCCGACGAGGACGGACACCTGACGGCGGCGGGGGTGGAGGCCACGCTCGCGATGACCGATCGCGGCGGCGCGCTGGTCGTCGGCCCCGGGGTCGGGCGCAGCGAGGGCGCAAAGCGGTTCGCCGTCGATCTGGCGACAGCCGCCCCCGTCGCGCTGGTCCTCGACGCCGACGGGCTCAACGCGTTCGCCGGTGCCGCGGAGCGCCTGCGTGCACGTTCGGCGCCGACGGTGCTCACCCCGCACGCCGGCGAGCTCGGCCGCCTGCTCGGCGTGGAGTCCGGCGCCGTTGGCCGCGAGCGCCTGCGCCACGCGCGCGACGCGGCCGATCGAGCGAACGCGATCGTGGTCCTCAAGGGTGATGACACGCTGATCGTCTCGCCCGGCGACGGGCCGGTGGCGGTGTCCCCGGGCGGCGTGCCCGCGCTGGCCACGGCAGGCACCGGCGACGTCCTGTCGGGAGCGGTGGCGGCGTTGCTGGCCCGGGGTATGGAGCCGTTCGCCGCGGCGTGCGCCGCGGTCCACGTCCACCTGTGTGCCGGCGCGCTGGCCACGGAGCGCGCGGGCGGCGCCGACGGCGTCGTCGCCGGCGACGTCATCGCGGCGCTGCCGCACGCGCTGACGCCGCGCCCCGGGGTGGTCGAGCCGGCCCCCTGACCGGCGGCAGAGCTTCCGAGCGACGTTGTGCCCGGCGGACGGGGACAACGTCACGGAGAACGGGGCGCTGTCCGGGGGGCGGAGCGCAGCCTCCCTGACTGACCTGGGGCGGCACGCCCATTGGGAGTTCGACTGGCGTCCATGGCGGTGTCGCTCTCACCTCCACTACTCTTGCGCGCGTGACCACCGTCGCCGAGATCATGGACGCCGACCCAGTGACCGTCACGCCGCAGGACGACGTCGAGACGGTCATCCGCCTCCTGCGCGAGCACGAGCTGCAGGGGGTCCCCGTGGTCAACGAGGGCGGGCGCTGCGTCGGGATCGTCACCGAGACCGACCTCGTCATTGCCGGTGAGGAGGGCGATCTGCACCTCCCGCACTACCTGCAGCTCTTCGGCGGCGTCGTCTTCCTCGAGCCGCTCAAGCGCTTCGAGGACAAGCTGAAGAAGGCCTTCGCCTCGACGGTGAAGGACATGATGTCCGAGGATCCCGTGACCGTCGAGGCGGGTGCGTCGGTCCGCGACGCGGCTCGGATCATCGCCGAGAAGCACCACAACCGGCTGCCGGTGGTCGAGCACGGCCGGCTCGTCGGGATCGTCACGCGCGTCGACGTCCTCGGCGCGCTCACCCGCGACGGCTGAGGGCGGGGCAGGCGGGGTGCCGGTCCGCGCGCAGGCTCACGTCAACCTCGCCGCGATCGAGCGTAACGTCGCGAGGCTCGTGCGTGAGGTCGGCCGTTCGACGGCCGTCTGCCCGGTGGTCAAAGCCGACGCCTACGGGCACGGCATGGTCGAGGCGGCCGGCGCAGCGCTGGCGGGGGGAGCGCGGTGGCTGGCCGTCGCCACTGCCCAAGAGGCGGAGGGCCTCAGCGACGCAGGTCTCAAGCGCAACGCGCGCGTGCTCTGCCTCGGCGCCCTCAGCCCGGAGGAGCTCGACGTCGCGCTGGCCGCCGGCGCCGAGGTCGTCGCCTGGCGGGAGGAGTTCGTCGCGGCCATCGCCGAGCGCGGCGGCGGGGCCGTGCACGTCAAGCTCGACACCGGGATGGGGCGCCTGGGTACGCGTGATCCGCGAGAAGCGACGAAGGTCGCGGCGTTGGCGGCGCGGACCGACGGCGTGCGGCTCGCCGGCGCGATGACCCACTTCGCCACCGCCGACGAGCGCGGCGACGCGTTCTTCGACGAGCAGCTCGACCGCTTCCGGGCGTGGGCCGGGCCGCTGCGCCGCGAGCACCCGGACGTGATCCTGCACGCTGCCAACAGCGCGGGCATGCTCCGTGACCGCGCCTGCCACTTCGACCTCGTGCGGCCCGGCGTGGCGATCTACGGTATGGACCCGTTCCAGGAGGATCCGGCGGCGCGCGGCCTCGAGCCGGCGCTGGAGCTCACCTCCTACGTCGCGGAGGTCAAGCGGTGCGCGCCAGGGGAGAGCGCCGGGTACGGACGACGCTTCGTCGCGACCGAGGCGAGCGAGATCGCCACGGTGCCGATCGGGTACGGGGACGGCGTGCGCCGCGGGCTGACCAACAACGCCGAGGCGCTCGTCGGGGGTGAGCGCCGCCCCGTGGTCGGCACGGTGAGCATGGACAACCTGACGCTCGATCTCGGCCTCGGCAGCGGCGTGCAGCGTGGGGAGGAGGTCGTCCTCATCGGCGCCCGCGGCGACCAGCGCATCCTCACCGAGGACGTGGCACGACGGCTGGGCACGATCAACTACGAGGTCACGTGCTCGGTGTCGGCGCGGGTGCCGCGCGTCCACCACCGGGACGGGCGGTGAGCGAGGCGCTGGACGCCGCCCGCGCCGCGCTGCGCGACGAGCGTGCGTGGCTGGTGGGCGGGGCGGTGCGCGACCGGCTGCTCGGGCGGCCGGTGAGCGACGTCGACCTCGTCGTCGACGGGGACGTGCGCGCCGCCGCCCGCCACCTCGCGCTGGCCGTCGGCGGGCCCGCCTTCGAGCTGTCGGACACCTTCGGCGCCTGGCGCGTCATGGGTCCGGGGCGCCGCTGGCAAGCCGACCTGACCCCGCTGCGGGCGCCCACGATCGCCGACGATCTCGCCGCGCGCGACTTCACCGTCAACGCCATCGCCGAACCGCTGGAGGGCGGCGAGCTGCTGGACCCCTTCGGTGGGGGCGACGACCTCGCCGCCCAGCGCCTGCGGATGGTCAGCGAGGAGGCGTTCGCCTCCGACCCCGTCCGTGTCCTGCGCCTCGCCCGTCTCGCCTGCGAACTGGCGCTGTGCCCCGAGCCCGCGACACTCGCCGCGGCCGCGCGCTACGGCGCGGGGGTCGCGGACGTCGCGCAGGAACGCGTCTTCGCCGAGCTCAAGCGCATCGTGACCGCGCCGCGCGCGCTCGACGGCCTGGCGCTGATGGACGAGCTGGGCCTCACCGCCGTCGTCCTGCCCGAGGTCGACGGGCTGCGCGGGATCGAGCAGAACCACTACCACCACCGCGACGTCCACGGCCACACCCTCGAGGTCCTCGAGCACGTGATCGCGCTCGAGCAGGACCCCGGGGCGGTGCTCGGCGACCCGTCGCTGGGACCCCCGATCGCGGCGCTGCTGGCCGAGCCGCTGGCCGACGAGCTGACCCGGGGAGCGGCGTTGCGCTTCGGCGCGCTGCTGCACGACGCGGCCAAGCCGCAGACCCGGGTCAGCGCTCCCGGGGGCCGCGTCGGGTTCCCGGGCCACGACGACGTCGGTGCGACGGTCTCGCGTGACGCGCTGGCTCGGCTGAAGGCGAGCGAGCGGCTGCGCGCGCACGTGGCGGCGCTCGCCCAGCACCACCTGCGCCTCGGCTTCATGGTCCACCGCCGCCCAGTGGATCGCCGCGACCTGTTCCGCTACCTGTCGGCGTGCGAGCCGGTCGAGGTGGACGTGACGCTGCTGACGGTCTGCGACCGGCTCGCCACCCGCGGCCGCAAGGCCGACGAAGCGATCGCCAAGCACCTCGACCTGGCCCGTGAGGTCCTGCACGCTGCGCTGGAGTGGCGATGGGCCGGACGGCCCGCGCCGCTCGTGCGCGGCGACGCACTCGCCGCGGTCCTGCGCATCGCGCCCGGGCCGGGGCTGGGGCTGCTGCTCGACGCGATCGCCGAGGCGCGCTACGCCGGGGAGGTCGCTTCCGAGGACGACGCCGTCGCGCTGGCCCGCTCGCTGCTCTGACCGGCGAGGCGGCGCACGGCGGCCTCGACCAGCGTCACGTCGCTCAGGGGCCGGCCTCGCGAGCGCAGGAGCCTAGCCATGGCGCGGTAAGGTCCGCCGCCATGTCCGACGAGACCGACTGCATCTTCTGCAAGATCGTCACGGGGGAGCTGCCCGCGACCAAGGTCGACGAGGACGAGCGCACGGTGAGCTTCATGGACATCGCGCCCGCGACCCGCGGCCACGCGCTGGTCATCCCGCGCACGCACGCAACCGACCTGCTGAGCATCGACGCAGAGGACCTCGCGGCCTGTGCCGCGGCGGCGCAGCGCCTCGCGGCACGGGCAATGGACCGCCTCGGCGCCGACGGGGTCAACCTCCTGAACGCCTGCGGCGCCCCCGCCTGGCAGACCGTCTTCCACTTCCACCTGCACGTCATCCCGCGCTACCACGATGATCCGCTGCGCCTGCCCTGGGTCCCCGGGCCGGGCGACGCGGACGCGATCGCGGCAGCCGGAAAGGAGCTGGCCGCCACATGAGTGCCCCCATCCGCATCGAGCACGACGGCCCGTTGGCGATCATGGTCATCGACAGCCCGCCGCTGAACCTCTTCGACCAGGCGATGATCGACGCGCTGACCCAAGTGGTTGCCGAGCTGCGCGACGCGCCGCCCCGCGGGCTGCTCATCCGCGCGGAGAACAAGATCGTCTCCGGCGGCGTCAACGTGAAGCTCTTCGACGGGCTCAGCGTCGACGACGCCGGGAAGCTGTGGACCGACCTGCTCGACCTCATCCACACCGTCGAGGACTTCGCGTTCCCCACGGTCTTCGCCGCGCACGGCCTGTGCCTGACCGCCGCGTTCGAGCTCAGCCTCGGCTGCGACCTGCTGGTGGCCGCCGAGTCCGCGAAGTTCGGCCTGGTCGAGACCGTCGTCGGCCTGACGCCGGCGATGGGCGGCACGCAGCGCCTCGCCGAGCGCGCCGGGCCCGCCCGCGCCCGCGAGTTCGTCATGACCGGTGACCTCTACGACGCCGCGACGCTCAAGGAGTGGGGAGCGGTCAACCAGGTGTGGCCCGACGACGGCTTCGCCGAGCAGGCCCACGCCTACGCCATGCGCCTTGCGGTGGGGCCGACGAAGGCGCACGCCGCCACCAAGGCGATCGTGCGGGCCCAGAAGGAGGGGGGCGCGCGTGCCGCCGACGCGATCGTCCCCGAGGAGGCCGGCGGGCTCTTCGGCACCGAGGACCTCAAGAACGCGGTGCAGTCCTTCCTCGAGCGCGGGCCGGGCAAGGCCACCTACGAGGGGCGCTGAGCGCCGTGCCCGTCGCACGCAACGCCAACGTCTGGCTCAACTGGCGTTCCGAGGGCAGCGGCGAACCGCTGCTGATGATCATGGGCCTGTCGGGCAGCTCCAAGGCGTGGGCGCGCCTGCTGCCCCACGCCGCCGCCCGCAACGAGGCGATTGTCATGGACAACCGCGGGACGGGCGACTCCGACCCGGTGACAGGCCCGCTGAGCATGGCCGACATGGTCGACGACGCCCTGGCAGTACTCGACGCCGCGGGGCACGACTCAGCACACGTCATCGGCGTCTCGATGGGCGGGATGATCGCGCAGCACCTCACGCTGAACCATCGCGACCGGGTGCGCTCGCTCATCCTCGGCTGCACGACGGCCGGCGGCTCCAACCGTGCCCAGCCGCCGTGGCGCCTGCTCGCCGCCACCGCGCTGCGCCCACTCGTCGGGCCCGGCCGGACGTGGCCGATCATCGCGCCGGCGCTCTACGCCCGGCGCACGCGCGACGAGCACCCGGAGCGCGTGCGCGAGGACCTGGCGGTCCGCACGGCTGATGCCACCGCCCTGCGCACGACGCTGGGCCAGATCGCCGCGATCGCGCGCCACGACACCCGCGACCGGCTGCACGAGCTCGAGGGCATGCCGACAACCGTCATCCACGGCGAGCAGGACACCCTGGTGCCCGTCGAGCAGGGCCGCCGGCTGGCAGCGGCGATCCCCGGGGCGCGACTCGTCACGATCCCGGCATGCGGCCACATGATGACCACCGACGCGGAGCACGAGACCGCCGCTGCGGTGCGCGAGCACCTCGAGCGCGCGCCGCGCTCGTCGGTGGCGCAGGCGGCCTGACCGCGGCGCGCGCTAGTGGCCCGTCTCATAACAGTCGACCGGAAACGTCGGGCGCCGATCACCGTCAGGCGGCGTCCTCGATTCTCGCAATCCCACCGGGATTGCTTCGGATCTGCGTCCTTGCCTGACGGCGCCGGCATCCCGCCCTTTCCGGTCGCCCGTCACGAGACGGACCACTAGCTGCCGAAGCGGCGCATGCCGCGGGTGGCGAACGCGCCGAACACCGTGATCAGCCCCGCGATGGCCAGCAGCGCCGGCCACGTGTTGGCCCACGTGACGTCGGCGATGAAGCCCTGGCGGACGCCGGCCAGCACGTAGTTGACGGGGTTCACCGTCGCGATGAACTTCAGCCAGTCGGTCAGCAGCTCCTTCGGCGCGTAGGCGGTGGTGAAGAGGATCGCCGAGAACGAGGCGATCTGCATGAGCGGCGCCGCCTGCTGCGTGCGGAACTTCAGCGCCACGATGACCGAGAAGAACGCCATGCTGGAGGCGAGGCCCGCGATCAGCAGGATCGTCAAGGCGAGACCGCCGATCCCGGGGAAGGGAACGCCGAGGATCATCGCGATGATGAACAGGAACGTCCCGGGCAGCAGCCCGCGCAGGGCGGCGGAGCCGACGATCCCCAGCAGCACGGTCAGCCGCGGGGCGGGGCACAGCAGCAGGCGGTCGAACCAGCCCTGCTCGATGTCACGCGCGAGGTTGACCCCCGTGGCGGCGCCCGTGAACCCGGCGCCCTGCAGCAATCCGACCGGCACGATGTAGGTGCGGAAGCTGTCCGCCGGGAAACCGCGCAGCTCCGCGGCATGGCCGAACACGCTCGAGAGCCCGAGCATGAAGATCGTCGGCGCGAGCACGCCCGGGATCGCGGCTCCGGGCACGCGGACGACCTCGTTGAGCGCGCGGCGGATGAGCGCGCGGATCGTCCGCAAGGAGGCGCTCATGCGCGGGCCAGCCTCCCGCGCAAGGCCAGGACTGCGAGGCCGCTGAAGAAGATCGCAATGCCCGCCGCGGCGGCGACGCCCTCGAGCACCGGCCCCGCGGACACGGTCGAGATGATCGGGTCGCGCAGGCCGTCGGCGACGTAGCTGAGCGGGTTGTAGTCGGCGATGACGTCGGCCGGCGAGCTCAGCAGGTTGCGCGGGAAGAAGGCCGACGAGATGAACAGGACCACGAAGACCAGCGGGAAGATCCCCTGCACCGTGGAGGCGTTGTTGGCCCGCAGCGCCAGGACCATCCCGATCGCGCCGAAGCCGGTGCCCGCCAGCACGCCGATCACCGCCACGCACAGGGCCCCGAGGACGCCGCCCTTGATCGAGGCGCCGAAGATCAGCCCGAGCGTCAGGAAGTAGACGACCTGCGCCAGCGCGATGGCGCCGGCCGCCATCAGCCGGCCGAGGATGATGCTCACGCGCGGGATGGGGGAGGCCACGAGCCGGTCGAAGAAGCCCCCCTCGATCTCCAGCGCGACGGCGATCCCCGCCGAGACCCCGCCCAGCAGCAGCGACTGCGTGATCGCGCCGCCGAGCTGGAAGTCGAGGAAGCCGTCGACCTTTGGGAAGCCCGGCAGCTGGGTCGTGCGCGACAGACCGCCGACGTTGACCGCCAGGAAGAACGTGGGGAAGATGACCAGCGGGGCCAGGAACTGCGGGCGCCGCAGGGCGTTGCGCAGCGCGCGGCGCGCCAGCGCGACCGAGGCGCGGATCACGCGGCGGCGGGGTCGGCGAGCGCCGGGTCGGCGGCTTGAGGATCGGCCCGGGAGGCGTCGTCGGCGGCGCCCTCCAGGTGGCGCCCGGTCTTCTCGACGAACACGTCGTCGAGCGTTGGCTCGACGAGGTCCAGCGACGCGACGTGGAACCCGGCGTCGTCGAGCGCGCGCACGACGCCCGCGATCTCCGCCGCCCCGCTGGCCAGCGTGACCGAGACGTGGGCGCCCTCGCCCGCGGGACGGTCCGCGCCGAAGGCGCCCAGCACCTCGCGGGCGCGATCGAGATCCGGGTCCCCGGCCAGCGTGAGGTCCAGGTGCGGCGAGCCGACCTCTGTCTTGAGCACCGCCGGCGTCCCCTCGGCGACGAGCCTGCCGCTCATGATGATCCCGACCCGGTCGGCGAGCTGGTCGGCCTCCTCGAGGTACTGCGTCGTGAGGAAGACGGTGGTGCCCTCGTTCTTGAGGCGCGTCACCTCCTCCCACAGCGTGAGGCGCGAGACCGGGTCCAGACCGGTGGTCGGCTCGTCGAGGAACAGCACCTCGGGCTCGTGGACCAGCGCCATCGCGAGGTCCAGGCGGCGCTTCATGCCGCCGGAGTAGGTCCCCACGCGGCGGTCCTGGGCCTGGCTCAGCCCGACCCGCTCGATCAGGTCGCTCGCGCGGCCGCGGACGTCCCGGGGGGCGATGCCGTGCAGCGTCGCCTGCAGCTCCATCAGCTCCTTGCCCGTCATGAGCAGGTCGAGCGCCGCCTCCTGCAGCGCCACCCCGATGCGCTTGCGCACGTCGGAGGCCTGTGTGGCGACGTCGAAGCCGGCGACCGTGGCCCGGCCGCCCGTCGGCGCCAGCAGCGTGACCAGCATCCGGACCGTCGTCGTCTTCCCGGCGCCGTTGGGCCCCAGGAAGCCGTAGACCTCGCCCGGCTCGACGGCCAGGTCGATACCGCGGACCGCCTTCAGGCCGCCCTTGTACTCGCGCTGCAGATCCTGGGCCTGGATGGCGGGGGGCATGGACCGGCATTCTATTGCGCGTGCAACCTCTTTGCCGTGCGCAGCGCAACTTCGCCGCCTGACCGTGTTCAATGACCGTGATGAGACGCCCACTTGCCGCCCTGACCCTGACGATCGCCGCCGTCGCCGCCGCCCCCGCGGTTGCCGGGGCGATGCTCTCGGAGGTCGGCCGTACCGGACCCGAGGCCACCGCGAGCTGCCCGGCGCGCCCGTGTAATGCCTTCAGCCGCACGACCGGCTTCCAGGCAAAGATCGGCGAGCGGCGCGGCACGCACGTCGTCCCGCGCGACGGCCGCATCGTCGCGTGGACGATCACGCTCGGCAAGCCCGGCCCGACGCAGCAGGCGTTCTTCGAGCGCAAGCTCGGGGGCGCCGCCTCGGCGCAGATCACCGTGCTCGACCCACGGCGCAAGCTGCGCTACCGGGCCGTCGCGCAAGGTGAGCCGCAGAAGCTCGAGCCTTACTTCGGCACGACGGTTCAGTTCCCGCTGGACCGCAGCATCCCGGTCAAGAAGGGTCAGGTCGTCGGCCTGACGAGCACGACATGGGCACCCGCGCTGGCCATCGGGCTCGGCGCCGACACGTCCTGGCGCGCGGCGCGCGGCCGCGGCAAGTGCGAGGACCCGGAGAGGCAGACGGCGCAGACGATGCCCGCGCAGCTCGCTCAGTACTACTGCCTGTACCGCACGGCGCGCCTCACCTACAGCTACACGCTCGTCTCCACCCCGTAGCGGCGGACGCCGGCCGGCTACTGGCCGCCGCTGCCGCAGTCCACGCCCGGGTTCTGGGCGCAGAAGTCCTTGAAGCCGCCGGGGTCCGCGGTCGCGCCGCCCGTCTGCGGCTGCTGGGCGCCACCGGTGCCCGCACCGGAGTTGCCGGTCGAGGGGGCGGGGGTGGCGGGGGCGGGCGTCGCGGCCGGTGGAGGCGTCGCCGGCGTCGCCGGGGCCGCAGCGCCCCCTGAGCCGGCGCCCGAGCCAGAAGGGGTCACGGGCGTGGCGGTCGTCCCGGTCGTCGGGGCGGTGCTGCCGGCGGCAGGGGTCGTCGAGGCCGGCTGGGCGAGGGTCACGTCCTCGGGGGCGATCAGATCCGGTGTCGTCTTGGGCTGCGCGTCGAGCTGTGAGTCGTCGGAGCCGCACGCGCTCGCGCCGACGGCAAGGACCGCGACGCAGAGCATGGCCGGCACGCGCCGCATCGCTCCGGCTCAGCCGTCGATCGGCGCCATGCGGCGCCCGCAGACGGGGCAGTCGTTGAGGTCCTTCTGGGCGAGCTGGTCGCACCAGGTGCAGAAGCGCAGGTTCTCGACCGCCCAGGGAAGCGTCGACGGGCTCGGCGCGAGCGGCAGGACCTTGCCCACGACCTCGAGCTCCTCGCCGGTCTCCCGGTCGCGGTAGATCTTGCCGGGCGTGGCCTCGATGATGACCTCGCGGCCGGTCGAGGGCGTGCGCATGCGGTAGCGGTCCAACAGCTGCATGCCGGGGAATGCTAGTGGATGTGTCCGGAAGTTCTGACTGGTTCTGAGCAGTGCCCGGGCGTGACTGGCGGTTGACGGTGACCCGGCTGCGTGCCGGTGGCACGTGGCCGGGCGCCGGCGGCCGTCAGGCGCGGCTGGGTGCCCTCAGAACCCTCAGAACTTGCGGACACGTCCACCAGTACGGCGCGAGGTCGTACCGGCGACAGCCGTCCTGGTTGGCCTCACCGCCGCGGCGCGCCGCGGCGGCGGCGGGGGGCGGGGCCCAGGCGGCGCGCGGTGATCTCCGGCGCCCCCAGGGAGACCTCGCCGCGCTCGAGGCCGTCCCACAGAGCGGTCACGACGTCGGTGTCGAACTGGCTCCCGGCCCCGAGGCGCACGCGCTCGAGCGCCTCACAGGGCAACAGGGGCGCGCGGTAGGGCCGCGTCGCGACCATGGCTTCCAGCGCGTCACAGACGCTGAAGATGCGCGCCACGAGGGGGATCTCCTCGCCCGCGATGCCGAAGGGGTAGCCACCGCCGTCCCAGCGCTCGTGGTGGTAACGCACCACGTCGAGGACAGTCTTGGAAAGTCCGAGGGGGGTGATCACCTGCGCGCCCGTGTCCGGGTGCCGGCGCATGACGGTCCACTCGTCCTCGCTGAGCGGGCCCGGCTTGGTGAGGATGTGCTCAGGCACGCCGATCTTGCCGACGTCGTGCAGGAGGCAGCCGAAGCGGAAGTCGTCGCTCGCGGTGATCGCCGGGTCGACCTGCGCGGCGAGCTGATGGGCGAGCCCGCTGACCGCGTGCAGGTGGTCCCCGGTGACCACGTCCTTGGCCCCCACGGCCTGGGCGAGGCTCTCGATGACGGCCCGGTCGCGGTCGCGGGCATGCTCGACGACACGGGCGCAGAGGTCAACGACGGGGAGGACCACGGCGGTGTCGACAACGCCGCGCCGGTCCAGCGCAGCGGCGAGGGTGGCGTGCAGCTGGCGGGCGTCGGCCCAGGTGAGCAGGAACGAGACCGCGCCTGCCTGCAGCGCCGCGCGCACGGTGGCCGGGTCGGCTGCGTCGGAGAGGACGACGACCTCGGGTCTGCCCGCCGTGCAGCGCAGCGCGGCGATCCGGCGGGCGAGCTCCCGTGGCCCGGAGGTGTCCCTTGCGTCCAAGAGGACCAGCCCGGCGTGGCGGGCGGCGGCGAGCGCGTCGTGCTCGCCCGGGGCGCCCACCGTCCGGGCCGGCGGGTCGGCCGCGGCCAACAACGCCCCGAGCATGCTCCGGGTCGCCTCGCACCGGCTCGCCAGCACCACGCAGGCGTCGCTCTGCTTCGTCCCCGTCACGTCCATCGATCCCCCGTTGCTGTGGCCCCGCGTCCACCGGCGTGCGTACGCTGCGGACGTCCATGCGGCTGCTCGTGTTCCACGGCTACCTTCTCCGGGGGACCGGCTCCAACGTGTACACCGCTCGGCTTTGCGCAGCTTTGGTGAGGGAAGGCCACACCGTGGACCTCCTGTCGCAGGAGGATCGTCCGGAGGAGCTCGACTTCGTTGACGCGATCGGCACGTGGCGGGACGGTGCACCGCGCGTCGAGGCGCTGCGCGAGGTCGTGCGCCTGACCGCGTGGCGCCCACCGCTTGGCGGCCTGCTGCCCGTGTACGTCGCCGACCGCTACGAGGCGATCCAGGCCAAGACCTTCCTGGAGTGCTCCGGTCAGGAGGTGGAGGACTACGTCGAGGCCAACGTCGCCGCGGTCCGCGATGTCGTCGCACGCGCGCCTGTGGACCTCGCGCTGGCCAACCACCTCGTCATGGGGCCGCTGATCCTCGCGCGGGGCCTCGAGGGCCGCGTCCCCTACGCGGTCAAGATCCACGGCAGTGCGCTCGAGTACGTCGTCAAGCGCGATCCGGCGCGGTTCCTGCCCGCGGCGCGCGAGGGGCTGGCGGGGGCGCGGACCGTCCTGGTGGGCTCCGCGCACACGGCCCGCAGCCTCTGGGCGGCGATGGATGACGGCGAGCTCGAGCGGCGGACCCGGCTCGGGCCTCCGGGGGTGGACGGCGAGACGTTCTTCCCGCGCTCGCGTGCGCAGGCGCGCGAGGACGTCGCCGCGGTGATCGCGAGCCTGCGCGCTGCGGACGCGGCGGCCGGGGGCGCCGGGACCGCGCCCGAAGCCTCCGCCTTCACCCGCGACGCCGCCGAGGCGGCCGGGGCGCTGGCGAGCCTCGACCTCGACGCCGACCGGCACGTCGCCTTCGTGGGCAAGCTCATCGTCTCCAAGGGCGTCGACCTGCTGGCCGCCGCCTGGCCGCTCGTGCTCGACGCCGTCCCCGACGCGCGGCTCGTCGTCGTTGGCTTCGGCGCCTACCGCAAGGCGTTCGAGCGGCTGCTGGGCGCCCTTGCCGACGGCGATCTCGACGCCGTTGCCGCGCTCGGCCACGAGGGCCGGGGGGCCGAGGGCGGCCCGCGCGCGCCGCTGCGCCACCTGCTCGCGTTCCTCGACGGGCTCGACGGCGCAGAACGGGAGCGCTACGTCGCGGCGGCTGCGCGGCTCGCAGAGCGCGTCGTCCTCACGGGCCGCCTCGAACACGACGAGCTCGCCCCGCTGCTCGCGGCGTGCGAGGCGCAGGTGGTGTCGAGCACGTTCCCGGAGGCCTTCGGCATGGTGGCTGCGGAGGCGGCCGCGTGCGGCGTGCTTCCGGTGAGCGCGGCGCATTCGGGCCTTGCGGAGGTCAGCGCCATCCTTGCGGGGGTGCTCCCGCCGGAGGCCCGCCCCTGGCTCGCCTTCGGGGTCGACGACGGCGCGGTGCGCGCGCTGGCCGACCGGCTCATCGCCTGGCTCACCGCCCCCGACGCGCTGCGCGCCGAGGTCCGCGCCGCGCTGGCCGAGATCGCGGCGCAGCGCTTCTCGTGGGAGGGCGTCGCCCGCGGGGTGATCGCGGCGGCTGGGGGTCGCCACGACGCGCTCGCCCCCGCGGCGTGACCCGGCGCCCGCGGGGGTTCCGCGTCGCCGCCTCAGGGGTTAGAGTCCCCGCGCATGAAGGGGACGAGGGGTCACTCGATGCTGCGCAGCGCCTCCGCCGGCGCCCTGATCACGGGCGCCGCGGTCTTCGCCGCGGGCTGCGGCAACCGCGAGGCCGACGTCGTGGCCGGCAAGCAGCTCTTCGTGCAGCGCTGCGGTGCGTGCCACGTGCTCAGCCGGGCCGGGACCAAAGGCCAGAGCGGCCCGAACCTCGACGAGGCCTTCCAGCAGGCGCAGCAGGAGGGCTTCGGCGAGAGCGCCATCCGCGGCATCGTCAAGAAGCAGATCCTCTACCCCTTCCGCGGCGATCGCGAGGGCGTCGAGATGCCCGCCAACCTCGTCAAGGGCCGAAACGTCGAGCACGTCGCTGCCTACGTCGCGCAGGTCGTCAGCGCGCCGGGCAAGGACACCGGGCTGCTGGCCACCGCGGTCAAGCAGGCTGGCGGCGGCAAGCCGGCGGTCGCCAAGGGCGGGAAGCTGTCCATCCCCGCCGACCCGGGCGGCCAGCTGGCCTTCGTGTCGAGCAAGGCCAGCGCGCCCACTGGTCAGCTCGAGATCAACATGCCCAACCCGTCTCCCCAGCCGCACAACATCGTCATCGACGGACTCGGCGCCGGCAAGGTCGTGGAGAAGGGGGGCACGTCGTCCTTCACCGCGACCGTCAAAGCAGGGTCCTACACGTACTACTGCGCCGTGCCCGGCCACCGTGCCGGCGGCATGGAGGGCAAGCTCACCGTCAAGTAGCGACGGCGCGGATCAGCAGCGTCACCGCGATGACGACGGCGGCGACCGCGGCCACCACCAGCAGGAAGCGAAACGCCGCGTCCTCGGACTTCAGCGGGTTGCGCAACCGCGTCGTTAGTGGACTAGAGGATGTAGATCGTCGCGTAGACGACGATCCACATCACGTCGACGAAGTGCCAGTAGATCCCCGGTATCTCGACGCCGCGATGCTCGTGCGCGCTGAAGTGTCCGCGGAAGGCGCGGACGGTCGTCATGGCCAGCAGGGTCAGCCCGATGAAGACGTGCGCGCCGTGCAGGCCGGTCAGCCCGTAGAAGATCGAACCCTGTGCGTGGTCGTGGGGTGCGAAGCCGATATGGACGTACTCGTTGATCTGGATGAACAGGAACGTCGCGCCCAGCAGGAACGTCGTGAGCATCCCGGCCTGGAGCCCGAAGCGGTTGTCGTTCTTCGCGGAGGTCTGTGCCCAGTGCAGCGTGAACGACGAGGACAAGAGGATCGCGGTGTTGATCCCCGCGATCAGCTTCGGGAGCTCGGTGCCCTCCGCGGGCCACTCGTTTCCCTGCACGACCCGGATGAAGAAGTAGGCCGTGAAGAACGCCCCGAACACCATGATCTCGGAGATGATGAACAGCAGCATCCCGAGCATCTGCGGGTCGACCCGCGAGCTGCGGTTGGCCTCCGGCGGGCCGTGGTGGTGATCGTCGTGCGCGACGGCCCCGGTGATGGCGGCCGCCTCCATCAGGCGGTCGCCCCGGTGCGAGCTTCGACGTGCGTGACGTCCTTGTGCGAAGCCCGGGTCACGCGCTCGACGAGGTCGCCCCGCTGCCATCCCGACCGCGTCGCCGGCAGCGTCGAGATGATGATGTCGTCGACACGGAAGAGCTGCAGTGCGTTCATCGCCGCCGTGTAGGGGTCTGGGTCGCCGATCATGCCGGCGCACAGCAGCCGCTCTCCCCGGGCGCGGTCGATCAGCTGCGCGAGGCGGGCGCGGGCCTGTGCCGGCGCCATGCTCCCCGTCCCCTCCTGTGGGATGCACGCGATGAAGAGGTGCTCCCGCTCCCCGCCGCCGGCCTTGGCCTTCATGCAGGTCAGCAGCTCGTCGGAGCTCGTCGTCTTGTTGGCGACCACGAGGGTCACCGCGAAGGGCAGGCCCTCGGCATCGACGTCGATGACGACGTGCTGGACGGGTACCCCGGCGTTGTCGGCGATCCGTCCGACCAGGTCGCGCCGCTGCCACCCCGAGGTGCTCGCCGGGTAGGTGGAGACGATGATCTCGTCAGGTGCGAACTCGGCGACCGCGTCCATGGTCGCGGCGTAGGGATCGGGATCGCCGACCTCGCCGACGGCGCGGATGCCGCGCAGGCTCAGGAAGGTGCGCGCAAGGTCGATACGGACCTGTGCGGCGCCGAAGACGAAGTCGTCGTAGATGACGTTCCCGTGCTTGGGGCGGTTGCGCGGGACGCAGATGACGACGCGCGCGTCACCCGCCGCCTGCGCCTTCTCCTCGACGGCCTCCAGCAGCTTCGCGCCGCCGAGGGTCTCGTTGGCGATGACGAGGATCGTCCTCACGCGGGTGCCTCCACGGTTGCGGGCTTGCCGGCGGGCACGTCGGCGCCGTCACCCGGACCGGTGAAGACGCCGTGCACGGCGCCGGGGACCCCATACTCGTAGGGCCCGCCGACCACGGTCGGGATGTGGTCGAAGTTGAAGATCGGCGGCGGCGAGGAGACCTGCCACTCGAGCGTCAGGGACCGCCACGGGTTCGCGGGGGCGCGGGCGCCGCCACGCCACGAAGCGACCATGTTGTAGACGAAGATCAGCGTGCTCAGCCCGAGGATGAACGAGGCGATCGAGATGAAGAGGTTCCAGTTGGCAAACGCCTCGGCGTAGTCGGCCACCCGGCGCGGCATCCCATCGACGCCGATCAGGTGCATGGGGGCGAACGTCGCGTTGAAGAAGATGAAGGTCAGCCAGAAGTGCAGCTTGCCGAGGGTCTCGTCGTACATCCGCCCCGTCATCTTCGGGAACCAGTAGTAGACGCCGGCGTAGATCGTGAACAGCGACCCGCCGAAGAGCACGTAGTGGATGTGGGCGACGATGAAGTAGGTGTCGCTCACGTGGATGGTGATGGGGATCATCGCGAGCATCACGCCGGAGATCCCGCCGAGCGTGAACATCGTCAGGAACCCGAGCACGAACAGCATCGGCGTGTCGAGCTTGAGCACACCACGCCACAGCGTGGCCAGCCACGAGAAGATCTTGATCCCCGTCGGCACCGCGATGATCGCCGTGGTGACCATCATCGGCACGCGGATCCACGTCTGCATGCCGCTGACGAACATGTGGTGCGCCCAGACGGTGAAGCCGAGCACGACGATGGCCAGCAGCGAGAAGCACATCATGCGGTAGCCGAAGATCGGCTTGCGCGACTTCACGGCGAGGACCTCGGACACGATCCCGAAGCCCGGCAGCATCATGATGTAGACCGCCGGGTGGGAGTAGAACCAGAAGACGTGCTGGTACATCAGCACGTCCCCGCCGGCGCCGCCCTGGGTCTGGAAGAAGTTGAAGCCCAGGCCGCGGTCCAGCAGCACGAAGAACTGCGAGGCGGCGACGAACGGCGTGGCGATGACAACCAGCAGCGACGTCGCGAAGTTCGCCCACACCAGGAGCGGCATCCGGAAGAAGCTCATCCCCGGCGCGCGCATCGTGATGATCGTCACCAGGAAGTTCAGCGCCGTCGCGATCGACGAAGCCCCGGCGAACTGCACCCCGATGGTGAAGAACTCCTGCCCGAGCGGCGCGCTGGTCGACAACGGGGCGTAGGCGGTCCAGCCGCTGGCGAACGAGCCGCCGGGCGCGAAGAAGGACAGCAGCATCATCGTGCCGGCCAGCGGCAGCAACCAGAACGACAGCGCGTTCAGGCGCGGGAAGGCCATGTCGGGCGCGCCGATCATCAGCGGCAGCACGTAGTTGGCCAGCCCGGCGAACACCGGGATGATGAACAGGAAGATCAGCAGCGACGCGTGGACGGAGAACACGCCGTTGTAGGTGTTGGCGTCGATGAACTGCCGCCCCGGCTGGGCGAGCTCGGCGCGCATGAGCATCGCCATGAGCCCGCCGACGAGCAGGAAGAAGAACGAGTTGACGACGTACTGGGTCCCGATGACCTTGTGGTCGGTGTTGACCTTGAAGTAGTCGCGCCAGCTGTGGGCGCCGTGGCTCGCGTGGTCCTCGGGCCGGGTCGGCCGGCCGGCCGCCCAGTAGAACCAGTAGTCGAAGGCGCCGAGCCCGACCAGGAAGAACAGCGGCGTGGAGAGCAGCGCGATGCGTAGGACCGACTCGCCGTCCAGGGCGGGGCTGTAGCCCCACAGCGAGCGCAGGAGGAAGCTCAGGGCGTAGGAGAACGCGAGGCCCAGGACGACGAAGAGGCCGGCGCGGGGAAAGCCCGCGGTGCGCAGGTGCTTGGGCATCGCTTTAGGTGCTCACTTCCGGGTGACCTTGCCGAGGTAGGAGACGAGCGCGTCGAGCTCGGCGGGGGACAGGACCTCTTTGTAGTTGCCGGGCATTATGCCGTCGCCGTAGCCCTTGGCGATCTCTGCCGACGGGTTGGCAATCGATTCCCGGATGAAGGCGTCGTCCTTGCTCGCCAACGCCTTGTCGAGGTTCGGGCCGGTTTGGGCGTTCGAGCCCGCGTCCCCGAGCGTGTGACAGCTCGAGCAGGCGGTCGCGCCCGCGGCGTTGCCCTTGTTGAAGACCGTCTTGCCGTCGGCCGAGGCGAGCTCGCCACCGCCCGACGTGCCCCCCGCCTCCTTGGATGCCGCGGTGCCGGCGCCGCCGGCGGCCGCGCCCCCGCCGGCCCGCTCCGCGCTGAGCTCCTTGAACCACGTGTCGAAGCGCGCGCGCGGGAGCACGTGGGCCGTCTGGCGCATGAACGCGTGGCCCAGGCCGCAAAGCTCGGCGCAGACGATCGGGTAGTCGCCGATGCGGTTCGGGGTCACGCGGTAGTTGGTCGTCACGCCCGGCACGGCGTCGACCTTCATGCGGAAGGCGGGGACCCAGAAGTCGTGGATGACGTCCTTGGAGCGGACGTCGAACTTCACCGAGGAGCCCTCGGGGAGGTAGAGCTGGCTCGTCTGGATCGGCTTGCCGCCGGCGACCGGGTAGGAGAACGTCCACGCGAACTGCTCGCCGGTGACCCCGACGCGCATCTCCTGTGCCGCGTTGGCCGGCGCGTCCTCGATGGTGCGCAGGACGACGTAGGCGTAGCTGCTGAGCGCCACCAGGATGACGGCGGGGATCGCCGTCCAGATGATCTCGAGCTTCGTGTTGCCGTGGATCGGCGGCCCGTCCTGGTTCTCCTGCCCGGGCCGCATGCGGAACTCCTTGACGGAGAACAGCACGACGACGCAGACCAGGACGAAGATCGGCACAGAGATGATGATCAGCACGTCCCAGAGCGTGTCGATGGGCCCCGCCTGCGTGGAGGCCTGGGCCGGGAACCAGTCGATCGCAAGACCCAACGCGACGCCGAGAATCGACGCGATCACGCCGACAACGGCCATCTCGGTCAGCGCGCGCTTGGACGGTCCCGAATCCATTGGGCGCGGACCCTAGCCGTTGGCAAGGATGGGAGGCAACGCCGAAGGCCGGCGGGCGCGACGGCGCTCGCGCCGGGTCGGAGGGCGGGACCTTCTGCGGACGGCCGGCGCTCCGGCCGGGACGCTACGCGGCGACCTGTGTGAAGGCGCTGTCGCCGCGCCCGGCGCCAAGCGCCTCGAAGCGACGGCTGGCGCGGAACCCCGACGGGGCGTCGCCGTGGTGGCGGCGAAAGGCCTTGGCGAACTGCGCCGGCTGGCGATAGCCGACGCGGTGGGCGACCTCGCGCACGGTGAGCCCGCGGACACCCAGCATCTCGGCAGCACGCTCCATGCGAACGCCGGTGAGGTGCTCGCGGAACGTGGTCTGCCCGATCTCGGCGTAGGCGCGCTGCAGCTGACGCCGCGAAGAGGCCACGCGCCGCGCGATGTCGTCGAGCGACAGGTCGGTCGCGTACTCGGCTTCGACGATCGCGGCGGCGTCCTCGAAGAGGCTCGTGCGGTGGGTGACGGTGGTGGTTCGCTGCATGTGCAAGGGCGTACGTTGCCCCCTCCCAACGGGATGAGCGGCCGGTCGACACCATGTCAGCATGGCGCGCGGACGCTCAGGAGAGCCGTAGTCAGGTTGCGTGGCAACGCTCGCCCGCAGTAGGTTGCCTTGCCGCAAACGTTGCAATCAACACGGGAGGACGGGCATGCAGGTACGCGACGGGATGAGCAGCACGGTGCTGTCGCTGGGGCCTGAGCACACACTGCGCGCGGCCGCCCGGCTCATGGCTGACCGCCACGTGGGCGCGGCCGTGGTCGTCGACCCCGAGATGCCCGGCCCGGGCATCATCACCGAGCGCGACGTGCTGACCTCGATCGGCGCCGGGCAGGACCCGGACACCGAGTGCGTTGGCGAGCACCTGACCTCTGACGTCGTCTACGCCGCGCCGGACTGGTCGCTGGAGGAGGCGGCCGTGGCGATGGTCAAGGGCGGCTTTCGCCACCTGATCGTCAACGACGGCGGCGAGGTCGCGGGGGTCCTCAGCGTCCGCGACATCGTGCGCTGCTGGACCGACGACGGCGCGAGCTGCGAGGTCCCCGAGAGCGCGGCCTTCGCCGGGTAGAGCGCCGCGCGCTCAGTGGTCGAGCGGCAGCGAGCGCATCTCGCGCCGCGCGCCGGCGATCCACTGAGCCAGGACGACGATCGTGAGGATCAGGCCGGCGACGACGAGGACGATCGAGATCGTCACGCCGACCAGGGCGATCGTGATGCCGACGGTCAGCAGCAGGGGGTGCAGGCTTCCCCCGGGGAGGTGGACCTCCTCGCCGGCCGGTGGCGCCGGGCGCTCGAGCGGCGAGCCGGACGGGCTCATGCGATGTAGATCGCCGCGGCGACGAAGGTCATGGCGAACATGAAGAGGCAGACGCCGGCCGTGATCAGGCCGGAGCGGACGTTCTTGCGGGCGAGGGTGCGGTCCATGGGGGCAGCTCCGATCAGATCTTGACGTCGACGACCATCGCGGCGAACAGCGCGGCGAGGTAGGCCAGGGAGTAGAGGTAGACGCGAAGCGCGCTGGGCCGGTCCGCGCGGCGGTACAGGCGGATCGCCAGCCCAATGAACCCCGCGTTGAGGGCCAGCGAGGCGAACAGGTAGATCAGGCCGAACCCGCCGCCGCTGAACGGGAGCTGGGTCACGGCGTAGAGCAACACGCTGTAGAGCAGGATCTGCTTGCGCGTCTCGCGCTCCCCGCGGACGACCGGCAGCATCGGCACGCCGACCTTCGCGTACTCCTCCTTCATCAGCAGGCTGAGCGCCCAGAAGTGCGGCGGGGTCCAGAAGAACACGATGAAGAAGAGCACCAGGGCGGTCCCCGTCACGGTGCCCTCGACGGCGGCCCAGCCCACGAGCGGGGGGACGGCTCCGGCGGCTCCGCCGATCACGATGTTCTGCGGCGTGCGGCGCTTGAGCCACATCGTGTAGACGAAGACGTAGCCCAGGAAGCCGGAGAACGACAGCGCGGCGGCCAGCGGGTTGACCGCGACCGACAGCAGCAGCACGGCGAGGGCGGCCAGGGTGCAGCCGAAGATGATCGCTGCGCGGGGGGAGACGCGGCCCGCGGGGATCGGCCGCGTGGCCGTGCGCGCCATGCGGGCGTCGATGTCGCGATCGTAGGCGTGGTTGATGGCACCGGCGCCGCCGGCCGAGAGGTAGCCGCCCAGGCACGTGACAAGGATCAGCCCAAGCGAGGGCGACCCGGCGATGAGCATCGTCGTGGCGGTGGTGAACAGCAGCAGCGACTGGACCTTCGGCTTGGTCAGGGCGGCGTAGTCGCTGACGAGCTGGACCCACGGCGACGCCGCGGCGACGGGTGCGGCCGTTGCGGCGGTGCTCGGGCCCGGGGTCACGCCTGGACCGCGGACTCGGGCGCGGGTGCGGCGGCCGCCCGGCGCTCGCCTTGCTGGCGCTCGATCTGCCGGCGGATGTCCTTCATCGGCTCGACCGAGCGGATGCGCGGAACCGAGTCGAAGTTGTTGACCGGGGGAGGGGAACTCGTGAACCACTCGAGCGTGTTGGCCTTCCACGGGTCGGGCCCGGCGATCGCGCCCTTCTTCAGCGAGACATAGACGTTGAGCACGGTCACCCCGACACCGAGCGCGAGGATGAACGAGCCGATCGTCGAGATCAGGTTGAACAGCTCCAGGTGGCCCGTGTCCGGGTACTCGAAGACGCGGCGCGGCATCCCCTCCAGCCCGATCGAGTGCTGGATCAGGAAGGTCACGTGGAAGCCGATGAGGATCAGCCAGAAGCTCGTCTTGCCCAGGCCCTCGCCGAGCATCCGGCCGGTGATCTTCGGGAACCAGTAGTAGATCCCCGAGAAGATGGCCAGGACCGAGCCGCCGACCAGCACGTAGTGCAGGTGGGCCACGACGAAGTAGGTGTCGGTCAGCTGCCAGTCGATCGGGAAGATCGCCAGGAAGATCCCGGTGATGCCGCCGATGAGGAACGTCCCGAGGAAGCCCGCCGCGAACAGCAGCGGCGTCTTGAACTCGATCGTGCCCCGCCACAGCGTGGCGATCCAGTTGAACATCTTCACCCCGGTGGGCACCGCGATGAGGAAGGAGCTCATCATGAAGAACACGAGCACGATCGTCGGCGACGGCGTCGCGAACATGTGGTGGGCCCACACGAGCAGCCCGAGGAACGCGATGACCACGGTGGCCGCGGCGATCGCCTTGTAGCCGAAGATCGGCTTGCGGGCGAAGACGGGCAGGACCTCGGAGATGATCCCGAAGCCCGGCAGGACCATGATGTAGACCTCGGGGTGTCCGAAGAACCAGAACAGGTGCTGCCACAACAGCGGCGAGCCCCCGTTGGCCGGGTCGTAGAAGTGCGTGCCGAAGTGCCGGTCGGTGAGCAGCAGCGTGACCGCGCCCGCGATGACCGGCAGCGCCAGGATGAGCAGGATCGCGTAGACGAGGATCGTCCAGACGAACAGCGGCAGGCGGCCCCAGCCCATGCCGGGCGCGCGCATGTTGGCGATCGTCGCGTAGAAGTTCACGGCGCCGACCAGCGAGCTCAGGCCCGTGAGGTGGATGAGGAAGATCCACGCGTCCACGCCGCCCGAGGGCAGGTAGTTGCTCGACGACAGCGGCGAGTAGCACGTCCAGCCGCATTCGGGCGGGCTGAAGAAGATCGACATGTAGAAGACCAGCCCGCCCGCGGCCAGCAGCCAGAAGGACAGGGCGTTGAGCTTCGGGAAGGCCATGTCGCGCGCGCCGATCATCAGGGGCACGAAGTAGTTGCCGAAGCCGGCCATGATCGGCACGACGAACAGGAAGACCATCGTCGTCCCGTGCATCGTGAACAGCTCGTTGTAGGTCTGCGGCGTGAGCAGCGTGTTGTCGGCCTGCGCGAGCTGCAGGCGCATCATCAGCGCCTCGACCCCGCCGAGGATGAAGAAGGCGAAGGTGAGGACCAGGTACATGATCCCGATCTTCTTGTGGTCGGTCGTCGTGACCCACGACGACCAGCCCGTGCGGGGCGCCTGCACCTCGTGCGCGACGATCTGCGGCAGCGCGGGGGCGCTGACCGGTGGGGCGGGGGGGCGTTCGACGGTGGTCGCCATGTCCTATTGGGCTCCCTTGGCCTGGTCGGCCTCGAGCTTCTTGCGGCCTTCCTGCGCGCCCTTGTTGGCGGCGCTGATGTCGGCCTTGCGCTGCTCGAGGAACTGCTCGTACTCATCCGGCGCGACGGCACGCACGCGGGCGGTCATGTTGGCGTGGTTGCGGCCGCAGAGCTCGGCGCACTGGCCGGCGAAGACGCGACCGTTGAGCTTGGCGGGGATCTTGAACCAGGTGTGGTTCGTGTAGCCGGGAAGGGCGTCGAACTTGCCGCCGAGCTCGGGGATCCACCAGGAGTGAGCGACGTCCTGGGCCTGGATGTCCAGGAGCACGGCGGTGTCGGTCGGCACCACCATCTCCTCGTAGGAGAACGGGCTGTCCAGCGGCAGGTCGTTGCGCTCGCACTTGCCGTTGCTCGTGTAGGTGAAGCGCCAGATGTACTGCTGGCCGTTGACGCAGACCGTCAGTGCCTTGCCGTTGGGCGGGAAGCGCTTCTGGGTGTTGGAGGCCGTCAACGGGCCCGCCGATCCGGCGCTGGCGAGCTGCAGGCCGTCCGGGCCACCGTTGGGCGGGGTGCGGATGCCGTCGAGCTCGACGAAGGTGAACACGGCCAGCAGCACGAGGATCACCGCGGCGCCGACCGTCCATCCGATCTCCAGACGCGTGTTGCCGCGGATCTGCGCCGGGACAGCACCCTTGCGCGCCTTGAACTTGAACAGGGAGTAGAACAGCGCGCCCTCGACGCCGACGAACACGATGATCGCGATGACCAGGGTGAGCTTGTAGAGCCGGTCGATCTTGTCGGCGTTCGGGGAGCCGCCGTTCTCCGGCGTGAAGACATCGGCTGGGGCGAGGCCGGCGGTGACCAGCAGGCCGACCACGGCGGCCAGCAGCGCGAGCCACAGCGCCTGGCGCAGCGTCAGTGAGGGGGCGGGGAGACCCAAGGTGGCGGGGATTGTATGCACCGGGTCGGCGAGCGGCGGCCAAGCTGGCACGGGTCAGTTGCCAGCGAACACGGCCTGGCGCTTCTGGGCGAAAGCCGTGACGCCCTCCACGAAGTCCGCAGAGCCCGCCATCTCCTGCTGGATGTCGGCCTCGAGGGCGAGCTGCTCGTCCATCCGCGCGTACATCCAGTGGTTGAGCTGGCGCTTGGTGCCGGCGTAGGAGGCCGTCGGGCCGCTCGCCAGCCGGTCGATGAGCGCGTCGACCTCAGCCTGGAAATCTCCATCGGCGTATACGCGGTTGCACAGGCCCCATTCGAGTGCCTGGGCGGCGGGGACGCGCTCGCCGAGCATCGCCATCTCCGCGGCGCGCGCCATGCCCACGCGCGCGGGGAGGAACAGCGAGGAGCCGCCGTCGGGGACCAGGCCGATGTTGACGAAGGCCAGCAGGAAGTAGGCCGACTCGGTGGCCACCACCAGGTCGGCGGCCAGCGCAAGGCTCAGCCCGATGCCGACCGCGGGCCCGTTGACGGCACTGACCACCGGCTTGGGCATGTGTCGCAGCCCGGTGATGATCGGGTGGTAGCGCTGGGTGAGCGTCGCGTGGACGTCCGGGCGCCCGTCGGGCCGCAGGTCGTTGGTCCCCAGGTCCTTGAGGTCCGCGCCCGAGGAGAACCCGCGGCCCGCCCCCGTGATGAGGACCGTGCGCACCTCGTCGTCGTCGGCGACGGCCTGGACCGCCGCGAGCAGATCGACGCCGAACTGGCGGTTCCAGGCGTTCATGGTCTCGGGGCGGTCGAGCTCCACCTTCGCGGCACCCCCGCGACGCAGCAGGCGGACGGTCTCGTACTCGTGGGCCAGCGTGAAGTCGGACATGGCCGCGCACCTTATGGTCCTGGGGCATGGCTCGTCCCATCATCGGCGTATGCGGGGCGCCCGAGCAGGTGCGCTACGGGGTGTGGGACATCCCGGCCGTGCTCACCCCCTCCTCCTACCTCGACGCGATCACCCGGGCGGGCGGGATGGCGATCGTCCTGGCGCCCGATCCGGGGACGGCGGCTGATCCCGACGAGGCGCTTGACCTGATCGACGGGCTCGTGCTGGCCGGGGGCACCGACATCGATCCCGGGGCCTACGGCGCGCAGCGCCACCCGAGCGTCACGACGACCGTCCCCGAGCGCGACCGCTTCGAGATCGCGCTGACGCGCCGCGCGCTGGAACGCGACCTGCCGCTGCTCGGGATCTGCCGGGGCATGCAGCTGATGAACGTCGCGCGCGGTGGCACGCTGCGCCAGCACCTCCCCGACGACGTCGGCCACGAGGACCACCGCCGGGTGTCGGGCAGCTTCGACGGCGCGGACCACGACGTGCGCCTGGCGGGCGGCTCGCTGGCCGCGCGGGCGGCGGGGGAGGAGCATCACGGGACCCTGTCCCACCACCACCAGGGGGTCGACGCTGTGGGCGAGGGCTTCGTGGTCACCGGCTGGAGCGTCTTGGACGAGCTGCCGGAGGCGCTGGAGGATCCGGCGCGCGGGTTCGCGCTGGGGGTGCAGTGGCACCCCGAGGCCGACGAGCGCAGCCGGCTGATCGCCGCGCTGGTCGCCGAGGCACGCGAGCGCCGGGCCAGCGCGGCCGCGACCTAGGCGGCCGCCGCGACCAGCGCGCTGCGCCCGCGGCAGACCAGCGCCTTGCTGCCGCCTCCGGAGACGCCGAGCTCGCGGCCGATGGCCTCGTGGGAGGCACCCTCGAGCTCGAGCATCACCAGCGCGCGGCGCTGGCGGGCCGGCAGCGCCTGCAGCCCGCGGACCATCGCGCGCACCGCCTCGCAGCGCTCCACGCGCTCGTGCGGGTCCGCGCCGCGGTCGGGGAGCACCGCTTCGAGGTCGGTGAGATCGACGGTGCGCTGGGCCTTGCGCAGCTGGTCGAGGCAGCGGTTGCGGACGATCGTGTAGAGCCACGCCTTGAGGGCCATGGGCCGGTCGTCGGCGCGCAGGGTCCGCAGCGCGCGCACGAAGGCGTCCTGTACGCACTCCTGCGCGTCGTGGTGCGCCCCCCCGAGGACCTGGCGGGCGTAGGCGGTCAGCGCCGCCTCGTGACGGTGGACGATCGCGTCGAAGGCGGCGTCGGATCCCGCCCGCAGGGCGGTGACGAGCTGGGCGTCGGTTCGGTCGATGTGGGGCATGCCCTGAGCATCGGGCCGGGCGGGCTCTGCGCCCAGGGGTCCCGGGTGTCGACGTGGGCCCCTCGAGGTGGGGAATTCCTCCACCAAGGGTGGCGCTCCGACCGGTGGGCGCCGACGCGGCTGTCAGGCTCCCGCGCGTGGTCGATCCGTCGCCCCTCACGCCCCACGCGGCGTCGCCCGCCGAGCTGCGGGACCGCATCGAGGCCGAGCGGCGCGGCCGTCCGTTTCTGGTCCTGCGCGACGAGGGCGGCCAGCAGCGCCTGGTCGAGCTGCCCGACGGAGCCACCCGGCTGAGCATCGGCCGCGGCGCGGGCAACGAGGTGGCCCTGGCCTGGGACACCGAGGTCAGCCGCCTCCACGCGGAGATCGAGTCCACCGCAGGCGAGTGGACGATCTCCGACGACGGGCTGTCGCGCAACGGCACCTACGTCAACGGCACGCGTATCAGTGGCCGCGTCCGCTTGCGCGACGGCGACGTGCTGCGCGTCGGCACGACGGTCCTGGCCTTTCGCCGGCCCGCGTCGGAGGACTCGCGGCCGACCGCGGTGGCGGCGGCGCACATCGCACCGGCGGACCTCTCGCCCACGGCGCGCGGCGTGCTCGTCGCGCTCGCGCGGCCCTACAAGCACGACGAGTTCGCCACCCCCGCTCCCAACGGGGACATCGCCGCGGAGCTCCACCTGTCCGTCGACGCCGTGAAGTCGCAGCTGCGCACGCTCTTCACGCGCTTTGGCATCGAGCACCTGCCCCAGAACCAGAAGCGCTCGAGGCTGGTCGCCGAGGCGCTGCAGTCAGGGCTCGTGTCGATGCGCGAGCTGTAGGGCGCGTTGTCGTGAAGTGGGCGTTCAGCGAGCCCGGGGCGCGATCCGGCTGACGGTGCCGTCGCCGAGGTTGGTCACGAAGACGCGCGGGCCGCGAACGGCCACCGCAAAGGGGTTGAGGCCGACCGCCACCGGTGCGCCCGTCACGCGAACCGTGCGGGGATCGATGCGCGTCACGGTCCCGTCGAGCTTGTTGGCGACCCACACGGCGCCGCCCCCGATCCCGATGCCCTGAGGCTGGCTTCCCACCTTGACCTCCGCGTGACCTTCGCTGGCCGGGTCGATGCGGCTGACCAGGCCGGCGTCCTCGTTGGAGACCCAGACCGCACCCGCACCGACCTCGATGGCCTGCAGCCCGCGGCTCAGCCCGATACGGGTCCGCCTGCCGTCGCGTGCGCGGATGCGCGTGACGAACTGGCGGTTGCGCTCGACGACCCACACCCCGCCCTCGCCCGCCGACAGGTCCTGGACGCCCTGGGCCACGCCCAGTTGCTTGACGATCCGGTTTGAGCGCGGGTCGATGCGGACGACGTTGTTGACGTTCTGCGCGCCGCGCGAGCCGACCCAGACGCCGTGGGCGCCGACGGAGATCGCCACCACCCGTCCCGGGGGCAGGGGGATGGGGGGGTCGGCCTTCATGCTCGGCAGCCGGATGCGCGTGACCTGCTGGCGCTCCGCGTTGGCCACCCAGAGCGAGCCGTAGCCGGCGGCGATGCTCGCCGTGCCCCGTTGGTCGGCCAGAGCCAGCTCACCGACCTCGTTGGAGTCCAGCGCGATCGTCGAGAGGCGGCCCTCGCCGTAGCTCGTCGCCCACGCGCGGCCGCCCGCCACGACGACGTCGTTGGGCCGGTTGCCCACCGGGAAGGCCTTGGCGGCAGGTGCGCCCCTCGGCGCGCGAGCTGGACGGGCGCGCGCACCGCCGTCCTTGGGGTCACCGCCGGTCCGCGACAGGGCGAGGACCGCTGCCGCCACGAGCAGCGCCGCGAGCACCGCAGCGGGCATCAGGAGCCGGCGCCCGCGCCGCCGCCTGCCGGCTGCGAGGTCAGCGTCGGCCGGCGTGGCCGTGCCGTCGTCCACGCCGGGCCGGCGGGCACCGACGGCGTCGACCCGGGTCGCCGGCGCCGGGCCTGCGGTGCGTGTCGGGGCCTCCTGTCGTGCCGCGCGCGCGCCGCCGGCGGCGGCGCCGCGCGCGACGGACTGCGGCGGGGCCGTGTAGGCCTCCCCCCGCGCTGCGGCGACCGCCGCGCGCCCGAGGTCACCCGCGCTGGCAAACCGGTCCTCCGGCGCCTTGGCCAGCGCTCGCGCCACCACGGCGTCGAAGGCCTCGGGAACCTCTGGGGTGAGCCCGTGGACGGGCGGCGGCGGCTCGTTGAGATGGGCCCACAGCGTCGCTTCGTCGGAGTCGCGCCCGTAGGGCGCAGCGCCGGTCAGCGCGTGGAAGAGGACGCAGCCCAGCGCGTAGACGTCGGCGCGCGCGTCAACGGGCGCGCCGCGGATCTGCTCCGGTGCGACGTACCCGAGCGTCCCTACCCAGCCCCCGGTCCGGCTCGTCCCCGTGTGGGAGGCGACGCGCTTGGTCAGGCCGAAGTCGGTGAGGTAGGCGTGGTCGCCGTCGCCGAGCAGGACGTTGGCCGGCTTTACGTCGCGGTGGACGATGCCGCTGCGGTGCGCGGCGTCCAGCGCGGCGCCGATCTGCGCGACGATCGCCGCGGCGCGCGCGGGAGCCAGGGCGCCCTCGTGGCGCACGAGCGTGCGCAGGTCGTCGCCCTCGACGTAGCGCATGGCGATGTACAGGGCCCCGTCGTGCTCGCCCGTGTAGAAGATCGGGATCACGTTGGGGTGGTCGATCGAGGCCGCCACGCGCGACTCGCGGACGAAGCGGTCGCGGAAGTCGGGGTCCTGCGCGAGCTGCGGAGCGATGAGCTTGAGCGCGACGGTTCGCTCGAGGTCGAGCTGCGTCGCGCGGTAGACCACGCCCATGCCGCCGCGCCCCGCGATCCCTTCGATGCGGTGGCCGGCGAAGCTGTCCCCGGGCTGCATCGTCAGCCGGTCACTGCGGCGCGAAGGTCCCCGAGGTCCATACGGAGAGTGTCCCCGATCGCTCGGGCGAGGCACCCGGCGCGGGCGAGCCCGCCTGCGCCGGGTCTAGCATGCGATCGGGCTGATGCGAACGACGGACCTCCCATGAGCACGGCCCCGGTCGACACCGCCGGCGAGGACCACGACGACGAGGAGATGCCGCGGGTTCAGGTCACCCGCAAGAACGTCGCCCTGGCTGCCTTCTTCATCGTCTCCGTCGTCGCGTTCCTGTACTTCGTCCTGCCCCAGATCGCCGGCCTGGAGGACACGTGGAAGCGCATCGACCAGGGCAACCCGTGGTGGCTGGCCGCGGCCGCGCTGTTCACCGTGCTGAGCTTCGCCGGCTACGTGATCCTCTTCCAGAGCGTCTTCGTCCGCTCCGGGTCGCGCATCGGCTACCGCGAGAGCTACCAGATCACGATGGCGGGCCTGGCGGCCACCCGGCTGTTCGCCGCCGGCGGGGCCGGCGGGGTGGCGTTGACCGCGTGGGCGCTGCGGCGCTCCGGGATGCCGCGCCGCGCCGTGGCCGACCGCTCGATCTCCTTCCTGGTTCTGACCTACCTGGTGTACATGGCCGCGCTGATCATCTTCGGCGTGGGCCTCTACACCGGGCTCTTCCCGGGGCCCGCCCCGTTCTCGATCACGATCGTCCCGGCCATCTTCGCGGCGGTGGTGATCGCCCTGTGCCTGCTGCTCGCGCTGACGCCCCCCGACCTGCAGCGCCGACTGGACGGGTGGGCGCGCCGGCGTGGGCGCTTCGGGAAGATCGCGCAGCGCCTCGCGAACCTCCCTGCCGCCCTGTCGGCCGGCGTCCGCGACGCGATGGAGCACCTGCGCTCACGCGACCCCGCGCTGATCGGGGCGATCTTCTACTGGGGCTTCAACATCGCCGTGCTGTGGGCGGCCTTCCACGCGTTCGGATCGGCGCCGCCCGTCGCCGTTCTGGTGGTCGCCTACTTCGTCGGGCTGCTCGGGAACCTGCTGCCGCTGCCCGGGGGCGTCGGCGGGGTCGACGGCGGCATGATCGGCGCGCTGATCGCGTTCGGCGTCGACAACGGCCTGGCGGTCGTGGCCGTGCTCACCTTCCGCGGCTTCGCCTTCTGGCTGCCAACGATCCCCGGGGCGATCGCGTACTTCCAGCTGCGGCACACGGTGCAGCGCTGGAAGGACGAGCGTGGAGCCGAGCGTCAGCGCGTCCCGGGCGGGGTGGGCGTCCGAGCCGAGGCGCTACACTATACAAAGTAAAGCGACCCGCTGAGGAGCCTCGAGGACCACATGCCAGAGATCGAGAACGTCATCATCGTCGGCAGCGGCCCCGCGGGGTACACCGCAGCGCTCTACACGGCGCGCGCGAACCTCGAGCCGCTGGTCATCGAGGGCTTCCTGTGGGGCGGCCTGCTCCAGCAGACGACCGACGTGGAGAACTACCCCGGCTTTCCCCAGGGGATCATGGGGCCGGAGATGATGCAGGGCTTCCGCGACCAGGCGGAGCGCTTCGGCACCCGCTTCATCACCGACCAGGCGACCCGCCTGGAGCTGTCGAAGGAGGTCGGCGGCGTCCACAAGGTCTGGGTCGACGACGAGGAGCACCACGCCCGCACGGTCGTCCTGGCCATGGGCGCGGAGCACAAGAAGCTGTGCGTGCCCGGCGAGGAGGAGCTCGGCGGCCGCGGGGTCTCCTACTGCGCCACCTGCGACGCGGCGTTCTACCGCGACAAGGAGACGTTCATCGTCGGTGGTGGGGACTCCGCGATGGAGGAGGCCATCTTCCTCTCCAAGTTCGCCAGCAAGGTCACGGTCGTCCATCGCCGCAGCGAGTTCCGCGCGTCGAAGATCATGCTCGGGCGCGCCCAAGCGGCCGAGAACATCGAGTTCCTGACGCCGTACGTTATCGACGAGTTCGTGGGCTCCGACGGGGGCGCGCTCGAGCGCGCGCGGCTGCGCAACGTGGAGACCGGCGAGACCCGTGAGCTGCCGGTCGAGGGCGCGTTCATCGCCGTCGGCCACGAGCCGCAGTCGGCGATCGCCGCCGGCCAGGTGCAGACCGACGACGAGGGCTACGTGATCACCGAGGGTCGCTCGACGCGCACCGGGCTGCCTGGCGTCTTCGCTGCGGGCGACCTCGTCGACCACACCTACCGCCAGGCGGTCACCGCGGCGGCCAGCGGCTGCCAGGCCGCGCTGGACGCCGAGTGGTACTTGCGCGACACCCCCGAGGTGCCGACGCCGGAGGGGATGCCGGTGGGCGACCTCGCCGAGGCGCAGTGGGCCGGCGACGCCGAGCAGGCGACGATCGGGTCCTAGTGGTGCACCCGGCAAGCCGAGTGCACCACCAGCTCAGTCGCCGGGCAACCCTCGGGCGCGGTCGGCCACGATCTGGGGCAGCTCCTCGGCGATGAAGTGGCCGGCGCCGTCCACGTGCTCGAGGACGAAGTCGTCGGCGTGGTCCTCGAGGCCCTCGAGCATGGAGGGCTGCACGACCGAGTCGCTCGTGCCGTAGAGCATCCGCCCCGGCACCCTCAGGCGCTGCCCGGCGTAGCGGCCGCCCATGACCGCCGGCACCTCGCGGGTCAGGAAGGTGCGGTAGACGTGCTGGGAGGCCCGCGCGTGGTCCGGGAGCGCCAGGCGGTCGGTGAAGATCGCGAGGTCCTCGTCGGAGAACACGCCCGGCTGGACGGTGTCGCGACGCAGGCCGCGGCGCAGCAGCCCGGGCGCCCGTTCCAGCACGGCCGGCCCGAGCACGGGGGAGGCCATCACCGCCGCGTACCAGAAGCGCCAGGCGTGGATGAGGCCACGGGGACCGCTCGGCGGCCACGGGTGACCGGTGTTGAGGGCGAGGTAGCCGCTGAAGCGCTCGGGCGCGCGAAGGCAGGCGAGGAAGCCGGCCCAGCCGCCCCAGTCGTGCCCGACAAGCCGCACCCGCTCCAGCCCGAGCGTGTCGAGCAGCGCGAGCAAGTCGGTGGCGAACTGCTCCTTGTCGTAGGCCCCGGGCGGAGCGTCGCTCCAGCCGTGCCCGCGAAGGTCGGGCATGATCACGCGGTGCTCGGCCTGCAGGAGGGGCGCGACGCGCCGCCAGCACCAGAAGTGCTGTGGCCAGCCGTGCAGCAGCACGATCGGCGGGCCGTCCGAACGCCGGCCTCGGCCACGTGGACCCGCAGATCGCCGGCGTGCACGAAGTCGTGCTTCACGCCGGGCCACGACGGAGGGGAACGGCGTTCAGCGACGAAGATCATGTCCGTTCGCTGACGTCGTGACGGAACTGCGTAACTTCCGAGTTTGCGTGGCGTTGTGTTCCTCAGACAATGGCCCCTCACCAGTACATGTACCCCACCGTCGTGCCGGCCCCGCCGCCGAAGCCGCAGGCCCCGAGCCCCGGCTCGAAGTAGCTCCCCGCCCGCCGCGCATCACGCCTTCCCCACAGGTGCTGCTGAGTCATCGCGCCGCCAGGCTATACGCTGCGCGCCGTGTCCGCCGCCGCGTCGAAGGCCGTCCTGATCACCGGCTGCTCGACGGGCATCGGGCGCGCCACGGCCCAGCGTCTCGCGGGTGCCGGGCACACGGTCTACGCGACGGCGCGCAAGCGGGAGGCGGTCGCCGATCTCGAGGCAACCGGCTGCAAGACGCTCGCGCTGGACGTCACCGACGAGGCGTCGATGCAGGCCGCAGTCGACGCTGTGGTCGAAGCCGAGGGCGCGGTTGGCGTGCTCGTCAACAACGCCGGCTACAGCCAGTCGGGTGCGATCGAGACGGTGTCCATGGACGACGTCCGCCGCCAGTTCGAGACCAACGTCTTCGGCCTCATCCGCATGGGGCAGCTCGTGCTGCCCTCGATGCGCGAGCAGCGCTGGGGGCGGATCGTGCAGATCAGCTCGATGGGCGCGAACTTCACCTTCCCGGGCGGCGGCCTCTACCACGCGACGAAGTACGCGGTGGAGGCGATCTCCGACGCGCTGCGCTTCGAGGTTCAGGGCTTCGGCGTCGACGTGGTCGTGGTCCAGCCGGGGATCATCCGCACGAACTTCGACCAGACGGCGGTGGGCGGCATCGATCGCGAGAGCGCCGCCGGAGGCCCCTACGGGCACTTCAACGCGGTGGTCGCCAAGGCGACGTCCAACGTCTACCAGGGCCCGCTGTCCAAGCTCGGCGGAGGCCCGGAGACCGTGGCCAAGGTGATCGAGAAGGCCATCACCGCCGACCGGCCGCACACGCGCTACCGCGTCACCCCGTCGGCGCACCTGATGATCGGCCAGCGCAAGCTGATGTCCGATCGTCTCTGGGACCGCATGGCCGCCACGCAGTTCCCGCGTCCCGGCAAGGGTTGACCACCCTTCCCGAGCTCGAGGCCGCGGCAGCCGTCGTCGGCGCGACCATGGCCCCGACGCCGCAGTATGCGTGGCCGTTGCTTGCGCGTCGCGCCGGCTGCGAGGTGTGGGTCAAGCACGAGAACCACACGCCGACGGGCGCCCTCAAGGTCCGCGGCGGGCCAGCGTCCGTCGCAGGGCAGCAACCCGCCGCGACGCCTGGGTCGCGCGCGCCCGGTCCGCGGGGGAGGCGGTGATCGCGCCCGAGACGCGCCGCAGGACGCGCAGGTACGAGCCCTGCCCCGTGGTCAGCAGCAGGTCGACCCCGGCGCGCAGCGAGCGCAGTGCGGCCACGTCGACCTGCGACCGCGAGACGACAGCCTCTGCCTCCAGGGAATCGGTCACCGCCACTCCGCTGAAGCCGACGTCGTCGCGCAGCAGCCGGAGGACCGCGGCGGACTGGGACGCGATGTGGACGGGGTCGATCTGCGGGTAGAGCGCGTGCCCGACCATCACCAGCGGGACGCCGGCGGCGGCGGCGGCACGGAAGGGGACCAGCCCGGGGCGCGGCGGCCGGTCGATGGTGACCTGAGCGTCGTCGGTGTTCTCGGCGGCCCCCGCCAGGCCCGGGAAGTGCTTGGCGGTCGGCGCGACGCCCCCGGCCCGCGCGCCCCGGACCCAGGCGCGCACGAGCGCGGCAACGGCGGGGGGGCCCGGCCCGGGGAACGCCCGGCCGCCGACGACCGGGCCGTCGGGAAGATCGGCGACCGGCGCGAGGTTGACGTTGACCCCGACGCCGCGCAGGTCGCGCGCGGTCGCGCGGGAGGCCGCGCCGGCCGCCGCCGGGGTGGCCAGCGAAGGCGGCGCTGCGGCGGGGGCGGCGAACGGCAGCTGACGCACCGCGCCGCCCTCCTGGTCGGTGGCGATGAGCGCGTCGCCGCCGGCGGCACGCTGCAGCGTGGCGGTCAGCGCGCGCACCTGGGCCGGGCCTGCGACGTTGTCGGCGAAGAGCGTCACGCCCGCGGCCCGGCCGGCGCGCAGCGCCCGCAGGACGTACGCCGGCGCGCGGCGCCCGGTGAAGCGGAGCAGGACGAGCGATCCCGCCAGCCGGACGGGATCCCTCCCTCGCCTGGGCTGTGAAGCGGTGCGTGGCGGGCCGCTCGCGTCCGGCGCACGGTCGGCGCCGGGGTGCCGCTGCTGCTGCCCCTGCTGTGCGGCAGGATCGATTGCACGTCGGGCGCCGGCAGCCAGGCCGGCCGCGAGCGCCACGAGCGCCACGACGGCCAGCACGAGACGCCGGCGTCGACGCCGGCGCCCTTCCTCGCCGTGCAAGCGCGGCGGCTGACCGGCGCGGGACACCCGGTGAACCTACAAGCGCGCCTGCGAGCCGGGCGACCGCGCGTGCCTCAGCGCCGCCCCTCCACCGCCAGCAGCGCCTCCTTGCGGTGCAGGCCGCCGGTGTAGCCACCCAGGCCGCCGCCGGTTCGCAGCACGCGGTGGCACGGGATGACGATCGGGATCGGGTTGGCCCCGAGCGCGTTGCCCGTCGCCCGTGAGCCGTTCGGCGACCCCGCGCGGGCGGCGAGCTGCGCGTAGGTCGCCGTGTGGCCGAACGGGATCGCCGCGCACGCGCGCAGCACCTCGCGTCCGAAGCGGCTGGTCAGGGTCCAGTCGACGGGCAGGTCGAACGCCGTTCGCGTGCCCACGAAGTACTCGTCGAGCTCGCGCCGCACGTCGTCCAGCCGGGCCGGCGCTTCGAGGATCCGCGGGGAGACGCGCTGGGCGAGACGGTCGAGGATCGCGTCGACGCCGCCGTTGTCGTCCTCGTAGGCGAGGCGGACCAGCCCGCTCGATGTCGCGGCGGCCACCAGCGTGCCGATCGGCGTCCCGACCACCGCGTAGGCCACGTCGGGCTCGGCCTCGCGAGCGAAGCGCGCGGCCGCGGCCGCCGCGTCGGCCGGATCGAACTCGACCTCATACACGGACATCACCGAGCACCTCCCGCAGTCGCTTGAGCCCTTCGTGGGCGGAACGCCGCGCGGCTTGCTCCGTGCAGTCCAGCGCCACGGCGACCTCGGCGTGGCTGAGCCCCGCCGCGTAGCGCAGCAGCAGCGCGCCGCGCTGCTTCGGGGGCAGCGCCTCCACCCGGGCCCAGAGCCCGCCCTCGTCGCGCAGCGGCGGGTCGTAGCCCGCTGACTCCGGCAGCTGATCCCCCGCGGGGACGGGCCGCCGCGCGCGGGCGCGGAAGTGGTCCACCGTCTTGCGGTGGGCGATCGTCATCACCCACGCGCGCTCGCTCGAGCCGGGGCGCAGGTCGGGGTAGGCACGCAGCGCAGCCATGAAGGTCTCCTGAAAGCAGTCGTCGGCGTCGTGGCGGCCGACGGCCGCCACCAGGTAGCGCCACACGTCGCTCGAGTGCGTGTCGAGGAAGCGCTGGAAGGGTCGCGGGGCCACTGCCGTCTTAGACGCCCCGCCGCGCCTATTCGTGAGACAGGTGGAACGCCACGACCCGGCGCAGCAGCGGGGCGGTGCGGTAGCGCTCCTCGCGGTACTCGTCCACCAGCGCGTCCAGGACGGCGACGACGGTGTCCAGCCCGATCGCGTCGGCCCAGCCGAGCGGCCCCCGTGGGTGGTTGAGGCCCAGGACCATGCCGTCGTCCACGTCCTGCGGGCTGCCGACCCCTTCGCCGACGGCGAACGCGCACTCGTTGATGACCTGGCAGACGATCCGGCCGAGCACGAGCCCGGGGGCGTCACCGACCCACTCGACGTGTTTGCCCAGCGTGGTGAAGAAGTGCTCGGCCCGCTCGGCCGCCGTGTCGGTCGTGAAGTCGGTCCGCGTCAGCTCGACGAGCCGCGAGAGGTCCAGCGGAGGAAGCGCGAAGAACCCGACCGCGCTGCCCTCCGGGTCCAGCGCCGCCAGTGAGCCGTCGACGCAGAGGATCGCCCGCGGGGCGGCTTGCAGCGGCGGGTCCTCGGGGTCCTGGCCGCAGTCGACGTTCAGGAACGCGACGACACCCTGGGCGCTCGCCGGGTCGCGCGCGTCCCAGCCCGCGAAGCGCGCTGCCGTGCGGATCTGCTCCGCGATCGCGGCGAAGCCGGAGACGACGACGACGCGCCCGTCGCCGCCGCCGAGCAGCGGCGGGTCGGGGTCGGCCGGGCGATGGGGCACCTCGCCCGCCGCGTCGTAGGCATACCAGCCGCGACCAGTCTTGCGGCCGTGGCGCCCCGCGGCGACCATCTGGGCGCTGAGGGGCGACGGGCGCCAGCGCGGCTCGCCGAAGCTGAGCGCGTAGAAGGACTTCGCGACCTCCAGGCCCGTGTCGATTCCGACGAGGTCCTGGAGCTCGAACGGACCCATCCGGAAGCCGCCGCCGAGGCGCACGATGCGGTCGATCGTCTCCGCGTCGGCGATCTGCTCGGTCAGCAGGCGCAGGGCCTCCAACCCGAAGGGCCGGTTGCAGCGGTTGACCAGGAAGCCCGGGCCGTCCGCAGCGTCGATGACGCGCTTGCCCATCGCCTGCCCGGCCGCGCGGGCGACCGCGAGCGCGTCCGGCGAGGACTCGACCCCCGCGATGACCTCGACCAGGCCCATGAGCGGAGCCGGGTTGAAGAAGTGCATCCCGACGACCCGGCCCGGGTCGGCGGCGGCGGGGGCGATCGCCGTGATGGGGATCGACGACGTGTTCGACGCCAGGACCGCGCCCGGGGCTGCCGCCGACAACTCGGCGAAGAGCTCGCGCTTGACCTCGAGGATCTCGGGCGCCGCCTCGACGATGAGCTCGCAGCCGCCGAGGTCGGCCAGTGCGCCCGCGGCGGTCAGGCGCCGCGACACGGTCTCGGAGTCCTCGTCGAGGCGCCCCTTCGCGGCGAGCTTCTCGATGCCCGCGCGAGCGCTCGCCAGCCCGCGCTCGACGGCGCCGTCGAGCGGGTCGAAGAGCAGCGTGCGCGCCCCGGCCTGGGCGGCGAGCTGCGCGATGCCGGCGCCCATCGTCCCGGCGCCGACGACGCCGATCGAGCCGGGAGGCCTCTGCGCTTCGCTCACGCGAGGGCCGGCTGTGGGACGACGGCGTTGATCCCCGTCTCCGCCCGGCCGATGATCAGCTTCTGGATCTGCGAGGTGCCCTCGTACAAGGTCGTGACGCGCACGTCGCGGAAGTAGCGCTCGACCGGGTGGTCGTCGACGTAGCCCGCGCCGCCGTGGACCTGGATCGCCTCGTTGGCGCACCACTGCGCCGCCTCGGTGCAGAACAGCTTGGCGATCGACGTCTCGGTCGTGTTCGGCTGCCCGGTGTCCTTGAGCCAGCCGGCGCGCAGCACGAGCATCCGCGCCGCGTCGGTTTTCACACGCATGTCGGCGATCATCGCCTGCACGAGCTGGAACGAGGCGATCGGCCGGCCGAACTGCTCGCGCTCCTTGGCGTACTTGACCGACTCGTCCAGCGAGCCCTGGCAGATCCCCACGCAGCCGGCGGCCACCGAGTACCGCCCCGAATCCAGCGCGGTCATCGCGACCTTGAAGCCCTCGCCGACGGCGCCGAGCAGCGCGTCGTCGCCCACGTGCACGTCGTCCAGGGCGATCGAGGCCGTGTCCGACGCGTGCAACCCCATCTTCCCGTGGATCTCCGACGGCTGGAAGCCGGGCTGGTCGGTGTCGACCAGGAAGCAGGCCAGCCCCCGGCTGCCCTGCTCGGGATCGGTCTGGGCGAAGATCAGCGCCAGCCCGGCGAAGTTGCCCATCGAGATCCACATCTTCGCGCCGCTGATCAGCCAGCCGTCGTTGGACTTGCGTGCGCGGGTGCGCTGATTTGCCGCGTCGGAGCCCGTGTCGGGCTCGGTCAGCCCGAAGCAGCCGAGCGTCTCGCCTGAGCACAGTGCCGGCAGCCAGCGGCGCTTCTGCACCTCGGTGCCGAACCGCAGGATGGTGCTGCAGACGAGCGAGGTCTGCACCGAGATCACCGTGCGCATCGCGCTGCAGCCACGGCCGATCTCCTCGACGATCAGCCCGTAGGTGACGTAGTCCAGGCCGGCGCCGCCGTACTCGCGCGGGACGATCGCGCCGAGGTAGCCCTGGTCGGCGATCTTGCGGATGAGCTCCAGGTCGAAGTGGGAGTTGCGGGCGTTCTCGCCCGCTCGCGGCACGATCTCCTTGTCGGTGAAGTCGCGCGCCGTCTCGCGGACCAGTGCCTGCTCGTCGGTCAGGGCGAAGTCCATGCGAGGACGCTACACCGTCACTTCGGAGCCCAGCACCAGCGTCGCCTGGCTGGAGAGCACGCCGCCGTTGCCGTGCGCGACGACGATGTGGCGACCCTCCTCGCGCAGCTGCCGCACCGCCTCGACGATGCCCAGCAGCCCGTACATCCCCGGGTGGCCGTAGGACAGGCCACCGCCGTTGGTGTTGACCGGGAGCCCGCCACCGGGGGCGATGCGGCCGCCCTCGACGAAGGCGCCGCCCTCGCCCTTGGCGCAGAACCCGAGGTCCTCGAGAAAGAGGATCGGGGTGATGGTGAACGCGTCGTAGAGCTGGGCGGCGTCGACGTCGGCGGCGGTGACCCCCGCCTGGGCGAACGCACGCGCCCCCGACTGGACCGCCGCGGTGGTCGTGAGGTCCGGCATGGCGCTGATGTGGCGGTGGGTGTGCGCAACGCCGGCACCGAGGATCATCGCGCTGCGGTCGGCGACCCCGAGCGCTCGCGCGCGCTGCGCGGAGATCACGACGACGGCCGCACCGCCGTCGGTGACCAGGCAGCAGTCGCGCACGCCGAGCGGGTCGGCGACGCGCGGGGCCGCCAGGACGTCGTCAACGGTGAGCGGGCCGCGCGACCAGGCGTTGGGTCTGTTCGCAGCCCAGGCGCGCGCCGCCACCGCGACCTCGGCGAGCTGCTCGGGCGTGGTACCGAACTCGTGCACGTGCCGCGCGGCTGCCAGCGCGTAGGCGGTCACCGGCATCGCCGGGCGGTACGCGATCTCGTACGGGCCGAGCTCCTGGACCGAGGCGTTGGCGCGCCCGACCGAGCGCTGCGTCGACCCGTAGGCGATCAACGCGACGTCGCAGAGCCCGGCTGCGATCGCCGCGCGCGCGTGGTCGACGTGGGCCATGGGGGAGGAGCCGCCGATCTGGGTGCCGTCGGTGTAGCGCGGCTGGATCCCCAGCGCCGCGCCGAGGCTGAGCGGGGCCATCGGGAGCTGCGTGGTCGCGGCGAAGAGCCCGTCGACGTCGGCGACGCCGAGGCCGCAGTCGGCCAGCGCGCGCAGCGACGCCTGAGCCATCAGGTCAGCCGGCGTGAAGCCCGGGCCCACCTCGCCGAGGTCGGACTCCGCGGCGCCCGCGATGACGTACTGCGCCCTCATCGCTGCACGAACACCGGGACGTGAGCGTCGCCGAAGCGCACCTGCACGCGGTCCCCGATCGCGACGGCCTCGGGCGCGCAGTCCACCACCGTGCTCATCATGCGAAACCCCTCGTCCAGGGTGACGAGCACGATGCTGGCCGGCTCCTCCCCGCGGCGGCGCACCACCGTGGCGGAGTAGATGGTCCCGAGGCCCGCGCTGAGCGCCCACCGCAGCGGCGCGCCCGTGCCCGGCTGCGCCAGCCGCGGCGGGAACACCGCGCTGCCGTCCGGCGCCACCTGGTAGGCCAGCTCCCCGCGCGCGCAATGGGCCGCGAAGACGGCGGCGGGGGCTTGCACCGGCACGGTCGGCCGAGCGTACACTTCGCCCGCACCCGTGGACCCCTTCGCGATCATCATCTTCGGCGGGATCGCCGGCCTGGTCATCGCCCTCCTGCTGCTCGGGCGCTACTTCCCCGGCAGCGGGGCCGACCAGCTCGACTGGAAGCCGACGCGCTCGGTCGAGCAGGAGGTCCAGAACGAGATCGACGACCTCGACCAGATGCGCGAGGCGGTCAACCGGCGGCGTCGTGCGCGCGGCGGCGAGGAGCTGACCGAGGAGGGCGTCCGCGCCAACGTCGCCGAGGACCTGAAGCTGCAGACCGAGATGCAGGACAAGTACACCGCAGGTGACGACATCGCGCAGATGCTCGAAGCCAAGAACGCGCGCCGCCGCCGCCGCGGGCAGCCGGAGATCTCCGAGGCGGAGTTCCGCGCGAGCCTGGGCCCCAACGCCTGATGCGCGTCCTCATGCTGGGCGGCGGCTGTCGCGGCCTGGCCCTCGCCCGCGCGCTGGTCGCTGACGGTCACGCGGTACGAGCCGTCACGCGCAGCGAGGCGCGGCGGGAGGAGATCGAGGCGGCGGGCGCGCAGTGCGTGATCGGCGACCCCGACGTGGTGGGCACCCTGCGCTACGCCCTAGACAACGTGACGGTGCTGCTGCACCTGCTGGCGACCGCGACCGGGCCGCCCGAGCTCCTCGACGCGCTGCACGGCTCGCGGTTGCGCATGCTGCTGGACAAGAGCACCGACACGACGGTGCGCGGCGTCGTCTATGAGGGCCGTGCGGGGGAACCCGAGCTCGAGCGGGCGCGGTCCCGGAACGAGCTCCTCTTCGAGCTCATCACCGCCGACCCGCACCATCAGGCGTCCTGGCTGCCGGCGGCACAGGCCGCGATCACGGCGGTCCTGGCCGCCCCCCGCGGTGGACTACACTCGCAATACCTACTTAGCTGATCAGGATTCACCAACTTCACGGAGGCCCACATGGCTGACTACGCGAACGACGTGCTCGTCGACACCGACTGGCTCGAGCAGCACCTCGAGGACGACTCGATCCGCATCGTTGAGGTCGACGAGAACCCGGCGCTCTACGCCGAGGCGCACATCCCCGGCGCCATCGGCTTCGATTGGAAGACCGACTTGCAGGACCAGGTCAAGCGCGACTTCCTCGGCGCGGAGGCCTTCGGCACGCTCTTCGGCGAGCACGGCATCTCCAACGACCACACGATCGTGCTCTACGGAGACCGCAACAACTGGTTCGCCGCCTACACCTACTGGTACCTCAAGTACTACGGCCACGACAACGTGAAACTGCTCAACGGCCCGCGCGAGAAGTGGATCAACGAGGGCAAGCCGACGAGCACCGACGTCCCGTCGCACGCGGCGACGACGTTCACCACCACGGAGGGCGACCCCGCGATCCGCGCGCTGCGCGACGAGGTGATGGCCAGCCTGGACAACGGCAAGAAGCTCGTCGACGTCCGCTCGCCGCAGGAGTTCTCCGGCGAGCTGATCGCCATGGCCGGCTACGAGCAGGAGGGCGCCCAGCGCGGTGGCCACATCCCGGGAGCCGCGTCGGTGCCGTGGGCCCAGGCGGTGCAGGAGGACGGAACGTTCAAGTCCGCCGACGACCTGCGCGAGCTCTACGGCGCCAAGGGCGTGCTCGACAGCGGGCCGATCATCGCCTACTGCCGGATCGGCGAGCGCTCCGCGCACACGTGGTTCGTGTTACACGAGCTGCTCGGCCAGGAGGACGTCAAGAACTACGACGGCTCGTGGACCGAGTGGGGCAACCTCGTCAACGTCCCGGTCGAGAAGAGCGTCTAGTGTCCTGACACGCTGATTCGGTTGCAGTAGCGGCTGATGGAGTCGAGGATCTGGTCGGCGGTCTTGGTCCAGACATAGGGCTGGGGGTCGTCGTTCCAGGTCTCGATCCAGGTGCGGATGTC
>JAABUN010000220.1_pt1 | contig 151521 bp, 157 predicted proteins | sample 5559311 | NCBI WGS metagenome assembly JAABUN01 (sample SAMN10711877, study PRJNA513370) | rock metagenome | isolation source: Antarctica rocks | place: Antarctica: Victoria Land, Siegfried Peak sud
CCCCCCAAACCCTCCACCCTCGCCCCCCTCGACTTCTCCACCAGCCTACGCGCCCCGAAAACCTATCTCCGCACCCGCACCTACCAGGACGGCCTCGGCGCCCAGGTCCAGCTCCTCCTCGTCGAATTCTTCGCCTGCTGGGCCAAACACATCGCCTACCCCGAACTCACCCTCCCCCCCACCGTAGCCCTCAAACGCTGGCTCAAATCCGCCTCCTCGCCCCCATCTCGCGGCAACAACAACAACGCCTCCATCACCAAAACAAACCAAGGCAAAGGCAACAAAAACGCCAAACTCAACGCCTCGATCGCCCTCCTCCTGCAAAAAATGACCGCAAACGCGCTCTTTATCGAACGCCATCGCGCGCAGGTCCGGTTCGCTCCCTCGGATCGCGAAGGCGTGGAGGGGTTTTTACGAGATATGCGGGTCGAGGAGACGCCGCTGGGGGCGTTTGTGGAGGGGATGAGGAAGGTGGCGGAGGAGAAGGCGAGAGTGGTGGAGGAGGGGAGGAGGGAGGAGGGGGCGAGGGAGAAGGAGGGGGAGAAGGGAAAGGGAAAGGGAAGGAGGGGGGGCCAGGGCGATATTGGGGTTGGGGATGAGGAAGAGGAAGAGGATGAGGATGAGCATATGGGGGATGGAGATGATGAATGAATGAATTAGATCGTTCAAAGTCACTTTCCGATGGATCAGTTCAGAGCGGCAAATGTAATGCCTGATAAACCCAGGTATCACACACCTATCAACCTCCAATTCTATGCACACCTCATACCTCACCACACCTCCACCCCATTAACAATAATAATAATTTCCCGCCCCCTTCCATCACCACAAAGAAAGGAACATTACTCACGAGCCCCTCCGAGCCCCGAGCCAAACCCCACCGCCTAGAAACCAGCAACCGTAATAACGATAGCCCATATCCAAGCACCAAAGGGTCCCAGCCACCCGCCACGCCGCCCTCGCGGAATCAAGTAGAGCCAAGGAGCTTCATCCAGTTCTAGACAGGAGGTGATACACGACAATGAATGATACACCGAACCGAACCGAACGACTTCAGGGGAACCCCCAGCGATACAATGCAATGCATGCAGCAAGGGGGAATCATACGCATAAACATGCCACCCACAGCACCGTCAACAGTGCAGCGCAAGACAGACGAGAGCGCCTCCAACACCCTGCAGTTCTCAAGAAGAGGTTTGTACACAAAAGTAGAGGATGATTCACACAAAAAGAAAAAAGGATGATTCTACATGGCCATCTGACCCGCCTTCACAGGCACGACCGGCGTTTGGATTTCCGACACGCACTGCGAAGAGTGTTGTTTGTGATACTTGAGGCCGTTGAGGTTCTTGTACCGCTTGCCGCAATCGTCGCAACGGTACGGTTTGTGCTTCTCCATGCCGAGAGTGCCGGGATACACCTCGAGGGTATCGGGGTCGACGATGGAGAAGGTCCCGTTGACGTTGGCGGCGAGCTTTTGGGTGTTGTGGCCGTGCTGGGTTTGCATTAGCGGGTTGATTGTGTGAGCAGGAGGAAGGGGAAACGTACGCTTTTGTGGTACTTGAGGCCGTTTTGATTCTTGTACGCTTTCTCGCAGCCGATGACGGGACAATGAAAAGGCTTCGGTACACCCCCGTCAGCTGAGGGGTCCGGCACCCCTGCCCTCTTCTGCTCTTCACGTATTGTCCTTGCAAGATCACTGTTCTCGCTGTACTGGCCGTCGCCCAATTGAGTTGCGGACGTTGGGAGACTTGGTTGTTGAGGTGGAGTGGTCTGAGCAAATCCACCGTTCAGTGTAAAAAGCCTCTTTGCCGGCTCGCTTATGCACAGGTCTATCATCTCGTTTCCGTTCCCGAAAGGGTATCCGCTATAGGCTGGGTTTTGCAAATATTGCATGTTATTCATGCTCATGCCGCCCATATCCCCAATGAAGTCTCCGTCAAGCTCACCGGGAGTCCCCGGAGCAGACGAGTCGGGAGTATAATGAGATTGCTGTAAAGGGTGAGGGATATGTGTACTCAGCGTTGGGGTGTTGACTGACGAGACTGTGGGATTGTGGTGAAACATGTTACCGTTTCTGCCAGCTGATACGGGAGTAGTAGGCTGTGAGTTGCGAAGACCTTGGTATTGTGGTTGTACTGGATTAGCCATATTGAGCGTGTTCAGGTTCAATGGAGCTATTCGAGTTGAAGACGACTGGCGGAACTGCGCCGGCTGCGTAGCTCTAGTTTGACTCTGGCTTGCGTATTGTGGCTGCTGCACATTGGTAGATGCGGCTCCATAGACGTCCTCCATTTCCATATCCTCAACGCCATCGTCGTCTTGTGAGGAAGGCTGCAGCACAGGAGCAAAGCCTCGTGTGATCTGCTGAGCCTGAGACTGCCTTGGCGTGACCGGGGTGGACGAACGCTGTGGGGTCGCCTGTCCTGCCGCTGAGGTGTCGATCTGCGGCGGTCTTTCGGTCGGTCCACCTTGCTGTATGTTCGAAGTGGCCACAGCAGCGCGGGCTGCCCTTGCATCTGGTATAGGATTATTCTGACTCAACTTCTGCCTCTTCAGTGATGGCGGCACATTGTTTGAATGATCCTCCTCATAATGCTGGAGTAGCTCGTGTAAAGACGGGAAGATAGTGTCACAGCAGGAGAAATCCCGCATAAAGCTTGCTTCTAGCTTTGGAAGATAGGACGAAGAATGAAAGGAGGGCGATTGGTAAGCGAAGGGAGATGTCCCTTGCATGATGATGCTGTGTAAGGTTAGCGTTCGATACGGTCTGTAGGATGTTCGTTCGTAATGACATACTCGTCGCGAATCCAACTTCCCACAGAATTACCACCCCAGCTCATGCCAGTGAGTAGACTGCTCGCAAGGCTACCCCTCCGTGGCTTCTCCCGGCTAGCAGCGTTGACCAGTATAGGTTGCGCGGCGCTACCGATCTGTGATCCTGACATACCGCCCTGATGACCCGACTCTACCCGTCCTGACTGACCAATTCCCTCCATTGCTGCGGTCGATGTGCCTTCGTCACCCAAAGTGGTCCTGAGAGCTGATGTGAGATTCGAGGTCTGTGGCGGACCCCAGGGTGAATCATATCTTGACGGTGTGGCAATCTCGATGGGCGCTGCTCGAGACCCCATAGCTAGATGACTTGAAGGCTCATTGAACAGTGGGAACGTGGAGTCTTCGAAATCGGATTCCAACAGAGTCGAGTCGACGTAGGGACTGGTATTACACCCGAAGCCAAAGCCACTGAGCTTGTGGTGCCACGAGTAGGGGTTCTCTTTCTCTGCTTTCCGTGGAAAGCCAGTCGCAAAAGCCCGGGGAGTGCTTATGGGTGTATTATCCGCAGTCAAAGAGCGCTCGCGATCACTCACGGCTGGTGAGAAGTGCAGAGGAGGTGGAGTGTCGCGGGAATCCAGCTTTACGACTTGGATGGAAGTGTTGGGAAGGGGCGGCGGGTGCGAGTCGGACGAAAGGAGAAGGGCGGAAGTGAAGATGAGCGAAAGGATGAGAGTTGTTTGGATCTCCTGGGGGTGAGTTCAGTATTAAGGGTTGGGGGTATGCAATTATATGGGGCTGTTGTATGAAAAGTGACGTGGGACTGTTGAGTAAGGTATAGGACAGTAGCGTATTTTGTAGGAGGATGGAGTAATAGTGACGGCTCAAGTTGCTCGAATGGGCGCCTTTACCCGGCAGTCAAGCTCATCTACCGCGGTGCCACAGCAACTCAACCCACAATATATCCTTCTTGATGCTTCCTTGCGACCCAATGACTCGGCGTCGCCGCCATCTGGCGCATTTGTTGAGCTGAACTCTGAGCTACGATGCATAATTTAGCTTAGGATATGGATGGTTGCGTGGGAGCGCGGCAAGCGACTCATCCTTCTTCCACCAGACAGTGCTCGTGTGCTGTTTGGTAAGGGGAAACAGTAGACTGATATCATATGCACATGAAACGCTTAGTTCTATGTCATAATGGAATGATTTAGACTTCATCGCGGGCTCAGATCTCACTTATTCTAAGGGTGATTGATCTATCGCATGTGTAGCTTTGTGACCGTGTCTCCACAACCAAGGTGCCAAGTACATGGCGCCATAACACTGCATCTCAAGCGGAGCCTTCCACAAACAACTATTTACTAGAAGTGGAATGGCGTAGTTTGCATAACCATGGTACTAGTGACTGTGGTCTAGACTTCCATACTCTATCAAGAATCCACGTTCAACAAATTCAGTTACTTAATCGGCATGTCCGGAACGAAGCGAGACAGTGGCAACATGCCTCCCAATCCCTTGGAGCCTGCCACACAGTTGAAGCATACATCAGAATCAGCTTCTCTCGACAAGTCTGTTCATCCACAACAGGCCCACAACGCAGAGGACTCAGCTGTGACAAAGGCTGAGAAGTATGAGAGACACGGTATTGGAGCTGCAGTGAAGGCATCGCCAGCTGAGGCAGAATCTCACAGTGCTGAAGGCCACGTGGAAGTTTCGCCATCTAAGAGGATAAAGTTGGATAACGCCACTGATCATGAAGCGCAAGACTCTCACGTTGCTAGCGGCGACGTGGAAGAGTCTCCATCTAGAAGGATGAAATTGGAAGACCTAAGCACAGATGAGGCGAAAGCTCCCACTAGAAGTGAAAGACTGAAAGGAGTTGCTCCGATCAAACAAGAGTAGGTCACTTTGAAACGAGTGTCAAGGATTCTGTGGCTCATGCTTGTCAAGGTACCTAGTATTTCCACCAGGAAGTAAACAAGACAAGAGTGCTTCTGTAGCCGACGATGATAAAGCAGAAGGTGCTGCTCACATTGAATATGCTAGAGGCTCCCAAGGAGGGAAGCAGAAAGAAAAATCACGAGGCCAAAATACTAATCGCAACTTTGGAGTCTCGCGGGACGAGGTAGGCTTGTGTGCGAGTCGATCGAATAGTCCGGAATTCTCACCTAGTGAGTGCAGGTTCGGAAGCAGCTGCAAATTCGAACATGACCTTCGGAAGTACCTCACAGACTGGAAGAGGGCTGATCTGCCAACCTTTGACGGAGTATGTCCTATCTGGAAACGGAAAGGCAAATGCGATGTTGGTTGGAAATGCCGCTTTGTTGGCTCACACAGCACCGAGCGAGAGATGGAGGATGGAAGAAAAGAACTCGTGCTCCTTGAATTCAAGATCGAAAGCGGCAAACCCCCTTTGCCAGGGGTATCGGAAAACGGTACTATCAATGAGATATCGACTCAGGCCAAAAGTGATCTTATGAAGCGCAGGTTCAAAACGCCCAAAGCGGATAAGTACACTGCCTGGATTGACACTAATGGGAAAGAGCTGGAGGAACAAACGCGCAGAGATGCTCAAATGCGTCGTAGCGAAGTCGATGGAGATGGTCTCGAGGCTCCTGATGGCAGTGGCGAGAAGGCTGCTCTAGAGGACAACAGAGCGCGGTTCACTGAGCCCCCTCTCCAACCATCCGAAAAGCGCAGGATCTATTTCGGACCCGAGACGCCAGTGCTCGCTCCACTGACGACCCAAGGTAATCTACCTTTTCGACGATTATGTGTTGGCCTTGGCGCACAGGTCACGTATTCAGAGATGGCCATGGGTCTGCCATTGATACAGGGTCAAAAGTCCGAATGGGCACTGATGCGAGCCCATGAATCAGAAGCCACCCCGCCCAGTTTCAATTCAAGCGACTGTGTCGTGAAAGTGTATGATAATGCAAAAGACATCAAGTTTGGAGCGCAAATTGCAGCCAATAAACCCTGGCAAGCACTGAAAACCACGGAAGTATTGTCTCAATTATGTCCGCATCTGCGAGTGATTGATCTCAACTGCGGGTGTCCAATTGATCTCGTCTTTCGTACAGGCGCTGGTTCTGCCCTTCTTGACAGTCAAGGGAAGCTTGAGAAGATCGTTCGCGGCATGAATGCTGTGTCAGGAGAGATTCCAGTCACGGTGAAGATACGCATGGGAACGAAAGACAACAAACCAAATGCTCTCAAACTGGTGGATCGCCTGGTATATGGTGGAGAGGAGGCGTTGAGATCTGGCGAAGGGCCGTGCGGTGCTGCTGCTATTACACTTCACGGTCGAAGCCGGCAGCAAAGGTACACCAAGAACGCAGACTGGAACTATATCTCGGACTGTGCAGCTCTCATCAAGGAGTATAATGAAAAAGGCAATGATTTGGCAGACACGGTTCGGGAAGCTGACGGTAGGTCACAGGCTAATGGGAAAGTGTATTTCCTCGGCAATGGCGATTGTTACTCCCATGTTGACTACCAAACACACATAGAAGAAGCGAAGGTAGACTCGGTCATGATCGCTCGTGGTGCGCTTATCAAACCATGGATATTCGAAGAGATCCAGCAAGGCCAATATGTTGATAAATCCGCCAGTGAGCGGCTTCGTCTTGTGGAGCAGTACGTTCGCTATGGACTGGAAACCTGGGGTTCTGACGAGATGGGCGTCGGGACTACGAGAAGATTCCTTCTGGAATGGTTGAGCTTTGCCTACAGGTACGTCCCTGTCGGGATCCTTGAACACCTGCCACCCAAATTGCAAGACCGTCCGCCCGCGTGGAGAGGGAGGAACGATCTGGAGACTCTGCTGGGCAGTGATAATTATAAAGATTGGATCAAGATAAGGTACATCGTTCAAGCGTGCGCCTGCTGGGTGTCCACGACTAATTGTGCTGTAGTGAAATGTTTCTTGGACCAGCCCACAAGGACTTCAACTTTCAGCCAAAGCACAAGTCGAACAGTTATGAGATTGAAGCGGAGGGCTAAACGGCGTCGATGCATTTGCTATATATTGGACATTACCACTATGGTCAGACAATGCGGGTAATGGCATCCCAAGCCGATACAATTGATGTAAAGCCCAAGAGAGATCCTAATTCAAGGGGGTCACGTTGGCTCTGAAATGAATGATGAAGAAGGTAGAACTACCCGTAAGATATTGGATGTGCCTGCGAGCGTAGACTAAGATAATCGGACACGAGAGGCCAGAAGAGCCGTTCCTCAGTGCACAGACACCAGGCTCTTGAACTGTATAGTCGCATGTTGGATTACCCTGTTTGTCGCTTGGCTCGGGGATTTTGCCAAGAAACAGGGGAAGTGACGTTTCATGGCTGAGCAACAGCTAAGGTAGAATACTTTAACGTTTTATTGCCTGTCAATCTGGATTTCTCAACAACACGATCAAGCTGTTAGAGTCCCCTTGAATGTGAGCTTCCACCGCCAGAGAAGCATCCTTTAAGCAAAGACAGACAGCTCACAAGTAGCGTCTGAAGAGCAAGCGCAAAGAGGCCGATCAGGTACAAGCGAACGTCATACCGCCCACTTTCCTGGAACCTAGAAAATAACATAACACGATCAACATCCCACCGCCTCCATGACTTTATATTACACTCTCGTAAGCTCTTCACACTTCTGACGGCTTCCTCTCAGTTAGCTACCTCCACCGCCGCACAATCCATATACATCTGCCGAAAGCTGCTCACGGATCGCAATCACAATGCCTTCCCTTATCTATGCTCCGGTCATTAGCCCGATCCCACAGCTTCCTCCAATACAATACTAACGCGACGGCTTTCTAGGTGTTCGCGCTCTTGGTGTTCGAGATGTCACTCTTCGGACTGCTCATCGTCCCTCTACCTTACACTATCAAGCGAAGACTCTTCAACTTCATCTCCGATAATCCCATCGTAGCGAAACTCCAATATGGCATGAAGGTTGGTACCTTGAACGTCACGGCATTCTACAAAGGCTCATAGCAGGACAGATCACGTTCATCTTCATCCTGATCCTGTTCATTGACAGCGTGAACCGTGTCTACAGCGTTCAGGTCGAATTGGCCAAGACAAAATCAAGCAACAAGTACGTGCGAGCCTGATGATCGAAGCAAGACTATCACTAACACATCCCAGCTCTGCCATGCTTGAAGGCTCCGGACGTATGGAAGTCCAAGCCCGCAAATTCTACTCTCAACGTAACATGTACCTCTGTGGCTTCACCCTCTTCCTGTCTTTGATCCTCAACCGCACCTATGTCATGATTCTCGACACTCTCCGCCTCGAAGAGAAGGTCAAGCAATATGAAGGCGACCCAAAAGCCCAGGGGAAACAATCTGAAAGGTTGTCACAGGCCGGAGGTGCCGGAGAGATCGGCAAGCTGAAGAATCAATTGGCCCAGAAGGACCGTGACATGGAGACACTCAAGAAGCAGAGTGAGGGCCTCAGCCGCGAATACAACAGCCTCGGTGATCAAGTTAGCAGCCAAGACCAGACCCCAAGGAAGGACAGGTAAATCATACCAAGCACTCCGTCTACCAAGGCTCCGTCGCACGACCAACCAGATCTTTGTGTGTGAGAATTACAGGCGTGGTAATGGAGCAACAAAAGCGGGTGGTTCACGTGGAAGCTGTTGGTCGGGTGATACTTCACTGCAAAGAGTGCCTTGCATTGTTCCTACATGTGACAGACGTACAGGCGGAATAGATGACAGACGTACAGTCGGAATAGATGCAAGCAGTACCAATTGAATGTTTTGAGACTACGGCATCTTGCAGCGTTGAACTTCCAATCTGTAACTCCCCACAAAGAACCTATCCAAGTTCCCAGCCCCCCCTCTCAAAACCAAACAAGCTCCCTCGCCCCTCAAGGACCGCTACCTTACCTCCCCATCTCCCCATCCCCAGGTCCCCTCCCGCACGCCATCGTCCCCAAAACCCAAAATCCTTCCACAGCCCGCCAGCCAGCTCATCAACCGACACTAAAGCCCGTCGCTGGACGGATTGTGATTGGATTATGACATATAGCTGTCAAACAGATAGCGAGTAAAGTCTTTTACTTAGGTAGGCTTCCCGCTCTGAGCGCTTAGGGCTGGGATGGAACCTATCGCGTGGGACCTCGTTTGTGGGAGGGAGGGGGGGAGTGAGCAAGTAAGCAAGCACGCGGTGTATGTACTTTTGGGAGTTGGTTTGGGGCCAATTGTAGAGGGTATGGCGCGTGTTTGGGGAGGGAGTTGGGGGAGGGATAAGGGATGAAGGATGGAAATAGGGATTGATTTGTGGCTTTCTTTTAGGCGTGGAATATGCATAAAGATCTATTCTATGTAAAAGTAAGCGCTTCCTTCACTTTGAACAAAAGACATGTTTATTTTTCGAACGGGCGCTTCATGTTCATATTTAATACCTTATTCATAGCATTCTTCTTTGACGTTAAAGATAGGTACTTGGTACCCTTTAAATATGCATCTCGTGCATGCTGGCTGCAGCCTTGCGATCCTTGCACTTCGTTTGGCGTGGGTTGGCTTGGCTTGGCCTGAGCTTTGTTGTTGCCGTGCGGCGTGGAGCAAAACTTTCCCTTTGGCGTTGCGCGTGGTCGACTGAATAGATATCTTCATGGCTGCACTTCGCAACGGGGTGCATTGGACTCCACGTCCCCGCATACATTCGAGATCTCTCCTGGGCCACACACTGTTGACCTTCATGGCGAGGAACTATCGAACGGGCTGAGAGGCTTACTCTACCCTTTGGAAAGCCGACTGCTACGCTACTTTAGACCCCGCAGATGCTCGCTCGTAGCCTCAGCATACTACTACATCATCTCCGCCGCTTCCTTCGTCTGCCGTTGGCCTTTTCGCGGATCAATTGATCATAAACCGATACCGCATCTTTTCATGGTCGTCTCGAGGTCCTCGTAACGATGATGGCGTTGACATCGCCCATGCTACCCTCTCCCGAGCGTTCCCTCATGTCGGCCTTTTCCCCATACTCCGACTCCCCCACGTCGCCAGCACCCTTCCGGTCACCTCCTTCTTCTCGTCCAATGTATGTCATCCAGCAGTCGTAGGGTCCGTACGCTGAACATCGCAGGTCCAACGACTATTCAAACTCCCTCCACCCTCCGTATGTGCAATCCCCGCTGGCTTCGAGTCCCAGTGACATCGCCGATCCTTCACCCATCGCCACATCTTCCAACGGCACCGATACGACGGATATCGACGACTCGGGGGAAGCACGCGAAGACTTGGACATTACGCCTCAACCACCAAAGACCGCTGAGGCGTTGCCAAAGGTACATCCGCTGCACCGGCAAAGGAGCAATATGCTTACGGAGTGGTAGCTCGAAACGTCAAACGCAGCAAAAGACGCGTTAAAGCCAAGGTCGGATGAAGACGAGCAGCCGAGTTCGGTCATACATGCGCCCCAAGGCTTTGATGCATTTGTGAGAATCTTGATCGGCAGAATCCTACAGAGATACTGATCGGATACAGCACCGAACATCGTCTTCGTCCACGCATGCATCTCCACCGTCTCCTCAAATCGCAGGCATCATCGTCGTATCACCACCCGAAGGTGACAATGAAGGGGAGAAGGTACAGCAGCTTTCATAACTAGAGATACGACACAACGATACTAACACTCGTCCAGAAGGCTACCAACAGTCATAGTCCCGGCTCACCTCCGCCGATACAGACGACGATAGCTCCTGTCGCGAGGGACTGGTCGGCTACACCCAGAGCTCAAACCAGACCAGAGGTAGAAGCACAAGTGTTCGAGCAGTCCAAGAGACCTCAAGCCTCCAGGTCTAGCTCGCGCTCGAGTACTCTCGCTGGTAAATAAAGACCTGCTGCTGTACGTTTCAACCCTGACTTTGCACAGATATACCGGAAGCATCGGATGCTGATAACAACGAGGACCGTACACCGAATGCCCATCTATCCCTTTTTGATCACACGATAGAACGCTTCCAAGAGACGGCCGATGAGGTCGCAGCACTGAAAATTGCATTGAGCGAATGCTGGACGCTGTGCAATACCTTGGCTGGCCTGAGCTACATTCATCGTGAGAGAATCTTCAGTGACGAGCGGTCGTTCAATTTCTCGGTCAAAGGTGATGGGCAAGCGCAAGCATGGAAATCCTGTTGGAGATTGTGCCAAAAGCTATACGAGACACGAGACGAAGAGATTGCCACCCAGGTCCGGCCGACCCTTGATCTCTGCCGCGACTTTTGTCAATGTCTGTTCGAAGTACGGCGGAGAGACAACGACGTGGCTGATTCCGTTCTGCGGGTCAGTTTCGAACTGAACAACCATCTTTATAATACTCATGATCGAACATTACCCGAAGCTTTCCGAGAACGGACGCTGGACTTTTACATCACCCTATGCCACCGTCTGATGAAGCAGCGATCGGACCTGGCAAGGGAAACGGACTCACTCCTCGAGGCCTGCTGGTCGCTTGCAGAGATGCTCTTCAGCCTACGGCAGAACAAAAGGGAAGGGAAAGCTGCGGACGAAGAACTGCTGGGCTCGGCTGTACAGGCATGCTGGGAGCTCTGTGACCTCTTCCGCGAAGGCTGGACCCAAATCCGACCCGATCGTGGCACTCCCAGACCCAGCCAAACAACCTTCACCCAAGCCTTTCAGCAAGCCAAGCAATCTCAGGTCGCGGCCCCATTCACACACGTTCCCGAAGCCAACGAATCCGAAGACGAAGATTTCGGCCGGGCGAACCCCGAGACTCCCACCACCATCTTCGAGGACACGCAGCAAGTCTCTCCAGACGAAGGTCCCACCCCTAACATCCTCGTCCTCGGCCCCTCCGAGCACAGCAAACGGCAACAGCAACCGGTCCCGCATCCGCAGCAATGGTCCTCATCCTCCAGCACGCAGAGCGGCTATTCCCACTCCTCCGGCCGCACCACCTCCTCCACCTCCACGATCATCAACCCCACCACCACAACCACCACCACCGCACCCCACGCGGCCGAAGACCCCCACCTCACCTGCCTCAAACTCCTCATCGTCAAAGCCGCCATCAACGTCGGCTTCCAGCGCTCCACGCCCCCCTCCAACCTCGCCTCCTTCGTCAAGACCGTCCCGTCCGGCAGCTTCGGCACCCAGCCGTGGCAGACGCAGTTGCTGGACTCCTACAAGAAACTCGTCGCAGGCGATCCGGGGCTGCGAAGCCCGGGTCCGGCACGCAGGGCGAGAGCGGTGGATGTGGCGCGGAGTGTCAAGTGGATGGTGGGGAGTCATGGGCAGTATGCCTGGTTGAGGGATCTGTACCGGTTGGTGTTTGGATTTCATGTCGAAGAGGGGGCGGGGAGGGAGGGTGTCGTTATTCAGAGCTGATGATTCTTTCTTCCTCCGTGCGAGATATATATTTGGCCTTTTCACTGTCATGTATGTGCGTATTTTGGGTGGCTTTTCGTCCTCGTCTTCGTTTCCAGCAAGCGAGCGCGCTTTTTTTGGATATATATACCCCCTAGGCCGGTGGAGCGGTTCCGTCACATTCGTTCACTGTACAACATATTCCATCTTCTCTTGACACATCCCACACCACAAACGATAATCATCATCATCATTTACCTCATTTACCTCACCTCACCCAAGTGACCGAGGCCACTGTCTAGTCGCCATAATACCAACAACAACAACAATTATCCCATAGGCACGAAACTTGGGCCGCGCGGAAAAAGGTAAATTATAGGTAGGTAGGATGAAGGTTTTGTGTTTTGGATTGTGGATTTTGTGTACGTATCTCTAGACATGTGGATTTATTTGCATCTGATATCCTGGATCCTATTATTTAATTATGTGGTCCTCTACTTCTATTTCCATCTCCATCTCCATCTCCATCTCCACCTCCACTTCCACTATCATAAAAAAAGAAAAAGAAAACAAAACAAAACAAAACACAACACAACACAATCCTCCACTCTACTCATCCCATCAACCTCCATAATCATACCTCGCTACCATCCCACCTACCAAGAACCAAATCAAATCAAATCAGATCCCCAAACCGCCTAGAATACATACAAGCCACAACCTCTCACCTACCTACCTACCTACCTACATACCTACCTACCCACCATCTCAACTATATAACCACACCAAACCACACCAAACCATCCCCTCTACTTCCAACATCAACGAAACAAACACCCACGAAATAAAAACCCATCCCACCCCACTCACTCACTCCCATCAAAAGACAGAACATGTGCTCCGCGAGTGAAGAAACGCAGACTGGCCATGAGTGCGTGTTGCGGGTCATGTATTTATTGATTGATTCTGGAACAGGAACGAGCAGAGGATGCGGAATCGAAGTAAGTGGAAAGGCGGGAGGAAGGACCGTTGATGAAAAAGGACTGAGAATTGGGAAAAAGGGGGAAATGGAAATGAAAAGTCCAAGTACGACGTTTCTATTCTATGAACTCGGAATATGACCTCTGCTATATATCCCCCCTACCTAGATAGCGATACTATCCACTCCCAGCCCCTCGTCAATGCCACTGCACATCCATCTCGCTCTGAATCTGCACCTTGATCGCCCCCGTCTTCGGATCCGCCGCCGTCTCAAACGCCTTGACCGCATCCTCTAAGTCAAAGCGATGCGTCACCAACCGATGCAGATCGAGAACCCCACTCTCCACCAACCGAATGGCCCTCGGCCACGTATTGGCATAGCGGTATTGGAACTGCAGGTCGATCTCCTGCGTGCTCAGCCTCATAAAGGGGAGCTGCATCTCGGGTTTGCCGACGCCGATGACGAACACCTTGCCGCCGAACTTGACGCTGTAGATGGCGGCGTTGACGCTGCTTTCCACGCCCGTGCACTCGAGCGCGATGGAGGGCTGCACGCCGCCGGCGAGGTCGATGATCTTTTTCCCGGCGTCCTCTTCGCCCACGCCTCTTTCGACCTTGAAAGTGCGCACGCGGGGCACGAGTTCCTTGGCGAAATCCAGACGGCTTTGGTCGATGTCCGTGATGACGAGGGGCTCCGCACCCGCGGCGGAGGCGCAGAGCAGCGTGATCAACCCGATAGGTCCGGCTCCACAGATCAGTACGGGATCGCCGAGCTTGACTCCCGCTCTCTCCACTCCCGCAAGCGCAACGCTCAATGGCTCCAACAGCGCGCCGTTCTCGAAGCTCATGTCGCCGATTTTGTGGCACCAGACGGCCGGATGATTGACATAGCGTCTCAGTAATCCGTCGACCGGCGGGGTGGAGAGGAAGCGCATGTTCAAGCAGCCATTGTAGCGACCTGTGAGACAGGGTTCACATTGGTTGCATATGATATCTGGTTCGATCGCAACGCGGTCTCCGATCTTGAGGTGCTCGACTGAGGGGTGCTTAGCGATGATGACGCCAGCGGACTCGTGGCCAAGGATATGGTTGTCTGTAACGATCATGGGTCCGATGCGGCCGGCGTGCCAGAAGTGGATGTCTGATCTGAATATAGGGGTTTGGCATTAGTCGCCCTATCCATCTCACAAGAAGAGGGAAGGCTGACGAACCCGCAGATTCCTGTACTCTTGATTCCTACGGTGACTTGGCCGGGCTCGAGGCCGTCACCTTTCTTGACGCTGTCGAGACTTGGTCCCGAGTCTGCTACCCATAGTTTGTGTTCGGGATCGGTGAAGACGCCAATGTTGGGTTTGCTGATGGTGTCCGTAACGGTAGCCATGGTGGCTCCGTGCTGAGACCGTAGGAGGTTGGACGGAGCTGGACGGAGAGGAGAGATCGAGACCTTTTTCTTCTCTGCGAGCACAGATGGCGTCCTGTTTGCAGAGCTGTAGCTTGTCGTATCAGGCGCTCCAGTAACGTTGCAGGAAGAGCTGCATCAAGTAAGCTTGTGTAGCTGTAGATCTTGCCAACAAGAACGTGTTCTGCACAGCGAATTGTATGTAAGAATGTACTGAGCAGCCTACCAAAACCGTTGTGGTTGACGCTGTGGCTGGCGAAGGAGTTGGGCAAAGACCATCCCACCGCGGGGTACGGTTAATCTGCGGGCCATTGTTGACTCGGCTAATCCAACCCAACCCTAATCGATCAGTTGATAATAAAGGATTGTGGGGAACGGCGTCGTCGTGCCCGTTGTATATTGAAAGCAATGAAAAGATAACAGGACGACGAGGACAAGATAAGTGATGAAAGAGAGGCAATCCAGGCACACAGAGTAGCGATCGTGGAGGATTGCGCGACATACTTTAACCAGCTCGAAACACCCCCACGCCGTTCATTGGAACGGTTATAGACTTGATGCATGCCATTGTCCATACATTTTCAACTGAAGCCAGCCTAGCTGTGCCCCGCATGCACACCACTGGGACGCTGTAGTGGGGATCGAGAAGAAGCTTTTCGCTTCAGCACTGTATCAAGTTCAGGGTCCTTACCAGTTGAGACGCCAGTAACGCCAATCCAATGCTATTTGGTAACGCCAATGGCTATGCAGGCTCAAATCCCGTTCGTAATCTCGTCAGGCGCCGTCAATTCTTCCCCAATGATCTTACATGAAAAGCTTTCTTGCATCTTCCGGCCGACTCTCGCTCGGGCAGTATGGGCATTTGAATCTCGAACCTTTGCTCAGCCTGGCTAGGGACTCCTGGGCAACGACATGACCGCAAGGCATCATCATCGGTGGGTTCTCATCTGTCGTTTGCTCTTTCGAGACAGGACAGACGAAAATGGAGTGAAAGTGGTAGGCCGGCGGCAAGGGTATCTCGACCTGAGGGAAGAATCAGCAAATTTTGTAGGACGGGAGTGCTCGCGAAGGATCTTACTGGAAGCTCATGCTGCGTCGTCCATTCCGTGCGCTTTTCTTTCATGATCGTCTGAAGCTTGAGCAGAGTTGGCAGAGCAATTGCTCCTGCTGTGGCAGCGATATACAGCGGTGATTCTGCGGACAATCCAAGCAGTGAGCAGAATTCCCGGGTGAAAGAGTTGGCGAGATTCTCCCATGCATCTTCACTGTGAAAGATTCGTCGGTACGGCGATTGTGCCAGATTGGGAGAAAAAGCCATAGCAGCACAGAGCTGCTGAATGTCTTTCAAGTACCGTGCTTGGAAGCCCGAAAACTCATTTCGAGCATACTGAAGGGCTTCTTGCTGGCTTTGGGCCAAGTTCAGCACATCATGCGGATCTGATCCTCCAGTGAAAAGCCATACAAATTGCAGTTTTCCCAGCTCGAACTCTAGATTACTACCTCTTGTCTCCAAGGATTTGCTATTCTCTTTTGCCCACTGGATGGCAGGTAGTAGGTTCTTGTCCTCCTTTAGCTCATACAGGATATGATACATATTGGCGAACCGTTTCCGTAATTCTTCCGATTTGAGGGAGTCGATCCCCAAACCATCCTCAAAATTTGTATACGAAGTAGGCATTCTCGACTGGCTATCCATATAAGGAGGATTATTGGTGACATCAGTCAAGAATGTGGAGGCGACCGAGAATTGTCCTTCCCTTAGGAGATGCATCGCAATGGCACGGTTGATGAGACCGGGATGGGCAGACAATGCGTCATAGTCTGTAGTTGGTAAGGGCTTGTCTTTGAATTTCTGCGTTGCAAGCATCAATATTCTGGGTGTGAATCTGGAGTGTCCCGCTCACCTTATCCAGCGCCTTGGTGTAATTGCCAAGTCCTTTGTAGACCTCTTTCAAGTCGCTGTTTGTTACCTCGAACGACTGCTTGACAGCATTTTGAAGTTGCGCCAGGGTGATAGAATGGCTCCCTTGATCTATGAGATTGTCAGTCCATGTCCTTCACCAAGTAATATGGAAAAAGAAAGAGCAGGAAGGAAGTCACACTGTTTGCTATAGAGTCCCGAGCTTTGACAAGTAGATCAATGGTGATCTGGACATCTTCCACAATCTTTGATAAGCTCCCTCTCTTGACAAGTTTTCCGTGTTCCTCAAGTAAAGCCTCCATTGATTAGACAGACTCCAAAGCCGTTTCTCTTGGAAGATGATTGGCAAGTGTAGGTCGGAACGACCACGTATTTGTCAAGGACGCATAGTCACCGCTCTCTCCCCAGGGCTAAAGCTGAAGATGTAGATCAATTGCAGTGTCATGGCGTGTGAGTATACTGCGGGTGAAGATGTTGTTGACACAAGGTTATCAAATCGAGGGAGGTCATGAGGTGATTTGCTGATTGCGAACAAAAGGCGGACCGAGGTTGAGCCGAGACCATGGCGATAGCGAGCTCTCCGTCCTTCCTCAAGACTTCATATTTCTGGACGCGCACCAAGGATGAGCAGATCAGCAACACACATACCGTGTAATTGCTCTGCAATGTTTTCAGCGTCGCTTCCATGATGGGGTCGAAAATGAAAATGTAAACTTTTACAGTGGTTGGAGAAGCTCAGATGGACAATGAGATTGGCGAGACGGACTTTGCTACTGGAGGGAACAGCACCCACTCCCCTGACGAGGCCCAGCAAGCTCTAGTGCACAAAGATGACTCCACGCCTACCAAGGGTCACCAGAATCTGGTCTTCACAGATCCTGCAGCTTTCAGATACCTAGAAGAAGATCCGTCGACAATCGTCCTCGAGCGAAGACGCCGACTCGCAGGCTACGAATTGTATGTCGTTGAGCAGTGGGCTTGCTCTCGAGTCCAACCAACCTTTGTGATTACCACCTATACTGGCCTCGAACAGAATTCGGTTGTCGTAGGCGTCCTCAGCGTCCCTACCAATGAAGACGCCTGGTCGCCTCGGCTTCGAGTCTACCTCAAGGCGATAACCAAATATCATGCGCGGAAGAAAGAGACGCCTCTGGGAACTTTGATGGTCACAAATCTCAATGGATTCCCCTCCGCCTTGACGGTCATCGCTGTCCCTGATGGGGATTTGAGAAAGCACAGGGAGGACTTTATAGTCAACGAAGATCTAAAACGCCTTGGATGTTCTGGGCGGGCTGGTCTCAGTTTATCTCCGCCCATTGGAGCTACCCAAGCTAAATTTGGTCAACTGTACCATATCAGTAGTCGCATCCCAATTTACAATGCAGTCATTGAGCTGGTGAAATTATCTCAGGTAGCACTCTTGCTATTTGGAAAGCTGGCGCCAGAGTATGCCGATGGTCTGCTATGCGATGTCACGGAACAAGCCATCAATGACTGGTGGACGGAGATTGGGACCGAGTACTACAACATTGATCCTAGTGATGGTATACTGGGACCAACAACCGTTGCAGCTCTACTTGGACTGCTTATGGGAGCACGGAATAGACTGAATACCTTCGGTGCCCCTGTATCAAAAGACGTTTTTGATATAATGAACACGAAACGAGGCATTGCCCACTTCCAGAAGTCGCAGAAGATGGAGCGTACCAGAAGGCTTGACCGAAAGACCCTCGATCGGCTGCACACAGTCACTGCGAAAGCAGCAAGCTCGGAGGGATGGCAGGTTCCTAGGGCCGTCAAGTCTACTGTAGCCGAACTGAAAGGTAAGGGTGGCGATATGGTTGAACGAGAGAAGGGTGGAATTGCTGCCGTCGAGACCTTAGATATGGAGGCATTCGTACAATTAGGGTCGGGGGAGAGATTCAAGTGGTTGTGGTATGGTAAGCCGCGAAAGAACAATGAAAGGGATGTATTCAGCGCTCTTGGAGGCGAAGATAAAATGGTCTTCAACGACAATCAAGATGGTGGCTACACCCGGTCTAGTAAGAAGCGTGACTCTATAGACAATAGCACCTCCTTACGCCATGGTCTATCTGACCGCGTATATCCTCAGTCCTCGGACTCACAGATTGCTATTGATTCTGCAGAAAAAGATCAAGCTTCAAGAAGGGCGGTTCTGAAAAATGTAAGCGTCAAAGTTACAGATGCTAAGAGCGGCTTGGGACGAATAAGAGATGCAGTTGGCTTGCGAGGTCACCGTACGCATCACTCGAGATATTCGAGGGACGAAGGCCTTACATTTGATGGGGATAGCATTAAGATGGCCCAGCCCAGAGCAAGCATCGAGCAACGCCGGGAGCCCGAAAAGAACATAGAACCATCACAGTATGGATCAACTCCTCCAGACAGCAGCGAACAGAGCCGCGAGGGTTCCGTCCAGTCGTCTCGACGAGGTAGCACGTATCCAGAAGAGCCGAAGAAACCTCATGATCTATCCGCTCCTCCGTTATACGGACCTCGTGGCGCGATCGCGGATTTCAACAAACCTGCGTCTAGCCCAGATGCGTCGTCCGTCAACGTCAACGACCCTGATGGATCGGACTACATGAGCATGATGAATAACGCAGCTGGTATAAGGCCGAGGCATGAGGGGGGCAAGACTCTGGAGAGTCCGAGAAATGAGAGTCTCACTATTGGTGATACCCGTGCCATTCAAAAGATGCAAGCATTCGAAGGGAAAGACTATGCAACTCCGAGATTACGTACGACAAGAAGCTTGCCTAAACTTTCGGCAAGGAGGCCCATATACTGGGATCGACGTTGGCCACGGCATCTTTCTTTCACCACGATGGTGGATGTATTGGCTGCGGGTAGCCCCAGCGAAATCCACGAAGCAGACCATCTTACCGCTAGAAAGACAGCAGATAATGCTCTGGCTCTAGAGAAAAGCTTAGGGATGGAAGGTCGCGTGATGGGTGAACGACTTGAAGACGTCAGAGTAAGAATAACTCCCTGGGTGCAAGAGATGGTCTCTCAAGTCGAGGGATACGATCAACGACTCGGAAGAGACCGTACCAATCTCGACCTTATCTTCCACCAGAAGTCTGATGAATACAGCACCATACACGACGCTTCTGACGATCTGTTGACAGAAGAACGAGTGCATTTCGCCGAATCGGTCAAGGACATTGAAACCTTGGGCGCCAAACTTGAATACGAACTGAGTGCACTGGGCTGGAAAATTGAGGATGTAGAAAATGCAGTTGCGGATTTTGAACGGCAGGTGCTCCTTATAGAAATGCGAGTCGAGGAGCTCGATGATACTGAGGAGAAGGCGAAGGTTTCTTGGGCCGGGTGGTGTTTGAAGAAGGCTACTATGGATTTTCTCCAGTTTTAGGCATCGCGAGCCAGCATGATACCCCGGCGTTCTGCATTTTCGGCGTTCAATGTAGTTTATATACACGACATCGTACATAGGGCGGCGGTGGAGCACTTCCACTAGCTTCGAGCTCATGGTAATACAAACCATTTCGCCATCGTCTTCAACATTGCCGTCTGCCAGACGCATCCAAAAGACACCATACAGTCACTTCACCAAATACCATCCCGCCGCCTCCCCATCCTCCCCCCTTTCCCCCCCCTCTCCCTTCCCCTCCTCTCCGCCCTCTCCCATCCCCCCATCCTCCCCTCCCCTACCCCCTCTCCCCACCTCACCCCCCTCACAACCCAAACATCCCCCCCACCCCCGTCCCCGCCCCAGCTCCCCCACCCGCACCCCCCTTCTGCGCCGCCTCCCCCTGCATCTTCTCGCTAACCTTCAAATTCACCTCGAAGAACTTACCCACGCACCGATCCAAGCACACGCTCTCCCCCTTGTTGAGGTCCGCCTCGCGGTACTCGGGCGGTATGCATTTCTTCGTGCAGGATTGTGAGAGGCTGTGTATACTATATTAGTGTTGTGGGATAGGACACATATGGATAGGTGGATAGGTAGGAGGGGAGGGGAGGGGGAGAGTAACCGGTTAAACATGTCGGAAACCATTTCGACTTCTGTTTCTGCGGCGGCGATCTTTTCGGCGGAGGAGAGCTGGGGGCGGCTGCCGAAGAGGAAGGACATAGTTGTTTTGGTGGTTGTGGTGGGTGTGGAAGGTTGGGGGTTGGTGGGTTGTATGGGGATTGTTGCGATGGGGAGGTTTAGTTGGGTGCTTGATAAATTGGTGATATAAGGTGAGGTTTCGTGCAGAAAGTTTGTGTTGTTGTATGTGTTGTATTCCTCGGCAGCAATTCAGGGAGACATTATAACGACCCTCGGACGTACTGGGCCTCAGAAACCGGGTTGATAGCTTATTTACTCGACTTACAACGGCAGTAGAGAACGACAATAGCAGACAAGATTTATAAATTAATGTGAACTCCATTCAAATCTATGAGTATACTCGCAAGAAATTAAATACAACCAAAATATCTAGATCCCCATTAGAGTATGAATGCAGCTACAGCCAATATGGCGCCTAGAACGCCCACAACAGATCCTGCATTGACGGCAGCACCCCCGGTGAAAGGAGCTGTGCCCGTGGGAACGGGACCAGCTTTGCCAGTGCTACTAGCGACGCCGGATGCAGAGCCCGAGCCGGACGCAAAGCCTGAGCCTGAGCCTGAGCCTGAGCCTGAGCCTGAGCCAGAGCCAGAGCCGAAGGTGCCGTTGCTAGAACCCAAACCACCGGAAGGGACGGCGGTGCTGCTAGCAATAACGCTGCGAATTGTTGACGACGCTTGTGCTGAAGAGATCGCAGTAGATGTTGAGGCCGAGGAAGAGACTGAGGAGGAGGACGTTCTAGAGGCACTAATTTAGCCACGATCAAGTAATGATAAACGGGATGCGGTGATGAATGGAACTTACGTGTTGCTGCAGCTCAGATCGTACAAAGGTGTGGTGCTGGATGATGTAATGACGCCAAAGCTTGGATTTGGCGTGGTGCCGTCGGCATCCTGGAGGGTGTACCAGTAGATGGGAGTATTGCCGAAGAGTGGGCAACCGACTTGATCCCAGTAGGTTTTCGCGTTGGTTGTTGACGGGATGGCAAGGTTCTCGGTCTTACCGCTGACTGGCCATCCAGTCTCCGTAATCCACACGGGCTTGCCTTGTGAAACCGCCTTCGTAGCGTCGAACGCCGACTGGAACAGGTTCTTGCCCTGCTCGATTGGGTTGTTGAACGTGCTCTGGAAGTATGGGTAGGCGTCCATGCCGATGAAGTCGGATGCTTCAATAGCAGCCTTGTTGGTTCCATCGACCCACGCCGTCCATGTATCGACATGTCCAACTGGGACAGAGCTGAGCGCAGTACCCGCGATTGCTTTCTTGACCTGGCTAATGTAATCGGACACGGTCGCTGCATCCGCTCCCACGCCTGAGAGGTTACTGATGCCTATGGGCGATTGGCGATACAAGTCTTCACTGCCGACCGAAATTCCTGTCGTGATCTTTGCCAAGCTGGAGCCATATTTCGCGATGGCAGACTTGAGAGCGGCAATCTCGCTGTCGAGGCCCGTCTGACCACCAGAGGCCCACATGCCGAGGAGGAGTGAGGTCCCAGGAACTGCGAGAGCGGCAGGGATGGCAGAGATTACATCGCTGGTGGTGCCAGATTGCTTTAAAGACGCGACGTAAGCTCGATTACCAATACAGATAATTCAGGCATATGGTTGAGGATTGCTCACGATCATTGTGTATAGTCTGGCACTAGTAAAGCCGCCGTTGGTACCACCAAGGCCTTTGGCATTGGTGAAATCGGTCTGGAAGTCGGACTGCTGGCGCGCGGCGCCACTTGAGAACGACGACGCGTAGTTGAAGCCTTGCTGTGCTGCGAGCGCGGTCGAGAGCGAGGCCGCAAAGGCCAGTGCAGTTGAATAATGCATTGCGTAAGAAATGCTGTGTTCAAATTATGTAGTACTGAGTTCAAAAGTCAATGGAGATGAATGCCTGGTGATGCAAAGAGAACAATGAGAGACAGTAATTGAAAGAAACAGTAGATGGCAAAGAATGGATGAAGGCGAAACGCTCCTTCGAAATGGAATAAATGATGGGATGAGGAAGTACGGAGAAGAAGAAAAGAGGGTGATACAAAATGTAACACACTCAGGGGAAATTGCACACGATCTAACAAAGTAATAATAGCGCAGCTATAAGCGGCGCTTATCCGCATAGGGAGTAGACTGAAGCTTTGTCCTTGGCAGAGAGATTCTGCTGGAAGAGCTTCGTTGATCATGGTTCGCCATCGCTCCACGTTCAGCAAGGGTAAGTCTTTTTCCTTCAGACCTCCTACGTCCATTCATACTCAACAATAGAAGCACCATCAAACAGAGACCCCTGCAGATGACCCTCGCCGGCAAGTGAATGGCCAAGCCATCTTGGTCTGATATACAGACTGCTTGCGACTCCTAGTACTGCATGTCTATACCCGCTAATGCCATAAAGCATGACCATCACCCTTAGGTGTTTACGTCCCCATCTTTCGCCACCTGTACGGCTAGCAACTCAGGCAGTATCTTCCACCTCCACAAGCTACTACCTTCGCTGCTACAGTTCCCAACAAGATCTTATCACACCCCGAATCCGAATTACTCAGGAATGCACAGATGGAAAATACAAGCCAGAGCGGTACCCTCGAATCGCTTCCGAGAAGAATGTCGTCGATTACCAGACCTTCAAGGAGCGCTACAAACACCTGGTGCGAGGCGAGTCTCTACCTGAGGAGTTGGTCGTGCGTGGTATGTTATGCTCCACGATATGCTCTCTCTAGCCCGGGCTTATTCTGTCAAGGAAGAATTCTGGCTTTTCGAATAGCTGGTTCGAAGCTCGCTTTTATCGATATATTTCAAAACAACCGCCCGAAACAATTGACCAGCCATAAGCTTCAATGCGTCCTGAATTTTGATAAGATTTCTTGGTCAAACTTCAGCTCATCGAGTTTTGCACCTTTCTTGCAATCGCTCCGCCGAGGAGATATCTGCAGTAAGTGGGCAATGTCTTCTTCACTAGCCTAACGGCTAACCTCAAAGGTTTCAAGGGTAATCCTCATAGGACCGCAAGGAACGAACTCTCTGTCCTCGTCACAGAGCTACCCCAGCTTTTGTCTCAATGTGATCAGCCTCTGCCAGATACCATCAAAGATCCTGAGTTTTTGATCCGTAATCGCCATGTGGATCTTCTACTCAATTCTCGGCCTCCAGAACTTATCCAACTTCGATCGGAAATTACAAAGTTTCTCCGCCAGTATCTTTCAGACGAAGGATATCTTGAGGTGCAGACTCCCATTCTAGCAGATACTGCAGGAGGTGCTGTGGCCCGGCCATTTCAGACATCAGCGACCGAGTTTCCGGATCGTCAGATAGCTTTAAGGATAGCACCGGAACTGTGGTTGAAACGATTGATCCTCGGGGGTTTCGAAAAGGTATTCGAGATTGGCCCTTCCTTCCGTAATGAAGGTAAATTTGACCACCGTCTATGGCAATGAATTACGACTGACTGATATTGTTCAAGGAATCGACCGAAATCACAACCCAGAGTTTACAACCTGCGAATTCTACTGCACATATGCGGGTTTGGAAGAGCTAATCGATATGACCGAGACCATGTTCCTTCGGCTCTCAAGAGTTGTCGCTGCCCTAATCGAAGGCGGCTGCCGGTCTCTCTCCCCATTCCAAGCAGACTTTAGCCCGCCATATCCTCGCCTTGATTTCATACCAGCGATCGAGGCCGCAACTGGCCGCAGCCTACCTCTCCTGACTTCGCCCGAGGCCCAAGCTATACTCCTCCAACTATTTAGCGAGAAGAGTATTCCCCTGCCTTCTCCTCCAACTATACCGCGGCTGCTTGATAAGCTATCGGCAACTTTTATCGAACCACAGTGCGATGCACCAACTTGGATCATCAATCATCCCGAATGTCTATCGCCGCTCTCAAAATCATTCGATCATCCTGACAACAAACAGCGCGTTGCAGCTAGGGCAGAACTGTTCGTCAACAAGCAAGAATTTGTGAACACGTATGAAGAAGAAAATTCGCCCACCGAGCAGCGGAGGAAATTCGAAGAACAACTTCTTTCTAATGAAGGTGATTCAGAGGCCGGCGTGGATGAGAGTTATCTGCAGGCTCTGAGGTGGGGTCTGCCGCCCACAGGTGGATGGGGGTGCGGTGTTGATAGGCTTTGCATGCTCTTTTCGGGAAGTACCAGGATTGCGGACGTGCTGCCCTTTGGAACTCTTAGAAATGTGGTCTCTTTGCGGCAGGTCGACGGAAAGCTGTGAATCGCTCATGTAGAGGTCCTCGGGCTTCGACCGTGGCTGTCATCCCTCATGTTTCTCGCAGCTCGATGCTTTTCACGGTTGCCACCACAGCTAGCCATCCTTATTGCTTCCTCGCAACAACGAGGGCCTCTCATCCCAAAGCCATTCACGACAAATGAACCAGCCTTTTAGACATCTCCAAGCCCCTCGCCATGTACCTATGGCACCGACCGGTCTTCACTAAACTGCAAAATTAGCGTGGAAGGTTTAATACTCGACTCATTGATCTGGCTCAAGCTTGCGTGGTACTCCATTGCCTACGTAAGCAGTCTACAGAGATATGTTACGGAAGCCACATCTGCGGATTGACAGCGGCAAGCATATCTTTGACAGAGGTCAACGGTTTTACGAGCAGAAGTCCACTGACTTCCAGCTTCTGGGCTGCTTCGGCCGTGTTCCAGTGATAGGTCCCTGCTTGCATTGTGGCAGCCTCCAAACTTTGCCCTTATTCTGATAGAGCCGATCCAAATGGAAAGCTGTTCCATACCCAAGCTACTGCAGCGAGAACGTCAAGAGCGATCCTAGTTCCCAACGGGCGTCCTTTGGAGAGCAGGGACCGCGGTCTGAGAGTGCTTTGACTCTAAGCCTGGGGCGGTTTGGCGGAGGAGAAGCGTGAAGACTTCAAGATCTATGAGGGGCCTGGCAGTCGAAGATGTAGTAAATACCTGCTGCTATATATTACATAAAAGAACAATACTCTGTCTCGCATATATCTCACCATTGAGAGAACACAATACCACGGCATGCATCGAATTCACTACGTTTGCTCTAGTTGGCAGAGCACCCACAGCAAACGCAAAGTGTGACCTCACTTGCACTCACACTGGGTTCCTCTCTCCATTCCACAGGCTCGAACTGTTACTTATAATCCACAAGCCTCTCGCCCCGTGAAAGAGGGAGCATGCTGGACACATGGATGATCTTGCCTTCGAAGATGAATATCATGATACATCGCCATTTCTGCATAGTAAGAAGAAGAGCCTGTGAATATGAGAGAAATACCGAGCAGGGTGGGGACGCATATTGAGGAATACTGCTGGCTGTGTAGTATGTCTATTTTCCAAGTAGGGTAGATGAGTCTGTAATGCGGATACCAAGGAAGGGTATGAAAGAGTCGAGAGGCGTGTCTTGTTGTATTAAGAGGGCCCTAGCCTTGCAGATGAATTGTAGCAGTACACCTATATATAGCCTAACAATTACTAAACACTTCCACCCAGCAGATTGCAAAATATTTATTATCAAAAAAGTACATCATGATACGGAGTAGGGACCCTCCGTAATTCCGCTAGTGGAAATCTTTCCCAACGGCCTCCGTCTACTATTTCTATCCCCAACTCCCAAGGTTCATTCATACCGACCTCAACGTTTCCCTCTTACAGAGTAATCTTACAGAGTAAGTAGACAAGTGGTATATGAGGATGATTATTTGTATGACAAGTTAAGGTAGGATGCCTCCTATTGATAGATGCTCATCGATGTGCAACGTAAGAGTATTCCATGCTGATGTGGGGTTCGTCAGGAAAGCCGGCACTTGGTTCCTGACTACTTCACTAGCCTCGGTTTTCTGCTTGGCACTTATCGATCTTGTTGCAGGGGCTAATCTCAGAGCGGGTTAGTGAAAGATAGTGCTGTTAGCTAACGGTGGGATTCACGTGCTTCAGATACTCCTGCAAAATCTCTGTTTGAGGTGCAACGTTGCTCTCCACTCACCATCTGGTCTACATCTCGATTGCTCTTTGACACGATGGAGAATGGCAGTTTCTCATAGAACCTCAGGCAACAATCCTCTCCAATCTTACCCAGGATACCGTAGCTGCGGTTCAGGTCCCATTTTTTCCGCTAGAAGCGGACAAGAGCTATCACAAATTAGAAGATACCGGGACCGGTTCCCCGCCAACGATGGCTTGCCAGGAGCTGACCAAAGGAAAGATGAACCTTGCATCCCACGATACGAAGAGTTGCCCGAGTCCCCTGCATCCTTGACTCTTCCACGCAAACATGGGCTTGAGCGTCCGCTTTTGTCTTGGCTCGAGCCATTTCTCAGATCCCGTGACATCGCGTACAGTGCTACACGCCCAATCACGATCATCGCGTCCCCCCGTCTGCCTTCGCATATATTATCAAGCTCCCTCCCCCCCTTCTTTCACAATGTTGCGAAGCTTTGGTTGCCTTGTCGATGCCTTATATATAGTGAAGCAATGTCAATTGTCTTCACTGTTCAACAATGACCGTTCATTGATACCTGTCATCACTGACAAGGGAAGGCTTTACTCGAGAGACCCATCAACAGACCAAGACAGTCACCATGTTCACTCGCCGGACTACTCATCATAACGATAGCTTTTCAAAGAATCGGGCTGGCAAGTCTGTCTCTACGGCTAAGACAACCAAAAGATCTTTTCAGCAACATGTCACAGCTACAAAGAAGAGAGACATCTCCAAATCGAGGAACCCGGAGAGTCCTTCCAGCGGGAGGTAAGTCCTCGAATCCGTCCTCTCTGACCCCGATGGTTCTCTAACGCACTTGCTCAACAGCAACCTGACCTCGCCCATCATAACCCTCTGCATCGGTCCTGAGCAACGCCTCTTCGCAGCCCACGAAGACATCCTCTCTACCTCCACCTTCTTCGCAGCCATCTGCCGAGGCCAATTCCTCGAATCCTCCTCAAAACGAGTCGCCCTCCCAGAAGAGCTCCCCGAAATCTTCTCCTCCGTCCTCGAATACCTCTACAAAGGCGACTACTACCCCCGTCTGCTGCACAACAAGCGTCGAAACGCATGGGAGCTGGAAGACACCTCCGGCACCAGCGGCTCCGAATCCACCGTCTACCACCAGACATCCGGACAGATGCTGTTGAAGGACACGTTGGTCTACTGCACCGCCGAACGCTACGGGCTGGACGAGCTCAAGCGTCTTGCGTTGCGCAAACAGGGTCTTCAGTCTGGCATCCAGTGTGCCACCATCCTCGCCAGCGCACGGTATGCCTACGCCAACACGCCTGACAACGACTCCAAGCTACGGGCACACTACCTGGCCTTGATCATCAGGAGCAGGAACACGTTCAAGAGGAGCGGCACCATGCAAATGGAGATGGAAGCCGGTGGTCTCCTCTTCTTTGATTTGTTCGTCGCAATGTGCAATCACATGGTACGTTTTCCCTCTCTCTCTCCCTCTCTCGCTATGACTCGCTCCCTCCTCGCTTCATGCATGACTCTTTTACCTCATCACTACCCTGCATACATGCATGCACGCGCAAGCACGCCACTTTTGCTGACGTGGATGCCGTCTGCCTGCTGTAGGATGACATCTCGACCATCTCCAAGTCTCCACGTACACCTCGCTAGCCTCCATTCTCTACTCTCTGTTGCCTAGAGCTACGACCCAGATCAAGCCAGCCTACCTTGGCTTCACCACCCATCCATCATCTCGACTTCGGCCCGTCATCTCATCTCCTTTTTCTTATACTCCAAAGTCTCTGTTCTTCTTGTGCTGTCGCTACCGTATCTTCCGCTTTTCAGAAAATTACCCGTGTACGTTTACTTGCTCTTGCTCTAGCTTCAAGGAAGGGATAGGATGGGATGGGATACCAGGCGTTATGGCGATATTGATAGGGGCTCTTGTATACCAGATTCTCGTTTTTCTCTTTTCTCTTGCAGCGCAGGAAGCCACAAGTCGTGACTCTTTACTTTATCAAAAATTCATTCAAAAAGGGGATGGGGAGATGTACGGTATGATATGTATTCATTCTGCCGACTAGCCAAACTAAACAACTAGCTGGTACATACTTGCATCAGCAGCTTAATGTCATTGATTTTCTCGGACACCGATGACCACCTAGGGTATCGTAGCTACCTACCTTACATATAGCTCTCCTATCGTGCGTAGGTACCTAGTCCTATATCGATAAGCTCCCCTTCCACCTTTGCCCAACCTCTGATCGTGCGTTACGAAATGCGGGTAGCTGCAGGGTTTGTGAGTCATAGGAAGAGGTAGGTACCTGGGTACCTTTATGCGGCTATGGGACGCTATGGGACGCTTGTGTGGACTGGAGGCGGATGGTGATGAGAAGGGATTTGTGTGTTGTGTATTGTGTGTGTGTGTGAGTGTGTGTGGGTGAAGATGAGTAGCGGTGTTCGCGATCATGTGTTTGTGGTGGTGTTTTGTGGTTTGTGTGAGGGGGTTTTATGCGGGATGGGAAGGTGAGGTGAGGTAGGCGTGGATGTGGATGTGTTGGTGTGCCGGTGGGTGGATGGATGTGTGTGTGTGTTGCGTGTGTACCTCTGAGGATTTGGGATTGGGAGTGTAGGAACGGTGAGTACTGCACTTTAGCTTGTAGGTGGGTGAGGATGAAGAATGATTGATGTTGTCGCGTGGTCGTGTGATGGTGAGCTCTTTTTAAGCGGGATACTAGAATAAGGTAGGCGTCGACAGAGTAAAGTTTCGGAGCCGGAGCTGGAGGTCTGATGCGGGTTTGACTCATACTTAGTGGATTCGATGGACGGACGGACGCGGCTTTCGGCTGCAGGATGTGAGGAGCTTGAGATCGGGGTTTGGGGGATAGCGGCGGATAAGATATGTAGGGGTGCCTGTCGATGCAGGCAGCGGTTTCTGAAGGGCGGGTGCGTTTGAGGGGTTTGTGTTTTGGGGGTTTGAGTTCTGGTAGGGTATTGATATTGAGATTGGCTGGGGGGGGGTTGGGATGTTGTTTGTTTGAGAGGTTGATTGAGCTGGGTTGGGGTTGTTTGAGAGGTTAAAGGGGTAAATTGGGGTTTAGATGCCCGTGCCGGGAAAAGCGCCGGTTTTGGATAGGACGACGATGCCGTGAGTGCGGGAGATGTAGCCTTTTAGTAGGTTCTGGTGGGAGTTTAGGTTATTGGTGTGTTAAAAGCGAGGAGGGAAAGGGGGTAATACCTTGTATATCATGTTCGCAATCATGCACTCCACCCCATCGTTCTCCAACCTCTCTCTTCCCCCATCAATCTCCATATCATCTCTCGACGAGCGATGGCGCTCTTCCATACGAACGGCAGTCCCGAACTCATCAATCTTGATCCTCGTCCTCCGCTTTCCCTCCTCGTCTACGCCGGCGGCGAGATAGACTTTCCGGAGCAGATTTCGGAGGCAGATGTCGCGGCCACGCTCTAGAGTGAGGTAGATGCGGCGTTTGACGAATTCAGATTCGTTTTCTGCGAGGGCGGTGTCGAAGGCTGCGAGGGAGCCGGAGCGGATGGCGCGGGTGAGGGGGGTGAAGAGGGTGGAGAGGTGGGGGTAGGGGCGTAGGAGGGCTGGTGAGGGAAGACGCTGGCGGGTTAGGAGGAGTGTGGGGATCAAGTAGGTCAGGATGAGCCTGGTGGGATTGGTTAGTAAGGTCTATAGGGGGGAAGCATGAAGGGTGGTATACTCAATGTTCCGAGAAGACGACTTGTGACACATGTGCCATGCCGAAGTCAGGTTTTCCTCTGCCTGGCGAGAATATCAGCCAGTGTTCCTAGATGAAGGGAAATGCGAGTAGATACAGCTGCGTAGTCCTCTTCGAGGAATTGGATGACCCCAACGTAGTATTTGAAGGTGATGATGTGAGATTGGGGAAAGGCGTCTAGCTCTGGCATGTCTGTCCTCGACGCGGAAAGAGCACGAAGGATGTTCTTGGAGAGGCCAATGGAATTCAGCTATCAATCTTTTAGCCTTACGGCCATTCGATACACGCATCAGAGCTACCTTGAAATACGTTTTGAACATGAGGTTTGTCGTATAGTAGAGCCCCCATTTCCTTGACTCCTGGAGCGGTGCTCTGATTTAAAACGTCTCAGCAACGAGCGTTCACATCGAGCATTGTGCGAAGGAACTGATTTCATTGCTACATACCTATCGCTAATACACAGAGTAAACATGCGATTGATGACCCTCGCAGCATCCTCCAGCTTCTCATTCTTACTGCCACCCGCGATGTCTTCTTGGAGACCGCCAGAATCAAATGTCCCACCATCCCCAGCGGCCTGAGCACTCTCATCGGCCTTGATTGCAAACATCCGTAGATGCTTGCCAGCGGTATAAAGTACAGGTAGCGTCCAAGCCTCTAGCGCACCACTGCTGTATCCCTTGATCACAGTGTTTGCGAGGTCTTTCCATGATGAATAGACTCTGCCCCAGTCTGGCCTCGTCGTGCTCCGTTCTGCACTGAGTAATTCACCGCAAGCATACCAATACGCCGAATATATCTCCGTCCACGTATCGATCTCTGGGTTTGGGAATTGGATTGCGGTATGGGCGCTTTTCGTAAGACCGTATGCAATGTCCTTGGAGACAGTCGCGGCGTTGGTATCTTTGTATATCGCTTCGAGACGGTTCAGATAGCTTGTGGGCGGATTCGGAGCAATGGTTGCGGCCAATTCTGGGCCTGATCCATTGTCGCAGGCGGACCAGAAATCATTGAATAAGACCTCCATGTTAGTAGCATAGTCGAACCACTCCGAACCATGTCACACACCATACTTTCCGGAAGATAAGGCATTTTGGTCGCACGAGGTTGAAGATTTGAATGCGGACTCGTAGGGCTGAGCTTTAGCGAGGCGCTAATCCATCCACACGCAAATGTTAGCACTTGGACTGTCCAACACCTCGAACATCTAAGAGTTCCACCACCATAGCAATCATAGTAGGTTAGGTCCAACAATTGCGGGCGCGTCTTTGCTGACTCTCGTAGATGGGTAAGCCATCCCCTCTGCTCCTCAACTACTCCAGCGGCCGAAAGACTCCTACGGAAACCTCCTCTGTCCGCCAAATGGTCACCATACACAAACTTGAGCAAAAGCATTGGATGACATTGGACAACATTTGCAAATGGAGAGGGCTTCGAAAGAACAATGGAAGAGTATAACTAGGGAGTAACATGAATCAATTCCCTGGACAAGAAACACGAACGTCGAACGGCGCACAAGGATCAGATAAAGCGGGATTTGCAGCACCAGGCACCAGAAGCGTAGAAATCTAGCGGTCGTTTACTAATTCAAGTATTGACAGGGCGCCTCAACGAGTACCAAGTCATCGGGCGCCATCTGCCAACAGAGACACAGCCAACCCCCAAGCTCTACCGCATGCGGATCTTTGCACCAAACACAGTCGTTGCCAAGTCAAGGTTCTGGTACTTTTTGATGAAGTTGAGGAAGGTAAAGAAGTCCAATGGGGAGATCATCACCATCAACTTGGTACGTGAACATTTTGTGGGAACGAACTGAAGACAGCTTTTCGTTCCTCAATTATAAGCAGCATGCGCTTACGGGGAGGGAATGGACAGATTCATGAAAGACGTCCAACTACGGTCAAGAATTTCGGTATCTGGATTCGCTACGATTCACGGTCAGGCACCCACAACATGTACAAGGAGTACCGAGAGATGTCAAGGACCGAGGCTGTGGACGCCCTGTACCAGGATATGGCAGCGAGACATCGTGCTCGGTTTAGGTCAATTCACGTATGCGACGGTTCCAAAGATCCTCAAATTATTCTCTTACTGATCTATTGCTCATCCAGATTCTGAAAGTCGTGGAACTTGAAAAGACCGACGACGTCAAGCGCCCTTTCATCAAGCAATTACTCACCAAAAACCTCAAGTTTCCACTTCCACACCGCGTTGCTAAAACCAACACCAAGTCTAAACTTTTCGCAGCTCATCGACCTTCGACATTTGCTTAGCACTTTGGAGATTCGGTACGCGAGGTGGCTCGAGCATGAATGTGACAAGCAGCATGATGTGATGCATTAGGGCTCTATCCGGCAGGATTGAATGTTGCGCTTGTGGACATGAATAGCATCTGGCGGCTTAAGAGTAGCTTGCAATGAAATCACGTTCACAAAACCAAATTGGAAATCCCCTGCACCTCATATTCGATCTTCAACGTTCACAAACACTTTACAACTCGGTTTCCATAAAGTTCCAAGGAAATTACGCGTGAGATACATGACCAGGGCCTTTGAGTTTCCCCAGGTTTAGAAAGGGTCAGCCCTGTGAGCCGCACTAGCGTCTCCTAGGATTATTCGCTGTTGTCCTCTTAAATATTATCTGGAGAAGAACACGTCTTGACTTACAGTGCAACACAAGACTTTACACCAAGATTCTCGTCTTCAGGCAGCAATTGCAGATAGGAAATTGTTGCTGCTGTTGCGCAAGTGGAACTAAATCACCACAATGGTATGTGCCCAATTTCTCGGCATAGAATCATCTGGAGCCCCACATCAAGACCATGCAACTTCTCTTTATCTACTTGTCTTTGATATCTGTGGCATGTGGATCAAATATGAATTCGTCCTTGGGATCATTTCTGGCATTGCATGCCCTCACTACCCACACTTCAGCTAATCTTAAACCTTAGTCCTCTCCCTCCTCCCCAGCCTCTCCTCCAGCTTCCGCAGGCGTAAGCAGCGGACGAAATCTATCACCCCCAGGCGGACCGAAGACGGCGATAAGAAGGAAAGCTGCAGCAGACAGAGCAGACAAAGTTGCCAATGCGCGGCCAACTAGCACAAGGGCGGCAGGTGCAGGAGGTAGTTCGAGTACTATGCTACGTACGTACAGATTTATTGCATACAGGCGCTGGCATAGTTCGGAGAAGTGGAGGGATAATTCAGCGCGAGAGATGGAATACGCCCCACAAGATGGATATGTGTGGGGAATCTGCTCGAGGAAGTTGATATCGCGCATACCAGGGACATGGAGGAGACAACACGTAAAACAATGCTAACCCGTTGTCCTGTGATCAGGATTATATACGGACGAATCTCCTGGCCTGAAAGTCGACCCTGTGGTAGTTTTGGTGCTTTCCCTTGGATTCATATTCAGCGTTGTCGCACTGCACAGTACGTTTGGCCCTACTTCTGACTGATCTTGTCTAGCATGGGAATGAGATGCAATGGGTCAGCTGCTAACAGTCCGACTACAGTCATTGCTAAGCTCACCCGAAAGTTCTCCTCATAATCTGGCATCCGATTCCAATAAGGTGTATCCTTCCATTTAGCGAAAAAGCCATAAGGGTCGGAAGAGGAGGTGCATGGAAACCTGTAGTGTGTGGAATACACTGTTGCATCGTCGAAAGGGGGTTCTTCACGACTGCTGTCTTGGAGAGAGCAGTTAAAAGGTGCTTATTGGGTTAGATAGGCAAGGCGACATATACCTGTACTAGTAACTGTACCATATACCCATTGCCAATTTCTAAATCAGAGGCACCGTCTTTCTCAGAGGATACAATTCGAGCTAGATAATTCCATGTTGCTCGTCATGCCCAGATGTCTTGGCGAGGTGAAGCTCCGATTCCCCGCAGAAATGCAACAGTTTCCACATCATAGCGACCAGTTTGCACAGCAAACCGGTCCTTCCTCCTTCTTTCCCAAATATGGAACCCCGATCTGGTCCTTCTCCGGAGCGTCCGCCACCCACGAACGGTACGACTCTTCAGAACAGCAAAGGCTGGGATGGCAAGCTTCGAGTGGACCGAAGAGCTGTGGTCACGAATGCAGAGATACTATCAGATCCCGAATACTCCGATGAGGATGCTCCGCCCGTAGATCACATCAACGCAGATGAGGGTAGGTGCTACCTTGTTTTCTTGCTGGTTCCGCTGACCTATGGTGGGGCAGACTTGCTCGAGGATTATGAGCTTGACACTGATGTACGCCGGGAGGGAAACGCCTGTTTAGATCAAAGTATACTGACGCTCTCTCTACATAGGATATCGACCTTGTCCATTGCCGTATCACATCCATCCCAGCTCTTCGTCTCGATCGTTTCACTAAGGTTGAGGTGTGTGCTTGAAATCTACCATGCCAACAGAGCAGGGCTAATCCAACTGCCCCACAGAAGCTATGCCTCCGTCAGAATCAGATCTCGCACATCGAATTTCCACCCAATCTTGGCACAAATTTACGGGAGCTCGATTTCTACGACAACCTCATCTCGCATATCAGAGGCTTGGATGGCCTGGTACACCTTACGAGCCTGGATTTGAGCTTCAACAAGATCAAGCACATCAAGAATGTAGATCATCTGAAGGATTTGACAGATATCTACTTTGTGCAGAATAAAATTCAAAAGATCGAAAGCTTGAACGGGCTAAAAAAGCTGAGGAACCTGGAGCTCGCTGCGAATAGGATCAGGGTAGGCCGGCAGGACGTGGCATGGAAGCAGACGTTGACATGGCGTAGGAAATTGAGAATCTGGACACCCTGACGGGTCTGGAAGAGCTGTGGTTGGGCAAGAACAAAATCACTGAATTGAAGGTACCATCGATGTATCTGACAAGCATATACGTTTCGCTGATGAAGAAGCAGAACATGTCACATCTCAAGAATCTTAAGATCCTTTCGATACAATCAAATCGTCTGACTCAGATCTCGGGTGTCTCCGAGCTTCCCAATCTCGAAGAGCTATACATATCTCACAACGCTCTAACGGAAATATATAACCTGGACAACAACGTCGGCCTCCGTGTTCTGGATATCTCGAATAATCAGATTAGAAATCTCACCAATCTTGGTCGCCTCAAGTGTTTGGAAGAACTCTGGGCTTCGTCTAACCTGATGCAGTCCTTTGAAGAAGTTGAGAGGGAATTGGCGGATAAGAAAAATTTGAATACAGTCTACTTTGAGATGAATCCGTTGCAATTGAAAAACCCAGCATTGTACCGGAATAAGGTCAGGCTGGCTTTACCCCAGATCCAGCAGATTGATGCCAGTATGCGAATCCCACCCCTGGGCTGTGGATCAGTAACCGGCTAATTTAAGCACAGCTTTTGTCCGAGTTTCGTAACAGTGATGTTGGCTCTCCGGTGTGACACAGCGGCGTCTCATTGGCCTATGGCGTTCTGGGCAGGGCAGGTCAATAGATCCCCACATCTCTATGGCCTTGGACTACTGGAGTATGGAAATGGGACCCGAATGGGTCCGACAACCTAACACCAGATGTAGCCGTCTCGGCATTTCAATCGCTCGCTGAACCATGTTCGTCAGATATCTGAAACTTCGATTGCCCCCTTTTGATATGCAAGATTCATACTTCTATGCAAGTATCTTGCTGATCTTGCAGCTGTTGTTGCTGACCAGTCGCGTACTCTTCTACCACTTCGTGTCTGCTGTTGACAGTTGTGAACCTTGCACACTCGCGTTAATGTCATTCACTTCCGCGTTCGTTGGACCTCTGTTTGTTTCTATCCGCCTTCAGCCTTTTAATTCTCTGAACACCCTACATCCTTAGCTAGTATTGATGTCGAAGAGTTGGACATTGCACAAGATTACTGGATTGGTCATGCCAAGGGATCATCCGGGTTTATTTACCGTGTGCAAAATCAATGTCATTGGGGCGCTGCAAGACCCTGACCCCGACCCCACGAATTGCAGCAAAAATTTAGGCTCGACGTTCTCATAAGATCAGTCATAGATTCCACGTACGTAGACGGATTTCTATAATTTTTAAAGCATTAAATACTTTAGATAAATGCGTATCTTTTAGCCTACTTAGATATTTATTATAAGTCGTTACTACTGGTAGGGTACGTCGGGAAGGTATAAGCACAGGCACGGTAGCGGGTAAAGCGGGCAAAGCGGTACTAAGACATATAGATTTAGTAGGTAAATTCATAAAATTAGTTATATCTTCCACGTACGTAGACGGATGCTTATAATTTCTAAAGTATTAGATACCTTAGATAAATACGTATCTTTTAGCCTACTTAATTATATATTATAAGGGTTGAACGTTAGGTAGTATAGTTATATAGGCGTAATAAAATTAGCAACTTTGCTGTAATTCGTGGGGTCGGGGTTAGGGTCTTGCAGCGCCCCAATGACATTTAGCGTATTCAGGACTCATGCGAAACCTTGGCACCGAACAAGAAAAAATCCCTCCCCTTTTTGGTATATGAAAGCATAGGATAATTGATTATTCCGGTCTTACCAGTCGTGCCAGTTAGTAACGTCTTGTTCCGTCAACTTGTAGAGTCATGTCCCTAGTCCCGTCCCATTTTTCGCTTTACTAGACAGGCCCATTTGCTACTTATCGCTGTAAATACCTCTGTTTCCTCATGAGCAGACCGTACCATAGAGGACGAGGCTAACAGAGTTAACCTCTAATTGTAGTGCCTACAGGTTACGCATAGCTTTGATAACTTCAGATACGACGGAAGAAGATATTATCGACTGGTAAAACCGCAATAATTAATTATCCTGTGCTTTCACATACGAAATGGGGGGGTAATTTTTCTTGTTTGGTGCCAAGGTTTCGCATGAGTCCTGAATACGCTAAATTGATTTTGCACACGGTAAATGCATCTAGCGTGCTCCAGGATCTGCCACTACGTAATGCCACATGGCGGGGATAATGTGGGGCGAGTATAATTTCCTGTGTGTTGTTCGCTCTCTCAAATGATTTTGTTCAAATGAACATTATCAGACCGTTTCAAAGGTAAAAGATTTCACCTTCCTTCAATAGGTACTTCACCGGAGACAATCTGACCAGTCCTACTACAGGGCCACCTCCATCTTTAGCCGACCACTTCCCATCAGCAAAGTTTTCCCAATTCAGATACAAAAGAATAGTCTTAGATTATACGCCAGCATGGTGTCTCCTACTGTCAAGCTGAATAGTGGCCACCGGATGCCACTGGTCGGATTCGGGTAAGTCTAAAAAGAGGGAGCGACAATTATGTCGATGTTCAACGACCAAACTAGGCTCTGGAAAGTCAACAATGACACCTGCGCCGATACTGTTTACAATGCTATCAAATCAGGCTACCGCCTATTTGACGGTGCATGCGGTATGTCGTCCCAATCCCCCAGTCAGATCCCCGAATGTGATTCTTACGTTTTCTTAGATTACGGCAACGAACAAGAATCCGGTCGAGGTGTCGCCCGCGCCATCAAAGAAGGCATCGTCAAGCGGGAAGACTTATTCCTAGTCTCCAAACTCTGGAACTCCTTCCACGACCACGACCGCGTCGAGCCCATTTGTAAAAAGCAGCTCAAGGACTGGGGCATTGACTACTTCGACCTGTACATTGTGCATTTCCCCATTTCGCTGAAATATGTCGATCCGTCCGAGCGCTATCCACCTGGCTTTACTTACGACGGCAAAAATGTCGTTCCCGGAAACGCGACTATTCAGGAGACATGGCAGGCAATGGAGAAGCTAGTGGAGAACGGTCTGGCCAAGTCTATTGGAATTAGCAACTTCAATGGTCAACTTTTGATGGATCTTCTCCGATACGCTAAGATCGTACCAGCGACTCTCCAAATCGAACATCATCCGTACCTCACTCAAGAAGGTCTCGTCAAATTCGGTCAAAGCCAAGGTATCGTCATTACAGCATACTCATCCTTCGGCCCCCAGTCTTTCCTCGAACTCGACATGCAACGCGCCAAGGACACCCCCCTGCTCATGGACAATGCGACGGTCAAGAAGATCGCAGAGAAGCACAGCAAGACCCCTGCACAGGTACTGTTGAGATGGGCGACGCAGAGAGACGTGGCCGTCATTCCCAAGAGCAACAATCAGGGGAGGCTGGCGCAGAATCTGGATGTCACTGGGTGGGATTTGGAGAAGAGTGAGATTGACGACATCAGCGGCTTGGACAAGAATCTACGATTCAACGATCCTCTGAACGTGAGTACCGCCATACGTCAATGATTTAGTAGGGGGATGATGCTAATAGTATCTGCAGTATGGCGTTCCCCAGCCAATCTATGTTTGAAGGCATTCCGATTTTGTCAAAAATACGGCGATGATAGATCTTGAAGCACTGGAGCGACAAAGCCACGATCAGCCTAGAACCTAAAAGCAGCATGTAGAATATGTTAAGAAGGTTTTCCTATCGCTTGCATGGATTTCCTGACATATAATGTGTTCCGCGCAGGATGTTGTAGGCTCCAATGCAGTGTCTTATGATCAAGAACTATCCTTAACTCCTAATGGACTGAATTCTCGATCTTTCCTACATTCAAGACACCAACAGCATCGCCCGTGCCTTTATAATATTCAATACCAATCTACGCGAAAAGGTAACCAGCTGATCAATATCACAGAGCAAATCACTCCACATCTCATCATTAAGCTCGGCAGTCATGGAATCTCCAAATAACCCAACAATCACACCCAAGGCATTCTAAACTCAACAGATGCAACCCCACTAAATCTATATAACCCATTTTCAGTTCTGATTCGGAGCTCGCAGATACCAACTAAGTCACAACCCAACATACACAGCTGAGAAAAGTACTGACTTCATTGTATGACTCCCTCACATACCGTACAAATATAGCCAGAGGGCACATAACGACATGCCTACAATCCTTTCCTTTACCGCAACACCCACATCTCGTACCGCCAGGATCTTATTTACACCAAGCACATCAGGCAAGCTCAAACCTCGTGTTCACAAAGCAGGAGCACCCGCTACATGATCTTCCTAGAGCCATGCAGTACAGAGTCGATGGTCATGATGAATCAACTTATGGAAGAAGGAAAGTGGTGTGCAGGATTTTCAGTGGATTTAGTCTTTATGGTGTACTAAATCTGGGAGAAGAGGAGAGATGGAAGCAAGAGAAGTATTGTTGAAGTATGTAGTATGTGTGTGGGTCTTATGTCAAGATTCGTGGGTGGAAAAGATGGGGTTGAGGGTGAGGGTATGTGTCGATGGTGGTATTTGAAAGGAATGGCTTTATGTATATAGTGAGGCGGTAAGAAGGATTCTGGGGCGGTTATTGGGAAGATACTAATATCTTATCGCATTTACATACCTTAGTTGCTCCCAGCTTTCGTACCACAACGACCGGCGGTAACGGATCGGTTCTTGACGTTTCGCCTCAATACATATCCCATCATCACCCCGGCTCTTAACTTTCTAATCTTATAAGAAGGAACACAGGACCGTCTTTGAAGAAATACTACTATCGCCATCGCTTAGTTACACCAGCTATCGTACGACCACAACCAGCGACAACGCTTAGGACTTCATCCTTCTCGGCTTTATATAATTCCCTTCCGCTACCTACCCATTGTTAGGAACGTCGAAGGAGGCGAAAGGAGGCAAAAATAAGGCAAAAACAAGGCAAAAACAACAATATCAGCAGTGATGGAAAACAAGAAATAAGTTGCATTCCGTAAAGCTGGTGAGGCTGGGATAGTGAATTCGGATTTAGATTGTTAATGGTAATGGTAATGGATGAATGTAGGCAAGTTAGTTTAACTCTATTGATTCCTTATAGGACAGGACAGGATAGGCATGAAAGCTCTTCGGGTGTGCCTACGGGTTATGGAACCGATGCTACAAAAGCCAGATTCTTCGGGCTCGGCTGTCGATGCAATCTCATCTTACCGCAACCAAAACCCATCCACTCTTCTCCCATCCACCCCCCATCCTCTCCCATCCTCCCCCCCCCCATATCCCAAACCCCCACTCACCCCCTGCCACCCCCCTCGTCCCCCTCGTCCCCAATTACCCCCCCACTTCCCACATTCGTCGCAGAAGCAGCCAGGAGGCGGACAGTCGCCACAAACCTCGCAGGAGCGTGTGGTGCTCATGCCTGGGAAGGGAGGGTTGTGGCGGCGTTTGGGTTTTTGGTGTGTGGGATTGGTCTTGGAGTGAGGGTGGGTGGTGTGGGTTTTGTGGGGAGACATTTGTGTGGGAAGGGGGGTGTGGATGTTTTCGGGTGTGGATGTTGGTTGTTGTGTTGTATTGTGGGTTGAGGAGATGGGTTTGGGATGGGGAAGGGGATTTGCTTTGTACAGAGGATGGTTGAAGATATTCTGTTGGCTACGCTTTGCGTCAAGACTTGTAAAAAGGTATTGGTATTTTGAAGCCTTGATAGTTTTCCTTCTTCATGAGTATTGGAATTGGGGGAGATATATACAGAGGAAGAAGAAGAAAAAGAAGAGGACCAAAGCAAGGCAAGGCAAAAGGAAAACTAAAGGCACGGTATGGATACATCATCAATCAATGAAATCCAGCTTTCTTCACGAAACACAACCGTGACTAAGAGGGTGAGGAATAAGGCAAACGACAAATCCCGATACCATACCATAACATAACTCTAACACGGAAACTCCGAGGTGTGAGGGGGTTTTGAATGGCTGATATATAACAATTCGAAGCGGCAAGAGTCATGAGGTCGATTTCCGGATAAGAGTACGTGCTCTTGCCTTGCTATAATCATTTCGTGTGATTTCTGGATAACATGGGTGGTAGATGTATTTCGACTCGACTCGATGATAGAAGTTGCCTTGGATACGATATCGGATTGTACCACACCTATGATGTCTTTCTCAGACCAGGAAATTTGAAATGGTTGTACTTTGTTGATGGGTCGCTAGATATGATGATGGGATGTTGAGATGTTGGGATGTTGTGTTTCAGGAGGTGGTGGTTGTAAGTGAGGAGGGGTGGTGATTGAGCTGATTGTGCTGACTATACTAATTCGACTAGATTGGAGTGGAGTGGATAGAACATGATCAGACTATTTTAGAGTACATTAAATTGAATATAACCATAGTAAGATGCCAGGCTAGGCCTTCAGCAATAATGTTTATATTGGCATACGCACAGCACATGCGTTTAAGGGGGCGGAGGAAGGGAGAGGGGGATGATGAGAGCTGCATAGAAGGTAAAGACGGGAGGGAAGGGAAGGGGGGAATTTTATGAATTTCAGGGATTAGTGGCTGGGTGATGGAGGGTATAGGAGAGGAAGGGGCAAAGGTTGGAGTTGTACACGGAAGGAGGTATTGTGGAGGTAGGTTTTAGGTTGGAGGTAGGAGGGGATGCGTAGAATAGCACGGGGTTGGGAGGTATTGGGTTTTGGAAGGATAGGGATAGAAAGGGGATAGAAGTGGATTTTCTCTTAGGAGGTACAGAAACTAAACATTTCTTTTCTTCTAAAACGGAATAAAATGTATCGAGGTAATAAGACGGTTCTCGTAACCGTGGAATCAAGGGCGTTGGATTGATGTAGACGGGAATGATAATATAGAAAAAGCAAAGACTAAGCGTCCGATCACAAAACACCAACCACTATTACCCTATCCCTCTAGTTCTATCATACGTAAATCGCCGAAAGTACTGAAAGAGATACAGTCGTAAGATCTATAAGGTAGCCATCTAGAGGTGGGGAAAGCGGTTCCGTTCTATATATAATGTCTATATAATTTTTTCTACAATCATCTCTGTCCAAGGCTGTCGTATCGTCGACACCGATTGATTGTGGGTTTTGTGAGGAGGGGGAGATTGAGGTAAGTTGTTGGGAGTTATTGGTACTAATCGTAGGGTACTCGCCCGTCTGATATTGTTGAAGGAGGAGGAGTGGTGGGATAAGTGAGTGGAGGGGGACTAGGGGGCTTGGATCGATAGGGAGTCGTTGATTCTGGGGATAAGTAGGGGGTGGGGGTTAGGTATGTGTGTGGGTATATGCATGATTCATGGGTTTGGGGTTCTGTTATCATAATCGTTCTGATTAGGCTTTGATGAGAGATGGGGGAGGGGGGAGATTGAGTTGAGATATTGAGGAGATATCTGTCGATATAGGTGATGGAAGAATCATGGAGGGTTTCCCTACCATGGCAATTTGTGAAGTCACATTCGTCGATGAGATACACGCATTGCTCCATGTTTCTTGTTCAAGGGCATGAATTTTATCCGCTACCGAGCCTGCAGTGACTATTTCTCCCAAGCACATCCACCACAAATGAAATATGTTGTCTCGTGAATCCTACGCCGACACAAAGTGACCGCTGGTGAGTTGAATACTGAGGGAATTCGGCGTTTTTTTCTGCCTTTGCTGTGCACCCATCCTACAGTAGCACCACGTAAATAGCCATCACATCGTCAGCCCTTCCCACATTCTCAGAACCCTTCGTTATTGAATCCGAAGCATACCTCCCCTCTATGCCGAAGATTCTAGGTAATCTGGACACTCCTAGGTCCTGAATACCATCATAACCCCAGGAATGGCCGGCATAGCAGGAGAAAGAGTCATGAAGCAGTGGTCTTTGATGGAAGAGTACGTGCTATCGTGATGGGTGCCAGAAAGGGCGAAAGGTGCAGGGTGTGGAGATGTGGAGCAGTTTTCGTTGACGGCTTCGCGATCCATGTATCGCTCGCAGTATGGGCAATAGTAAGGCGAAGTCTCATGTTTGCACATTTCGCAGGGCATGCTTGAATGAGTGCTCGGTAGAGGGATTGATTGAAGAGTTGTAGGAGATGAATTGATGATGTTTGGTGGGTTTGTGACTCTTTGAGGATTGCGGATTGCGGATGAGTCTGCTCGAAGATTTCAGTGAAGGAGGATTGAAAGTATTGTTGAACGAGACAAAATATCGAGGAGAGCAAGCCGTTAAGTAGTCTTTGGTAGGACTTCTATCGTGCGTAATGGACGGACAAGGCGAACGCCATACCAGTCTTTTGCCTTCTCCTTCGGAAGAACCGAAACGTAGGGTAAGACTTGACTGGTCGACGATGAGACCCAAGTAATGAGACGAGAGCCTTACCGTACCCTGGTCTATCCCTTATGGAAGATAAAATTCCATCGGCAACTCATAGGCGGCGTAACTCTCTAGGTCAAAGCTCGACCATGCTTCGTCACCAACCAGAGCGAATGCCAGCTTGGCTTTGTGTCAGCACCCTACCCTCGGAGTGTCGGCTAAGGCCTAATAGGAGAAGGAATGAACGGGGCAAACATGCCGCGGCTTCTGCTGATGTCGACTAGCGACAGGTGTGAGTTCTTGGGGAATGGTACGATGTGGAGTGATGCCTCTTTCAGTGTCTTGGAAGGCGTAGTGTCCAATGGTTGACTACCCGAGGATATTCGCAAGGGGCCTCCAACGCTGACTTATCTGCTCCCGTAGGATCTGACCACTGTCAATTATCTCATAAGATAACGGCCGAATGAGTGTTGCATACTTAGGTATTCCAGGACATCTCGGGCCTCCAGTGGCCGTGCTGTTCCCGGACTGTCGGCGAACGCTGAGGGAAACCTAGCGACCAGGTTACACAGAAAACGAATATAAAACTCCTCTTCCATCGTCGGGAGAATTTGTTAAGAGACCCTCTCACCAGATCCACTACCCCACTACATCCACACAAGTCCAGTGCAGGATCATGCCACTCAAAGACCTCTTACGTGGTTCAACAGCGAACCCCCCTCAACAACCCAAACCCGATCCTCCAGCCTACTAATGCGGCGATCACTGGCATTTCACTCCAACTCCGCGCAAAGACGGGGTCTTGCCTTGGTGGCTGCATCAGATAGTACGTCCGGTTCCCTCAACGACAGGCTTCGCTAACCGACTTCGTAGCTCCCGGAAGATTTCCCTTTCAGAGGATACGTCCACATCATCAGTGGTTACCAGAACGATCCTGACCCGTACTTGGTCGGCGCCTGGTTTCACTCCGGCTACCTTACCTTGAGGAGAGAGCAGAGGGTACTCATGTGCTATCGTAAGTACAAGTGCGGCGACAGGCAGTTTTTCAAGAGAGAGCAGGTGGAGCAAGTCGATCCCCAACAGACCGTTTACGGCACCGTGAGCACAGGGGAGTCAACGAGGAGAACAGATGTTGATGATAGCGAGGGACAAATGACAAAGGAATGGCAAGGCTAGTTCACTTCGACGGTTAGAAATATGTGAGAGATTAGTCTTGGTAGCTACATTCTAGTGGCTTGGCATTCATGTTACATTACCTAATTTCCTGATCGAATTTATCACTTTCACAAGGCGCAAGGGTATCGATGCAAAAAGGTATTACACTAAGTTAAAAGGGTAGGCAACAGACAGCCCCGCCTAAGGCATGGGGATGGATGATAGATATGATGATGATGGAATGGTAAAGTACGCCACTCCAAATGCCACCGTCGCCCAAAAACAACAACAGATGAAAATACAAACCCTTTCGCTCAGAGTGTGGTGACGGCTAGCTATTCGCTGAAACCAAGAGTGAACAAATGCTGCTGCTGCTGATCGGGGCTTTTTTTCTTTTTACACAATGCGGTACTTTCTATCCCCTCCCCTCCCCACACCATCTAGGAGACACCTGTGCCGTGTCCGTGGACGACGGAATGAAAAGAAAGATGGGGGACATGGATGCTTATTACAACGATTAGGCGGTGCGAAAGGTATGATCCACCAAAGCCCAGACCGGCTCCCTCGCTGATGCTGTTTTGACGGACGGACGGAAAAGAAGTGGGCGGTTCGTCACGGATAAGGTGAATGTCATAAGGAGACGTCGAGGACCAAGCTCACGTCTCGGACTTGGGTGCCAGCTAGGTCTTCGAGGACGGGGATGAGGTCCAGCAGCTCGTTGTCGTGGGCGTCGGAGAACCAACTGCTGATGGGGACCGCGTGCTGGGGGTGGAAGATGTATGATGTTGGAGAGTTATCGATGATGATTGTTTCTCGGAGATCGCGGCCGACTTGGGAGAGGTCCTGTACGATGATTAGCATGTGATGAAAAGCGAGGATCTGCAGGGGAAGGCTCTGACCTTGACGTAATTGCCCTGGTGGTTGTAGCAGCTTTCGCGGAACAGGCGGTGGTGGACAACGTTGTGGATGTCGAGTTGATCGAGGAGTGGGTCGCCGTACTGTAGCTACATGTCAGTGCCAAGACGCGAGTATGTGCAATCTTTTAACGAGTACCTTCGAAACCGAAGCAGTGAACACTACAACCTCATAGAGCTCGCCAACACGCTTCATGAATTGGTCCACACCAGGCCTCTTTATGACATAAACATTATGGAACGCACCCTCAATCTCGACAGGTATGGTAAAGTCGGCTTGATGGAGAATCTGAATTCGTTAGCATGGATCTACTATTATGGCCAATCACGAACCTTGAAGCTACTGTGAACCAATGTCTCGTCCAAATCCAAAACTAAGCATTTCCGTCCTTTGAAATGAGGTTGAAGTGGTGGAAGTAACCACCTCTGTTTCTCACTAGGTACGACTGCGTTCGATGATGAAGCCGCACCATTTCCATTTCCATTGCCATTCCCGTTTCGAGGAGGTGGTGGAGGCAGGTTTATCTGCGCTTGTTCCTCTGCGGTGGACGTAGGCGGCGGAGCGTTCATCATTACAATATCACTGTCCCTTGTTTCTTGCTGCGGGGTACGATCGTTGATGGTGGTACCCTGCTGAGCAACGGATTGATCGGGTTCAATTAACTGCGGTGGTGCTGCAATGCCCGCCGCCAGCGTTGGAATGCCCTGTTCTTCTTTCATTTCCTGAGCCAAGGGCACGTTAGGCGAAGACACAGGTGGCAATGGTGGATCGCGATATGCCACAGGTGCTGGAGATTCCTGGGTCTCTGGCTCGACTGCTGCAATCGGAGGCCCAACCTTTTCCGTGGTCAGTTTTTCCTTCGACGACCCCGCCATCACCGTAGGTTTCGAAGCCGGCTTCATCTCCGAATATTCAGGGCCTCCAATATTCTCCTCTGCGACCTCTTTAGATTCTCCCGTAGTTGATTCCCCCGCGCTAGCGTTCGTTTTCACTACAGGTGTCGGCTGCCTTCCCGGCTTTTGCTGCGGTCCCTTGGTCGATTTCGCGGGTCCTGCCTGATCGCCAAGTTCAACAGCGTTGGCATTTTCTGGGGGACTGCAGCAGGTCAATATTCTTGATAAAAAGCCCCTCCTTTTCGGTTTCGTAGTATTTGTGGAGTGGTCCTCCGCGAATTTCTCCTTTCCCACAGCTGCGACTGGAATTGCCTTCTCTTTCTTGGAATGTCTGCTGCTCGCAATGCTACCGCTGCGGCTTTTTGGTTTAATACTGCCTTTGGACCCTCTCCTTGATGTCGAAATGGGATCCGCCGTGGTCTTCTCGTTAATGGAGTTCGAACTCAGTGTATTGATCTTTGCATTTGATGACGAACGTAATGGTACGTGAGGTGCGCCCTCTGCCAGCTTTCCTTGCGAGGTTGAAGTCGGTTCAGATGCCGGTACAGGGACGTTTGCAATATCATTTGCTACTGGGTCTGGAGCAGGGAAATTGGGCGTTGTTGATAACGTTGAAGAGTTGTAATTGGAGCCGACTTCAGGCTTTACGGTGGACGACGCAGAGTCTATATCATTATTAGCAACCTATGTAGTATCGATCGCTGTAAATGGCCGAGCTCGCTTCGAGACATACCATAAGTATCCGACCCAGAGGAAAAGGCAGGCTCCAGATGTGTATTTGGTGGAAGGTCGATTGCGATCGGGTTCGGTAACCAAGAAGCCTCGTTGGGTGCTTGCGCAACCTCGCTGCTCATGTGGGGCAAGCCGTCAACCTCAACGAGGCCGAGCAAAGACTATCGCACCTTGTCTCGATATCTAATTCGGCGTTCTGCTTGTAGACGTATGGTCGGAGTAAAGTCCGGTGGCTGGATACCAGTGCCCAACACTCTAATCCGCGCAGGGATAGTCACTGAATCCTCTTCCCTCCTCTCGATCATATATATTATTGAGCTTCCGTCCACCTATTCAAAGCTCGAGTCTTTCTGGGAGACTATCAGGCTGGGATGGTCGTACAAGGTCTGCGATCGGTGAGCTGTGCTAGCTCGGAGTGGGGAGACAGTACGCTTGGCGCGACCAAATAAGAATATAGCGAGACGTACTATTAATGATACTGGTAGGCACGTCGTTGCGATAAGGCGAGGTTGTGGGATTAGATGGTAGCCGTTGGAGGTAGCACATAGAGGTGTCACGGTAGAGGTCGCGATGCGGACGGAAATGCTGGTCGTCGAAGCCACAGCCTTAGCTAATCCAATTTCAGGGGCCAAGCGAATCACACCGTTTTGACCGTTCAACGTTGCTCTACTCTGTGTTCACGATATGTGTCTAGGTACAATGTCTACAGAAATGTTACAGAAATTGTATGGACTAAGATCGACTATTGTCATCTGATACTGCTTTCACGTGTATCTAGTCCTTCTCGTCATCATGAAAGATCACCCCCGAAAAGACAGTTGCGAAGAAACTTGAATCAGGGATGAGGCTTTCCCGGGCAGACACACGCAAAAAGGTGGGCTGGCGGGCGGCAGAGGCCAGTACTATTGATTAATCGGCCTATCAGAGAGGCTGTTGACACTCCATCCTCCTGATTGACGGATAATGTGAAAGCGCTAGTGCCCAACTCGAGCTAGTCGACAATTCATGCGCCACTCCTTCCCAAGATTCGACCCTCAAGGTCAAGCCGTGCATGTGTCAATTCGGCAAGCGAGGGGATGTTCTCCACGAGATCCGGCCCTTGACGCGACCTTCATCGGCCCCAAAAGTGTCCTTCTATTTCGATGCTCGCGGACAGTTATAGGCAAGCCTGCCGTAGCAGATGTCAGGCTTGCAGCAGATCCCCCGTTACACTTGCATCTCGCGTTGGTGAAACCTGGGGATGCCTAACCATATTCTCTGTATGCGACATATCACCATCTCTTCGAATTATTCCGTATGAACGATCAATCCAGATGATTACTCTGACCATAACTGAATAACCGTAGGTTATCCAAGTGCATCCCAGTTGTCGAGGTCCGCCTAATTTCGGCCCCCCTTGCATATAGACCCAGCGACGTCCACTCCATAGACGTTGGCCTTATTACATCCAGCCTTTTGACCGTCAGCAGTTTCTCACGCACTTCATAACCTCCCCAGCCCACTGCCACGGCGCCCCCTCATCCCCAGGTCTCGAATTGAAGTACTCCCACCCCATCACGCCCGCAAACCCAGGATAGAATTGCGCCATCGCACTCACCGTCCTCCTCAAATCCTCGAATTCGATATACCCATGCCCCAGTCCCGGGTTCGTCAGCACGCCCACAACCACCTTCTCCGCCTTCCACCCCTGCATCAGAATAGCATCGTAATCAACGAAACCATCCAACCGGCCCCAATTGTTGTAAAACTGCACATGATACCACGCGATGCTGCTCCCCCTCATGACCTCCAGCGCTTCATAATCAAAGCCACTCAGGTGCGATCGTCCTTGTAACGCCGTAGCCACGGGCGCCAGCGTAATGATGAACTCTTGTCCGAAATCCTCTTTGAGTCGATCAATCAGCCGTATGATACCCGCCAACGACATCTCTTCTTCAACATCCAAATCTAATCCGTCGAAGTTGTACTGCCGTACCATGTTCCTCAGCGGCACGTAATACTCTTCGAATTCCGCATCGCTTTTGTCCAAACGTTGAAAAGTCCCTCTTGCGGCGCCGCCGACCATACCGAGGACTTTCACCCCAATGTCTTGCAGTATAGCAACCTCTTCCCATAGCGGGATATTCTTTGGGTGTGAGGGTGGATCATCGTTGAGGGTGATGTTACTGGGAGGTTCGTTGAGGTGGATGGCGGCGATGATGAGGTGGGTGAGTGGAATTTCATCGGAAGTGGCTTCGGTGATTAGGGGAATAAGAGAGACGAAATCTGTGTTGTGTTTGTAGTGGGTTTGGTGGTAGAGAATTACACGTGGTTTCGAGGAAGTTGTTGGGCGGGGTGGGAGGGCGGGAGGCATGGTGAAGAAAGGATTTTGGGGGCTGAGTTTATAGGGCGATGATCATCGTCGAGTCGACTGACCAATGAGATTGTGAGCTGTGGAAGTCACTGTCTCGGGCAGTCGCGTCTCTACCTAACATTGCCTTAAGACCTCCGATATTGGAGATACTTGTCCATTGGCTTCAGGACCCTGTCGCATCCCGAATGCAAACGTTTGGGCGAAGATGTGGAACATATTGTGAGTTATGGGAGCTATATCCTCCAGGATGATAAATGCATCCAGACATTGGATCAGGCGTCAGAACGAAGGCTTTTCTTCACAAAGCACACACAAAGGACGAGAAGATGGTGATAGAAGAGGACAGGCTCGCCCAGAAAGAGAACTCCTCTACAGAATCTTGTCCAGCGCTATCTCGTATATAGCACGGTGCATTTCTGAACGGAATGCAGTCTTCCTGTAATGACGCGGTTTGAAGCACACTGCACGCCGCAAGCAGCAGAATATGAAGCATTAAGGGCGTATATCCTGAGCAGACTGGCAGTCGTCCTTTCTCTATATGCAAATCCATAACTCCTGCAGGGACTTTCGAAATGATTTGCACAGAGGCTTGTCTCGCACACAACTCTTTGATCTCGTTGTCTTCCAAAAGATGCAGTATATATCGTCGCGTTTCAATGGTGCCTGATTGATAAATCGCTTGCCAGGAGACATTGATATCCATGTTCCCGGATTGAACGGAGAGGGTTCGGAGCTCCGATAGCACGGCAGGACCGGAATGGAGTTGTACTTCTTCTTGGCTTCAGTTGCCCCTTCAGTAAACCTCCGCCTCAGCACCGAGAACGTCTGTTAAGCCCGATACCATATCTCTTCAAGCTTCGGACATATGGCGCCTAGCAAATCCCGATTGCCGATGAGGGATATAGATATCGTAGGCCGTCCCGGAGCTGAGCATCAAACGGCGAAACCTTCTGACATTGGTTAACACCCTGCATTAGCTTGCTCCGTTCGTGGTCAATACTCCAATGCTGATCAATATCATGAACTCCCTGTGACTCAGACGTTAGAATATATTCGAAATAGCATTGCCACTCTGAGACAATGAGAAGACGCACGACTCAGCGGTCTGACCATGGCGCGATATTATACCACATCACTGAAGTAAATTGCCACGTCTTTCCTACCGCTGCATTCTTTGTCATGCCGTGGTACTGTAGCACAAGGTATTCCTAAAGTCCCGTCTTTGTCGTCATTTGTCATCCACCTCTTGGCGTAGGGCTGACGTTTGCCCCTTTCGATTCTTAGAAGGAAAATTACTGAGCATTTCCATCCTAATATGGAACCGATTTCGCCACACCAAGGCTTCAGTATCTTGCGTAATACACTGGTGCAACATCCTGAGCAAGCGGTTACGAAAGAGTGACTGAGCCTTAATGACCTGGATCGGATCGCAGACATCATTCGCGGATTGTTGCTTATTGCTTCGCCTTCTGCAAAGTCAAACGCCTCGTCTCGGTCATTAGCTAGTAGCGACATAGACCGTGTTGGCATAGACGTCTGACGTATCGTGCAAAGGCTGCTGGGTAATCCATCAAATGCCCCCGCTGGTTGACTGGGTCTAGTTTGCCTGCTCCGTTAGCACCGCATCGGTCTTGTTTAAAGAGCGAACTGCATACATTGGCACACCGGCTAGAGTCAAAAGGGCCTTGAGTAACGAGGAGTCCTCTCACCACACGTCAGGTTGGCTCTGGATCTGGACGCTACCCCTGACAATGTAGAACAATCTTGACCGCTCCTTCTCGATTACGGCTGAACCTGTAATTGCGTATCAGCCGAGTAGTCCTAGTCACAGAAGTGGAGAAACACCGCATGGACGATACTAGGACAAAGTAAGAACTCAGAAGGCCTTCCTAACGCAAGTCTGTGCATGCAAGTCGATTCGAGAAGCCTGCAATTTCATGTATACCGTTGGCGTGGGACCCTAGATCGTCTCATTGGGCCAGAGTTTACTGGCTCCAGAAGAATCTCCGAACCGAAAGAGACATGGATGGCGCCGTGCGGTCTGGGATGATTGGCCATAAGCGAACTAAGGTCGGCCAGATTGTGGTCGATCCCTGTGATACGGAAGCTGAAAGGCGATAGAGACACATGTGGGGACACTAAGCCAGGTTGCTTGCGCCTGTTGACCATCCGACTGCCTGAAGTCCTCGCCCCAACCTCCGGAAAGACTGTCGCCCCCGCACGGGCAGTGTGCTGTCTCCTCGCGAAACCTCGCTGATTCGCATAGTCACCAATGGACCGTTTACTCGATATGTGAACTAGGAATTATATGACCACATATATGTCCATGAGGGATAATAGGGTAAAAGCATATGAAATGATCGTCTTCTTCTGAGCGAGGATGAAGGCAGATGCGTGCCGCTATGAAGATAATTTCCTCATTAAAGCCACGTCAATTGCAATGTGCAGAAATGGCGCCACTCGTAAAACGTAGTATTATTTCACTTATCTTGACTGAACTTACAAAGTCCATAGTCTACATGCAGCTTCTCTCCTTGTAGAGTGTATCTCGAGCTAGTGCGTTTCTGCTGTCCAAGTGAAGGTCTGTAAAGATATCTGGTAGAAGAGACTGGACAGAACGAGGATATGAAATGAGTAGCTCGCGCGTGCCCCCTACCCCGGTATTACCCACGTAGAGTACATCCTTATTCAGACAACAAAGCCGAGTCTTACGATGCCGTACCAATGCTTGACCATAGTAGCTGATAGCGCTAGTATAAGTTATGAGGGCTGGATGGAGAGTATAGGGTTTCTGGCTAAATCCTACCAAATCTCAGGAGGAACGCAGGGTCTGCCGTAAGAACAGCTGTGGCCGACTCAGCATTGTAGGCGATCAAGATTTTTTCAGTGTCGGTGAGGTCTGACAGACGATCACCACCCAAGCTAATGTACGTATAGCGAATGTAGCGACCAATGATAGCGATGAGATTGCTTCCAGTCTGTATGGAGAGCCCATTACACACTTCGATTGGTCCATATCGTCGACGGTACCTTGCGTTTGTGGTGAGCTTGACGAAGCTGGACATCTCATCCATACAGGGTGGTATCAGCCCCAACTAGCGTGTTGTTAGAGCCTCTATCCCTGCACACCTGTATAAAGTGGCCTTGCAGCACTTGATGTTTCCCTACTCCTCTTGTTGAGCCACTGTCTTCATCAGTATCGTTCAAGTTGAATGCACCAAAGAGGTTAGCGCAGATTGATCCCCTGCCAAGAGTAATTGTCCGCCTTAGTCGACGATGATTGGACACAGCCAAGCAGAGCAGGAAGAGATCAGTAATCAGGGCGCATTAGTTATGGACGAGGCCGAGTCGGCCCAAACTCCGTACGAAGACTATTACCAATCAAGTCCCTTAGGCTTCCTCAACGATTCATATTTCACTCAACCGCAGGATGATTATCAACAGTACGGACATCATCAGATCGGAAACCCTGGGCAGTTTGGTTTGGGGATCGAGTACACCACTCCTGTTTCGCCTTTCTCGGTGTCCGCCAGCCACCAGCTAGGCCAACGACAAGATCAAATGGATCCAAATCTTTTATCGGCCGAAATGTATCAAGAAAGGACTGAAGAACACACAAATCCAGAACGAGAAGGAACGGAAAATACTCAGCTATACATGGGCTTTTTGGCCAGCAACCCTCGTACACCAAGCCCAATGGCATCGGTTGTGAAAAGTCGCAGAGCCCCCAAGAAAAATCCTCAGAAGAGCGCAGCTGCCGAAGATAAAAGTACTCGTCAAAGGGGTCGACCTCGTTTGGTCAACCATGACCAAAATGCTGCTGAAGTATGTTTTTCCACAATGAAACCTCCGCCGCTGGTAGTGGATCTGTTGCTTCTCGGATGCTGATCGCGACTCAACGTTACCTGATCCAATACCAATTTCAACTTTTCTCGTCAACGTAAAAATTGAAAGCGACGACGATGCTTCCCTCACTCTGATTCTATAACATATGTTTTTTTCTGTGTTCATCGCGACCATCGATATATCCTCAAACGTCATCTCATATAAGCAGTGCTCTGAGCGTTCTAATCCCGTGTCCACCATGGAGAACTCAAGTGAGTCGGGCGCTGATCCTCAATAGCGTCGTCGAACTCAGATTAGGCTTGCACAGCGGGCCTATCGTCAACGCAAGGAGACAACAATTTCAGGACTGAGAAAACGAGTGTCATCATTAGAGAAGACCATTGAGGATATGCACAAAACATTTGTGGTTTTCAACGACAGGGCAATTGCATCAGGTATCCAAGGCGGGAATCCCGCGCTCGCGAAGCAACTTGAAACGGCAGCGGAACACCTTGCAGATCTTGCCAAGAATAGTGCCCATGAGTCAGACGCGGAAGACGACGAGCATGATGTTACGCTATCGGCAGAAATGGCAGACGGCGCTGAACAATCACAGCTCACCACTCAACAAACGGTGGACGGTACACGCTCAGATCATGTGCCAATGCTTGGGTATGAGAGCACCATTGATGTAGAGGCTGACGACGATGACGGTGAGATTGCCCGAAAGGCTTCGGCTTTTCAAGCGCCATTGGAAAGTTTGCCTTTGTCGGATTGGACTGCCACTGAAGTCATGCAGCGATCTCAAATTGATGTGCGAACCATAGATGGGACCCCCAACAATACCGTTGGGCAACTGCAGCAGTATGCAGCCCTGAGCAGCAATGCCATACCATGTGGTACCACCAATAATGTCTTACAGTACACTGTTCCGGTCCGGGGGCATACCGCTATCCACGATAATTTTCAGTTCGGTGGTGCGCAATTGGTGACGCGTCGCCCAGCTGACACCCCGTCTCCAGAAGGGAAGACGCTGCTCGACTTTATGACTTTGCCTTTGCCAATGAGCTACAGCTTTCAGGAGGCTTCCTTTGCCCGCAGACTTATGAGGATTTCGCTTGAGACAGCATACAGGCTAATGACGGATCCATGTTCGAGGCGGGAGGACTTGAAACGTCTGTGTAGATTTACTTGGTGTTTCACTAGTTCATCTCGCATCGTAGACCACCTCAAAGGCTTGATAGAAAGGACCACCGAGCAAAACCTCGAGTTCTGGGAAGTTCCAGCGCTGCATCTGGGAGGAGCTGGTATGCACTACCCGCGTGTCGGTATAGATGCCGGCTGTGCACCTGCAGAATGGTGGGCAAACAAAGCCCCAACCGGGCCACCTCGTCCCTCACAGCCTGAAACATCAGTGCCGGACGCCATTAGGATTGAACAAACTGCGGAATGGCTAGGTCTCGAGGGCGAGTGGTTCGATCCGAACGATGTCGAGCAGTATCTGCAGAGCAAGGGACTCTACCTGGACGGCCAATCGTCCTTGGTGGAGCTCAATAGTGATACTGATAACGTTGACGAATCATTCCCCGGCTCCAATGACATGGAAGGTTCTTCAGCGAGCTCTCCAGCTACGTCCTCGCCCGGTAGCCTAGGCCCACGTAATCCAGACAATACAGAATTGACATGGCCGGATGATCCTATCTTGCAAGGCGCTGGATGTCTCTGGAATGAGGAAAATGCTAACATGCCCGAGATACTGGGTTTGGATATGGACTTCTCATTCGACGAGACTCTCTTCCCGAGCCCGACAGCCTTCGCTCCTGATGTACCAGGATTCAACATTCTCCCAAACATCATGCCAACTATCAATCCTAAGGTGAAAAAATTCGTTGATGTCGACAAATTTTTGGACGGTATGTATGAGAGTGACAGGTGGTCGCCTTCGCAGGCTAATTCGGTTTGCAGGAATGGTGCAATCGGCGGTCTGTCTTGGGAGGGCCCCAGGCTTCAGAAGAGCAGCTGTTGATTCAGCTTTGATGTTGGCAACGACAGACGGTTTTTGAGCGGCTATTCTGAGACTGCACAGCGGCGTTCAGGGTAGGACAAGGATGACCATAGGGTCTTCCTCGTCTGTTGGCTCGTGAGTAGTATGCCTAGCTTCATGGATGTTGGAGAGCGAGATTGAGTATGCTCGAAGTACAATTGTTTATGAATTTGGTTGACCCTTTGACCCTCTGTTAAAGTAGGAGAAGAGTGATCTGCTCAAGGATTAGAGTATGATCGACACCTTGCTCGCTAGTCCCGCGCTACGGAGTATAATATCGCCATCTTTAATTGTGTCTTGCCCTCAGCTTCGCAAATCTTCCCAAGGCCAGTGAGCTTCGATCAGATCAGCGGAAGATGCGCTGTTTGTAGCTATTGGCACTACCTCCAATAGCTCTGATATGCTGTAGACATAGACCCCAAGGATCAAAAGCAGGTAGCGTGCATTCCAAAATTAGAGTACCATCGTATTTGGACCCCGCCAGTCCGCCTATCGTTGCCTCTTTGGTGCCATGCGCATCCTAAAAGGCATATCGCACATGTAAGGTCGCGCATATCTCGAGTGGAGAATGCGCTGACACCTTCAATCATTCTCTCTTTCACAACCATCTTACTTTCGTTACTTGGGACATGTTGATATGGACTTGAGTCTAACAGTCTGCGACTTGGGCAATTCGAAGTAACATCCATGTCCTATGCTAGCGAACGAAGTACAGCATTCTATAAACAGAGGCTGTCTGGACAAGCTTCCGGAAAACTCCCATGAACAGTCCAGCTTCATAGCTTGATGCCTCGAACTTCAGCCATTGCAGTCAAGGATTCAGTTTCCCATTCTAGGATTACACTCGTTCACCAATCCATGCCAGTCGCTCTCTGTTGAATTCCCAAACGTCTCGTCATATTACTCCCTGTCTGTTAATCAGAAATGGCTGAGGTCACTACCATGCAACAGCCCAAACACTCAGGACCACGCAAGTCGTCCGGAAAGGACATTCTCTCCCGCATGCTCCAGATGGAGAAGCAGAGCAAGGTCAGCTCATAATCTCCTTGCAATACAACTTATCTGTAGTGAGACCTGCGGCGCCGAATTCCAATTTGCGCTGACACAATCAATCGTACTAACTTGGCTTTAGCAACAACGTGCCTCATCAGCAAGCCCTACAGTCCCTCTCTCCCCCTCAGCAGACTATCCCAGTGGATCTATCCCGCGGACATCACTTTCGCCTACAAAGTCTCCAGGATCTCCATTGGCAACTCCACACTCACCTCTTCGCCCGTATCATTTACCTCGCTCTCAAACATCGCCCAACTTAGCCACCAATGAGCAACCCTCTGGGATGTCTAAGTCTGCCGAGAAGCCAACTCAATTGAAGATCAGCACAGACATCAGCCGAGAAGACAGAAAAGTACAGGAGATATGTGTGTCTCCGAGCTGGTCTGATCATGGGGAGAAGGCTATGAAGAAGGAGAGGCGAAGGGCAGAAAAGGCACACAAAGAGCGGGAGAAGAAGATTAGAGCCGATGAGGAACACCAAAGGAGCGCAGATTTAAAGGCAGGTAAACGCCTAAGCAAGAAGCCGCCGCCCGCTGCGATGGAGACTCAAAAAATGCCAACAGCATTGAGAAGGGGTTCGTGGCTGTCAATGTTGTCTTCACAGCCATCATCGGGCGAGAACTCAAGGAGATCCTCTCGGGAGGAGAACAGAGCATCGGAGATGTCTATTGGCTCCATAAAGTCGAAGCGCTCTCAATCAACCCCTGCGATAAGTACCGAGTTGGCGCCCGCTACCGCTGGTGCTTCAGAGCATTGGCACACAATAGTTAGTCCTTCTGCCCCAAAGCTTCCAAGCTTTAGGTGGTCCTCTTCTCGACGTGCTTCGAATGATGGACGCAAGTCTGCCTCGCCCAAAGGCGAAGAAACGTATGAGAAAGATTTCATAGCTTTTGCTTATCGCTTGGAGCCATCCGAAATGACGAGCACTTCCGAGAAAATTGATCCTGAGAATACGAAGAACAACTTGAAGGGCGAGGGCCCACCATCGGTGTTACCAGGCGCTCCAACTCTCAGCAGAAGTGCCACCGAGCCCAGCTTCATGAGCGTGCCATACGAGTCAACCCCTGGTAGCAGTTCACCAAGTACGCCAAAAATTGAGCGCGACAGTATAGAAAGCGGGAAAGTAGTCCAATCAGCCAAATCCCCTTCTGGAGAACCGCCCCATGGTCTAGTTGCAACAAGCAGCCTGCCATCCACAGAAGTGATACCTCAAGCGCAGACGAAGCCTCCTCATGACGGCAGTAGCTACGTACACAAGCAGCGGATGTACCAGCAGCAGCAGTCCATAGCAGGATTTGAAGACCAGCAGGCTATAAAGGATGCGACCGAACTTGCGAACGAGAGAACTGCGGAGGTCGAGGCATTCTTGGACGAGCGCACAGAAATGGCGACAGAGCGAGGCCACCAATCCGAGTCTGCCCCGTCTTTCAAAGTTAGCCAAGCTCCCAAAGCCACAAAATCGCATGTCAAAGATGCGAGCATCTGCTCTGTATATACCAAACAAAGACACCGGAGCGAGTCCCCACATGTCGCGCTCGCTCCAATCAACCCTACGTCCACTGAATCCGCTCCACTTTCACAGTGCACGACGCTAGACCAACCACCTTCAGAGGGAAAGGAGGAAAGCCGGGCTCGAGCTTCATCTCAGAGCCCTCAGAAGACACTAGCAGCCAGCAAGCTGCAAGTATCAGCAGCCCTCAAATCAGACAAAATCCTTGGTTTCCGCCGACGGTCAAAAGAGCCTGCAGCACTTGTCTCCGTTCCCTGCGATGCCGAAAGTCATGTCAAAGCTAGCTCGGATCATACAACGGATGTCCAGCCAACAAAAGAGCCTGTGGTGAAGCGGTCGAAAATTGAGCGGTTGTTTAGGGAGCCGAAGCCACCGTTCGGAAATAGAGAGAGGAGATCGTCCTCGGATTCAAAGAGCAAAGAAGGCTCATCAGATGGAAGAGTTCGACAGAGTCATAGCAGAACCCGAACGTCCTCGTCTACGGTACTGAACGATTTTACCGCCTTACCACTGCCTAGATCCACCACCGAGCCTGTGTTGAAGACGACGAAGAAATCTGCCGAACAGGCGAAGAATACAAAGCATCAGAGGAGCACTGAAGACAAGCATGCAAAATCGGAGGCCAAGGCTCAAAAGTCTGACCGACCGCAGCCCAGCGCCGCCACAGAACCGACATCCGATCTCAAGTCTTCTGTGAAAAACAAGCCTCATGTAAAAGCGACGGGCGATAGTATAAAATCGAGTGGCGATGCTTTCGAGAATACAGCAATCAAGAAACAAGCGCATGAGGTCATTGTGGAGAGTGAGACAGGAGAAGGACTCATTCGCAAAACATCAATCACGCGTCCTCGCTCAAATCCCCACCTACAGACAAAGACAATCGCAACAAACGGTCTTCCGACCCACGATTTCTTGCCCCCGTTAAAGCATCAGCCCTTGATCAAAAAGGATAGTCAATCGCCCACACGCCCTACCCCTACCGACACCACTTCAGTATCCATCTCTCAATTCCAAGACCCCATCACGCCTTTAGCCTACGAGTCCCCCCACGCCCCAGACCTCAAACTCATCCCTCGCTCCCCCCTCCGCCCATCACAATTCCCTGCGCCGATCAGCAATCGACCCACCCGATCCTCCACCGACGTAGCCACCGCGCCTTTCAACAAAAATACCTCCGCCGACGGCGTGGCTGCGAAACCCGTCGCCAAACTCTTCGTCATCTGCTGCAAGTGCAAATTCTGGCACGATTTACCGAGCAAGCTTTACGAAGCCATGGCTCTACCGCTCGAGCTGCATAAAGCGGAGAACGGGAAGATAGCCGGGGCGAGGTTGGAGACTGCGGTTAAGTGTCCGTGGTGTGAGCATGCTATGACGACGGGGTGCTGTCAGGGGTGGACTACGGTCGTGTATCTTCATGAGAGACATCATTGAATGATGAGTGGGTGGGTGTGGTAATGGCATTGGAGAGTCTACCTACTAGCTACCTAGGTACTTTCCTAAAAAAAAGCTTAATATTCCATCTTCTGCTGTTGTGCTACGTCACGAAGATCTTGTTTTCGTATGGTAGCCATTTGGTCAGACTATGTATGGCCTTGGGCGTTGCAAGGACTTAATGTCTTTATCTTACGATTCACGAGGGATGGGCCATGACTGGTTTCCAGGCGTTGGAAAATAGAGCGTACCAACATGATCGCAGTCGGCTTCGACGTATCAGCGAAAATGCTCTACTAGCTTGCAAATAATCTTAACAACAGCAGGATTCATTCCAGAAAATTTAATATCAATGTTTTCCATTCCCCGATAGAATACCAAAACGTGACCAATATTCCCCGCTCTGAAAAGCAAGTAACTCCTGGGGTAAAACAAGTATTTCCTGGGGTTTTTGTCAGTAGGTAGGTAGATGTTGATGTTGATATATGGGTATAGAGTATCTATCAACAAAGCATCAGTTTTTGATGGGACTGAACACTCGGCGGCTAATTACTTTTGTAGAGGGGGACGGTCGGAGGGTGGGGGTGTGGGGTGTATGCTGTGTAAATACAAAAATAGCGGATATATCCTTAGAGCGGGGTTGAGCGGGTCTGTAAAGGTCATGATGTTGTACTCTACTTCTCCCCGATCTACAACATACCAACATGACAAGCGATCTGCATAGTCGCTAAAGTATGAAGTGGCACGGAATGGAGTGTGATGGTGCGAGTTTTTGATTGTGGGAGGGGAGGGGAGTGGGTTGGGGATTGTGGGGGAGGTTTTGTGGGAGGTTTTTGGGGAGGGAGGAGGTGGATGGGTGGAATAGGAGGATGAGGAGGATGAGGAGGATGAGGAGGATGAGGAGGATGAGGATGAGGATGATGAAGTAGGCTTATGGCAGACAGGATTGGATCAGACGAGCCGGGCTGTGAAGTGCACTTCTGTGGAGACTTTAGTGAAGGACGGAGAATGATTATAGGAGTTCATCTGCTCATGTATGGTTAGTTTGGTTTCTATGTGAAACCCGTGGCTTTTTTTAAGTTATGGTGTTGATTTGGACGAAGAAGGTTAAGTACAAGTAGAATATATGGACTGTTTGGACGTTTGATGTCTCCTTTTTCTTGGATGGAGGGAAGAATGAATGAATGAGTGGAGAATCTAAGATATTTTCTTTCGCGTCTTAGATATTTCTGAAGTCGGAGCTCTCCAATATGGAACCTATGTCTGAGCGGTATAGCAAGTCTTTGCAAACCTCTGTGCCGCTCCAACCGCTCCCAGCTGAGGTGATAAAGGCGTCATACTAGCCACGTTACATATCGAAGTAAAGGTAGGTGTTGTTCTGGATGATGGGGAGTGTTGTTTGAAGATGATTGGATGCCAGTAACGAGAGTGTCTCATTGGGCAATCTGAGACTGGCCTGGACTTGGCAGACTGGCTCGTTGAAGGTTCGAGCCAAAATCATTTGCCTTGTAGATCTGTATTATTGTAAGGGAAAGGTATTGATATCCTGAGATAGTCAGGTCGGTCTCGGAGATGCTGCTAAGGGAGAGCTTCATATTGTCTAAATGAATTTGGGGGTGGTTTCTTCGCTTATACAGCTGGACAGTGGAATTGTGTGCTTGAGTATGTAGGGTGCTGCACATGCGAAGATCAAGATCTAATGTAGTCCCTCAACGGATTATAATGCTGGCTTGGAAACTCGAAGTCGAGATCGTGCCCCAGCTAGTTTCATAAGTGCAATTTACTCAAGAAAAACGTCCCAACGTCTCGAAATATGGGACTTTGATAGGCTAGAGTCATACTAAGACTGGGAAAGAGAAAATTGGTCCAAAGCTAAGTTCTGATCAATGATCCGGTACAAGTGGCACTCATAACACTGGTGCCGGTCCCATTATGAATTAGGTGATCGACAGAGATCAGACTTTGTCGCCTAGAAAGCTCGAGAGAGAAGTCCATTCGTTCTCGATAGTACTAATGTTGACGAACGCACTACAAGTAATCAGCCGATCGTTCAAGGTCCTCGAAGATGGATGTGATCGAGGTGCTGACATTCTAAGAGGCGAGCTGGCAAGACTCAAGGCCAGTAAAATCTCCGTCATAGAGAATATTCTCGTCACCCCGAGAAGTTCTACGGTGGCTTGACGTATGTAAGACTTATATTCGCTGATCTCGCATAGCCAGGTAGTTCGGATCATCTAGAAGGCACCTGAGCGGCAAGCTAATCCGTTGTCGAAACTCAGGCAAGGGACCAACTCTATGATTGTGCTTGATTTTCGGACATCTGCCTTAGGCGAAGCCCAATAGCGAATTTGCTTTCTGTAGCACTTGACGCTCCCTCTCTTGCAGACCCTTCTGATCGCTATCGTACCGGGTAAGACCCATAGCCCGTTGCGCCTCTACGTCGATGTTCTGCATCACGAAATCAGGAGTAAGGCGCCCTAGATGCTCACTTTCTCCCATCCCTGAAGGATAATCTGGGGCTGGTGTGCCTAGAAAGGGCGTCAGCAAAACCGATGAATTATTGGTGAGCCGAACAGATACCATCATGGAATGTTTCTCTTTGCCGCTTCAGGTATTCCGCATTTGCTTCCGTCAGAGGACATGCTGGAATATACATTACACTGGAGTCGTCTTTGCCAGCATGAATCTTGTCGACTGCATGAATGGCTGTACAAAGTCAGTATCAGATGGTAAAGGATCGGGAGATGATGCAATCTCAGCGTACTATCGCAGTGCCAAGCCACATAATCGCCAGGTCTGACGTGCGGAATATGTACCATTGTACTCGCAAGTTCCAGATGGGGATGCAATGCGTCGTTCAGCTCCTGACAGTTGGAAGGAACAGCACCATGCAACACTGACGTTGTCTCACTCTCAAGGCTCCAATTGTTAGCATCGAGGAATGCTGATCCCATAGCTGCGGGACTTCTTTTCGATCGGAAAAAAGGTCGAAGAAGCAGGTATGCAGTAGCCTTCCCCAATAGCGGGTTCACCATCAACGTGCCCTCTCCAGCTCCAGTATCAGACATAGACAGCCAACCTTGAAACATACGCAACGTTGAGCACCCTCCTGCACCGTTGTACAAATCAGAAACAACGGGCAAACGGCAACTACTTTCCCATGGGTCATAAGCCTCCCAATTACCATGGAAGATCTTATCATAGACTCCACCTTTACCATAACCATTCTCTTCCCAGCGCTCGCAGCTCCCGCTATCAATATGTGGCCCAAGGGCGAACCCGACATCGCCGGGTTGTCGGATACGAAGGCGGTCAGCATATGTGACAGGATGAGATGTAGAGATTTGTGCAGATTTGTCCACAGAATGCCAATGTGACATGAGGAATGCCTGGGTTCTAATGAGGTTTGGATGAGCACGTGCGAGCACCTGAGAAGGCGACCAGTAGAGCTCGTAGACTGCTGGATTATCTGGCGGGAACCCTATAATATATGAGAAATTTGTGGCCAGAGTCTTGAAGAACATGAAAAGATCTAGAGTCACGAGGACAATACAAGTACATATTTCATAAAGAAAGCAAATGATGAGAAGGGCCCGCTGGCATCTCCACGTATCGAAGCTCAAGCAATATGGGCGTTTGCAGACGTCCGAGTCTTCTATTCCATATGGAAGCTTCAATCGAGTATGATGAGAAGGGTTCACGGGTCGGCGCCCATCGCAAGTGGAAGAGCTTATTCCCTACCTTTTGTTGATGGATTGGTTTGTATGTACCTCTGGAGCAACTCCTTCCATCCCAAAGCCTCTCGCTCAGTCACTACTCCTCTGATCACTGCTACGCCCCGCTCGCGCAGCTGATCTCGGAACGTTGTCCTCTTCTCCATGTTGTGCATATCCCAGAAGTTGAGTTCTGGTATCACTGCGGAGCCCAATGCCCTAATGAGGGCGATGTCATCACGTAGAACAGCCAACAGGCGGTCCCAGCTGTCCTGAAGACGGTCTTCATGTCCCTGTATCAACCGTCTCTTCAACTCTGCGAACCGCTGCGGCAAAGGTGGGCTGACAGCACCAGGCTTCAGGGAAGGGAAGACACTGGATATATCTCCAGCATCTTTGGTTCGGTGTAGTGAGCCTGGAGTAGAGGTCATCGATCGTTTGGCGTTGATAAAGAGAGATCTTCCAGAGACCCAGCTCCTGTGTGGATTGAACATCGTTTCACACGTACAGTACGTGGAGCTTATCTCAAGATGGGTGTATGAACACTGGGTAGGAGTGGTGTAGGAACACAGAGGAGAAACGGGACAGGCGGATCGAACCTCGATCGGCAACGTTTCCTAACCAAACCAATTTCAGGTTGCGGCATGCTTTACTGTTCACAGCTTCCTACTACATCTATCGAGCCCTCTGAGAGAATATGGAGACAAGTTGGAAGTAGTTTCCCAGCCACACGCTGCTTCGATAGCCTCCACGTATGCCTCTAGCCTACGACTCCTTCGAGAACACAAATCACATAGGCTTTCGCCTACACAAAATCTGTACTTGCAGTACTCTCCATCTCGTATCGGCATACACCTTGCACGATCCTGAGGCGCTCCCGCAATGCAGGTCAGATGGTGTGGCCATACTGTATTCCAATCGTCCCAACACACATCTCAGGGTCATCCAGCCGGAATCGGGCCAAGTCCGCAGACTGTTTTGGCCGTGTATCAGACACGATTTGCCTCCCATAAGACATAAGAGCCGTTACATACTTTGGTACTTGGACTATTCTATGATATTCTCCACGGGTATTGGTCTCTTCGATCATGTTTGAGGATTCCCTTTCGCTCTCTCAGCAGGGTTGTACCTAAGACTTTGTCAGCCTTTGTGAAGCTTTGATCAGCACAGATCTTCAAGGTTCTCACTTGAGCAACTTCTCAATCAGGTCGACGTGTGTCATAATCATGCGACGGCAGCAGTAGCGTTTGCATCCAAGCTTGTCCATTGCATCGCTACCTAATCGTGAGCACTGTGACCGCTCTCAATGTTAAGCGTATTATACCCGTCTTTTTCGCCTTCATCAAGCATCTTCAGATAGCTTTCCCACAAATCCCCGATTACCTGATGAAGTTAGAAATCGGCTCTAGGACATGCCCAGGAATACGAGTGTACCTTCCCGCAGGAGAAGCAGCGCACAGGAATGATCATGGTTGCTGTAGGATTTTCAATCCGGACGACTTGCAGGACTTGAGGTACCTGAGAGCATAGTGAATATTGGAGCTGTAGCAATGATAAACCTTGCGCTAAGGTAGCCCTACTTCGCCTAAGATAAAGTGCAATACTCGGGGGAATTCTTGGCAATGTCACACAAAGTTACTGGTCTACTGTCTCACGAGGTCAGTCATTGTAGTTCGCATAGACGTCGAGGATGTGTAACCAGAATTAACCAGACGTTATTGAACTTATCACAAAAGACGTTGTAGAAGTAGATGCATAGCACTAATCCAACAACCACAAACCGAGTGAGCCGCTAGTGCAAAGCTGTTGCATAAGTCTTGCACACACTATGCTGATTTTGAGTGCGGAAGTTAAACCGCGCAGGAAACATTGAAGACTCCAATTTAAGAAATTTGTCCATGTCTCTCAATTAGATAGGATTGCAACATGTCTAAGCGGAAACGCAATCCCACAGATCATGATCCTGCTGCTCGTGGCCGAGATATCAAAAAGGTCAAGCGCTTGATTCTTGAGAGATCAACGGAAGAGGTTGTAGATGCATCGAAGTCCGAAGGAAAAGTACTACCGCATTATGCTGAAACAAAAGAACGAAAGACTAAGGGCGACATTGAGCTTGAGAGAAAGTCCAAGAGGCAAGAAAAGAAAAAGCTGAAGAGTGCACAAAAGATTGCATTGCAGGCACAACCAAGACCCGAAGAGAGACAGGAGAACGCAACTGGCGATTATGGTCCTGCGAATTCGCAGGAGCGTATGCAGCAGCAGGGAAAGGGAAGGAAGAAAGAGAAGAGGAAGGGACTAGTGTCTGAACGGACGAACGATCGGATCCACGATGCTGTCGCTACATTTACAGAAGGCCCAAACAAGCCGAAGCACAACGCAGTCAAGCCGGAGGGGATAGACCAAGGAGCAGTCCGGAAAATCAACGAGGTAGCATTGTCATACTCGAAGAAACGGAAGCGGAAGAACAAGGATGTGAAGGAGTCTGACAACGGCGACACACACCCAGAAAAGCCCACATGGAAAACTTCGGACGCAGTAGGAGGACACATGCTCGATGTCGACCCGATATTTTCGCGAGATGAAGAGTTCCTTCTTGTTGCGTATCATACGGCAATCACAGTATACTCAACCTCCACGTCTCTGCCGGTGCGCCGCCTCATAATCAACAAATTGAACAGAATTTCTGCATTCACCCTATCGTCATCGATAGACAGTCAAGTCTTCATCTCCACGATTTCTGGGGAAATCGAGAATTGGGATTGGACTGAAGGGTCGAGGCTTGGACGCTGGAAACTATCCTCCTCTATCTACTTCTTAACGACATCACTTCAGACCGCGGATGAAGACAATAATCAACTTATTTACACTGTAGACACGAAGGACGCCGATCAGTGGCTCATTTCAGCCCATCGTCTAAATAGTGGAGAACATGCCACGATGACAGACGTGAAAACTCTTCTGAGACATCAGGGCCCTTTGTCGTCTCTAAGGATCCTTGCTGGCGGTCGGTTCGTTGTGGCTACTTCGGGATCGCAACTAGTAATTGGTAACACCACCAAGCCAAATCCACCCTTGCTACAAGACCTATATTACACGTGGCGAATTGTCGAGTGTCCGGAATGGATAACATGCATTGATGTCCGAATCTCGCATCCTGAGAGGATCGACAAGCCATCGAAAGGAGGGAGAAGAAGAATAGAGGCCCTCGACATTGCTGTTGGGGGTTTAAAGGGCTCGATCCATGTTTACGATAACCTGCTCGGTAAGCTGATACGTACAGAGCAACCTACGAGCAAGGAACTACTTGAGGACATCAAATCTCGTCGGCTGCATTGGCATAGAAACGTAGTCTTATCACTCAAGTGGTCGTTGGACGGTGCGTAGTCCCCTCAAAGATCATAATCTCCTGCTAATTTTGTAGGGAACTATCTGATCTCTGGGGGCCAAGAGACTGTCCTTGTGCTATGGCAACTCGAGACAGGACGAAGGCAAGATATCCCTCATCTTGGAGCGCCAATCGAAAGTATCGTTGTGTCTCCTTTCGGAGCATCGTATTGCATTAGACTTGCCGACAACTCCGCCATGATTCTATCTACCTCAGAGCTCACACCAACCTTCAGCATTGCGGGCATTCAAATCCCCTCTGGGGAAAATGACAGTATCTTGGATTTGCCTTTCGTTCCTACCGTTGATGCACCATGGCCAAAAAATCGTTCATCTCGGGGATTACACTTTCCTGTTTGTACATCCCCTTTGCGCCCCGGATGTTTGCTTCTTGCAGTACCTCCTTCGAGTACTTCGAGGCAGGCATCGACAGCAATACCAAGTGCGTCTTACCTACAGAGCTTTGATATTGGGGCCGCCCAGCAAATAGCTCGACAGGCTCTCACAAGAACGAAGATTACTGAGCTGAATATGGGACCTGAGTCCAATACTATTGAAGAGCCAAACGTAACTCACATAGGGACAAGCATCGATGGCCGATGGCTCGCAACTGTTGATACCTGGGCTCCGCCCAAGGGAGACCATGAAGCACTGGCATACAACCAAGAAAGATTGGCCGAAGAGCAGATGGTCCGAGCAGAAATTCATCTGAAGTTTTGGTCTTGGAAAGATGACACGAGTGCGTGGGAATTAGTCTCAAGAATTGATAATCCACACGCATCTCAATCTGGGCATCCATATGTGCATGGCGACGTACTTCAACTCTCTTCAGATCCAAATTCCGTCGGTTTTGCCACTATCGGTACTGATGGTATCGTAAGGACTTGGAAGCCGGCGATCCGACGCAGACACGGATTGGATGTTCGAGACAAAGATGGTAGAGGTTTAAAGTCATGGTTCTGTAAGCATGTGATACCACTCGAAGTGATGAACCTTCCCAATCAGACTGCTCAGCCTAGTGCCAAGTTGGCTTATAGCCAGGATGGGTCTATACTAGTTGCTTGTCTCCAGACAAATGTGCCATCCCCGCTCTATATCCTCGATACAGACACTGGTGATGTTCGAAGCATACAAACTGGCCTCTACAGTGGAACATTGTTTGGCCTCGGTGTTATTGACAAGTACATGATCACGCTATCAAACGAGCTCTGTGTCTGGGATCTGGTAAATGACGAGTTACAGTATGGCATTAATCTACAGCAAGTAAAGAAGTTTTCCACCGAGAAGCGAATAGCAAGCTCACATCTGGCCGTGGATCACCAGCATGGAACATTTGCCATTGCATTGCCGGAAATGAGACTTGACGACAAGAAGTCCTCAGAGTGGAGATCACAGGTCGCCATATTTGATCCTACAAACGCCGTACCCTTGTATCAAACATCTTTATCGAATACCATCACCACACTTCTACCCGTTGCTGGAAGAAAAGGGTTTCATACGATTGATACAGCAGCTGAAGTTAAGACACTGGTACCTACCCAGTCTACGCCTCTCCTTCAACTGGCGCCATCAAAGGATGAAACAGAACCTTCTCGTGGGTTAGGCAACATTTTTGGAAATGGCCAGAGCAAGACGCCGATAGAAGGTGCAGCGGGCAACAATGTCGGGCCATTGACTTCGAAATTCGAAACCATCACTCAAGCATCACGTATTCGTGACGATGATGCAGTCGTTGTAAGCCAAGATCAGCTAGCTGAGGTGTTTGATGTCGGCGCGGCTTATCCATCAGTAATTGAGATGTTCGAGCAAGTCGCCAGCCTCTTTGGTGGTCGGACGATATCATGAACGAATATTGAGGACTACGCTCCAGCGTACTAGACAGCCGATCCATTTCAATGTTCATTGAACTATCCAGTGCACGTATGAGAGAAAGATGGTGATCTTCTATGTGCTGTCGCGAACGTAACAGCAAAACACAATAGAGATCGAAAGGGACGCAAGCAGCCAAGACTGAAACGAATCTGCATCACTCATAACACTTCACATCCGGCCTCCAAGGCGTCTACACGGGAAACCAAGACAGCCTCTTGTCAATTATAAAGTACAAGTCTTTAGCCCCGGGTTGATGGACCTCAAAACTGCCCTTTAGCTGCAAGGATTGCAACGAAGTCGAGACCTGCGCATGATCAGATTGAGCCTACGTCGATATGAACTCGATGCGCAGGTTTTGCAGTTTCGCGATCCTCCGACAGCATCTGAGCCAGGTTTGGAGCGGTTCGCCGAGGAGTAGCAGTGGCCCTCTTCTACTACTATGTACTTCGTCCTATATCTGGCATTGAACTCCTTAGGGGAGTTAGTGTACGGGATTTGACTTGGTCAATCAATGTCATGACCGGCCTTTCAAGCAAAGACAGCTCTCTTAAGCGTAACCCTAGGAGGGTCCGTGATGCCTTCCAAGCACGACGCTCGCCTACTGTCTACCTGATTTTCCATGCTTACGAACTGTCCATGATTGGAATACTCTATCACAGCAAGCACGCAGAAGATAGATCACGTGGACATGACATTGGCAGCAGAGCGGAGTCGGTATTTCTTTAGACACGACGTCTGAGAGCAATGTATGTTGTAGATGAACAGAGCTGCTGTCTGTTGTAGTGAGCTGGGGAAGACAGTGCGGCCAAGCAGCATCTACAACGCTGTGAATACTCGTCTCAATCACTGGCGTCACTTGCAGCCCTTATGTAGAAACTTTAGCACGAACATAGATGGTACAGATAGGAGTGGCATAGAAAAGTTGCATGTTTCTTACCTCGGCCAACACGTCTTTAGTACAGTGTGAAGCAATTCAGAAGGCTTTTCGCGAGAGTCATTAATATTGTTTTCGCCACATAGAATTCGAATACGGAGATCTCGTGCCTCTTATCCGAGGCCAGCCTAGCCTCAGGGCAAGGTCGGCAGCGGGATCTCCGGAAACCGAGGCTCTTCTACTTTACGTAGTACATCATCAAAACTTGCAGATTGGCGCCGGCGAGTTGGCAAACGTCACGAAACATTCTTCTCTTCTTTACCAATTGGCGTTTCGCCTCTTTCCTTTAGACTGTCTTGCTTTCTGCGGCAATCCTCGGCCTTACTTCCCTTTTTATAAAGACCACAACATCAACAGGTCTGCCTCCTCAAATTTCTACTTCTCTAGTCGCGTGTCCACCATGGCATCTTTCCTTTCACACCTGAGTCCTGTACCCACCTTCCCAGCTTACACAGGCCCCTACAAAGTTGGTACACAAGATGTCGAGATCCCAATCCCCGAATTGTCATCACCGTCGCTCGCCCCAGATCCCAGCATATCTACAGTCAGCTTTCGCATATCCTACCCTTGCGAACCAGGCAGGCACGCAAAGCCTGTGTACTGGCTTCCATCGCCACAAACCCAAGTTTTCCGTGCATACGCAAGATTCATGAGCGCCAGCCCTAGGCTTGCTGCTTTCCTATCGTAAGTCGTTCGTACACCTGAAAGAATTGGGGTCTGACATCAAAACACAGCTATTTGCCAATACTTCGAACGATCTTCTACACTACCATACCTGCCCTCCGAGATGCAAAGTTGGCTATTCCACCAGAGGGGCAAGAGAAATGGCCGGTCATGGTCTTCTCGCATGGGCTAGGTGGATCCAGGAACGCATACAGCCACATTACAGGCTCATTAGCAAGCCATGGAATGGTGGTAGTAGCAGCGGAGCATCGCGACGGTAGCGCTCCGATATCATTCATCCACAGCACAGACCGTTCATCACCGAAACCTGTCGACTATGTATCGGTGCCTCACAGGTCGTCACCTGAGGTAGAAGAACAGCGCATTGACCAATTAAAGATCCGACTTTGGGAGCTTGGCTTGATTCATGACGCATTGCTCAAAATGGCAGATGGAAAATCCCTTACGAATGTTGCGGCGGATGCGCCACGAGATGATGCGGACAGACACGGATTCGCCTCACTTATCGATGTACACACGCCTGGCAAGATCTCATGGAGTGGTCACTCTTTCGGAGCCGCCACCGTAGTCCAATTCGTCAAATCAGTCTACTACCCTACACCACGGGACTCAAGAGGATACGAAGCACTCTACTCTCCCTCATCGGACTCCCAAGTCTCGAAACAGATCACATCATTATCACCTGTGGCTCTCTTAGATCTCTGGGCGTTACCTCTTCATTTCCCAAAAACATCTTGGCTGCTAGAGAAACCCATGCCAGCCTATCAAAGTGCGAACGGCTCTCCGCCACTCGCAGTCTTGAGCGAAGCGTTCTTCAAATGGACGAGCAATCTGCGGAATATCAAGCATGTCCTATCCCCACAATCCAAACAGAGAACCAAGCTCGCCCCACTCATATTCTACCCCACATCGTCCGCGCATCTCTCACAGTCCGATTTCGGTCCGCTCTTCCCCTGGCTAACCAAGAAAGTCTTCAAAGCCGAAAACCCAGAAAGGACACTACGACTGAACGTCCGCGCAATCCTGGAAAACCTAAGACGTAGCGGCATCAAAGTGGCAGATACCTCAGACGTCGACATGGAACTCGGTGAGCTGAGTATCTCCGGTGCAAAGGGGATAGAAGAGAAACAGAAATTCCCACTCGGTCAAGATCATCAGATATTAGCCGCAGACGGCAGCGTAAAGGGGTGGGTCTCTGTGCCGCTTAGTGGACGCAATGGTATCGCCAATGCGAATGGACATGCGATTGAGGCGGAGAATCCGAACGAGGCGGTGATGGAGGGAGAGGTCATGAAAGAGTAAGCGGTGTAATATATGAATGAACATCGGTGGCATCTTGGGAGGTCTCTGTGAGCGTTGCATGCATAGCGAGGAGTTGCGTTGATAGCTTGGAGTACAAAATAAATATCAATGTGGGTTAGTCTCCCCAAGATTTTATACTGATATCTTTCTATCCCTCAAGCCTTCATGATTCCGCCTCCGCTCCCACAGCAGCCAGACACCTAGCACCAGTCCTGTCGAAATGACCACTACCAACGCAAAAACCCACCACAAGCGCGCAACCAAATTATTGCCCCGAGCGGCGTTGAGGTTGAAAACCCCAGTGCTGAAGATGCCCTGTCAACGATTTTGTTAGCGAGATCGGTGATCCAAGGGCAGAAATGCTGCGGATCCATCCAACCTACCGCAACGAGCGTCCCGGGAAGGAAAATCAAGGTCATGAGCGCGATTGTCTTTATTGTCCGACTATCATTTCTCGCATCCTCGGCGATCTGCCTCGAGGACTCTGCGGATATGATATTCACCCTGCTGTCCCGTTGCGATATCAGACTGTACAGCTGCATACGCGCGAGATCATTATCTGGGTCAATCCTTGACGACTCAGAGATATGATAATTTCCGATCTCCTTGCGACTTACCAGATTGATCTGACTCTGGACCCTCGTCCTCAATGCCATCGTCTGGCGCTGACGAAACTCGCCGTCTTTGACGCAATAAGCTAGTCGCTGCTGAAAGCAGCGAGCCGCTCGTTCGTCATGAAACATTGTCTCCCTTCGCTGACGCCGCAGCTCTTCGAATGTATCGAACGCCTGTGAGCAGAAGGCACCGAGCTCCAATTCGAAGTCCAGCACGTGGCCCAGGAAGATCAAGTCAGTATTACAGGCGTGCAGATCGCGAGTGAGCCCCGCATAGACGTAACCGTCGTCGAAGTCGAATTGCTGGGTGCTGGTATCTAAGCTGGTCATTCCCGAACGAACCTCCATGGCCACAACTTCTCTGTCTAGCCTGGCGCGCCACTCTTCGTTGAAGCGACCATGTTCCTGAAACAGGAACAGCAAGATGTCGAGCGGAGATTTATCAGCTTTCCCAGCTTCGAATCCAACCCTTGTCATGGTCTTTCGTAGCGCGGGTTCGGACATGTCGAATAAAAGCGCAAGGACGTTCCCAGAGCTTACGTTGATGCGGATGGCTGCCGAGAAATCGTGGTTTGGGTTGAACGGGGTCTGAAATATGGCATCTTGTAGGACAATGAGCGTTGAAGGAGCCGGAAAAGGTCCTGAACGTACGGAGAAAGATGGGGTCGGAATTGTATCCTTGCCCGTAGTCGACAAATTGTGCCAGCGAGCCGTTATTCGCTGCCACGCAATCGAGAAATTCTCTCGGAATTCGGGTCGAGCGGAGCAAATCTACGACGCCTAGCTCGGAGATACTTAATGGGACGGCCTTGCCATTTCCATACCCACCGCTTCGCGCCGTCATTCTTCTCATCCAAGGCTACAAGTGGGAAACTCACAGGACGAGGAGCTGTGATACATCCGCAGGGACTATGGTCGATACGACGCCATTATTCTGTTACGCCGTTGCGTCAACTCTAAATCTCTCGGACTAGGTGGAATCAAACGCCATACAAAATGATCGACTTCAGTTCGAATGACTTCATCTGCATACGATATGCCTCCACGATGATTGCCATAATTTGTATACACTTTCAAAGCGGTTTCTTGTGTCAGGAGAAGGCTATCCATGACCGCCAGCCTTGACGAATCTACTTAAACAACCCTCAATACCGTGGATTTGCGGTATCAAAATATCCTCTTATCTCGAAGTCTGGTTCAGCCGATGCAGAGTACGGTTACTCCAGCCAGGTATAGCAACGGTGAGCCTTGAACTATCTCAGATACATTCAATTCTTGCATCGCGATCCAATGGAGAACCCGCCAAGCTCCTAGTTAAGCCTCGCGTCAGCCTTGCCCACCTAGGGCATACGCCCGGATAGTATGGCATCCCAGGCGTCTCGAGGCAGTGCATGGACATTAGGCACCCATGAAGATACAGCAAACATGACTTAAACCCAGCTTCCCTCTCCAAGCAGGCCTTCTCTCACTGTGCGCCCACGCAGGCCTTCCAAACTCTCACCTACAGATCAATTGAGCGTTGCCCCCAAGTCGGATTTTTCAGCGGCCATGAGCGACGGAGATGACCAGCGCATGGGTGACGAAGGCGATCAGTACATGAGCGACGAAGACGACCGGCGCATGTTCGTCTTCCGCGACGACCGGCCCCGAGACTTCCAATGCGATGACTTCGTCTACGAGGAGCCCGACCCACGCCCCGATCCTTTCAGCCCTTATCCGCAGCCCGAGCGGTACCCTGGCGAAAGAGCCGCCCAGGGGCAGCGAGCAATCGAGGCGTTTCTGGAACGGGCCACTAAGGCTGGGGATGCACACTACGCCAAGGTTAAACGGGACTTGGACGCTCAGAAGCAGCAGCTGAAGCAGACTCAAGGACCGAAGCTGAAATCAGCAGCGCCGAGTGGCAGCGGGACGAGCAAGGCTGCGCCTTCGCCGAAGAACTTGTTCGGCCTGAGGAAATCCTAAGCGTGCGTTGTGGCTGCGCGAGTATTCTTTCTCCGGAGTGAAAGGGAGCATCCTGGGACAGAGCCAGGTTCTCAAGTCAGACTTGATGATCGCAGGCATTCCTGACGGAAGACAAGCCCCAGGAGACACCAATGACGCAACACAGCGCCTCTTACGAAAACAGGAGTCTAGGTATATACATATTTCAAAAGCGCACCTCTGAAATCTCAATACCGAAATTCAAAATTCAAAATCCATCTCCTCTCTACGTAAGTAACTACAACAACCGTACGTTCGACCTGCCGCATATCCTAAAGCTCGAGTTGTTTATTCCTCGGCATAAATACAAGTATCTATCCGCCTTTCGTAAACTATGCTCCTTTTGCTTACTCGATCGCCATGTCAAGGGATGGATGAATGAATGAGTACATACTGTAGAGCGGATGGCTTATGTGATATGTGTATATGTATCGCATCCCACGTTTTCATTCTACAGTATAAGACTAAGACTAGCGCACCGAGAAACGACCTATAGCCGCTGTAGATAAGTCCGTCGTTGACTATCTATCCTAGTGATACGTTGCACATCATCTTCCCCAAGCACGCCCCCCTTTCCATTCCCCCCAGCACTTCTTCTATACATAGTATCTTGGAATAAATTCCCTCGGAAAAGCGTTTAAGATATCCAACTATCTCCGCCATCGCCACTAAAGTGTCTATACTCCAAAACCCCATACACCCAATCCCCAAAACATCTCCACCAGCTCAACTATCAACCTCGGAAATTTCCACGTCACATGCAAAAATCACCGGTCTAGCCTAAATCAACAATAATATTTCTAGGCATTTTATAGACTAGTAAACCTGAACCGTCATAGTTAGTTTAGGGGAGTTGAACCCCCAGTCCTTATCTTTTATATCTATTACCATAGATATACCGGTAGCTAATAAGGTAGCTATCCTAGTCCTATAATACTAATTCTAACTACAAGTAGCTACTCTAAGAGTACAAATCTAACGGCCCGTAGGTCTTTTAAAGGAGTATACCCGGGGTATCCTACTCTATAAAGGGAGACTAACTATTAAGAGCTTACTTAGCACAGTCCCTAGCTCTTTATAGAGTCTTTTTTACCTACTAATTAATCTTAAGAATTTTACTTATACCAGCTTTATCCTATAGATTAAGTTGTATAGTAGACCTACTCGTAGTCCTACTCTTGGTAAACTAACGAGTGTCGTACTAACGTGCCCCGGACTCAATGATAATTACCCCTGTAGGATTTGAACCCACCCAGTAGCTGTATCTAGTACAGGTCTACTGTACCAGTAGCAGTGTGTGTCAAACACCGCCGTTGGGCGAATGTTTGAACTTGATTGCATTGCAGGGAAGTGTTTGAAGTAAGGTAGAATACAAATCTTGGCATTTCTCCGGAAATAACACCCCTTGCATAGAATATCAACCCCTTGCCTCCGAACCTCTCATCCAGACAGGTCTCACACGTAATGTTACAGGGTATATCTCACCAACTGAAATGGCTCCTTCAAAGCTCGTGCATAGGAACATGTACACCTAGATCAAGACCCACACAATTCCTCCGACGCAAGCACTGTTATTTGTCCAGTTGCCTCATATCATTAGACTCCAGTGTTGAGATCAAAGCAGGGGCTCCTGAGATAAATTGGTAAGCCAAAACTTATTCGGGGCGATTTGCATGAGTTGAAATACCTTCCATCCATCATCTTAGCCGTCAATATATCCCAGCATAGTCTCCATCCAGAATCTCCTCCTTCATCATTCCGTGGGGATCGTGATCTTCAGGCGCATAATACCCGTCGTGCAGTCATCAATTCTTCCATCGCATACATTCGGAATCGGGCTCCTAATCGCTACCCCTTCAAAGACGCATTTTTCACCGCCATGACCGACTCGACTGTCTAGTCTCCGGCCTCCTACTGCTCCCGCTTCCCAAGTCTTCTTTCGCAGTTTCGAGCGGTCTCTTCCATCCTTTATCCTTCAACAGGATCTCGATATCCCTCCCATACTCGTGAGGTGGCGGCCACTTGAAATTGCCAAAATCCGCCTCCTTCTCTATCAATAACTCAACAATCTCGTAGCTCCGATACTGCATTGCGTGATATGCAGGCGGAAGTCCCCTGAAGTCTTGAGCGTTGACGTTGGCGTTGTGCGCTATGAGCGTCTCGGCTGGATTTAAAAAACCAAAGCGCGCACAGTTATGGAGAGGGGTCCGGCCGGCTTTGTCGGGCGCGTTCACGAGACCGTTGTGTAATACGGAGATAGAGTCGAGTTGCTGGGGATTTGGGGGTCTCAAGAGGAAAGGTATGACTTCGTGGGCGGACCGGCGGCTGATGGCGAGTTGAAGAGCTGTTAGGTCTTTATTGTCTTTTGCGCTAGGGTTTGCGCCCTTTTGTAGGAGAATATTGACGATGTCGACATTACCTAGAGATGCGGCGAGTAGTAAGGGGGTTTTCTCGGTTTCGTCCCCTTCTTCCAAGGGGGCGCCATTTTCGATGAGCCATTTTACGGTCGAGATATCATTCTTTTGGATACAGTCTAGCAGCTTCAATCCTTTTCCTCCAGCTTGTGGATCGGACCCCCCTGGATCTAGCCTGTTGTGAATGTCGGCGAATGACCTTGAGCGGTCGTTCCTTCCTCTAGCCTCAGAAGAGCGACTCGTCCTTCCAGTCAACCGAGAACGATCGGGTGTCTGCGGAGAGCCATACTCAGAGGTCGATCGCGTCGTCATAGAGGTGGATGAAGTAGCTGAGAAGCTTGATGTACGAGACTGAGTCGAGGATGATGATAAGATAGGGCGCAAAGGGATGGCAGAATCAGTTTCTGTTGGGCCTATACCAGGGGAAGAGGGCCTCCTCAGTCGTCCATGACCCATCGCATAGCTTTCGAATGAACCGGTAGCCCTGTTGGAAGGATCAGTTGTCGAGGTCGCCGAATTGAGTGGATTACCAGGACTTGTAGATGGCTTTGTGAGGACTGGGGAACCGCTATCGGCCAACTTGTCATTCAGCCAGACCGCAAATATTCTTTCGAAGAACTGGTGCAGAGCTGGATCATTTTCATCCGAAAGGACTGTCTGTCCTTCGGCTTCATTGTCATCAGGCTGTAGCACGAGGGTAGCTTCTGTGTCTTGCCGAGTCAGACCTTGCTGCGGGCTGGCAAGCCCCTGCAGCATTGCGAACATCTTGCGGTTGGAGGCAAGGACCGCGACGAACCCCTCTGCCATGAATTGCCGCGTGCTCTCTAAACTTCGACTGAGGTAAAATCAGACACACCACGTACTATAAAGAGTGGGGAAGGTATGCCAACTAACCCATGTAGAATCTGGAGGAGAAGCTGCAGCGAAAGCTGGTGGGTTTCGATGGATTTTGCAATCCGCGCAAACGTTGGAGCGGCAGTCTGCTGTCTCCATATCCGAAGAACAGGCCCTGTGATTGTTTGTCTCTTTTCCAGAAGCTTCGAGAGCTCTTCTTTTAATCCAGTAAGATCGTCTTCGCACCGACTTATCGCATCTTTAACAAGAGTCCGTATATTGTCGTAGCCTGGCTCACGAGGCAGAGTAGATCCCTGCTTCTCTTGAGGCCTGTACGCATTTTTGACTTCATTGATAATGGAACTAAGGGTATCTGCCTTCTCTTCCAGTTGTTGTACATCTTCTTTCTGGCTCTTTATCTTCACTATAAGCTTCTTGACTTCCACGGAGAGAGACCAGGCTATTTGGACGATTGTTATGACGCTTGCTAGAAAGAAAGATCAGCATAAATATCCCTTTAGACACACAATGCGTTGGTGATTGCCATACCAGTGGTACCGATTGGATCCATCGCGGACTCTGGTAGGGCCCCAACTCGACGTCCCCGAGAGCCCCAGGGGCCCCAGTTGACGTATCAAGAACTCTCCCGAGTCAGCGGGGTTGAGCTAACGATTCTATCGATATTGTGCTTGGTCCTTTTTCTCTCCTTGGGAGATGGGAGACCGAACTAGGCATGCGGTGTCGATGCATTAGTGACAAGGAGATAGAGTGCGACAACAGGCAATGAAGATAGGTCACAGGTGTTTAGCCTTTAGAACTAGGTCGTCGTCAGCGAGCGCCCGGAAGCGATTAAGTGCTTACTAGCATTGCTCAGCCTTGTTGGGGATAGGTACCATGCCTCACTTGGTACGTCGGCAGATATATTTTAAAGAATATGTACCTTCGATTCTAGAGGGCCCTAGGAAAGTGGGAGCAAACGTGGAGAAAGTCTGATTACACATTGAACGGGACTAGAATTCATGATCGACTGGGACGTTGCACGACATAGACCTATCGAAGAAAATCCGCCGACATTCGGATCAACATCGAGCTTTTCGCACACGCTTCGAGGTTCTACAACAACAACATCATCGATTTCCAAAATCGCCCTTAGTTCTCCAATCAGCCGCCACCGCCATTTATACCAGCAGACGCAGACTAATTCCTTGCAGTCCTACCCCTTAATCTATCCCACCGATAGAGAGATGGTAGCTCTTTCACATCCTTTCGAAGAATATAGCGGTTAATCCACCAAGGAGCAACTTTGTTGATCTGATAGTCCGTGTGTGTTCTGGTGCTTATGCCGAACACATAATTCATTTCCTCCATGGTCGCAATATGCCTTTCCGTGCCAGGCACAAACAGCCAAACCAAGATCAGCGCTATGAAATCAAGCCCTGCGAACAAGCCGAGCAACGCCGTCTGTCCAACGGCGTGGATGAGCTGAGGTACTGTCAACGCCAATATGCCAGCACCGAAGAATAAAACGGAGGATGCCCAGGCCATGCCCACTTCGCGGAGCACTTGGGGGAAGATCTCCGCGCTGTAGAGGAAGGGGACCACGCCACCTCCTGGACTATACGCAAGTACATAGAGGATTAAGAAAGTCGTGACGGCAGCCATCTTCCCTGAAATGCCCTCGACTTTGTAACTGAAGCTTGATGCCAGGAGCAGAGGAAACATCGCGGCCAAAGACGTCATCAGGAGGAATCTTCGGCCTTTGCTGTCAATATAGAAGTAAGCGATGGCGGAGAACCTTGCGAGCCATAAAGTCAGCATCAAAGCTTTAGTCAAGAGTCTCAGCACTCACGCAAAATTTGAAAGCCCGAATCCAAAATATAGCCACTGACTATGCGTGTTAGAGATACCCGCATGGTCAAAGAGGGTCGAAGCCAGGAAAGCAAAGATATTGATACCGCACATAATCTGAGCGCTCATGACGATAAACGAAGCAAAGGTGGCCCTTCGAACCCTTGGAATGCTGAATAGTTGCACGATCCGTCGCCCGAAGCCAAAGACGCCAATCTGTCGCTGGTAATCTCTGTCGTCCATGTGCGGCACTTGGTTGCCAAGATCGATAGCATCTTGTGTACTCCGCATGAACAAGATCGTCTCAACATTCAATTGTGCCCGTATATGGACCAGGTCACGGGCTGCCAACAGGGGGTGCTCGCGGAGCCGCAGCAGCACTGTGTAGGCTTCAGCATATCGCTGCTTTTTCACCAGCCAGCGAGGTGATTCGGATCCCACATAGACGAGGACAAGGAGCATGGCGGCTGGGATGAAGGAGCTGGAGATCTGGAATCGCCAGCTGTTGGGGACGATTAGCGGAATAACGGCGGAGAATGCGATTCCTAGGGCTGTTCCGGTTTGCCAGGAGGTCAAGATTTGGCCTGCTCCAGTCAGGTCTGCGATGGATCGCTTGGGAAAGGGTAATACCTCTTAGTCGGGCTGGGGAGACCTCGCCCTCGAAGACGGGGACAATGGAAGATTTGGCGCCCATTCCGATTCCCTAGGTTGACATCCACGTCAGCATCTCAAATATCCAGCAGTCCGGAAAGATATAATAATAAGCGATCTTGAAAGCACATGCTTACTCACCAGGAGAACACGACAAGCAAATAAAGCTTGCCAGCTATGCGTAAAAGCTTGCCCAATTGACGCCGCGAAGGTCATGGCAGCAGCAACGAATAGCGCTCCCTGCCTGCCCCAGAATATTTCGGTCATCGGATCGCACAGATAAGCCCCAAGACAGCTTGCTGAGAAGTAAACGATAGCATTCGTCGCAGAGAACCGCCATATATCGCCCGTGCTGCTTCCTAGGTCCCCATGGTTGCCCTGGCCAATATGCAGCCCGAACTCAGCAGGCCATCCTGTATTTGCGCTGACAATGGCACCTTGTGCCCACCCTTGAACCACACTGCCTACACTGCATGTCAATAGGATGATCTTTAGCTCTTTACTTTCCTCCCAAAAGCGAGTTCTTCTCTCTCTGTCTAGCGCTCGCTCCTCCGGCTCGGTAAGGATGCCCTCTGCGATCGTAGCATCTTCATCCCTGGCTAAGTGTGCTCCGTGTATCAAAGTCTCAACGTCAACAACCCTGCCGAGTCTATAATTGGCATGAAATTCGTCAATGTCGTGGTCCAACTCGTCCTCTGGCACACGCTGCAATGGGTTTTCGATGATGCCTAATTCATTGTTCTCCAAAAGCTGCTGGAACGGTAGCTGCTGCGCGTCTTCCATCGCTCGTGGCAAGCCTGACTCGCCCTAGGGGCTGCTCTAGAGAGCGCCTATGCAGGTTCGAGCCAATGAAGGCGATATAAGAGTTGAATCGAACAGCGCAGCTATATGACACGAATCACAAACGGTGATCTTCCTGGGGACCAACAAGGCGTATACCGTTTACCAAAGTAAGAGCAGGAGGAGAATCGATTGAACCGCAAAGACACATCTCCTTTCGAAGAGGTCTTCTCTGACTACCATAGCCTTATGCGGATCAGGCTGAGTCCCCTGGTGATTGACCACACTGCCTTGCCGTCAGCCTGCATATTCCCACACCATCATGTTGCGCTGCCAAGCTCAAGCAGAGGAATCGGATGGGCTTCCAAAGACAAGTTGCGATACTCAAAGGGATTTTCGAGTGGCACCACAGTCCAAGCGGGCATACAACATACCTTTCCAGGCTTCCCAAATACATGAATTCGTCCCAATCCCATCGTGGGCTTCTAGCGGCGCCAAGAATTGCTGCGCCCGTTAAATTGCTACTACTCTGCCGTGTCTACCTCCTATGTATACTCATGCTCGTATTCCTCCGTTCGCGATTCGAAAATCTTAGCGAGGCACTCAAGGGCCTGCAGACTCTCCTTTCTACCCTGGTGAGTGGAACAAAACATATATGAGAGCTCGTAATCGATAACCGGCAGTCTTGTTGTCAAGCCGCAATCCGGTACTGTCGCATGTAAACCACTAGAGGGTCGCCATCTCGATGCGAGACTGTTAGCGAGGTTTATGTCAGAGACCGGAATGGTGGTCAGTATGACATGGTTTGTATGCGCAGTATGAATGAGAATAAAAGCTATGTTGTTACAAGTTGCCTTCAGCTGGCAAGACATTTCCTGTGCGCGCCAAAGCCACCCTAGTCTCCATGCGGCCACAGGGCCCACACTAAATACTTCTGAAGTTGCTCACATTCGTTGTTCATCATTGAATAATAATGGTGTTTGGAGTGTTTTCGCAGACGACATATCGTAGGATTCGACAAGCATCAAGTCCGCAGGACACACCGATCTAGATCATTTCAACCCTTATAAAGCGCTTCTCCTGTCCCATGCTACAAAACACATTGAAATATATCTACATCCCGGCATTTGTTCAGACACCTTCTTCGCTCTTAGTCTGGTCGTCGCATGCCGACTCCACGAGCTTCAAGCCATCATTAGTGGTCTCGAGCCGGACTTTTATCTCCCTTGCCATCGTCTCCATACCATCCACATCATTCACATATCCGTGCCGTCTGTCCAGCAACTCAAGACCGTGAAACAACAGTGCCAACGGGGTAGACTTCCAGATTGATGCGTACTTGGATGCTCTGGGTCTTGACTCAAGAAGCATAGCGATGAAAAAGGCAAGAGTCAGCAACGCCAGTGCGCTTGGAAACGCCAGCCAAGGCCAACGGACACCAAGACACGTCTGATTCTGGGTGAGAAGGCCTTGAGCCGGGTCATTGTACTTCGGGAGTGTCTGTAGACGAAAAAAGTCCGTCATGGAGTCTGAGACGTTTTCGAAAACCTGATTGACGCGATCGAAGCTCACGTTGCCGTAATTGTAGATGGTTTTTAGAGCCTCTGATCCATTCAAGCGCGTGATAATCCCCGTCGACATCGACGGCGTAGCGTTATTGCCAGAGTCTCCTCGGACGGTGTCAGTGAATACATCGCTCATGTAACTTTCCCAGAGATCGTATATGAATAGATTGTCGAACGCGTAGATACATCCGTGTACAAGCATAGACTCCGGAAAAGAAGCATTGGCAGTCAGATTTTGAGGTTGTTGGCTAGTAAAATTTTGAGATAGCGGATCGAAAGTGAAATTATATGGAAGCCATCTAGTTCTTTGTTGCAGACTGTAGCCACTGTTGAAGAGACTTTGACGTTCATAGCCGGACAGGCACGATGTGTCGATCATACCAACATATGGGACATAAGGAATGGGAAATCTGGCGGGGGTTACAGAAGGTAGGGCGAAGGAAGATATTATCGACGAAGGTGTGTCCGAAGGTATATTTACAGGTGTGGGCGACCATGGCGGCACTGTGCGTCCCCAGATGTACCCTGTGCCATCAACAGCGAGCACTCGGTTTTCTTGAAGCACGCCGCCATTTACCACCGACGTGTAAGTACGTACACACGGGGACAAAGTACAGCTTGCGGCACCATAACCGTTGCAAAACCAAGTATCATTTGCCGAAGCATTCTCGCATCCCGAAGGCGGTTTCCCTGTCGCCGGATCAAAAGTTTTGAATTGTTTGCCAACTATGACCTCCACCCGATACGATTGATCTAGGCTTCCTTCTCCCTGTACGAAGACCTGCATCGTCGTGAGATTCAAAGCTGTTCCAGGACCATTGAAGACGGAAAGACCTGATGGCAAGGAAGTCAAGACAGAGATGTTAGTATTTGATAGAAAGCCGGTTGCAACCATTGAAAAGTTCCCTACGGTCCCATTTTGGAAAAGCGTGGGGAGTATCTGGATGTCTGAATAGTTGCTTTCGACGAAAGTAGTCTGTATGGACAAGTCCTTTGTGACATCCTGGCAAGCACTACAGTAAGCGACCGTGCTGTAGTCTCCGAATGTGCAGTTACCCGTTGGACAGTCGGCATGCACACTTCTACTCGGTGATATGACACCGGCAACGATAGCAGCTTGCATCCCAGGTTCTATCCACCCACTCCTCAATTGGCTCTGATTTGTGTCTCGTTGTAGATAGACATTCGTCCGGGGAACGGTTCCATTTACGCCGCCCACAGGTACCCCACAGTCGTAGTAGTCAATAACTTGTTGTGTGAATGGATCAATCACAAGCACAAGCAGGATTATCAGAGCCCCGATTGAGGATAAAGGATGACGAAGGCGCAACCGCCGCAAAAGACTGAATGCACCTAATGGCCCTCGAGTGGCATCATCGTACTGGACGAGATCTTGCAAGGGTCGACTTCTTTCGAGCCATTTCCACTTGAGCTGCCCTAGGCCTTCTGCAGCTACCAACAAGATCGTCGACTTGAGTATCACCACATAGATGGATATCACGGTGTTCACGGATAGGTGATACGGCCATTGTGGTAAGGGTTTTCCCTGGTGTGGATAGAGTGTTGCGACGATGGCCACGAGGATGATGAGGAAAAGGAAGCATGCGCCTATTTCAAGCCTCCAATATTTTAAGATTGCGGACCTGAACGGGCGGATCTTGCCCGTAGAGCGGCGCAAGTTGCGCTGAGTTCTTGCTAATTCTCGGCTCGGCCCTCTGCCTAGAATTGAAGATCGCACCTTGAGATCTGGCTGTCTTCTCATCACTGGGCTACAGATGCCAACAGGCTTCCTAGGGATAAGGAATTGAGTACCACGGATAGAAGTACAGTCGGCTGAACTGGCGGATCCCTCGGGAGATCTGGTATCAGGGGTTTCAGCTTCCTCAAGCGACCTGTGAGGATGCTCGTCATTCTGCATGGCCATACAATTTTCCTGTTCTATTCCATCTGAAGGCTCCATGCTCAGACGATTATTTATCACATGTTGCGCAGGAACCGTGTGTGTGAGTAACTGACAAGCCTATATTTCAAAAGCACGGTGCTCGCCAGCCTTTATATGTTGTACATTCGAGCTGAAGCTGAAACATACCTAACGCAGGCAAATCCTCAGCCTCCGTGGTTGCTATTTTCTAATGTAAAGAACCAATTGATACCTTTGAGACGCATGCACCACTCAAAGGCTATTTTTTGCTGCATGATAGGCGAGCAAGGCTTCAAGGGACTCAGCATTGCATTAGCGGCAGCAAGAGCGAAAACGTGCCAATGCACACAAGCGGAACGACTTTTCGATTCTTCTTCTCTATGCCCAGCTGATACCCGACGCTACTTAATTACTACTAACAGTACGATCCCATATACAAGGAGAGTACTCCCTCGTCTCTAGTGTAGCCATCTTCTCTCTCAACTCAAATCCAAAGACATCGGCATTTTCCTTGATCCTACTCAAAGTGCTTGCTCTCCCAAAATCTTTCGCGAAATAAGACTTGGCTTTCTGGAAGGAACAGGAGCAGTGGTATGTTTGGAAAGAGATCTCTGCGGGACGTTCAGTTTCCTTGGTGCAAAAGGTAAAGATGTATTGATTACTTTGCCATATAACGGTACATACTTATTTCAATAACTAATTTATAGTCTATCCCGGGCTGGTATATGTTACGATCCCTATCGTTCGCCGTGGACTCCTTGGAGTATTCATAGTTGGATCGAGTATTGTTACGTACTCATGGAGAGAAATGTTAAGGACTTGAGAGGTAGAAGGCCTTGTGCTAGGCTGGTCAGGTACAATGTATTGTATTCAGTGCCTAGGAGATATCATGAGATGGTAATATGAGTTGAGCACGAAGCTCCTACCTAAGGGAAACCACGGCGGATCAATTCTTCTCGTTCGGGCGATACATCCATGGGCGCGTACGAAGAATGGGGTGGTGAGAGTGGCTGAGGAGTGATGCAGGATGGCATTCGGGTGACAAAATAAACTTGTGGTGGGGCTAATATCGCCGCCTTGGCGGGAGAACACCACCAAAATTACTACTGTTATCTCCACTATTCGTTATTCTGACTGTCTAATATCCTGTTATCTGGCCGTCTAATCTAATAACGTCTTGAAGTCGTTGTTTCATCGTTCTTACTTGATGATTTATGTAGGCCTGAGTACAGCGGTCCCACCCTTCCAGGATAAGTTCTCTTGTACTAAAGTCGTCCCAATGAGGGTATTTTCGTGAGTATTGCTTAGGTGGATTCCAGCAATTCTCAATTGGTGCTAGATCTGGGGAACCAGGGCTGTTTTTATACCATTGTAGGCCATTTTCTCGCTTCCAAGTGGCGACGATGTTAGTCTCACTCCCATAGCCGTGTCCTGAATCACCGTCTTCTTCGAGGGTAAAGGAGTAGCCTTTTTGCCGTGCATCTTGGATCCATGGCTTGACGATTGGCTCTAGAATATTGTCACGATAGACACGCTGTGACATCTTCCCATTCTTATTACCAGGAACGTCATAGAAGACTAAATCAGACCGGAAATTGTAGCCAACTGCGGCCCATACATGGAACCGCTTCTTCTCTTTTTCACTAGGCTCACGGTTCTTATCAAGTTGTAGACAATCAGGGCAATAGCGTGTCCCAGGCTTCCGAATAATCCAGGATTTCTTTGAAGGCCCGTAGCCAAAATGGCACTCATCGCTGAATAGGACGTCGTCCCAATCCTCTGGCTCCGGTCGTTGACGAAGCATGTCTTCAGCGAATTATACGCGTAGCTCAGCAAGACGATCAGTCACCCATCCTTTCCGGCAAGCGATACATTTATGCCAATCCTTCTAATATAGAGCTCTTTATACCGTCCTCCAACTCCATGTCTTGCCTGACATATCAAGATTTGTAGCGTTAGGGACCTCATCCCAGCTAAGATTATGACCATCAAAACCATTCTTATCAATCGTTTCCTCCATAGCTTGGACTTCCTCTGGTGAGAACTTTTTCTTCCTTCCACGTGTTTCTAGTTTCGCTGGATGGTGGCCGGTTCTTCGTGAGGTAGGATCGTTGATAATGTTTGAAATTGTCTGCTGTGGAATAGAGAGTTGTCTTGCTATTTCGCATTCACTGAGGCGCTGGCGACGATACATGCCTCGTATCTCGCCACGGAGCGGGCTATGGACGTGTTGATTATGTGCACGAGCTGAGGGCGACGACATGTTATTAATAGAATGAGAATTTATAGAGAAATTAGTAGAAAATTGCGTGGTATTCTCCGCTAGGCGTACTTACCCCACTACAAGTTTATTTTGTCACCCGCCAAGGATGGCTGCAGCTAGAATAGGGAGCAAGCCATCTTTGCACTCGAAACCACCCCACTTCTCTCGCGCACAAACGTCAATCTTCTAGGAAACAGGAGTTTTGAGGTAGAACCATTTTCTGACCTCTACCGGCCATGCCCGTACGTTGTGATGTGTGCAACAGCTCCTTCAAGGAGTTCAACGCTCTGCAGATGCACAAGGCAGCAAAACGCCACAATCAGTCAGCCGCAGGCAATGCCTCTGGTGAAAAGACCTCCAGAGATCAAGCGCAACCGAAAGCGAAGCCATCGAATACTGGGGCCTCGCCTCTTGATAAAGTGACAAGCTCTGGCGGTCTCACCTTTCGTTGTAGCTCATGTGACCGCTCGTGTCGGTCACGAGAAGCACTTGAGGCGCACGCCAAAGCAAAAGCCCACCAGCTTACGATCACAGCAAGTATCAAAAGGACAGAGAAAGCCTACTTCCGCTGCGATGTCTGTAGCCGATGTGATCTCGGAAGCCAAACTGCTCTAAACGACCACATGCGCGATTCCGAGGGCCATCAGAACAGGAATCAGCACAGTGCTCCGCAGGAGATGCTGTCTAATTCGCAGACTAGGACGGATCATGGGCTGCCTCTTAGCGACGAGCACTCATTAGCACTTACAGTTGACAAAATGGTCCAATGTGACCTATGTTCGTGCAAATTCACGGAGAACAAGACCTGTGAAAGCCCCCTGCTTGCAACCTCGTACGAAGGGCAGAATCAGCAAAAGATGCCTTTGTCCAGTGCAAAAAATCACCATGCGCTTGCGTTAGGATCTGAGGACTACAGTGGCAAAGCTGCGTCTTGCCAATCGTGGGAAAGGTGCACCGATTCGGAAGAATGCGTGATAGATGCTATCAGTCAACAAACAGCTCTAGCCAAAGGTAATAGTGATGGAGTAACGCTAGCGATACCTTCAGTCTTAATGAGTCAACTCGCTATTACAGAGGATTCTCGGACGCTAATTCCACCAAATCCACCATTATCATCGCAGCTGATTGATGTTTACGGATCAGTGCAACCTAAACCTTTGGAGCACTTAGGCAAAGAATGGTCAGCAATGTCACTGTATGAACAGTCATTCACTTTAAAAGTGCTAAGAGACTTGTGTCATTCAGTCTCCGATCTTGAGAGAAATGGCTATCGCTTCCGTCCGTATACATTTACAGAGTTGATGGGGAAGCAGAAATGCAAGACATGCAAAAGCACGCTCTTGAATTCCAACGTATATGCAGACAGTCTAACTCCTTCTAGGGAAGCAGGGAGATATTCGACTGCAGAAGATCCCTTGCAAGGCCAACCTCGGGAAAAATTCGAGCTTCGTAAGTATTGGGGCCTCCAACCGACAAAAGAACTTAGCCTTATGATCATCTTAGCTTCAAAATCATGGCCCACGTGCACAACCATACGATATAAGCAAGCAGGCCGATCAAGCGGATGATGCCCTTTCCTCTCATAAATTCCCAACGATCGACGGACGGAAACAGAATCGGTACCTAAAATCCGCCTGGACACCTGGAAACGACCCACAAAAGCCCAAGTACGCTGCCGTAGCCCTAGATTGCGAGATGGTTGACGTTGTTGGGGATGGTGGTCTCTGGAGAGAGGTGGTCAAGCTTTCTGCGGTAGACTTCTTGAGTGGGGGAACGCTTCTCGACACTCTCGTGCTCCCAACAGCCAAAGTCAGAAGATGGAAGACCGAAATCACGGGCATCACCAATCAAACATTGAGTGAAGCAAGAGCGCAGGGCCGCACCCTGAAAGGATGGACTGAAGCCCGCTCTGAGCTTTGGCGGTACATAGATGCTGACACTGTTTTGGTCGGACAGGCGTTGCACCACGACCTTGACGTCTTGGGCATGCTGCATGCGCGGATCGTAGACTCTGCAATCTTGGCTGCAAAGGCGATTGACCATCCAGGTGCAAAAACTGTTGGACTGAAGAAAATGTGCAAGGAGATGTTGAACGTGGATGTCCAGTGCGTTAGCAGCGGCATACACGATTGTCTTGAGGATGTGCTTGCCTCGAGAGAGCTGGTGCTGTACTCCATACACAGCCCCGAGAAAGTGCAGACATGGGCGCTGTCGAAGAGGAGAGAGGAGCTGGGAAAAGCGGTCAGGTTACAGAGGCAGAGGAAAGATCGACGATCAACTGAGTCGAGTCAGCGCATGGCTAATGATCTTTTCGATGATGATGATGAAGATGATGATGAGATCTTGCGCTGGGAAGACATTGCCGAAGATTTGGGATGGCCACACCCCGACACTGGCTACGATCCATGGTCAGATTGAAAGGGGGGCTATTCGCTCTCGGATCCGCCAGTCCGCTATTGATGCGATGAAAGAGGGGCTGCGCTTGCTCTCCCAGAATCTTTCGCGAAATCAGCCTGAGCTTTCCGGAAGGAATGGGAGCAGTGATATCTGTCACCGTGCAATCACGTGCATATTCTACTTAGTAACATGACACGATAGCTTAATATCATAGTGGCATATCTTTCCATACCATAACTATTTACCCCACTCATCCTTCTATCTTCCACTCATCTAACCATATAAACGTCTATATAACAGATGTCTCATACTAGCTAGATCACATGTGCTTTTCCTATCATTCTTACTACGCACCTTGCAGAGAGTATCGTTGGAAAGAGATCTCTGCGGAAGGTTCATGTAACCAAGCGGCAAATGAAGGATGTGAGAAGTTCCTTAGTACAAAACGTGAAGGTGTATTGATTATTTCGCTATACGGTGGTAAGTACTTACTTTTTGATAATGAATAATGTATATCCTAGGTAGGTATATAAGTGCTATTCGGCCACTATTATGCTCCGATCGTTCAGCCCCACCCAGCTCAATAAAGCTAGTTCAGGCTCCCATATGTATTTCCCATTCCGTACGGGACCTTGCTCCCTCCTACTCCTCGGTACTCCCCCTATACTCTCCTATACTCCCCCAGTACTCCCTCGAAAGCGGCCTACTCCCTTTCGCCCCCAAAATCGCTAACCCCTATTCCTAAGTTTAGGGCAAATATAATACATATATATACATGCGAAATTCCAAGTAGATTAGATAGATTAGGTGGGAATGGTGGGGGAGGGTTTTATAAGGATTGTAATAGGGAATGTGATAGGGATTAAGGGGTTTTGGTTGTTGGTGGTAGTATTTTCTTTGGAAAGGGGGTAGGGGAGGAGAGAGAGGGAGAGGGAGAGGGAGAGGGAGAGGGAGAGGGAGAGGGAGAGGGAGAGGGAGGAGGAGAGGGAGGAGGAGTAACGTTCGTCCTACTTTCCATAGCGTACATCTATCAGGTCGCTATTCCTAGGACAGATATAATCCTTCCATAACCCAGTGACTCCGAAGTGTAGGGCGAATATTCTTAAAATATGTATAAGACATTTGGATAGGTGGTATATTATAGGATAACATCATGGTAATTTTTGCGAGCATTTGCGTTGCGGGCGATTCAGTATAGTGTAGTCTATCATCAGATGATTAGACTGAGCGAAAGGGTATTCTTTACGATGAAAGAAAAGGTAAGCGAACGAAGCGTATTGCATGCTTGTATAAACCTTGTACCATCTGGTTCGTGTCAGTAAGCCTTTAGGTACATGGACAAGATTCCCAGTCTTATCATATCCGCGGCGTATCCTTCAATCTCATCTTGATCAGAAAGACAAGGCCAGACAACGGTCCCTCCCCCCGAACCGTAGCCTCATAAAACCCCGTAAACATTCTCGCCGAAGCCGCCGCCATATCCACACAAAATGCTTCTACAAAGGACCACGGCACATTCATCTTGTCGCAGGAAATGATCAGTTCAAAGTCCCACTGCCCTAGGATCATCATTTTTGCCGGCGCTAGCTGTGCGAATTCTCCAGTCATGATCTTCAAGGCAATGAGGTTGTAAAAATCTTCGAGCTTTGCGATCGCGAGGGCAGTAGGGAGTAGGGCGGTGAACGTTCTGAATTTGGTCATTGATAGATAGATAGGACCGTTCGGTAATGGCGTCGTACGCTTGCTCGAGATCGAAAGTTCTTCGGAAGGACTCCCTCGCCGGTGCAGACCCTTGGGGAGCGGCTGTAAACCTCTCGTCCGCGGTATAAAATGGTCTCCTAAAAGACGTAGACTGACCGCTACTGTCTTGAAAGTACCAACGTCCATGTAATAGGCATCGAAAGTGTAGACAAAGAGATGAGTGGCCAGGAGTGAGAATCGCCGTGCAGCGGAGGCAAGCACGGGCCACGGGATTTCTCCCCCAAGGCATGACATTGTAAGTTGGAATTGACCCTGTGTTATTGTGAATAACGCCGAACGCTCCCGCGTGGTGGGCCAGTGGTGTGTGGCTTCCCATGCAACCGCGTCGAAGAACACTCTCAGCTGCACAGCTGCAATCGTTGCTGGGACGATGACACTGTACGATGTGAATCGAACGAGTTTGATCTGATTATCTCTTCTTAAGATAGTTTCTGCAATACTTTCGGACGTCCTGACTCTAGAATCTTCTCCTATATGTAGCATATGCAACTTTGTGCTTGGTAAAGAGTAATGGCCAGACCTATCAAAGGTCACTGCTACCGAGTCCTCGACAGGCACTAGATCATTGTAGAATTCTTGTATCGATGGGGCTCTTGACGGCAAGGAACCTTGAAATCGCGAAACATCTTGCGCCAGGATCTTGGAATCTTTAGTCTCGTTGTCAAAGTCGTCAAATTTCCGAGGGTCATTCGCCGTGTGGCGTAGGTTGTCAGTCTTTAGACTGGCACCTTGTCCAGTACGTCGGACATCCTGGGTTGGTTTTGCAGAAGATAGAGAGAATGCGAGAAAAAGGAGAAAGAATATCATTTCAAACGACATCGGCCAACTTCATCTATTCCTCCAAGAAACAAGATAGGAGCTAGTTGGGAGAGCTTTGGAAAGCAGGATACGGTACCATCGAATTCACAATACTATGCGACCAATAACATCGAAATTCTGCATCGGACCCCCATTCCCCGCGATATATCTAGGGATGTCAGAAGTGAAATCTGTTCGTTCAGAATATTCCGCTCAACAGGGGTTGCGGATACGAGCGCGGGTGCGGGTATGGGGGTATTTTCGGTTTAGGACCTTGAAACTGCATCAGATTTATAGGTTGTGGTAATTTCGAGACATGTGGTGAACGAAGCCGATTGCGGATGGTCTCTATACGCGCATTCTCCCATCAGGCCCAGCCGTTGATGTCGTCGGATAGTGAAGCAAAATACTCATATTCCACGCTTCCAGTCCCAGCAAATTGGAGCATATCGATGAGAATCATCGTCCCATGCAGAAGTAGCTGCTAAGCTACAATCACTTTCGACTTACCAACGTCTTAGTTTTCCTGGGTTTGACTTGCACCGGTTGGTCCAGGACGTTCTCATCCCCTAACTTTGGAAGTAAAGAGCATACAATGCGGGTTCTTGAACGACGTCATTATAATGCAGCGGATAGAGCCTTTATTCACTCAATGGAGATTTGCCGCTTTCTCGTACACTTCGCGGAAAATTTGTGTGAAGTTGGTGGCCGGAATGTAGAAGAAGTTACAATCCAGTCTCGTGGTCTTCACGGGATGTATTCTTTCCTAGAGAGGCATGGGTCCACAGACAGTCCACAGCAGCTGGTGATAATGTTGAATAGAATTCCTAGGAGCCATGATGCACGAGGGTGAACCACTGCTTTGGCATTCGCTTTGAGCACAAATCAATGAAAACTGACACAACCGTACGTCCTATGGAAAGATCTTCGATTGTGTGGTCGATCGGGTAGGACTGAGAATTCCAGATCATTCGAGTACTCAAAATAAAGAGTCGGCATAAGAGATGAATCCTTACATGTAAGTTGGAGATCGTTGTTCAAGAAATACTTGTATACAAGGAGCTGGAGAGTCTCTTCACGACAAACACATGCGATCTGTCTGCTTCAGCATCTTCATCAGTGATACATCAGTCCATATAAATCGTCCCGAAGCTGTCCGGTCAGGAAACATGATGGGGAAAGAAGTCTTCTGGTCCCCCTCTCCCATTACAAACATCACCCGCTAGCCCCATCGTGAGATTAGAGACATCGGAAAAGGACTTCGCTTGACGTTCTCTGGCATTCTCCCGAAAGGAGTTGCAAAGGTCAAGGCTAGTCGTGCCGGACTTTGGCGATGTAATGAATTTATTGGAGTGATAGGTGATAGTTTGAGAAGTCTCGTAGTCCAATCCATTCGGCAACCACTACCTCTCCTGAACTATGAGACACAACGACTCCATCGAGAAATGACACAAGGCTTGCGGATATGCTTGTTGTTGTTATGTTAAAAAGGATTGAATTGCTCTGCAGCTATCTCTGCTTGTTCCTGCCAGTGCCAGGGCTGATCAAACCCTGTTGCCGATCAGCCGAGGCTCAACGTCCCCTCGACAGGTAAATACTCATATCTACAATCATGATATACATGTCCACACGACTACGACCCGACTGCCTTCGCCTTGAAAGTTCACCCGGAAAGCCTCCAGGCCCTTCACTTTGTGTCGAAGCTCGCCTACTGAACGAATGCGAGTTTCCAATGATCGGCTCTGCTGAATGCCGAACATAATTCTACAGGTCCTCAATACAGTTCTTATCCTTTCAGGATCATCGAATGGGTCCAACAGCTAGTATCAAATTGCAATGGCAGCATACTCGACTCTACGTCACTCTGGCGATCCTCTCCTAACAATCCTAGGACCATGGGCTCGTCTAATTCGCTCAAGAGTCAAGCATACTTCCAAGGCAGCCCGACTTGCAGCCACACTAGCTATTGTGATCACTATTGTATCAGGAACATATGGAGGTCAATTTTGGCTCAATCGACGGTCAAAAAAGAAAGCTAGGGGTGAGCGTTTACTGCGGCGGAATTCTGGATTGAAGGGCAAGGATGGATCGAGGACGATTTTTGTCCCATATCGGTCGTCGACGGCTGAAGTACGGATACATCCTACGAAACCTACGACATTCGATGCACACCGAAGGCTATTCCTCAACCCACCGAGGGCGGCACGACTTGGGGATGGTCAGATGACTGCTGTCCCACCTCCTAATACCAAACCTGGCCTCAACATTGCATTCATACATCAATTCCTAAGCCTTCTAAGTATCATGATTCCGCATTGGAATAGCAAAGAGTCAGGTCTTCTACTCAGTCAAGGCCTCTTTCTCCTTCTCAGGACTTACCTCTCGTTGGTAGTTACAAGGCTTGATGGAGAGATAGTAAGGGATTTGGTTTCGGGCAATGGCAGGAGCTTTCTCTGGGGCATAGTGAAATGGTGTGGCGTAGGAGGTATATACTGTGATTGCAGCAGTCTTCGACCAATCACTGACAGTAGCAGGCTTCGCTTCGTATACGAACGCCGCCATCAAGTTTCTCCAAAGTAAAGTTGCCATCGCTTTCCGCACGAGACTCACCCGATACATCCATGACCTCTACCTGAACGATAATCTCAATTACTACAAGCTGTTGAACTTGGATGGGGGCATTGGTCAGGGGGCGGATCAATTTATCACTAGCGACTTGACGTTGTTCACAGCTTCAGCTGCCTCTCTTTACTCCTCTCTTGGCAAACCTTTGGTGGACCTCTTCGTGTTTCAATATCAGCTTTTCCGATCGCTAGGACCTCTAGCCCTTACAGGACTTCTAGCAAACTACTTCATAACAGCAACGGCATTGCGCCGACTCTCACCACCCTTTGGCAAGCTGAAAGCGGTAGAAGGTCGTAGAGAAGGCGACTTCAGGGCTCTACATGCGCGACTAATAGCCAATGCCGAAGAAGTAGCCTTCTATGGAGGCGCGGATATGGAGAAGGTCTTCCTCGACAAGGGATACAAGGATTTGAGGATTTGGATGGACGGCATCTACCGCCTCAAGATTCGGTACAACATGCTAGAGGACTTCGTCTTGAAGTATTCTTGGTCGGCGTTTGGCTACCTCATCACAGCTCTTCCAGTCTTCCTTCCCGAATGGGGTGGTACCGGTGGTCGATCAGAGCTGCCAGTCTCAGACACCAGCGCTACCACAAATCGTTCACATGCTCGTATGCAGCAATTCATAACTAACAAGCGTTTAATGCTTTCCCTAGCCGATGCCGGCGGGCGGATCATGTACAGTATCAAAGACCTTTCTGAACTCGCAGGCTACACCTCTCGTGTCTACACGCTAATATCAACCCTCCACCGCGTTCAAGCATCCGCTTACCACCCCCCTCGCGGCACGTCGCCTGAACTGTACTCTCTCACCGATGTTCTCGGCACTCTTCACCGCGGCTACGATGGTGTACGTCTCGAAAACGTCCCAATCATTGCCCCAGCCATCTATCCTTTACCAGGCGACCTTCTCATCCCCTCCCTATCCTTCACCATCACGCCAGGCGCTCACGTCCTGATCTCCGGGCCCAACGGTGCCGGCAAATCATCCATCGCCCGCATCCTAGGCGGTCTCTGGCCCGTATACCGCGGCTTGGTCTCTCGACCGCGCAACTCAGGCACCGACGGGATCATGTTCCTCCCACAGCGACCATATCTCGCCAGCGGCACACTGAGGGACCAAGTCATCTACCCGCACTCCGAAATGGACATGCGGGACTCGGGCCGTCGAGACAACGAATTGCTGCAGATCCTCGAGGATGTCCGATTAGGCTATCTGCCCGAACGGGAAGGCGGCTGGGACGTGAGGAAGGAGTGGAAAGACGTGCTCAGCGGTGGCGAGAAGCAGAGAATGGCATTCGCGCGGCTGCTGTACCATGAACCCCGCTACGCCGTCATCGACGAAGGCACCTCTGCCGTCTCGTCCGATGTCGAGGGTTTGCTGTATGAGCGGTGCAAGGATCGAGGCATCACGCTGCTGACGATCAGCACAAGGGTGAGTCTGAAGCGGTATCATGAGTGGAATCTGGATCTGGGGCAGGGGGATGGGGGCGAGGAGTGGACTTTCGATCGCATTGGGACGGAGGAGGAGAAGGAGGGGGTGGAGAGGGAGTTGGAGGGGTTGAGGGGGAGGTTGGCTGAGGTTGAGGGGTGGAGGAGAAGGAGGGAGGAGATTGAGGTGGAGTTGGGGAAGGTGTGGGTTTCTGGCGCTGGTTCTGGCGCTGAGGGTGACGATGAGGGGGGTGAATTGCCGCCACCGGCGTACGTTGAGGAGGAGGGGATCGGAGGGGATGGGAGTTGATGGGTTTGGGATGGTTATGGCGAGGATTTATATACCCATGAAAACGAACATATTCAGCCAACTATTGCATATCTTTCATGACTGTGACATGACATGGACCATAACATGATATCTGGCTTGAGATAGATACAAATCAACAATGTCCAAGCAGTAAGGTATATACGGTACGATACGGAATCCACCCAACAAACGCCCTAAATCATCGTCGACGTCAAAGATTGGGACATATCGCTCGCACCGCCCATAATCCACAACGCCTTGCTTACATTGCCCAAGAGAATCATCAACGTCAGACCCATATTCTTCCACATGCTAATAAAGAAACGAATATAGAAAATCACAGGCGCAAAGGAGAGGTTAGGGGCTGTAATTCTTATACGCACAGCTGCAGAAATCCTGCGCGGGCTGTATGGAGTATCCACTCGTGACACGGCTGCCCACCTGTCCGTTATCCATGTTGTAGCAGGCTGGCACGTCCACGCCGCCGCCGATGGATTGCGTGGCGTCGATTGCGAAGTGCCAGGTTGCGAAACTTGCGCCGGGTGGTGCGCCTGCTGCACTACCACTTGTGGATGCGGGTGCTGCGGCGGATGCTGAAGCGGTGTTGCTGGGGGGGTATGATTTGGGTTTCTTGGTGTACATGTTTGCGGTGAATTGGGTTTCGTTGTAGTAGCACTTCACGCTGAAGGTGGGGAAGACGGCCTTTTGGACCATGGTGGTGAAGGTGTAGCGTTCGTCGTCTGTGCCGGCGCCGAGGAGTTTGAGGGGCGCGTTGGCGAAGTTGATGGCGAAGGGGTTGTCGGTGGAGGAGATTGTGAAGTTGGGGTTTGGGTCCGAGGTGGTGGCGGGGGTGATTATCCAGTTGAAGGTTGCCATGGAGTCGGTGGGGGAGGCGGAGTAGGTTACGGATGGTTCGCATTTCCAGCTTTGGGGGTTGGAGGTGCAGTTTGTGGTTGTGGTGTCGAGGAATGTTTCGAGGGTGTAGGAACCGGCGGGGAAGGGACCTGCGGTTGGTGAAGCTGATGGGGAGGGTGAGGGGGGAGGGGTGGAGCTGTGAAGTCGGATTGTTAGCATACTGGGTTGTGTGGAGGACCTGTCGTTGCACGTACCCGCTGTGCTTCTTGCGCAATCCCACCGCGAGGCCTACGGCCAGAGCGACAATGCAGGCTGTTACGACAAACGCAATGAGACATATTCGCTTCCATCCTCCCCTCTGCGCAACGTAGGCGTTGTTCCTCAGATCTTCGAATTTCTCTCCCTTCGGACCCGTCACATCCCACATGCTATATCTCGGAGGTTCCTTTCCATCTCGATACCTGGGAGGCTCTCCTAGAAACCTTCGGCTGAACGGGCGATGATGCGGCTGCTGAACGGGCGGCGGTGGTGGAGGATTGCCATCTTCGTCTATGATGGACAACCTGTGGTCTAGGGAGCTGGCACGAGAGCCAGCTCTACTTCGTCGAGCTCCGTGCGAAGAATGGCGAGGTAGCGAACGGTCAACGGACTCCAGGGACCCCACGAGGTTGGACGACATGGCGATCAACGGAGGACATGGAGGAGATCGAGACAGCTGTTGGTGCATGGTGGGCACGAAAGCGATTCAACGCTGAGATTGCAACGAGGTCGACGACAAGAGCAGGAGAGAGTGAGGAGATTGATGTCGTCGCCATTTCATCTCCAAGGCGTCACCAGTGGCTTCATCTAACCAGTTAATGTGCTGTTGCGAATCGAACCAATCTCACGGCAGCCAATCAGGATGTGGCATCGGCGACTATTCTACCATCCTGTCCATACGCGGCATGACCGCCGCTCTTCCGCTTGCCCCGCCATTTGCTGTGCATATGTGCATAATTACTGCATACCACGCTAGGGACGACATATTTCGAGACACTAGGTACCGAGTATCACCATTCGTTTCAGACATACAGGTAGTGACCGGCATTACAACATACGCATATTATCAGACTATCCAGAGACTGACATATTCCGTATTCCGTATCTGAATTGCATGAGCGCCAATTGATTGATCGTCTCAATTACATCAACTCCGATTGCCCTGAGCGTTTCTCCATTTCAAGCCTCTATGTTGTAACGTATAGTGCGAAAGGTCTTCCGGATTTCATTGTGTATAAGTCCAAAGCGCCTGCTTAATCATGACTTCGTCGCGCCGGAACAGTCTCCCTTCCTCACCTTCGGAGACTATTGAGGGCGATGACGAAAGGTGTTCATCGATGATGAGTTTGCAATACCAACCGATCGTCTCAGCACTCCGAGGATGTCTAGCGTATCACTCTGCACGCAGCTGCTGGGGTAACAATCAGATACGGTCATTGACATTCAAGCTTGCCTGTCTTCCTTGATGAAAGATGATTTCATCCATGTCTTACGATCAACGTCCTTTTCGCCGCAAACGGCACATAGTCATCCATACCTTTATCCGCAAAAATGAAGTAACGGGCTATGTACAGAGAGCACAATGCAAGTCAATCTCCTTTATCCAGACTACTTCTCGCTCTCTGGAGTAGCGTCAGATCTCACCTGCGTTCCTCTGCCAATATCCAATCTCGATCCTCATTCAATGCCGGTATCTTGCCCGTTCATAAGCGTCCAAGCTACCCTTTAAACACACCCAGTATTCTCCTAGCTTGAATGTCGGAAGTCAGGTGGGCCCGTAGGCCAAGCATAGCCTCTAACGGCCGAGCATCGACCGTCTCCATACCTTCAGAGCCCGGCGAACAATATGATGCCTTAAACACCGAAAGAATCGTCGGATCCACAACTAACAGATTTCGCACTCCTTGGGTCCCAGAGGCTGCATCGTTCATCCAATCAAGACCTGGTGGTTGTCTAGAGGGGCAATGGATTGGGGTGCGGCCGTTGGGCCAAGGATCTTACGGTATCGCTGGTCTTTGGGAAAAGAGGAACGATGATGGAGAGGTTGTTGATGTGGGTTTGCTGCCTCTCGCTGGCGTGGAACAAGATTGATCAGTCATAGGAGATAGTCGTCAAACAATGCCTAGGAGGCCTCAACCGCAAATGGAAGCCACAGGTGCCCAACGAAGTCAGAATAATGAAGCTGATGAACAAGACCCATTGTCGGGGCGTTGTTCGTTTGAGGGCCTACAGACGATATTGCCACGAGAGAGTTCATCGTCTGTATTTGAGATACTGTCCGTATGGGGACTTGAGAAGACTCATCGATCGATATCGGAAATTTAGGTAGGATGACCCTCTCAGACCGGGCTAATTGCCTACCACTGACTGGTGTCAGACGCTATATACCAGAAGCCTTCCTCTGGGAGGTTTTCTACTATCTCGTGGATGCAGCGGATGCAATGGCAAATGGACCAGGCACAGAGTCAGATGACAATCATGACCACGGCCGGGATTTCCAGATCGTGCATTTGGATATAAAGCCAGACAACAGTCAGTTCCTCCAGGCTATTATGAAGTGGCAGCGCTAACAGAGTGCCAGTTTTCCTCGGCTACGAAGACTCGGGCATTGGCGGAGTCCCTTACTATCCGACTGCAAAATTGGGCGACTTTGGAGTTGCTAGAAAATGCGACTTGAAGGACCCTGGAAATTCAAATCGCCTATTGGAAGCTGGTACAAAAGGTTGGCAAGCCCCAGTGAGTAGTAATTGTCTTACGTATCCCGACGTTGCTGAGCCCCATTAGGAGCAGCTGCAGTCATTCTATGATGTACGACAAGTCTACAGACAACCTCAATTCAAAATTTACGGGCACACCAATATCTGGGCCATCGGCGCTGTCATGTACGAGCTGATGACGCTGAACGAGGTCAGTCATATATGGCTTGATGAAGTCCAGGATCTCCACCACGGTATCAACGCATTTGGAACCCTTAACCGACCGGAATATAGCATGTCGTTGACGAATGCCATTCGAGATTGTCTTAAGCCATATCCCGAGGAAAGGCCTTCGGTCCAAGATCTTCTCGAGAAGATTGAGAGAAACCGTATACTTTTACATGAACACTTATCCGAAGAAGCACGAGATGATTTACCCCCGCCGAGGTGGGGTTTAGCCCAGCGTCTATATTATCGAGGCAACGAGATCAACGAGATGCGTCCGGGCAAGGAGCCACTAGCCCCGGATGAAGGAGATAGAGACCCCGTCGATGCTGACGGTTTTCGTGATCCTAATCTATCACCTGTCAGATTTCCCCAATTCCCTGATGCTGTCTTGCGAAAGAGAAAGGAGAACAACAACAACAAGGACCTAGGAAGGGATGACATTGTTCGCAAGAATGATAAGGATCGCATGGGGAAAGCTCGAACGCATGCTATCTGGAACAGATGGCATGCAAGGGAGAACGACGGAGTGGATTTGAGGGCGGATACCATGATAGCGGGATTCGAGGAGGAGGAGGATCCCGAGTATTATTCGGGTGATGGTGATGGCGATGGTGAATCTATAGATTTAGACTACGAGGATGGGGCGGAGGAAGATCCTATCGACTATTCGGGTGACGGTGAATGGTCCTGTGATCCTTCCGTCTCGTCCAACGCTGATCCAAAAGAGCCAGACCAAATCTCGAAAGTCTTTCGGCGTCCACACATAAGCGGTAAAAAGCTTCCCGGCCTCGAGACGAACCTTCCATTGGGCAGCAAGGGCAAAGGCAAGGCTTCTAGGAGATCCCAAGCAGGTCCCGTAGGTGAGGACGAGCACGAAGAAGACCAAAGCCCAATACAAAACCACCGCCTTCTCAGGAAACGCGTGAACGCCCTTCCTCCTTCTCAAAACCCATCTTTAAGCAACACAAACAAAAGAAAAGCGCCTCAGAACCCCCAAAAAGATTTCGAGCAATCACTACAGAACCAAACCCCATCCAACCCTCCTAAACGCCGCCGCCTCCTCAGAAGATACCGCACACCCTCAACACCAACCGTGAGTCCGCTATCCAGCATAGCTACGAATGTAGGTTCGGGAATCGGACCCGAAGAAGGCGGTCACGTGGAACAGGAAGGAGAGGTAGAAGATGAGAACGATGATACCCACCGCGCCAGCGCCAACGACAATGAAGACCAGAAAGATGCGAACGATGGCACCTACCGCGAAGACAGCCCTACCACCGCCAACGACAATGAAGACGAAGACGAAGACGACGATGATACTCCCACTCCCACCCCGCCTCCTCCTCCTCCTCCTCCTCCTCCTCCTCCTCCTCCTCCTCCTACGCCGATGACAAGAATCGTGAAACGCAGGAGGCGTCGTGTGAGTTGGGGATCGCGCTGTTATCGGGCGCCTGGGCGGGGAAAGGGGGGGAGGTAAAGTGTAAGTTTTATGGTGCTGAAGGAGGGATGGGGTTTTTGTAGATGGGGTCTAGGTGGTGGCTAGGGATGTAGAGTTGGGAGATTTAGGGGGGGAAGGGGAAGGGGAAGGGGAAGGGGATCGTGATCTGATTTGGTCTGGGTTTTTATGGCGTTTACTGTTTTGTTATGGTTCCTTTGATTTGGTCATTCTGTCATCGTTTCTTGGGCTATTCAATGAGATTTTATTTCTGGGCGTTGCGGGTGAATGAATGAAATTCTGCCTTTTCATTTGGATTGAACTGTACTTGTGGATAGAATTCCTCTTACCAATCATCAATCATCAATCAGTGCATCTGAAAAGGCTACCCTAGGTGCCTAGGAAGGATATCATGCGTGGCATCTTCACTACCTACGATTGAGACTCCAAGCTCTTACGTGAGATGGATGGCACCGTTCAGAAATCCACCTTTTCTACCTTATTACAAAATGGTACCACCATCCACAACATCATCCCCCCTCCTCACATCCCCTCCCTCTCCCTCTCCCTCTCCCTCTCCGCCCCCAACAACACCATCCGCATCCGCAATCACAACATCGCCATCCCCATCTTGAATCCCCTCTCCCCCTCCCTCCCCCTCTCCCTCTCCCTCCCCAGATCTTCTAATAGCACTGACACCATCCATCCCCCCCCTCTCCCCCCTCCTCCCCATCCCACCATCCAACTCCAACCCCCCCGCCAACCCACTACTCGGAGCCTGCGGCCCCAAATCCTCCATCCCAATGCGCCCCGGGCCACGCGCATGCACCGGTTCCGGTTCCAGTTCCCCACCCGCCATCTCCCCCTCTTCATCAAAGTCCAGACCGACGGCTCGCGACGCGGCTGCGGCCGAGGCGGCGCTACTTCTCGTGACGCGTCCGTTCTGTGGCGAGGAGGGCACGGGCACGATGCCGGCTTCTTGCTCTTGGCGTAGGAGCTCGCCTTGCGTGATGCCGTGGCCGCTGCTGCTGCTGCTGTCGTCTGAGCGTGAGGAAGAGTTCGGAGCGCCGTTTACGGACACCGTTACGGTTTCCACGCTCCCGGCGCCGTTCGGTCCGTCGATGAGGCTTTTGCTCTCGGTGCGTAGATCGCTGGCGGTGCCGTTTCCAAGCGAGGCCGTGGGTGAAGGGCTGCCTGCCGCATTCTGATTTCGCAACCACGGGATCTCAGTCAGTTCCGCGCCGCCGATGAAGTTTTCTTCGCTGGAGGGGTCGGGGCTGGGGCTGGATGCGCCGTTGAGCATGCGGCCGTTTAGGCTCGTGGTGGATATTAGATCGGGGAGAGGGAAGATGGAGGCGGGGCTGGCGACGGAGACGATGCGGTCGAGGGCGCGGAGGTAGGAGGGGAGGGTGCGGTAGTGGCGCGGAGGGTGGAGGATGAGTTCGGCGAGTCGCTGGATTGTGTGGGGTGGGGAGGTGGGGAAGCTAGTAGAGAGGATGGACTGGATGGTATGGAGGAGGGAGAGGAGGGGTGGGGGGAGGGTGTTTGGGGGTAGGGCGATGGTGTGCAAGGTAGGCGAATTCCTGGCGAATTCGGACTTGACTGTGGATTGTGTATCTTGTATGGGGATGTTTTGCTTGTCGTCAAGATTGTCTCTGTCTGAGCTTTCTTCCTTCGTAGTAGGTGGATGCTCTTCGTAGGACTCTGACTTTATCGAAGGTTCTTGCTTAGCAGATATATTTTCTTCCTCCTGCGATGACGGTATAAACTCTTGTATGGGTATCCGGGGCGGAGGAAAGTCACTGTACGCAATCTGTACAATTAATATCCCTGGGCGAATAGCTCCTGGGGGCTTGACGTACGTGCTCTAATTTGGGCAGGATGCGCTCGAGTAGTCCAGGCCATTCTGTACTACACACAATGTAAGCATGGAATGGAAAGAAATGATGTTCGGAGCCATACTAATCCATTTGATCACCCCTAGCTAGCGACTCTAGGATTTGCTCATCTGTATATCATAGAATTAGCGTGAATCGCTTTTATTCCCCTCTTCGATGGGCTATAGCATGTCTGCTAACCGGGACGCATTGTTGTATTGAGTACACCCAATAAACACCAGAAGGATACGCTGATAAGGGTTCTTAATGAGGGCAGCAGATATTGGTCTAGGGAGGGAAGACGGAGGCTCTCGAATGAATGCTCTATACTTTGCACTCAATCGCAGCGACGCAGCGCGTGAACACTCAAAGCTTCGACTACTTTACTTTACGCTATCTAGTTCTAATCTATTCTACCCGCGATACGTGACACTTGCAGCCTTGACAGCCTTGGCAGCATAGAAACTGAACTTAAGCTCCTACTGGCGAAGGGGAATTCAAGCGCTGTTGAATGAAAGCATCACTCGCAGCATAGCCTTGTGCCAAAGATGAAAGTCGTCAAATATTTTGCTTTAGGTATCTTCTATCTTTATAAACGCCGGTTGATGCTACCGTCGTTAATATGTGGAAAATAGTTCGAATATGCTGAAAATGAGCAGCAACCGTGCAGTGAACCGGTTGACCCTTGCTCCCCAACTCCGTCATGGGTATCGAACGCACACTAGAACTAGCAACGCTCCATATCCTCTTTTGTAGGGCCGAGTATGTACCAGTAATTAGGACCCCCATCAGCCTTCAAAGCGACTTCCTCTAATCAATCGTCATACGGCTTGGTACAGGCCCGTGCGAAAGGTTCGGCATTTCCATCATGTTTGGTTTCTCGTCATCGTTCTCCACCTTCCGACTTGCAATGTATGGTTTGAGTCCTTTTCGAAAGTTGGCTGCGCACATGATCGCGTTGATAATAGTGATGACTATCAGGACAATCGTAATGACAGCAAAAGTTGTGAGTGATTTGCGGACAGAGATGTAATGTATAGCTCGACCAGTGCTTTCTTCGTACATCCTCTCAAGCTTGAAGATAAAGTAGGCCAAACCACCAAAGTAGAGGGTCTGCAAGAGATCACATTAGTGTATGCAGTTCTCAGTTTCATTGTAGTTGGAAAACTCACAATGATCCCAATCATGCCTATCGTACTCTCTTTTCGCGTGATATAACCAGCCAAAATTAGTATCAGAATTGTGACAGGCATTGCGGCTATCGTTAGTGCAAATTCGACATCCTTCTTCCCTACAACAACCACGACAAACTGGATAGTGAAGCCAAGGAACAAGAAAAAGTCGAACTTGAGCAGGGCGATATAAATCTGCAAGTATGGGTCAGTATACATCCAAGGTCTCAATATGGGTATCGTATACCTGATATGTCAGATATCGTCTCTTCATTTTCAAGTCGGCACTGATATGCTTGTAGATGGTCCACGCAAATTCGTTGTACAGTTTTCGAGCCACAAAGGACATGGCAACCGTGCCCACCGCAATCACGCAAGGAATCGCGATCAAGAAAGGGTTGATCTCGCTCCACACGTTGGTATGGATGTATTTTGCTGTTAGTCCACGAATAGCGTCATGAATTTGACTTATTTGAACGGCCGCGTATATCAATAAGCCCATGTTATAGAGGCATAAACCGATGATCTGAATCGTGTTTTTCAACCGCAGTGCATCGTAGACCAGAATCAGCTGATAAACAAAACCGAATATGTATAGAGTAAGGAATGTTGGAATGGTTTGTTCGGGGTTTCCGTCAAAGCCTGGGGGAGGGGTTCCTATTCGGCGTGTTTGGAACAGTGCAAATACGTATCTTCACGAGAGCATTAGCGACCATGATGAGAAACAATAACTATTGTATCAAGGACGAGACACAAATGGAGATTACGTCGTAGGTCGGAGTATGGTGAACTTACGATTCGAAGGCTAGAACGATGAGTGCTTGGATGCAGGTCACACCCACAAACGCCCACGTCCAGAGGGAGTTGGGCCTATACATCTTTGAGGTAACTGCCTGACCACGCCCCGCTGGGTAGAGGCCCAAGCCTTCACGCTCGCGATATCCGCCAGCGTAATGTTGGTACTCGTACGTGCTGTCAGAGAGCTGAACTCCTAGAAGGGAAGCTCTTGCCTCGTGGCCGCGAATTTTGGCGTTCGGTTATGTATGAGTCCTGGAAAGCAAATGGTATTGAGGAGGACAAGGACAGCCTTGATGAGCTCGGCTCCTAATTGATGCGCTCGAGTCTTTGGTAGGCCGTAGTGACAGATGTTGATTTATCAGGCAAGATGTTCAGAATCTTTCCCAGCTCTAATGACTGTTGGTCAACAATATTGCGCCCCCTTCGTACGGAGATATAGTGGTGGTTTAAAAGATCAGGTACAGGCCAAGGCCTCAGCGCTGAATCTGAAACGGGTTGGTAGCGGATTAGGAGGATCTGGTGAGCTGGCTGGGGGCGCAAGACGGCAGCAGATCCTGTGAGATGTGCAGTAGGTAGGTCGTAAGGAAAGGGATGTTCTAGGGTAAAGGTGGATGATAAATCAATGTAGTAATCGATATGTTTTGGTTGTCAACCATTGTCAGACGTTTCCTGTCATCCACTTCTCCTCGATTTTCGTCTTCGTATTGCGGGACCTTGCCTTAACCTTAAATGGATTAGCTCTGACCGAGGGACATTGGAAGAACACCTCTGGATGACGCCAAGGCATAGATGGAGTCAACGAGCCCTTGGATCATCACGATTCTACACCCCTTGACCATGCCGAAACTACTCTATGTGTAGGTAGAGCTGGGGCTTGGGAGCGGACACCATGAAGTATTCTATGATAAGGCTGGCCTTGCGATGGCCTTGCGATGCTGTCCATTCCCTCCTAGAGCTGTTCTCCAAATTTTGATCCTTGAGTATCTACCTCTCGGAGCAAGATCTTATGCATAAGTGATGAGCTATTGTGGTATCTGCGAACGTGAGAATCGAGCCATGCAATGCTGGTAAATGCTGAGAAAGAAATATTCTCCACACATGAAATCAAGACCACCAACGCCTTGCTTTGAAAAGACATGAGTCAGCCCAGTTCCATCCCTACGCCATCTTGGGTCTCATTGTCGTCCATCTCGTCACTCGCACGACCTTCTTGTGCCCGAGCCCTTTTCATGGCGGTCTCACTGCCTGATCCGCCAACACCAAACTTTCCGCCGCCAAAACCACCTACTACTTCCAATTCCTCTCCGCCAATGACTCTACCATCCACGTCAATCACCTCATGCAACTCAATCATGCTACGGCGGCTCAACCTTCGGAATCCCTCTGTTCTTACAACTCTTCCCCAATGGGTCAGGCAGTAGTTGGCCGCCCGCCTCCGTAGCCATTCTTCATTGGCAGTCCCTGCTCGTTCCCAGATCACGGCTGCATGCTCAACATCTAGCTCTCGGCTGAGACGGCGAACGCACTGTAGGCGCAGTTCCGGCAAGTCGTAAACATCAGACATGACAAGAAGTCCTGCCACCTGCACTAGGCTTGAGCAGTATTCAGGATGTCTGTCGATACTGTCGGTGTATAGGTAGTAGAGAAATGCTCTGACAACGCCGTAAGGCTCATCGATATGGAGCCTTTTCGTATGAAATTCGGACATCTGAGAATTGTATACTCGGTTGAAGTGCGGCCAACGAGCTTGCAGAATCAATTTGTGAACATGGATTGGGACTGAAGTCCGGACCGAGGCATCTAGAAACCCAGATGCTACAGACGTGGCTGTTGTAGAAGACGTCGCGGACATAGTGTCTTCGTCTACAACCTCCTCCTTACTGGCAGTGATGATGAAGTCACTACCGCTACCTGCCTCTGGTGGTTTATCGAACATAGTCGCAAGGTCTGCACCAAGCTTGTTTGGCTTTGACACGGTATGTGTATCAGACACTGGCAATCTGGATTTCTCAGTACCCGGCTCCCAAGTCACATCATTGCCCAGTAAGCCAAATTCGCATAGATCAAGTGCAATTACATCGCTAAGATATTCCTCGAAATTTGCAGCACCATTTTCGGAGGGCTCCAATGTACAGCCCAAAAGCCATGCTTTTGTGCCATCTTCATTTATCGCACAGTAGTGCCAACGATACAACGGATCGAAAATCTCTGGTCCGTCAGCTAACTTCTGCCACTGTTGATCACTGAGCTCCAAAGCGGAAAGATTGCAGTCGGATGGGCGGGTGGAGCCTGCTGGTGTAACGAAGTCCAGAAGAGCTCCGGAAGAGTAGGCGTAAAAATGAGTTCCTAAAGCTGGAGAAGGAACGTTGGGTCCAGATAAAAACTTTGTGGAAGATATTGCTCCAGGAGCGACAGGTTTTGCGACAAGGGATGAGTTTCGGACTTGCACGCTGCTAGAGTTTGCGGTATAGACACTTGATCCTGCCGCAATGTGCTGCTGTTGATGGTACTGCCCAAAATGTGATCGGGGGCTGGGTCCCGCTCTTTCCGTCGTGGACTCGGACATGCCATGCGTTGAGACTGATCTAAATGCAGGACTACTCTTGAGATCTAGCGATAACAACTCGCCTGTCCGTTCCATGTCTGGCCCAAGGCCACCATATACCCATATTCGGCCCCCCCATATCCACGTCGAGTGGTCAAAGCGTGCAACAAAGCTCCATGATCGAGACCATGTCCAGGTCTTAAGGTCAAGGTAGCAAATCTCGTCCAGAGTATACGTATCAGTTCCTGCAAGGCCTCCGACAACGAATAACTTATCATCATAGACTGCCGCAGCGTGGCGTGCTCTTCCTTTGGGTATAGGGCCGTGTATTTCTGGTTGCGTCCAGTGAGAAGTATTGATGTCGTAGATTACAAGGTCTGAAAGGTATTCCCGATGCTCATTTTCACCGCCGTAAACAAGGAGCTTGGAGGCCTGCCATAGGCAAGCGGTATGACCTGCGATTGTAATGAGCTGACCATTTAGACCTTGGGGGTTTCAACACTCACCCATTCTCACACCTGGTATATCCCCATAATTGTCCACAAGAGTCCATTGCAGACTTTCCAAATCTAGTTTCAGCACATGATTGTAGACTATATATTTTCAGCATTGCGTCCGGAATGCTGCTGTTGTATAGCGAGCCAATCGTCTTTCGGATTAGACGCACCTTCGTCAGTGAACTGATCGAAGCCTCCAAATGCATAGATCTGATGTTTGCCGCAGTAGGTTACAGAAGCATTAACCAAGCACGCGGGCCGCTGTCCACCCGTTCGAGCAATCTTTGGCTTGTAGCTCCCATGAGACGTACGCGGATTTTTGGACGGACTAGTTGGCATTAGGTAGGTGTTGTTGGAAGACGAAGCTGAATCTGGAGTCCTTGCACTTTGGCCGAAGCGGTTCCAAGACCCCGAGTGGTTTTGACCGCGCGGGAGACTGCCACCCGATTGCTGGTTCATGTTGGCCGTATGATTCGAGCATCTGACGAAACGTCTGTGAGCTGATACCTATACTCTTACCGTCGAGGGAGATATCAGGGCCGGTCAATGCATCAGCATTGGCAGCTACCGATGCCCCCCACCATAGGTTATGATGCGAGCAACGAATTAATTGCTCCTCAGTGGCAGCCAAAACCACCAAGATGATGACGGCTGATCTGCGGGTTGCCTCACTGGGCTTAGTGCTACCCTAACTTAGTCAGGGGTCCCGTCGTTGTCGGTACAACAGTTGGCGCTAAGCACTTTCCTATGTTTACTGATCTTTCGAACCGTCAATATTTCTTCATCATTCCCCCATACATCTACATCTCTCTTCCTCCTTGCATCAATTGCAAACATCATTACCTCTCGCACGAAAACTCTTCCAATCCATTAGATCTTCAAGCATTTGGTTGATCGACCCACCGATTGAAAGAGAGTCTGCAGAGGACCGATTAACAGATTTCTACCGGCTATACCATCATTCATTACTAACCCAAACTCTTCCAGGATCCATTCAATTGAGACTCTTGGGGAATCGTACTAGCCCAAAGATATACAGCGACGCTCGACAATCACCTCGCTGGTTAATCGAACAATACTAACCTGAAGACTATCTGTCTTCTATCCCAGACACTGGTCGATACATTCAGTTGTCCATTCGACCACACCGCTGATACTACACAATGGCTACTGCCTCAGTATCAACGCCCTTGAAAAGCCATCATGGTATTTTCTCTACACGCACTGCTGGTGGACGTATGCCTCTCACACCGTCGCCACGCACACGAACAACAAGTCTAGCCACCAATGCGTCGAGCCACTCCTCTCCATTCACACCTCCTCGACAGACGGCAGATAACAATCGCATAGTCTCTCAATCAACATATGGCAATATGTCTTCTTACTTCTCGCGGTCGGTATCGAAAACAATATGTCGAGACTCGCCGAAATCAAACATCGCCAAAGCTAAGAAATCTCCTAAGCACCTTGAGCTTGGTGTCTCGGACTGGACTCTGACTGGCACTGGTACCACCGTTGGCCAAACACCATCGAAGAGCGCAAGCCGAAAGAAGGGTCCTCTCCGAACGAGATCCGGCAAGACAACCATTCGCGTCGGAGCCGGAGACCGTTTCATTGCAGATAGAACAGCAAGCGAGGGTATAAAAACAGCTGGCTCTGGGAAGCTTGATGCTGACAGTCAACGACCTAAGACCTGTAACGGAGAAGGCTCAACGATCTTGGCGAATGCTGCCAGCGCCTTTGATCTCGGTGGACATAGTGCAGAAGACGATGCCACTATCGCACTTGAAGGCCTTAACTTAGAAGACAGCGACGAAACTACTTCATACACAAAGCCTGTTCCAAATACTCTGGCGTACGAATCATCTCTTGCCACTGCTTGCGGTGTCTCACTCAATACCCGCATCCTTGCCTTCAAGCCAGCACCACCGGAGTCTTCGAAGCCAATCGACCTCCGATCACAATACAATCGTCCTTTAAAACCTGCCAATGCAAGTTCCGCTCAATTTCGCCGCAGGGTATTGACAGCCCCTGAGAGGGTCCTGGATGCACCCGGTCTTGTCGATGACTACTATCTCAATCTCCTTGATTGGAGCTCGGGCAATCAAGTCGCGATTGGTCTTGAACGCAATGTGTATGTATGGTCCGCAGAATCTGGCACGGTCAGCAGCTTGCTTGAGACTTCGCCAGATACCTACGTTAGTAGTGTCAAGTGGAGTGGAGACGGTGCATACGTAGGTGTTGGTCTCGGCACAGGGGAAGTCCAGATCTGGGATGTGGAAGAAGGCACCAAGCTTCGGAGCATGCACGGTCACGACACTCGCGTTGGTGTCATGGGCTGGAACAAGCACATCCTCTCGACTGGGGCGCGAAGTGGCTTGGTTTACAACCACGATGTCAGGGTTGCAGAACACAAGGTGGCCGAGCTAATCTCCCATACGTCTGAGGTCTGCGGTCTTGAATGGCGATCCGATGGTTCCCAGCTTGCAACCGGCGGCAATGACAACCTCGTGTCGATCTGGGATGCCCGATCTCTAGATGCTCCAAAATTTCAAAAGACCAATCACCGTGCCGCAGTCAAAGCCCTTAGCTGGTGCCCATGGCAACCAAACCTCCTCGCCACAGGTGGAGGCTCGTACGATAGACACATTCACTTCTGGAACACTACTACAGGTGCACGGACAAACAGCATCGACACCGGGTCCCAGGTGACAAGTCTTCGGTGGAGCAATCATTACCGTGAGATCGTCAGCTCAAGTGGTTCCCCGGACAATTCTCTCAGCATCTGGAGCTATCCCACCCTGGTCCGAAATGTCGAGATTCCAGCACATGAGACTAGAGTACTTCACAGCTGCTTGAGCCCTGACGGTCAGATGCTTGCTACAGCAGGTGAGCTTCCATCAAGCTACATGCTATAATAATTCACTAACGACTGTATTAGCTGCGGATGAGAGTCTCAAATTCTGGAAAATATTTGAGAAAAAGCCTGGTTCTGCTTCGGCAATATCACGAGAGGGCGGCGTGACTGGCAAAGGCGGCGACATGGTCAAGCAGATGACAATTCGTTAGGGTCAAGCATTGTATAATGTCTATCATGACATCGTCTGTAACGTCCTGTCACGCAATAATGCCTTCTTTGTTCATGCGCCTCATTGAGGGAAGCTCCTTGCCAATGCCAATGGTAATCTTGTAAAATAGCCTTCTTATTCAAAATCTTGCAATAAAAATGACATGTTTAGGTGACAATACACATTCCTCTATGTTGTACACAAACCAAACCGCGGACGGCCGCTTAAGTAATCAAGGCTTGGCGAAAAGCGGTCTTCAACATTTCTTAGCAAACCCAAACTTAACGTTAGCATACTTACAGCCAGCCCAGTGGTGCATTCAATCACCATTCTATTCCAACTTCGGACAAGGCACACTTGATAGGGAAGGAAGAACGAAACAGAGTACGCGAATGATAGCGAAGTCGTCCGGGGTGTCTGCGAGACACTGTCGCAGAAACGAAGGACCACCTTCAATACCCTTCCAACTCTCTCAGTGACTACCTCCACATTTCATCTTCCATATTCTCTCACAAGGTCACCGCAGCTTCTTCCTCATCGCACTTGAATCAGTCTCCTGCCGGTGCGGCTGTGTCACCGTCAAGATGTCGAACCAGCTTGTGGTTAGTTCGCTTTTGCCAGCTCTGAGCGCATACACATTGGTTTCTTCCAATGGCAAGTACATGCTGAATGGAGCTGCGCACTATAGGGTACCGTGTACCAGAAGATCATGGACGACGTGATTGAGAACTGCGCAACCACCTTCGAAGAGGATGGTGTCAACCAGCAGACGTTGGATGACATTCGCAAGGTCCGTATGCCTTTTTCCTCTGCCCGCCGTACAGCAAGACTCAATTATCGCATCCATGTTTCGATCTTGTCAAACGCGCAAGCAGGAGTTGTTTTTCAAAGCACATATTCCTTTGTTACACTTTGTTTTCGTGATGCATTTGGCGCGATATTGACGGTGCGGCATGCCCTTCGAATTTTGGGGTAGGGAGGCGGGGCATGAGATTTTCATCAGCTTTTTGGGGGATGCCCAGCATTTGACTCATTCTATTGCTGCGCCCCACTTCGAATTCTGCCTAGTGCTTTTTTAGCACTCTGTCACACCTTTTGCCGAGCAGCTCCCATTGGATGCCGATACATATCAACACTTCCGAGGTTATCAAAGAAGTCGCTGCTAACCACACTGCTGCGACAGACATGGCAGACCAAACTTACCTCCCTCAAGGTCGGGACGTTCCCATGGGAGCCTCCGCCAGCGCCTCAGCCCATGGCCAATCCAACGGTCCCTTCGAACGTTCCTCGCCCCCAACCGTCCAATGGTCCTCCGTCGTCTTCCACTCCAGTCCCAAGCAATGGACCCAATGGAGTTCGTATCAAGAGTGAACCAGGATTTGAATCACAAGGCTATCAGAATGCGGGTATGCCGCCCTATTATGCCAGTCCGACCGCGCAACAACGTGCCGCGCAAAACCTCCATCAGAAGTTTGGTGCTGGTGCTAGCCAACAGATAAGTCAGCTTCAAGCCCAAGCAGCCTTGGGAGCTCAAGGAGCCCAATCTCAGCGAAACCCCATGAATATCCAGCTACCTCCACAAATGACAGATCAGCAAAGGCAGGAACAAGCAGAGATGAAGAGACGCCAGCAAGCACAACAATTTCAGAACCTCCGTGAGGCCCAACAGCGACCCGCTGTCAATAACACCCAGATGGACGGTGCGGATGACTGGGACGGAATAGTCGCTCATAGACGTCTCGATGCTTCGAAGTACTCCGCTCAGTCGGACATGACCATCAGAGAGCGAGTCGAGCAAATGAATCGTTCCATGGAAGGAGGCGGCTTGATGATGCCGGTTTCTGAACAGCCGAGATTCAATTCGACTAAAAAGCCAAAGGTTGTTGGTGGACCTGGTAACTCACACTCTGCTCTAGCGGCAGCTCAGACCGCGAACCTGGTGCTTATGCCCAAAATCCCACAACTCGATGGAGGTGATGACGAAGATGAGGAAGATAAGACCATCGTTAAGGATGAGCTGTTTGATGACGACGAGGACGAAGACGCCATCAATTCCGATCTTGATGACCCAGATGACAACGTTATTGAAGAGGAGCAGGATGAAGGTCGGCCCAACCAAATTATGCTCTGCACCTACGACAAAGTAGCGCGAGTCAAGAACAAGTGGAAGTGCACGCTCAAAGATGGCGTACTGACCACTGGAGGCAAGGAGTAGGTTTACATTTCGAATCCTTACAAGCAATCTTGTACTGATCAAGATTAGATATATCTTTCACCGAGCCCAGGGCGAATTCGAGTGGTGAAATGCCATGCTCCTCTGTTGATGCGCTCTGGCACCCCCATCGTGCCTTTGCAAATCTGATTGCAGACTACATACGTTGCACTCGGCTCACTAAGCTTACCTAGAGTTGATTATTAGATGGATCTTTGATAAGACCGTTGCGATGACTCGGTGTTACTCGCAGTCCCTAGTCGATAAAAAATTCCGAAAATCGGTATTGGAGACTGGGATCGTGTCGAGGGAATGGGCATGAGAATACTCGTGCTTCAAGAGTGCTACTGCATGGGCTATCATAGTTGAAGTGATGGTTGATACTGGACTAGTTGCACTGAATTTGCCTGGGGGCATCCATTATCTAGTTTTCAAAACAGTATAAAGAGATGATTCACGATCCTTGACTGGTATCTTGGAGTCCACAGTAGACTTGGCAGTATAATTGCGGTATCCACTTGCCCTGCATGTAGGCCCTGTGGCCCTCCATAGTTTTCAACAATTGCGCCATTGAACGATCCCATCAACCTCCCAGCGTTGAAGGAAAATCCTAGAATCACCATCATGCCTACAAGACAAGTTGTCAAAACAGACAAAGCTCCGCCCCCTCTTCCCGTCTACTCCCAAGCCATCATCTGCCATGGAATGGTCTATTGTTCGGGTCAAGTAGCGATCAACCCCGAGAGCAAGGCCATGGTCGAAGGTGGAATTGCCGACCGCACTGTAAGCTACCTACTGCTCAAACTAGACTATGTTTCGCACTGTAGTAAGACTCGCTAACGATCGTAGGCTCAATGCTTGAAGAATCTCGCGGCTGTACTTGAAGCAGCTGGATCGAGCCTTCAGAATGTGGTGAGAGTGGGCGTCTTTCTGACGACCATGGAGAATTTCGCTGCCATGAACAGTACGTTTGACTGTGATCCTCACTATCGATGCATATAATAGTCTAGAATCATGATGCCTCTTTGGGGACATTTCTTCTCTCGTGCCCTTCCTTGAAAGTCTCTAGACTGTACTCAATCCCCATTATCGAATTTCAACGCTGACTCCAGATTTACGGATAGCTGTCTACGAGAAAGTCTTTCAAGATCCCAAGCCAGTGCGTGATGCTGTACCTAACGCTCAAAGAGAGGTTGGTCAAGCTAATTCCACCGGCCCAGTGTCGCACCTGCGTAGCTGTCAAAGAGCTCCCAATGCGGACAGATGTCGAGATCGAATGTATCGCTCATCTGTAGGTAGGCACTACTGGTAGCTCTACACCAATCTTCTGTATTGATTCAATGCCAGCACAGCTGATGAGGGCGTGATGACGCTGCGACAGGCCACAGGAACGACCCGCATCCCGTTTGTAGGGGATCTTTAGATGGGTGATTCACATTCCAGTGGTATTTACGATACATGACATCTTCCTATTCATCTGAAATGCTTATGTTGACATTGGTGGACAAATATCTGGTATCAGATAAGACGTGAAGCATATTTTTTTGTCATTATCTTTCCATTATTACAGCCCTGATGATGTCCTTCAAAGGTGTCATGTACACAACCGGTCGGATTTCCTGCTATGATGTTTGTGACTGTCCTCGTCGTGCCGCAATATGTCTGGATGCGGGCATCACAAATGCGGAAAGATAATGAACAACTTTTCAATTCGTCGAATCTCTTTCATTGTCAGCCAGACATGTCCTGCTTTCAGGCGTCCGCCCTTTTCCATCTCCAAAAGCGCTCTATATCATAATCGATTGATGATGGAAGTCATGCATCAACAGCCTTCTTTCAGCTCTCGTTTTTCACACGAACGCATACGCACTTCTAATGTATTTCCATGGCTCTTGCTAGAAAAAAGATGCAGACCAGATCAGGCAACAAGCGTCCTCCTCTGTGGCGTCATCAAAAATTCAAGGAAGTCCGCATCTCTATGAAAAATCGCAATGCATCAGCCATAGACTGTCCACAGTTACAGAATGATGCACCAGCATCCAAGAAGCAGAAGTCATCCAAGGCAGTACGATTTGATTATCGCCCTAGTCGTGAGGATGGAGTCTCGTGCTACAAGGGCAATTCCCCGCAAGACTCCCAGGAGTCAAGGATGGAGAGCAGTCCCTCGGAACAACTTCTCGATCGACTGAGCATTGAAGTCGACCAGTTCCCTGATGAAGCAGAGAAACAAGATCAAGTGGAGGTACTGGAGGTAGATGAAGCAGAGAAACAAGATCAAGTGGAGGTACTGGAGGTAGATGAAGCAGAACAATGTATGATGGATACCGCGGAGGACTCCAACGTTGACGAGCTGATGAACGGATCTATGGCAGCATTGGAGGAAGCAACAACAGTGTCCCTCATCGACGACTTCCACAACCAGGAAAAGGATAACTTCGTGGATCAGAATACACGAAACATCGAAAACAACGACCATCAGCTTGACTCGGAGAAACGAGAAGATGCATTCATCGACATCGCCTCCCCCGACTCATCGCCAACAGACCTAGCAGACAAGGACGAAGAATACAAACAACGCTACCTGAACCTGAAAGCCACAGCCTGGCACTGGGCATCCACCTACTTCCCTCCACCCACTTCCATCCCAGGATCATCACAACCCCCACTCAACCTCACAGATCTATGCCACAGCTCCCCGCAACTAATGGAATACGCAAACTACATCTCCGTCTGCACCGACACCTCAACCTGGGAAGACGTCTTCGATAAACAGAGAACGTTCCTCGTGTACAGCATCCTCGGCAAACTGATCGATGTGCATATATTCGGGCATGAAATGTTCGGCGCTACCGACGAGCAGCTTCACACGTTAAGAGCTGCAGACGAAGAAAGTATAATGGACGACGGTACATCCTCCCCCTCCGATCCCCTTCCATCCAACCCCAGAACTAACACCCCACTTCCCCTCCAGCCTTCCACCGCCAAACCCAACGTGCCGAAAAAATCTCCACCCTCCTAACCTCCCATCCCCACCGCCTCCCTGAAAACCTTCTCCCAACCCTGTCAGCGCTCGTCGCCTCCACCGTTGATCTCCTCTCCCCCCTCCTAACATCACCAACACCGACACCAACAAACCCCTCCGCCCCCTCCCTAAAAACCCAATCCTCCGCTCTAAAAACCACCCTCACCACCATCCTCCTCCACGCCACACTCCTCTCCCTCTCCATCTGCCTCTTCCCCCAAAAGATCTACACCTGGACAACCCACCCCGCCCCCGGCCGTCCCTACAGCAGCGCCACAATGCACATCCTCGACCACACCCCCATCTCCGACCTTAAAACCCCACAAAAAACCCGCATCATAACCATGGCCGGCTGGCCGAGCTGTATCGCCTACACACCCACACCTACTCCTACTCCTACTCCTACTACCCCTAATGAAAAATCCACCGGTCCCGTCAACGCAAAAGTCCTAGGACGAGCCGAGGTCCTAGTGCAGTGGGGCACGCCTCCGGAGCCGTTTGCGGTTCGGAGCCCGGGCAGGGATGGTGAATGGTTGGGGAGAAGGTTGAGGGGGGAGATGAGGGGGAGGGTGGAGAAGAGGGATAGGGACAGGGGTAGGGAGGAGAGGATGGAGATGGATAGAAGGGATAGAGAGGAGAGGTATGCGGTTGGAGGGGCGGGGATGATGGTTGGAGTGGGATTGGCGGCGGTTGGGTGGGCGGTGCAGAGTCAGAGTCAGGGGGGTGGGTGGGGGGATGCGGTGAGGGGGGTTGTGGGGTTTTAGGGTTTGTAGGGGTTTTATTGGGTTGGGTTGTTTGGGATAGGATGTATGGATGGATGATGGATGGGTGTATGGCGATGGTAGGAGTTTGTGAGAAATTTGAAAGAACTGAAATGAAATTGTAAGGTAGCTTTCGCTTTCTATATTTTAAAATAGATTGAGGATCAAGTCAAACACCACCCCGATTGATCGTCGCACTCCTCTCCATCCGAATCATCGCATCCTCCTCCTCCGCCGCCGCCAAATGCTCCCCCGGCAACAAAACCGCCCGATCAATCGCAACCGGCAACCCCCGATGCCTCCCCCTCAACATAACCGCACACAGAATCAACTTACTCAACCCATGCCACCCCCCACAGAACGAATAGGCCACATTCGGCAACCCGACACTGATACCGACACAGCCATAGGCGCTCACGACCTCGAAGACGACGTTGAAGACGGAGTAGGAGATGGGGTCGCGGTCGAAGTTTGAGGTTTCGGTGATGGTGATGAAGAGGACGGCGAGGACGATCCACCAGATGTCGTGGGCGAGTTGGCCGCGGAGCTGTTGGCGGACGAAGTAGGCGCGGGTTTCGGTCGGGGGGCTGGGTTGGGCGGAGACGGTGCGTTTGAGGCGGCCGTAGAGGCTGCGGGTGGGGGATTTGGTGGTGGTTTTCTGTGGGTGGGGGAGGGGGATTAGTATTGTATTGTTGACTTTGGAAGTTTGTGGGATGTTGGGGTGTTAGGGGTTAACGTACCTCTTGCGGATCATCAGCGTAAATACCCAGACTACGCTCCTCGTAGACGTTCGAATTCCGCATCGTGATCACGACGGGATAGACGGAGATATACATCATGATGACATAAAGGATCAGCAGACCGATGCGTAGATTCGGGATGGAGACGACGTAGAAGCCGCCGTTGCGAACGGCAAGGGCCTGAAAGAGACCATCTAGAACGCGTACGCCTCGAGGCAGGGAAGTGACTGATGAATTGCCAATATTGAGCACTTCGAACGCGATCCAATCGGTGCCGTTCAACACGACGAGGGCTGCCAGCAGCCACCAGGTATGTCTGGAAGGGAATAGATTGGTGTAGCATCTCCTGGGGTGATCGAGGAGAAAGCGAAGCGTACTCTTGTGTTCCTGGAATCTTCCACCGTCGGGGATGAGTTTGAACATCGTCCAGATGATCAGTCGCAGAAAGATCGGATAGCACGTATTGCCAGCCAAGATCATCAGACCCATGGTGATGAGCATATAATTCGATGTTTGGAACGCGACCATGTTTGCGTCCAGCAGACTCATTCCGCTATTGTTGAAGGCGGAAACTCCATTGAATGCGCCCACCCACCTGCCAGATGGTCAGCGAACGCATCCCTCGCAACAAAGGGAACAGATCGGAGCGCACCAGGGGTTCTCGGCATTCACTTCGGTAGCACTGGACCTGTTGTATGCCACGTAGGCTCCCAAGCCAATACACCCTAACAGTTGCCAGAGGACGAAATATGCAGGTACAAGGATCGCGAGAATCGAAACAGCTCTGTACTCCACTCCACCAAGACGTTCTCGTTCGGCGAGGGTGAGGCCGGCGAACTGCGAGTTCCTGGCAACGAACCCGCCTGAAAGGAAGCCATGGCGAGAAGGCGGCTCACTGGCCGCTTCGCCCTCTTTTACCGACGGCAGCTCGTTGGGATAAATCGGCGGAGGTGTTTTCAGTGGATGATTCTGGATGGTCTGCCGAGCACCTATACCCTGCATTGATAAAAATTGCCTATGATGTCGCTCTCGGGTGGGGGACATCGGACTAGCAAATGTGATTCGACGACTCATACCGACATCTATACTCAGGGGCTGAGTGGCTGTCCGATCTTTATCGTTAGTATCTACACTCCCCGTATTTGATTCAGTATTGGCAGTGTGGTCCGAGATCATTGCTGTATGCACATCAGCGGGTGTGTCTTCCTTCGCTGTGTGTAGCTCCTCCTTGAATTCTTCGCTGGACGAGGGCATTTCCGTGTGGATGGTCCTTCCTCTTACACCCGGCCCATCAACTTCCGACGTCGACCTCCTCGTCAGCCTCGGGGTCACCGGTGTCTCCCTCGAATGGCTCCTCGAATTACTCCGTTCTCTGCGTTGTTGACGACCAGCTTCCACAATCCGCTTGAATTTGCGTTCAAAGGCTTTCCTCCTAATATAAACGACCGCAATCGAGACCCATATCGCCGAACCAAATAGTATGAGTAGGAATAGGATTATTTGTTGAAATGTATTTAGCTGTGATAGGTTGATGGTATTGAGCCCTGCCAGTGTCATGGCGGAAACGACGAAGAATAGAGAGTCCGTATAGTTGATGCTTCTGGCAGGTGTAGAGGAGCCCCAAAAGATGACGCTCGTGAGCAAGCAAACCCCAATGAAGTAGGCATAGTGGACGGTGATAAAGTTGAGGGGTGGTAGATGGAGGCTAATCCATCGCAGTGAGCGCGCGATGGGAGGAGGCAAGCGGACTCGTGGGCGTGAGACTAGGGAAGTCAGTCATTGCGCTTCAACTTTGACAACCTTGACTTAGAGTACCTACACACCATCTGTAGCTTTGTCGGCCAAGGTTGTTTACCTCCAGAGTATTGTAGTATTTGATGTAGGGCGGGTCACCCACAGCTCCTTTAGAGCCCCGTGGCCAGATACAGCTCCTAAGCGGCACACATATATAGAACGTTACACCAGCGACGGAGTGCCAAAGAGGGCGGTAAGAGGCGTGAATTGTCTTATATGATTTCGTCAACAATGTTCCGGTAATGCTTGTATTCTACGTGCCAGGAGCCACCTGTGGAATGCATCATTTTGTAGTGTTTGGGCTTGTTCTATAAATAGACGATCTGGCTAAATGTTCTAAAAACATCTCGGTCCGTTCCACGTGCATAGTATCGTGATTGCTTAAATTGAAAAGATAAAACGCTCGCCAAATATCGCTGTAATCATAATTAAATCATCTTCTGGGCGGTGAAAGGGAAACAATCTGCTACATCCAAATATAGTTCATTAATCTCTCTGCCAGGCCAGATGTTGAAGTGGAGGTGATATGATGTCGCTATCTTCAAGTATGGCACTGCTGAATTTGGTGCTGGCTACTTGTGCGACGATCACAATCGACCCGGAGCTTGCGCAAGTAAATGTTGATCCGGCGAGGATATTTGGCAAAGAGCCACCGCAGTCGACAGGATCGATGAGTAGGCAGGCCATGCACAAATAGAAGACACGTACGTGTAAGATTCACTGCTGAGACCGTTACTGAGATGGTCGCGGCATCTCATCGTCATAAGCCTGCTCTTACCAGCGTTTCGTTTCTTCCTGGCCTTCGGGCAGTGATTATGTACCTGGCCAGAATTAGTGATCTTACGATTGACTGTAGGAGAGCGTCCGGCGTGATGTCGCGATAAGCTGCAACGCAGAGTGCTTTTCAGCATAGCGGACACACAGTAAACGGAAGCTATGCTCACAGATCGTTATAGGCGTGAATGTCGGCATCTTGCACAACTTTATTGACGTCTTCGCAATATCTTCTCACGGTGGGATGATCCCAAATAAATGTCCTGGTGAAGGGAGCCATACTCAGCGCTTCGAGCGTCTCGCCTAGACAAACCCTCATCATTCTCCCGAGAGCCCAGTGACCCCTTGACCATTCGCCCACGGGTATCTTGAGCTTGATCCGGTGCACATCAACGAAGCCGTTTTCTCGCAGAACCTGTGGGGTATTGTGATCATATGCTATGGGACGATCCCTTCGTTCGGTAGCATCTGTCAGATACCTGTGATACCACACTCTCCATTCCGAATCGATGGGCAAAGTTCCGTCGTCGCAGCGTGGCTCGAAGTCTATTTCGACCTGTTCGATATGACCTACGCCCGGTTTTAAGTGGCTGTATGATCGTTTGTAAGCACTTGATACTCGGAGCTGGCGTGGTCTAGATTTACCGCCAACAGTTGTGGTACAACTCCCTCCAATGGTTGACACTGCCGCAAAGCATTCCTAAACGAATCATGTCCCAAGAATTCTCGCCCATGAACCACGGCGACTCAAAATCTTGCCTTCGAAAACGCAGGTTGTTGGGAACCCTTGAGAAGCATAAGCACTGTCTGAGCTGAATGTGAATTGCAGCGGCTTACATCGCAGGTTGCATTAGTGAAAGATCTATGCCTATGACCTATGGAACAGATCAACACGCATAGTAAAGCAAAGAGGCTCGTCCCACTAGCAAACCTCTGCATCTGGGTATTTGCTGTTGAGCATGCTGGTCAGCGAGGTATTGAAGTTTGAAAGAATCATACGTACTCCGCCATCTCGATTGCCCATATGCCGGTACCGCAACCGACGTCTAGTATACGAAGTGGCGGCCTCTCGCCTTCGGAGCGTGTGAGTGGCACCCTGTGTAACTCTTCATTGCGCGCAGAGGTATAGATAATCCAATGGAACATGTCGAGCCTATCTTTCTCGGCCTACCAACACCAGAAGAGTCAGCGATGTCTGTGTGTGAGTGTATATCCATAGTGTCGTATCACGCACATCGTCACAAGGGGCTATGTAGAGGCCTTTGCGATAGCCATGGTAGGTTCTGCCGTTCTCCAGATAGTCGTCTGAATGATCTCCTCTCGGTGCCACCAGCCTGTGCAGGATCGGTGTAAGCAGGTATGCAGGGATAAGGATACAGGAATGCGCTGACCCAGTGTTCATCACGGTTGATGTTTGCCAAAGGGCTCAAACGACTTCCCAACTGCTAGGGTTCTCGGCAGGACCACGGTCCCTGATGCGTACGAGTTGGTGGGAACTCGATCCTTTCCTCCCAAGCAGATTTGACTTTTTCAAGGATGTTCGCATCGAGAATTGACGAGGAAGAGCGTGAGACTCTGTGGGGATATGTACGAGAAGCATCCAGACCGATTCAGGCAGGATCGAATGTGGGACCCGTGTGCCACGTGAAAGTGGGTAGAAGTTCTTATTCAGAGACGAACTGAGCCCGACATCCGTAGCTGGACATTGGAAGTAAGATATAGAAGAATAATGTATTTGGGGGAGAGTTGGGGAAAAGTGGGAGAATTTAATAGGCATGGATCGCACATCACGATGAGCGAAGTGGCATGCAATGCTGGGTGGCAGTATTCTAGCCAAACTAGCCAAACAGGGGTCCATTGGGGGTGAACCACAGTGCCGGGTCCGTAGGTCGTTGGTAGGGTTTAGTGAAGGCGACACTGTCAGTGGCTTGGAGCCGCTTTTGGTGGCCGCACCAAAATCATCCGGGGCAGGATGGGGCAACAGACCAACACACTTGTTTAGTTGTTTTGCGCTGCCGTGATCAGGGGCAATCTTGGGGAGTTGGGGAGTTAGGCCCGGTCGTCAGCCGGCCAGCTCATCCATGGTTCGCGCACAGGAGGGACCAGGCGGGATCTTCTGTCACCCCCAGCCCGTATACTTTTTGCCCTCGGATGTACGACTTGGTGATTTTCTAGATTCAATCGGTGTACACCGCACAGCAAGCACAACATTATACCTTATAGTACACACCGCGCTCTGTCACAAGTAAGGTATTCTATACAACACCTCCGCACTATCGGACCAGGAGCACAGGCCTGCCTGCCATCCAGCATCGTTCCTTAGTCACGGAGATGCAGCGATTCTGGCTCGGATGGCTGGGTCATCATGAAATCTCTGCCTCTCATCTGTCACCATGCGTTCCTCTCGCACAAGACACCCATCTGTTGGGTTTGCAATCCCGGCCGCCATGCCAATAGCCGGACCATGCAGCTTATTGGGGTCCTTCAAGGCTTGGGGCCCCATCGGAGCCTACGCACGTCCGGAATCGGCCAAGGCTTCTTCCTGCATCACAAAGACGGGAGTCCAGGTGTCATCATTTCTCGCGTTGTGGATGCAAGATTCAGATATTGCTGGATGGAACAACCATGTTCGTCATGGGCTGACATTTGCCAACATCCCGACCTGCCTACAAGAGCGGAAGTGGAGGCAAGCTAAGTCGCGCTGGGACCATGGCTCCATCAGAATATCCTTCTGAACCACTGCGCTGGGTCGGCTCCTGTGATAGGACAGGATAATCCTACTCCTTTCCAAGCCATGCTCTCTGAAGGCTGCCGTAGGCGTCGTCCGGCATCGCTGTAAACCGAGGTACCCATGGCAAAAGCCTTGTCGATCTAATGAGATGACAGATGTCAGAATGCTGTGCAAATACTGGACTATGTACCTTTATCCACCTGCTTCGCATCGTAATCTAGCCATCGATTCCCTGCAGCCATTCACATTTCCGGTGCGGTGAGCAGATGTGCAGTCCTCATCGAGCTAACATCCGGTCCAGTTGATTGGTCACCTTCTTCGGTACTACAGTTTCCAATTCTTCAACATGCAGGATGCATGAGGCCTCGGCATGTCGCCGATTTACCCAAGTACAAAAACCTTTTGAATACTCGTCTTTGGAGGCATCAATCTCCTTGAGGCGGAACCGCTGTGGACCAATTATCGGCCATCAATCTCTTCCGTCTTGGCAGCGATCGATAAGGTTGTAGCCACCCGAAAACCCACCCAACGGTCACCCACCCATCATCGTACATTATATACAATGTACCAATGTATCTAACACCATGAAACGTGCTACTCCGACAGCCATCTCCTCTTTGATCTTGCCACCAAACTCATACGTCTACACAATTGCCCCCCTCAGTGACCGTGCACAGCTTGCTGCCATTTCGTCGGATGACTCGCTTCGTATCATTGATTCGACCACATTGAAAGAAGGATCGAACGGGGTCATCCCGAACGTGCATGGCGGCGTGACCTGCTTAGATGTCACCAAGGGCGACCCCAACTGTATTCTGACAGCAGGCAGAGATGGGTTGGTGCGATGTTGGGACTTACGGTTGGGACAAAGCACGCTAGAATTTCGAGACGGTATGTCAGGCTTGAAGTATTGACAAAGACACTTTACCCTACATGATACTCACGGATATCCAGATGGCAAAGCTGCGTATTTGTCACTGTGTCATGGTGACTCAGGCCCTATCGTTGGCACGGAACTACATCAGTCTCAGGCTTCTATACTTCAGTGGTAAAAACTCTTCAAAGTTAGACCGCTTTGACCGTCGGAGACTGACATCCTACCACCAACCCAGGGACAACAGATTTCCGAGTAAGCCCCTGCTGCAGTACGCGGAGAGCCACAACGACGATGTCACCGTGGTATGCTCGACCGAGCCACTTCCACCAGCAGTATTCTAATTAAACTGGGTACAATTGCATCCCAGCTCATACCAAACGCTTCTTTCCGGAAGCACCGACGGCCTCGTCAACATCTACGACACCACGCAGACAGACGAAGACGATGCCTTGATCCAAGTATTCAACCATGGTAGCTCCATCAACCATGCCGGCTTCCTCTCCGACTCGCAGCTCTACGCCCTCAGCCACGATGAGGATTTCTCCATCTACCAACTCAACAGGCCAGATGGATCTTCGGTGCAAGATATCTCGGCAAATGCGATGGGCGATCTCAGGGAGCCCCTGCAATGCGAGTACGTGGTTGACTGTATCCCTTCTTTCGGAGGGGGACAAGCCGTTCTCGGTGCAGGTTCGCACAGCAAGAGTCGACTCGACCTCGTCCCCATCGTTTCAGTCGGGTCCGAAATCTGGACTTATGACTTGACGAATTCTGTAAGCCTTGTGGGTGCGCATGGCGAGGAGATTGTTCGATCGATGTTCTTCGACCACCAGGCAAGTATTTCATCGTTCGCTCTCGCCTCCATCGGCGCAAGGGAAAAGAGAATCACCTGTCTAACCACCCAACCAACCAGGCACAAGCGATCTTCACAGCGGGCGAAGACGGCAACGTTAAAGCTTGGCGAACAAGGAGTGAGCCGGGCGATCGCGATGCAGAAATGCACAAAGCGGATGTTGAGACGCCGAGAAAGAAGAGGAAGAAGGAGGCGGCAGATGATGGTGGGGATGGGAAAGGTAGATTTAAGCCGTATTGAAGGTGCGGTTCTGGTATGCAAACACAGGATTGCCCACAGTCCCATCCCGGAACACCTCCCCACCTCTCGCTGATGTACTCTACATGCCGCAACTCCTCGCTTGACAAATGCCCCATTGTAACCCCCCAGCGCCTCATGAATCATGACATTTATACATCATCGAAAACCAGGGAACACTACGCCGACAGCTCTGCGCCCTACACACATGATATCAGTCTCAACAACCCACGCAGGTTGAAGCCAGGTCGTAGACTCACATCCAGACAACCTAGCCACTCTCTCCGCCTCATCCTCGTCCACCGTCGTCTCGTTCCCATGCAATATGTTTAGTCTCCTCATCCATTCCGTCCCATTGCTTCCAACAGCCGGGGGCGATCCTAGAGTATCTATTCTTTGTGCAGAAACTTGCCCTACCAGTGGGCCGGACGTAGCTCGTCTCTCCGACCGACCCATCTCAATTTGACTGGTTGTCGGGGTAGCAACAACAGGGCCACTAGGCGCACTAAACGCCCTCCTTCCCACACGATATCCACGCCTCAAACTAGCAACCCACCTCCCATTCGCGCCTTGCTCTCTCGTAGCGGGACCGGACTCAGGTACTTCGCCCGCTTCTCCTCTTTGCTGTCTTACGCGTCTGAGACGTCGCTCGTGCCGCACCATATAGTTCGTAATAGGTTCGGAGACCTGGTATATGGAGTTCGAGGGCAGTACGCGGGTTTTACATAGGGGACAGAGGGAACTGTTAGCGCGGAGGAAGGGGTCGATACAGGATGGGTGGTAGATATGGTGGCAGGGGAGGGAGCGGACGGTGGTGGTGTTGGGGATGAAGTCGTCCAGGCAGATCGGACATGTTGTTTGGGAATATCGAGTGTGGGAGCCCGGAGGGACGGGTAGTGTCTGCTGTTCAATGGAATTCTCGGAGGGTTGGGCTGCTGGTATGTCTTCTTTGTTGGAATCCTCTTCGTGCTGGGTGTACAACGACGTCTCGAGCAAGTCAATGGCTTCCTGAGGAATTCGTGATCGCTTGATCCCAAGCGATTCGAGGTCCACTTCTCCACTTTCAACACGGCGTTGGAGATCTCGTCGTCCTCGGCGCTGAACCCAGTGCATGGAGAAGGAAACAATGCTGATCGAGAGCAGGGCCAGTCCAAGCGCTATCAGCAAGAAAGCCCAAAGCGTGGGTAAACTATTCGATTGACTTGTCCCGAAGATGGTGTAAAGGCGGACATAGTCCGAAGGTTCGAATCGCTCCTGTGCGAGGATGTCTGCAATCTTTGCATTTGACGAATCGCCTGAGAACTGCCCCATCGCCTGCATGAGGCTTTGCCCCTCAGAGCCGGGTATCGCATAGACTGGGAACTTATTCTGTGACTTCCATTCTCCACCGTCATGCAGATCCCAGACCTCGTTGTTTGCCAATGGAGGGGTATCGGTCCCAGAGTCCGGTAGGTATGTCAGCAACGCCCTCGCACCAGTCGAGGCGGCTAGGTACGACTTCGCGCAAGGGGCAGATATCCACGGCGCAAAGGCGACATACAGATACTGTTCGCTGGGGAGATCGCGTTTCCTTGTGGCATTACCTGGGATGTACGGCGTTGAGGCATTCGCGCATGGGTCGGAGGGATCGAGGTTGGGGACGTAGAGCAGGCCTTCGATACCACCATCGTCAGAGACAGTGTTGGTCGAAAGGGTTCGGATATGATCACAGTCCGAAAGTTCGTAGGAGATGCTGTCATTGACCCGCGTTCTCTGGGGTCTGGAGACATTCAGGGCAGGGTTGCTGAAAGCGAGGACGAAAGTGTCGATCGATTGGGCACCTGTCTTGCGTCAGTATGGCACCGATGGATGCTGGGATTTGAGAAAGCTCACTCATGATGTCTCGTCTCAGCTGACTTCAGGTCGTGAGCTGATCCGAAGATCATAGGATTGAGGATTAGAGGTACATTGTACTCCGTAGGAAAACTGTAAGAAACCCGGAGCTCAGACTCCCTTGAAAAAGGCACCGAATAAGTACTCAAGCGTTAAGGGAATCCCCGAACCCCGTAGGCCCGAGATGGAAAGCTTCGCGACTGCGGGTAAATCTATCAGCGGGTGATGCCGCTCCTAAGCCTGACAGCGTTAGGCTCATGCAGCCCAACTGCTCAACATTCAAGACTCATTTCGCAATCCTTCTGATCGTCTACCATTCATCGAGGTCAATCTTCAACGCTCAGCATAGACTATCCCACGGCTGCAGATGCTTCCTCGAGGAATTCTATCATTTTGCGACAGCTCCGGGTTGACCGGTAAATGACCACAAGCTTGAAAGAGTGTCGCCTCAGTCCTCTACCTTTGGCAATAAACTCCACATGATCGTTTTGTCGAACGTCTTGGTCACCAAGTTCTGGGGTCGGGCACGTTAGAGGCCATAACCTCACGTTCCCATCATGCCTCCCGCAAACAAGGATAGGAAGAGCAAGGGTCGTGAAGGTCGACAGTCGCATAGTCGCAATACAACACCCAGCTCTATTGCCAGCGCACCACTAGCAATTACCACTCCATCACATACATCATATCTAGAAATTCCCATTGGAAATCTCATGGTCCCTACAAACATATCATACGACGATATTCTTGAGCGACATGGCGGGTCGGGTGGCATACCTGACCCTAGTCATCTCACCACAATGGTCAAAGACTTGAAGCAATTATGCGAATTAGCGTCATCCCGCAATGATACATGTAATTTAGGAATGCGCGCGTTGGTCGAGAGGAGAAAACAGGCGCTGGAGGACGAGAGAGACCGGGAACGTGAGCAGGCCATCCGTGCTCGCGAAGCGGAGGAGAGGGAGAATTCAAAGAAGGAGGCGGAGGAGGAGGAAGATAACAGAGGTCATAAGGCTAGCAAACCGAAGAAGCAGAAAAGGGAACCAAGTAGTGTTAGGGAGGAGCGACCCCTTGCCCACGGCGCGCATGGACTGGCACGGCAGGATGGGTTGGACTTGCCATTAAAAGGTACGTCAATCACTTTCCCATCGTGCTGCCGATCCGTTACGTCTGTCACACCAAAAAACAATCTATGAAAATCCAACGGACTCCAGCTTATTTGGTTGCTCTGTGAGCCGCTGTCAAGCACGTTGTATTTTACTCTTAACATACGATTGGCCCACGATTTGTGGTCCCTGTCTTCGTTGTATATAGAGAGTATCATCCCGTCACTATGAATACTCGAGGAGAGCTAAAAATTGAGATTATGTCTTTAATGTTTCTCAAGTGGGCAATTTCCCATGGCGCTTCTGTTAAGAGAAGGCAAAGGAGAAGAGTCCGCAGTTCTGACGATCGAACAGCCTCACCAAGCCTGCCTCCGAAAGGAACACCATCACCTGGCAAGAGGAAGCGTGATGCTGTCTCTGGGAGCTCTTCGTCGCTTTCCGAGACTTCTCCACTTGCGTCTCCATCTACCGCGCCTCCTCCGCTAGAACGGGATTCTGCTCGAGCTACACCAACATCAAGTATGTCGTCGAATGACGCGCGACAGCCACCACCTGCTGCAAGCGTAGCTCAATATCAGACGTTCGGACCCAACCCATTGACTTTCGACGATCCTACAGTCTACGAGATACTCCCGGTCACCGATGACATGACCGATGAAGAGAAGCAGGAGATTTATTGTGTATCTTCATTTCCTCATGATGATCTGCATGAGTTCATCGCTGGTACACCTCCCAGCAAAGACTTCAGTAATGCTGTGAAACCGAACAACCAAGTCGCTTTCAATACATTCAATGCGTATCTCGAGAACTACCTCAGACCCTTGAAAGAGGAGGACATTGGGTTTCTGAACGAAAGAGTGAGTCCTGATGAAGCAGCCAAACCCGTATCCTAACTTTCCTAGGGTGACCGAACAACGCCCTTCATTATGCCTCGCCGTGGCAAACGCTGTTATACCGAAGTATGGGCGGAAGAAGATGGTTCGATGTCTCGTGACACGCCCGAAGACGACAGGCTGCCACCCAATCAGCCCCGCGGCAGCCTTGATCAAATGGACGACGAGGTCGCGGAAACGGACCAAATCTCCAGCGGTCCGCTTCTCAATCGCCTACTTTCGACCATGCGCTTCGAGCATCGTGCTCCACCGTCTGAAGATAAAGCACAATCGAATGGTCTCACCAATGCGAGTGGGGAATCCTCACTCACAAATGGCGACTTGACAAATGGTACAAGCCATGAGAGCGGTCCAATTGACGAAGCTACCAGTAATAAGACTCTTCCCCCAGCGACATCTCTACCCTTGTCAGAACGACCTTCAGCCAACGCACCATCCCTCTCACACGCCCAAATTGATGAACGCCTTAAAGCTGAACTACGACATATCGGGTTCCTGTCCCCGGACAACGAACCCGACTACGATGCACATTATGATGACGAGAACGCGGAGCGCTTACGCTTTCTGCAGGCTGAATTGAGAAAGACGAGTATACTGAATGGCGCTCGGAAGCAAAGAGTCTTAGACTTGGCACAGGAGCAGATGGCTTATCAAGAATATGCGACGATTCTTGAAGATCTAGATGTGCAAGTCCAACTAGCGTATTCGAAGCGCACCCGCACTCTTGGTAAGTCGAAGAAGAACACGAAAAGGCCTGGTGGTGCGGGTGGAGGTAGTCATCCGGTCAATGGTGTGGTGTCCACGGATGGTGGCGTTAGCAGGCCGGGTATTGGAGATGCGGCCAGGCACTTGATGACAAGGAGAGCCAAGTGGGAGAACCAAATAGGTCCCGTTTTCCGCAGCGATATCCGGAGAGTCAGGGGCAAAGGAGAAGGGATCTTTGCTGACGTGGATATGGAGTCGTTGATGACACAGGAGAGAGAAAGGTGGGAGGAGGAGCAGGGGTTATAAGGAAGTCCTGATACCATCATGAGCTATGTGCGACGAATTTGTCAAAGCTATGTACATGATCGTACACAGTCCACAGTTGGTTTCTATATCGTCTTACCAACACTTGAGCATTATGGAATCTAAGTTCGAGAGCTCGTTCCGCACGCCACCCACTCTCCCAATCTGCTCAATCAGTGTATACTTTTGACACCACAAGAATGTGATTGTACGGTCTAATCACTGCCTTTATGGCATGTGACTTCTCCAACCTCTATCATGATCATCGCAATCTTTGTAGCCACTTTTGATGTCGACGAAGGTCTGTCCATGCCATGCCTCCCTCTTCTGACAGCTAACCTCCCACAGGCCCCAAAGTTCTTCACCAAGTCCCCACTTCCTCCATAACCGCCTCGCCTTCCACGCCTTCAATTCCCCTCCTCCATTTCCCCTCAGTATCACACCTCATAATCCCGCACCCCACTCTCTGCAACACCGGCCTTGTCCAATTTACCACATCCCACCACCGCATCCTCAGCTATCCACAATACATTGCCTCCTCCTCTTACCCACGCAATGCATACACCTTCAACTTCTGTCTCGTGACAGCAGAGGACACGGACTTCAGCTCTTATATACCGGTCGTGCGGAAACTCAATACCCTTCTTCGCACCCTCGAGGAGCAGAGCCAATTCTTGAGCCGTGATGGAGCAAAGGCCGATTCTGGGAAGATCTACGCTCTGTGTGAGATTCTCTTGGAGGATCTGAACAACTATAGCGAGGCTATGATCCCGATTGACAAGGAGAACACGCTCAACATCAAACTCTTTCCTACATATCCGCCTCCTGCCCCGCTATATGCGCACCATGTACCTCTCAGTACTGTGCGGCTTGAGCAGTTGGTCGACGAGAATTGGGATCTGACAATGCTGAGAGTACTACCATGGATCAACGGCATCAACAGCGTCAAGCAAATCGCTCTCCTTGCCGACGCGGACTTCAAACTTGTCAAGAAGGCTATCCGCCACTTCTTGTACTACGGTTGCGTACTGCTCCTAGACATATTCTCTTTCTCTGCCATCTACGCGCCCACAGCCACCATATCGGAGTTTGTAGAGAGTGCGGAGATGCAGGAGGAGTGTGCCCGATACGTCGCTCTCCCCATCAACGACAAGCAGGATCTAAACTCCGATCTCCCACACGCCGCACACGAAATGTCAGTAGAGGACAAATGCCGCCTTGATGGGACGCACTTGGCAGAGCTCTATCTATCCATCAAGCAGGGTCAGAGCGTCAAGAGCTGGTGCATTGATCACACGGACGTAGTATCGAGAATCGACGTACGCCGCTTCATCACTTTTGGCATCATCAAAGGCTTCCTATATCGAGTGCACAAGTATGCCTTTTCCACTTCGCTCAGCAAGTCGAGCTTAAAGAAGAAGCTGACAAAAGCCAACATCGATCGCTCGAGGGCCCAAACAGGAGGAGGGTCCCGGAGCATAGGGAAAGCGACTGATGCCGGTGAGGATCTACCCGAGGATGCGGAACTGACGAGGTATCTGGACGGTACGCATTGTTTCGATGAGATTTGCACGGATCTTATGATTAGCGAAAGGGAACTGGGGAGCAGATTGAAGGCGATGGGGGATGTGCAGATTATATGTCGTTGACTGAGGGAGGTCACATAGTAGCACGCTGGAATAGCAGTATCGACCAACAAACATATAATCCAGAAAGGTTTCTCTGTTCTCTCTCTCAAAAAGTCCCCTAGAATCACACAAACACATAAGGTAAGGTACCTATCCACCCACCGCCCCCATGAAACTACACACACAAGGAGAGGCTGGCAACGAGGAAGACAGACACCACTTGGCCAAAAGAAAGGCTGATCGGTAGTGCAGTGTGTTGATACCGCACTACCTATGTAGTAAACTACTTCTAGGCGAACGCGGTCTACTGCACGAACCTATCCACCATACACCCAATCAATCAATCACATCCTTACTATCATCCACCTCGATCTACAACGATACCTACCCAAACTATTCTATATATGATTCGTTGGATCCGAGATGGCGCTAGGCTTTTGAAAAGAAAAAAAAAAGGGGGGGGGAAGACTTGTGGGTTTGTGGAGATTTTGATAGGGCCTAGGTAGGATGAGTTTGATGAGTATGATGAGGAGGATGATGGGTAGGATGGGTATGATGGGTACGGTGGCTGTTCAGTCGGCTTTGACAATGTCCATCCCATGTCCTGGCCAAATCGGGCAATCGTTTCGGCCGTACCTTGGTAAAAGCAGTGCCTTGCCAGGACATGGGATACTTATCGAGATGGTGATGAAATAGATAGGTATGGTTAGAATAGCTACAATAGGTCGGAATCGTAAGACTTTTTCCATTCGATAACTCATTATATGCTTTTCGGACTTTTAGCCCCTCATGCCAGCTCCAAGATGATAAGCGTAAAATATCCCCGCTTAGTATCAACTCCATCTCAGTACCCAATCACTGCTCCAAGCACCAGCGCTGGTGGCATTATTCAGCTGCGTCACCGACAACGCTTTGCTAGTGGAGTTATAAGATACGCAACTGCTCGGCAAAGGATTGCCGTTCAGCGATACGCTCGTGACGCTCTGCTGCACGCCCAGGACCGTGACGTTGGCCAACGCGTTGCTATCCTGATACGTACCCGTCGCAGACGCGTACAGAGCTTTGTTGGAGGCGGTGAACTGAGACTTTCGTTAGCGAAATGCTTTTTACGATACTAGGGTGAGATTTCTGGTTTCTTTACCTTGACCATGAGCGTCGCATTCTGCACAAGGCTTTCGCCATCGTCGACGTACAGTTGGCCGTTGGCGGTGCCTTCGGGACTCAGTGCAGCAATGACGCCCCAAGGGTTCTTCCTGGCATCTCTCGTGACCATCGCTGGCTCTTGCGTCGGTATCACGTTACCACCCCTGATGTAGACGGGGATATGACTGAGCGGCGCATCGATGGTGACGTTCTCACCGGGTTTTGCATTGACGGCTGAGAGTGAATACCAGTCGTAGTATACATCACCTTTACCGACACCGGGAAAGACGCCGCTTACGTTTGTGTAGCCTTGGTCGAGTACCGGCGTGACGAGGATGGCTGGGCCAAGGAAGAATTGGCGATCGGCTGCAGCGAGCGAAGGGTCGTTGGGGAATTCCCAAGCGAGAGCACGCATGACTGTGGAGCCGGTGGTGTGGGAGAGGTAGAAGAGGGTGTAGATGTAGGGCAAGAGTTGGTAGCGGATGTTCATTGCTGTCTTCGATGCATCGATGACTGACGACCAAACATATGCTTCTTGCGGGATCGACGTGAGCGAATTGTGGTTTCTGTAGAACGGGAAGAAAGCCGACAATTGCATCCACCGATTGCACAATTCCTCATCCGAGTTGCCACCGAAGCCGCAAGTGTCGACTCCAAACATCGGGATGCCAAAGAGAGAAAAGGACAAAGCTTGGGGGATCGAAAAGAACATATAGGCAAACAGAGAAGTGTTATCACCGCCCCAGTGGCCGGCCCATTTGCCGCTGCCTGCAAAGGTAGAACGGCCTATGATGAATGGTCTGAGTCCAGGTATGGCTTGCAAAAGAGCGTTGTAGGTGGCATTCAGGATTTGATGCCCGAATAGGTTGTGAACGTCGTATTCTTCAGTACCGTCCGCATGGGTAGCATTGGGTGACACTGCATGTACTGCTAGGTCACCCTCGACATTATTGATCGCATAGGGTGGATGATTGACATCCCTGACACCCGGTGTGGCCATGGTCCTCAAATAATTGGTATTGGATGCCGTCGTAGCGGCAGGATAAGCTGATGCTTGGCTGGCAGACGCAGCGGAAACAGACGCAGCTTCCGTACTGTTTGTGAGGTTGAAGCCTTCCGGATAACTATAACCAACATTTCCAGCCTCACCAGGAAGTGAAAATGGCGGATGTACAGGATTCAGAGTGATGTTGCCCGATCCACAGCTGCCCACGCAAAACGACGAAGCTTCTGACATGTCAATCCATGCTCCGTCAAATTTCAGCTTGCTGTGCCAATTAACCATCTCGTTCGTCCACCATGCTCCAGCACCGCCACTAAGCCAGTCTGGGAACACAGTGTAGCCGGGCCAGACAGCGCCGATATACAGGCTCTTATCTGGGTTCGTGATAAAAGATCCCGTCATATTGCCATTGTCAAACGTGGAATAATTGTCACTCGCGTTGTTGGGATTTGGAACGTATATGGCAGAGTCAATGATGGGAATATAGTGACGTCCACTGGCATGTAATCTTGACAGGAAAGTCTCGCCTTCGCTGTAGCTGAATCTGACTGGGTCGTTGTCAAAGTCTCGGTATTGGTTCATGTAATCAATGTCGGTCCAGATATTTTCTAGGGGAATACCGAATGCCTCGTACTTATCAACCACTTCTTGGAGTACCGTCCAATTAGCGTAGCCCCACCTGCACTGATGGAAGCCAAACGTGAAATACTGTTGCATAGCTGGTAATCCAATCGCGCTCATTTGATAGGCCGAGGTTATTTCGGGCTGTGTTGGACCTGCGTAGAAGTAAAGATCAACACTTCCACCTAGCAGTCGCCATGTGATGTTCGTTGGACGAAGCAGGATCTCCTGGCCATGGGCATTGCGGTTATAGACTCCATGCGAGTATGACACATAATCAGCGGTGCTGTTAGTCTCATTGCTCGTAACGAGTGTCAGGCTGCCGTCGGAGCCCTTCTCGTAATATCTTGTGTCTAGATAAAACGGATGGGAGCCGTAAATATTCCTGCCAGAGCGGGTCAGATGAATGTGTGAAGAATATCGAAGAATGACATATATCTGACTTACAGGTCGATCGGGTCTCCTGCGTCCGCGGCGTAGATGGTCCTAGTGAAGTTGTTTCCCAACCGTAAGCCATGAATGGTCTCTCCAAGACCATACAGGTTGTAATTTGGAGGCAATATGCTCGCGAACTCAATGAATTGGTCTTCAAATACTAGCTTTGTGCCTACTGTAGAGAAGAGAGTGTCGCCTGTTGATACACGGAACACAGAGAATGAGAATGTGGGATCATTGCTCCACACAAAGTCAAGATCGCTTGCTAATGTCGTGCTATTGGAGTCTGTGTCTGCTGTAGGCTGATGAACCAAGTATTCTGGTAGAATATACTGCGACGAATTGGAAGCGTCAATCACGGAGGGGACAATTCTGATCGCTAGTCTGTCTGCTGACTGATACTGGACTGTTAGATTGAGAGAGTTGATATCGTTCCCATAGACGTTGCACCCAGCTCCAGCTATGGTCAATGTGGCAGTCAAGCCCAATGAATTCCGAAGTACATTGGTTGCCAGATAGCCGGGGCAGACAGTCTGGGCATCCTTTGCCTGGGGGTCTTGAATGTTGGGTATCAAGTTCGCACCCAAATCGGCTGCAGAAGGGACGGTGAAGATACTCCTGAACGATGTGGAGGTTCCACTAGTATCGATGCTCGACGGAGCGGTCGTGACGGATGGGATCAAAGAGAGGGACGAGAGACTGTTCGCGCCTCCTGATGCAACGGCTGTGGTCTGAGCATTAGTAGGACTGCTTAGCCATACTGCAGTTGATATGAAAAAGGTCAGAACGGTAAGAGGAGTATGGGTCATGATTAGATATGGGTGGCCAAGACTGGTACAGCCAACGGCATGGACAAGACGAAAGGCAAGACAAGTAGTCCAGGCGTGGAATCTCGAAAGCAGTACGATGACTTAGGGGATGGAACGTACTGTCTGAGCACCTGCGAGGCCTCCATTGTCTTTATATAGCCTAGATGGGGTCAGGTACCAAGCGTCATGGCCGTTAAGCAGAGCAATAGCGAAACTTCCGACGCACCTGATTGGTTCTTGCTCGTGAATGAACCCGAGGCAGACGGCAGCTAAAGCCAGAGGGCACAAAGCGTGGATCATCATCAGGAAAGTCTCTAAGGTATGAGCCAGGATCTTGGACAGCCTCCAATAAAGGTGAGATGTGCCGTTGAAAAAGGCCCGGTTAGTGAACTATGCTGCAAGATGGTAACTCGGTAAGGAAGGTGGTCGAGCTTGATGCCATGGGAAAGGTGGAGAAAGGCAAATCAGAGTCTGCCAGAATTTGCAGTTCCTTGCGGGAGAAAGCTGTTCACCTCAGGTAAGAACACGCGCTGTCACATGCTACAACATAGAATAGGCGATTTGTGAATGGTCGGAAGGCTCAAGAGGCTGAAAAGACTCTCGGCAGCTACCCCGCATCTCCAGCATATCTATCTGGTCTAAGATATCTAGTGAGTGTGGGGAACAAAGTCAATAGACAACAGAGCTTGACCGAGCGGCGAATGGTCCGGCACAGCGGCCAAGAACGGCAAAGATGGGGGAGATGCGGAGTTACACTTGATCCGGGGCCAGTATGGTAGAACAAGTTATATATCCTCAAAAGCAGCTATGTGTGGCACTTATCCCTATCTATCGCTGTATGCCGTACGGCCGCCCAATTTACATATCATGCCTGGAAAGAATCGCTCTTGATGCACTCTGATATCTCGAATTACACGCCCAAGGCGCAAATCATGCCTCTCGAGCCTCCTTCGGCTCACTAATATGCCTGTTCGCAACCCGTGTAGCAATCAAACGCCTGCCGGCTGCTCTCCTCCAAAGCGCCGAACATGTAAAGAATAGCCCAAATCGATCATGCTATCCTATTGGGACATGGGGATATGGAAAGCCCCGAGCTCGAAGCTGACAGCGCGCGTCGTCAATATGTTGGCACAGAAATATACGGCATCATCCCTCCCGGAACCTTTACTCCCCAGCTCTCGCTTTGCCTCGCCTTCGGAAGAAGTCCATCACCCTCTTGGCGGCCCCAGACGATCCGGCGTGATGGCCTCCGGCACCTTGGCCAGGTTCCGCGTCTTGCTCGTATGCATCGACAAATCGCCTATTATTCTTCTGTAGAACACCAGGTCGTCCGCTCCGGCCTGGCTGCGTCGATGGCCGACCTTGTTCTTCCTCATAGCTATTGAAGCCCGGCGGGTAGATGGGCTGGTCACGACGGGGTCCTCCGACTGATATTTCTGACTCGGTAGGGGTGCCCAGATAAGATTGTCCAGGTGGAGGCGGTTTCGGTGGCGGGTAGAGGTTGGGCTGAGACTGGTATTGCGAGCTACCATACTGATTTGGCGGTAACGTACGTTGTGGGGGATCCGTCCTTCGCGCCTGATTTACAGGGCTGTCGCGTGTACGCTCTCCTTGTCCGTCATACGCCGTGGGAATGTTATCTTCTGGTCGGTAGGTGGTCCCTCCGCTCTGACCACGATGATATGTCATTGTCTGCGGGCGTGACGTGCCTCGACTAGGAGGTGCCTGCTGAAGGCTGCCCGATTGCCTCCATTCAGAGGTTGGCCTTGTGTCTGCCTGATCCTTCCCACTCCCGGTACTCGCAAAATTCTTGAAGGAGAAAGAAGCGGGCAGTAGAGAGAACCTTCGGGGCTTTTCTTGTCCAGTGGAGTCACTCTCCCTTCTCAGATCGCTGGTCTTTCGTCCAAAGCCGAAGGATGGCCGTCGTGAATCAGTAGATTGTCGAGGGCTATCAGTTGCTATTGGAGCCTTCATACTCGTTGGTGGGTACTTCTTTTCTCTCTGCGGCTCGCCAGGTGACTGCGGTTGTGATCGACCTGCGGAAACCGAGCCAGTTCTGAAAAAGTTGCCAAACGTGTTCGAACGTTTGTGGCCTCGAGACTGGTCTCTCGCCACTAACGTTGGAGGCTCATATTGCTGCGTGCTTGGGAGTCCTATCGACTCATTCTGGAGATAGGATTCTGGTTGTGGGATGGGCGCTGAGATATTGTACTGTTTGCCGTCCTTGGGCTGCGCAAGGCGTCCTTGTGCATTGGTCGCAGCTACAGTCGGAGCAAGTAGTTGGCTGTACGAGTTGCCTCGAGACGGTAGTCTTCCTTGAACACTAGATGTCATCGAACCGCCAGTGGTTGGTCTTGTCGTAACTGGAGGCATCTGAGCGAAAGCACCCGAAGAATCCGATACTGAGCGGGAAAAGTCTTTCGGTGGTCGTGCAGGTGGAGCCATGTCCCGTTGAGCGCTGCTTGGTCGTTGCTGGGTTCTACTTGAACTCGACTGGTATGGTGGACCTTTTCTCATACCCTGAGTAGGATCTGGGGGTAGAGGCTTTGATGTCGCTGGGACTGTATCACGTTGAGAGGGAGTAGCTTCAGGAACTTCGTTTCCTACATTTGCGCGAACCCTAGCTTGGCTCGCAGTCATGGCATTTGCGGAACCATCCGTGGAAGGCGGACTGAGGGGAGGTACCGCTTCGCCTCTGACCGTTTGTCTTTGAGGAGCGACATATTCAACCTGTACAGTCCTTCTCTTAGGGTCGCGAGGGGCTTTAGTTTTCTCACCCGTCCGCTCGGGGTCGATCTTGCCTTGGTGGCTTAAGGCTCCTACAGGGGACATATTAGAGGGTTGTGTCTTAGCAGGTTCACGGACGGAGGCACTGCGGAACAGCCGAGGGGGGTCTTGTTGATCTGAATTGACGGCAGTGTTTGCAATCTGGCCAACGGTCGTAGTGCTACTTGTGACTTGCGCCACCACATGCGCGAAGTCGCTCAGCCAACTATGCCTGGCGACCTCGAAAAGATCTGCTCGCTGTCTAGGGTCAGGTACGAGTATCCTTCGAAGGAGATCCCGTGCGTGTGGGGTGACATATTCTGGGAATGTGAGAGGTGTGGTAGTAATGTACTTGTAAAGTAAATTGATGTTGTCACCCTCGGGATTCGCTGGGTCATCGTCGAAGGGTAGGTATCCCGCTAACATAGCATACTGTGACACGATTAAGGCGGATGTTATAAACACTTCTTGGAACATCTCCTTACCAGAATGACTCCACAGCTCCATACATCAACTTTCCTCCCAGTATATAAAGAATCGGTCACCACAAGCTCGGGAGCTGCGTAACAAGGACTGCCACAGCTCGTAGCCATCAGATCTCCCCTACGACTCCCGTTTTCCTGCATTCGGTCTAGGTCCCTTCTCTTGACGAAATTCCGATCTGTCAAGTTTTGCTCAATTTCATCCTCAAGTTCATCCTGGGGGTTGAAGGTATTAGCAAACCCAAAATCTGTAATGACAATGTTCCGGTTGCGATCAAGGAGAAGGTTCTCGAGCTTGAGATCTCGATGCACAATGCCCTTCTTGTGAAGATAGCCCACTCCAGAGACCAACTGAGCGAAGAGTTTCCGGGCAGTATTATCTTTGAGGTAGCGATTTGTCAAGATAAAGTCGAAGAGCTCGCCACCAGACGCGTATTCCAGTATAATGCCGATGAACTGAGAGGTTTCGATCATCTCATGCAATCGGACGATATTCGGGTGCTCAAGCCCTCGCAAGATGTGTACTTCGCGGTAAATTTTGGGCAAACGACTTGGGTTGCCATGGAGAGTCTCTCGTCGGATCAGCTTGATTGCGACCTGTACCGCTCCTCCCTTTTTCCAGCCAAGTTTGACCTTCCCGAACTCCCCTTCCCCAAGAGTCTGTCCCAGTATGTATTCGCCGAACTTTATCTCTTTCCGGCGTTCGGCGCTTTCTGAGCTGGCAGATTTGTCTTGCCGACTTCGAGGAGTTGGTTTGGCAGTATGTTCGGTCGCATCGTTAGTGACCACTGCCAATCCGGGCACGGACTCTAATTGCCGTTCCTGAGCTCGCTTTATGTCGACGATTGGATCGTCTACAACGACACGACCGATGATTTGGCTTTCATCCTTGGTAGCTTTCGAGGATGGCGCTGCTAAAGCTACATGGCTCGCGGAGCGACTTTGTACAGCGGTAGGGGACGAGCGGCCAGCAGATTCGCGGGTGCTTATTGCGCGCTGCGGTCCTTCCGGCGAAGCTGGCCCTCTCCGTCGTGAGCGTGCGGCATTTGCACTCGCAGATGCTGACGTTGTACCATCCGCCATTCGGTGCTCTTCCCCACTCAATTGATCCCTAATCGTGCCCTCCCTGTTTTCAAGTTGTCGCAAATCGTTTGGATTACGAGATGACGATGGCCTGTCATCAACGTCCTGTACATTCCGTCTTGAAGCGACAATTCTATCGCTGGGCGGAGCAGTCGAGGGTAGATTGGCATTTTGTCCTCGTTGGTTAGATGAGGTCCGTGGGGGAGGTGATATTGGTGGTCCACCCTGTTGCTGTTGCTGTGCTCTGTGATCTCTCCTTCCGTGTTGCGAGGGTGGGGTCGAGGTAGAAGTAGGTACTGTGGGAGAATGCCGGATAGTGGTTACGATATCTTGACCACGAGGCGTGTTGACGCTCAAAGGGACCGACCCTGTAGGTGACTGATATGTTGTTTGTTGAGGGACATCGGCGCCATTGTTACTTGGCCGTCGTGATGGTCGTCGTGAAGACTGCGGCGTGCCTCTGGATTGTGTCTGACTTTGGCTTGGGTCACTGGTGTTTTGTACATGCTGCGAGTATTGATGTCGAGACGTCGATGAGGAGTCTGACGCGTAGGTGCCAGGAGCCACTGGAGATTGTGTCTGCTGCGAAGCTACTTGCATTGTAGCCATCAAAGGGTTTTGTGCGTTATTGTCGCCTATCAGGCTCTCCTGGGATCCAACGGAAAGCAGCCCCGGATGAGAAGCTCGATTTGGAGGTTGCAGTTCTAGGAAGGTGGCCTCGATCGGCCGAACCACGTAGCCCAGAAAGCAAGGCTGGAAAAGCTTAAGAATGCTTAGAAAGTGATCATTGACCTCAAAGCAAGACAACCTTCGACCAATCCCAAGCGAGATCCTCGAATCTGAAGCTAGCTGAAAGCCTTATCTAAGATGCCGGCTGATTTGGAGAGCAGCTGGGTCCGGGAGATGGGGAGCGAGGTTGTTTCGCGTATCGTGTATCCCCAAAGTATAATGTCAATGTTGTGATGTTTGATTACAAGTCTTCCGACTTCATGCGGTGTGGCCTGACAAAGGGTTGATTAAAAGGCTGGTAGGCCTCGAACTTATTGAAGGTGTAGGCGCAAGTAGGATCTTGATGGGGTCCAACCACATGTGTAGAGCGGCGTAGAGCGTGCAGTATCTCAGCCCGTAATCGATTGTCCCCAAATATAGATGTTGCTTCGAATGGAAGTAGAGGGTCACAAAGAGACAAGGAAAAGCACAGAGAAGGAGCGTGGGAACGACGGACGGGAATGACGCTCGATGGCTATCATTAGGAGATGTTTGACGCCGTTCAGGGCCTCGAGAAGCCGCTCGGCGGCCTGGCCTTATTGGGAGGAGGGATTGGCGGGGAGTGGGAGGTGATGTTGGCGGTGGTGAGGTTGAGAGTGCAGGTGGAGTGGAGCGGTCCTGCGTTGTCGCTTGTCGATCAATGGGGGCAATTTCCTTTGAGCAGGGGGGTGAATTCAGGGAAGGCGTGGCGCCGTTTGGCACCCTAACACCCTAAGTAACACTCTAAGCACCTAACAACGACTTTCGACTGGGCTGGAGGGCGAGACTCTCTGACTCTGGGCCAAATCTGTTTAGCTTCGGTACGCTCCCCTTTAAACCTTGCCTTAGTTACTCTGAGTGTCTGATTATCTTGTTTGCACTTTGTAACCTTCTACTGAGCAACGGCTGGGTGAGGTAGTGTTGTTCGTCTGACATGCATAGACTTCCAACAGACACCAAGTGGTGCCCCTCAATCTATCTATTGGCTCATCAAAGACTGCCTCTGCATCATCAAGCGCGCAGACCCGAAAGATTGATGGTGTTATCGAGGCAACAAAGCTATGAATAGATAAGAGGGCCAATGTGTTTCAGGTTCGATCCGGCAGCTGGCCTGACCACGAGGATGATCTCACATCCTTGCAACATCAAAATTATCTCCCGGAAAGTTGCCGATTATACAATTTACTCAGTGGTATGTATAGACCCTGGCACTGAGTAATTCCACATGGATCACCCATCAGTAATTTCATACTGATGTGCTGGTTGAGAAGGCCTTGGATTAATCCGTCATTCCCCCAAACCCATGTTCTCAAAGGAACAACGACCACGACACCATCCATGAGCCCAGTGGTTCGCCCAGACCACTAGATTTCGAATCTGCTGCATAGTTGCCGAAACCGACTTGCGTCCCAGAACCGGCTTGACCGCCAGAGCTCACTGAGCTCAAGTTCTGATTTCCGACTGAGCCAGGTTGGTGGTCCGGCATGGCTTCAGGAGGAATGGCTCCACCATCTCCACCACCAACAACGAGGTTTCCTCCACCAGGCGCTTTGCCAACCACCATGCCCTTTGCTACTGATCTATTCTCCCATTTAGTCATTGCTAACGGGGAGAGATTTGCATGACTTACTTGATGACAGCTCTGCGTGACACGCCCGCCGCGTCAACGTAGACAAGACCGACATTTTTCACACCACCCGCAAGATCCCCGGCAACATTTCTCGCATCATCTCCGTAACGATGCCCAACTACTTGAGTCGCGGCACTGGAGCCAGATGCCAGGAGACTGCGAGAAGCATGGTCAACACCGTCGGCGATAGTGGAGAACGCCATCATGGATTTGTTGAGTAGGCCTGGCTTATAGCCTTCTCTGTCGTGCTTCAATTTTTTCTGTTGCTCTCCCCGATGAGTCAACGTCGCACCAAGATTCTGTGCGTGCCTGGTTACCTGACCTACTGTTTTCGCTGACAAGCCTACCGCACCTTGTGTGACACTGTTCAATCTTCGAACCCTTGCTTGCGTGGCAGGCGTAAAGGTCATGGGCTTGGGATTGGGCTTCGTTTTCTGAGTGAAATTGTCTGCTCCTGTCGTTATCTGGTTTGCGAGCCATCCAGATCCCGTGACGATAAGGCGAGAGGCCACAGCAGCGTTCTGAACCAAAGTCGAGTCCTTGTACGCTGGATGCTTCGCCATCTTAAGATATTCTTCTGATGCATTGCTAATGTTGATCTGATTGCCCTCCCCTTCTTGGGGTAGAAGGATCTCGACAGGTTCTACATCGATCAGTACAAACCCTAGTCGATGCATAGAGTAATGCATGGGTCTCACGCTTATGGCCTGCCTTGACGTCCTTCCCCTCTACTACACTGAATCCCTCACCAAGCTCACCGACCACGGACCCATCCTCTTCGTCAACAAGTACAATGTGACCATGGCCTTTGCCATCTAATCCGGTTCCGACGTAGCCCTCGCCAGGAGCAAATTGCGAGGGGTCATACTTCTTTTCGTCGCCTCTTGGTGGTTGGGCACGCTCGAGGAAAGCGGTACATTGTGCGAGGATAGTCTCGAACGTATCAATATCCTCTTGAGTCACCCTGTCAGGTCCTGTGCCAATCTTAGGAAATTCTATGCGCGTAAAGACACCCTCATGTCCTAGATCCCATCGTGGAATCAGGTAACTCCTTGGAGGCTTGTGAAAGACTTGAGTGGTGGCCGGTAGTGATATATCAAGCTCGGGAGGGAGATGTAGGTGAAGGTAGAAGTCTTCTTCAGGTGCTGCGCTGGATGGGTTGGCAGAAGAAAGGTCGGCGAAGGGCGATGAGGTTGGGACCATCAACAGTGACAAGGTCTGCGGTCCAGATTGGCTGATTGGAGTCTCCTGATCATCCTGTATGTTATATGCACTGATATTTCCAACGCTGTAGAGCAACCGTGGCTCGTTGTGGCCGGCCGACATGGTTATGAAAGGTGGTAGTGGGGCAATGTGGGGTAGCCGTTTACTGTTCAGCGTTTACCAGCGATCGTCACCTGTCGCTGTATCTCAATACATTAGCTCTGTAGGAATATACCGAACTGTGAATGGTAATGACAGCTCGGGTGTATATGATCCTAACATGGTGGGATGGGATGGTAGGAAAGAACCAAGCGTGCCAAGCGCTTGACCCACAACTTGCATGCAATTTGAACTACGGTATAGAGGGATGGAGGAGATCGAATCAACAAGCCTTTGCAAAGGCTAGGATTTCTTCTTTGTGAGATATTCTACATCGTCGTCTCTAAACTGCAGTATCTAAGGTATGTAACAGGAGGTCGACGCTGGGCTTCGATGGCGAGACACTGGCCCGGACAGATCATGAACGTCTACATCAAGATCGAGGGGATGTAATATCAACAGTAGCTGGCGTGGTCCTCAAAGAATTTGATGACAAGACGGTAATCTAGGACCGCAACGTCGTCTGGATTGCCATGAGGTGTTGCTAAAAACATTGGAATTATCCATAGCGCAGAGCCAAAGACTGAAAGGGGGTCTCTTTGAAGGTCGACGATCCTTAATGATAGACATATAACGAACCTCGTTGACTGGCTTTGATAGAGCCATTTCGCCTAGAATATCCTAGGAGGTTGTGACCATCAAAGATTGCGAAGAAGTGACCCATGGTTGTTTGCTTCTTACATGGCGCCACATGGTTTCTTTTGAGAGTACCGAGGATCCCAGTCTAAGGATCAACTTTCTAGGCTCTGGCTCCTTCGTTAAAGGTCGATTGAACTTTGCCAGACTTACCCTGTTCCTCACCGGCTGGCTCTCGCCATAGTACCCTAGAGCTTGTACAAAACATTTCACTTCGCCACCGTACCTAGCTAGAGCGACGATAGTTGTACAAGGCTACATGGCAGAACAAAGTTGAAAACAGTGGTCCAGGGATGATTTAAAGATTTGCCCCTGGCGCTAGACCACGGTTGTATCCTCGCTTAGATATGATAGTACTGGTACTAACCCCTGGTAGCGCATGCTAGATTCCATGTCCCCAACGAACGCGCACCTTCCTGAGAGGCACCCTTCTTCTCCTCTAGCCATTGCTGTTGACAGTTACATCTGTCGTACTCTCAGCAGTATAGGCGGGTAGGCTAGGAGCTATGGCCGTCCGGCATGACAAGCTTCACGCCAGTTGGACTACTGGGAAACAAATAGGTTTTCATCAACCACTGTCAAATCCGTTGAGAGCCAATCTGACAGCTTGCAGTCGTATCCGGGTCTATAATCCTTGCTGTAGCCTCCGTCCATTCGTTACTCCCGTCGGTCAGACGGTATACTCAATCGTTCTACAAATTGCCGTATCCCATTGGTGATGGACAGCATCTGCAAGGAATCGACGATGCTCAATTCGTGCTGGGCTGGGTAGTCCTCATGACCGCGCTACGGGCAACAATCATTGAAGGCATATACCGCTTCGTTACACGGTTCCACATTGTCTCGAGCAAGACACGTATGCGCTTTGCAGAGCAGGGTTACCTGCTCTTATACTCTTCGACATCATTTTTGGTCGGCATGGTAAGGGAACCCGATGTCTCCCCCGATGCAAACTGCTGATAACCTACATCCAGCACCTCCTCATAACCTCCTCCTACTGGCTAAATTTCGAAGAGCTCTGGTCCACATGGCCATCGCGTCAAATATCTAGCGAGCTGAAGTGGTACTACCTAGTACAACTTTCATTCTGGTTACAGCAGCTTCTGGCTATAAATTTGGAGAAGAGACGAAAGGACTTTGCTCAGATGTTTACCCATCACGTCGTCACTAGCCTACTGATGTACGTTGCCTACGCCTATCGCTGGACGAAGATTGGCAATGTGATATTGGTGATAATGGACGTGGTTGATGTTCTGTTGCCAGTACGTAAGCGATGCGCGGATCTTCCACCCCACTGCGTTCTGACATAAGAGCTAACCCAGGATCATAGTTGGCCAAATTGCTTAAATACTCTGGGTTCGAGACTGCATGCAACGCAATGTTCGTTATGTTTCTGACTACCTGGCTCGTCGCGCGTCACGGCATATATCTCTCCCTTTGCTGGTCCATATACCGTGATGTGCCGCGTGTGATGCCGTTCGCCTGTTACAGCGGTGCAACAGAAGAACTGGAAACGGACGCAAACAAATTGCGCAGCCGATGGCGGTATGCTGAGCCATTCTTTGATCAAGAGGGCACAATTTGTCTTGATAGCAGTGTCAAAGGCGTATTTCTGGGCCTACTGCTCATGTTGCAGGTACTGAGTATAGTATGGTTCGGGATGATCATCAAGGTGGCATTGAGCTTGGTGAAGGGAGAAAGCGCAAATGATACCCGCAGTAGTGACGAAGACGAGGATGAAGACGAGGAAGAAATTGAAGAGAATGAAGAAAATGAAAAAAGGCAAATTGGAGACATAAAGTGCGAGGATGCTGTGTCGAATAGCAAGCCTCATCACCCAACCAGGAACGGCAAAGCCCGAGCATCTGGGAGTGACTCCCCTCCTCCGTACCAGGCAGCCCTCTTTCAAAGAGGGACGGGAATCAGGGTCCCTGGATCACGGGATAGGAAGGAGTTGATTGGTAGGGTTGGATGCAACGGATGAGACGAGAACGTCAATTCTCCCCTATGTGTGAGATAGGTGGGCAGGCGGGCGGAGGTGCAGCGACCGGCAAAGTCATTCACTAGTAGCAGCGACTTACAGTTCATGATACCATGAAAAATAGCAACCGCTGTCATTGCAGCAACAATGGATAGACAGATATCAACCTATACATCTTTTGGGCAATTGCAATTGGAGAGCATCACGCTCAGCGTATCAGAATTCTTACACGAAGCTGGCTACGATTGCCATGGTCTCTGCGTTTGAATTGACTGATGTAAAATTAATGCGTGAGAACATCCGGACAGAGTGGTATACAGCTGCTGTGATCGAAGCTGCGATGTAAGATTGGAGAAACGGTCGCCAATAGTATTTCAAAAGGGGCAGCATCACAACAACACCCAGAGTACGAGGAAAAAGTTCATTAGAGTACACCTCTATCTAGTATATTCCTTCTGCAACAGCTTCGCAATCGTATTCAACTGCACATTACTCGTCCCCTCATAAATCGCCCCAATCTTACTATCCCGAAACATCTTCTCCGCAATCCCCTCCCTCACAAACCCCATCCCGCCCATCCACTCAATCGCCTGCCCGCTCACCCTCCCCGCCACCTGCGACGAATAAAGCTTCGCCATCGCCGCATCCTGCACGAAATCGAGCCCGGCCTCCTTCTTCCGCGCGGCGTTGTAGACGAGGGCGCGGGCGGCGCAGATCTCGGTGTAGGCCTGCGCGAGCTGGTGTTGCATGCCCTGGAATTCGCCGACGAGCTGGTGGAATTGTTTGCGGTCGTTCCAGACGTAGCCGGCGGCGTTTTCCCAGGCGCCCAGGGCCAGGCCGGTCATTTGGGCTGCGATACCGATCCTACCTTCGTTAAGGAGGCCGATGGCGTATTTGTAGCCTTGGCCTTCTTCGCCGAGTAGTTGGTCTTTGGGTATGTCGACGTCGTCGAAGTTGATGACGCAGGTGCTGCTTGCTCTTATCCCTAGCTTTTTCTCTTTCTTCGCTATCGAGAAACCTTTTGCGCTCTTCTCGACTACGAATGCTGTTATCCCTTTGTAGCCCTTGCTGGGGTCGAGGTTGGCGAAGACGATGAAGAAGTCTGCTTCGACGGAGTTGGTGATCCACATCTTCGATCCGCTGATTCGATAACCATCGGCTGTCTTTTCAGCTTTAGTCCTTAGGGCGAAGGCGTCGGAGCCCGAAGCTGGTTCTGAGAGGCAGAAGGAACCCACGGTCTCTGTCGCTAGTTTGGGTAGCCATTTCCGCTTTGATTCACTGGTCCCGTATTTCAGTATCGCTGTATTGACCAACGTGTTGTGGACATCCACCAGGACGCTAACACTAGGGTCTACCCTGGCCAGTTCCTCAATGCCGACTATGCCAGCCGTAAAATTCATACCCGCCCCACCATACTCTTCGGGAATCTCAATCCCCATCAGTCCTTGTTCGAAGAGTTGTTCCACCACGGCTGGGTCCATTGTCTCGGCTTCGTCCATTTCTCGCACTTTTGGTAGGAGCGTCTCTGTGGCGAACTTACGAATCGAGTCGGCCATCAAGGACTCTGTTTCGGAGAGGTGGGTTATTGGCGTCGGTGGCACTGAGGAAATGTCGACGGTATCTGCCTGAGGACGTGGCACCGTCGTTGAGAGAGAGCGGAGACTGTGGTTCCGAATCAGAAAGAGCCCCATCAACATAGAGTGCATGTAAACGGGTGGACCACCATTGATGCGACTTAGAGCTGAATCTCGTGCATTTGGAGGAAGGGCGAGAGGTCGCTCGGACAAGAGGCCGCACTGATTTCGCGATAGCAGACATGGTGGATGGCGCCGAAGGAACAGACTACAAGGAGCTGGCAATAATAGATAAGAGTCTCTGAAAGAGGATCAGGAAGAGAGGATGGGAGAAATAATGGCGAATGTGGTAGATTCAAGAGACGCATCTTGGGTCCCTCGGTCTAGCGAAGACCAAATCGACCTCGGCAAATCATAGACCGACGGCAACCGTCATCAAAATAGGGGCATATTTAATTAGGGAAATACTACGGTTATAACCCCTTTACCTACAAATACAGCCCCCATTTACCTATAAATATAACCCCTATTTACCTATAATTATATCCCTCCTAAAGGGGTTTAGCCTACCGTTACCTAGGTAACGCCTTAGGTATAAGACACGTCGCGATAATCCCCCTATATACTTATATCTCTAACCTAATATTACCTCTACTATAACTAACCTAGTACTACCCCTGAATAGCCTTATAAATACCTCTCTTTAGGGTCTTAAAGACTAGATTAATAAGTTTACAAAGGAGTATAAATATATAGTCTAGATCTAGTAAACTATCTAGAATAAGAAGGGTAAGAAGTAAAAAGTATAGTTTTTTTATAACTATAAGGATAAAGAAAAATGCCCTTAAGGGTAAAAGAGATTATATAATACTTCTTAAATTATTAACTATTTATTTAAGGTAATAGCTAATTAGGATTACTTTACTAGAGTCTAGTTATTTATAATAGAGAATATATCTTATAATTATATTACTATAAAGAAGGTCGCCTATTATACTTATAAAGCTTCTATTATAATACTAGAAGTAAAGGATATAATCTAAAGGTAAATAGTTACTAGTAATATACCTACTTAGATTATTACTACCCTCTATTAAATATATAATAAAGATAACCCTATCTTTAAACTAAAGGATATTTATAATAAGAGAGCTTATATAAGAAGACTTAGTCTTAGCTAAATAATATCTATATAAGTAGTATTATAGTAGTTATATATACTAGCCGGAAAGATATAGAATATCCTACGGGATATCCCACGTAGGATAGTATAGGACTATGGGATAGGATAGGTAAATTAGGTCTTAATACTATATCTTTATAATAGTATAAGATAGGAACAGGATAGGATTTTTATAGGACTACTTTATAGGATAGGATATTTATAGGATATCCTATAATTAGTAAGTATATAATGTAGTATTTTTAAAAAAAAATATTTTTAAATTCTTCTCTATCTAGAAAGTTATAACTAGAAAGATAACTAGAAAGCTAATATTTACCTTTCTAGTTAGCTTTCTAGTTATAGTATTCTATATAGTAATAATTCTAGAATATTTTTAAGAAATCCTACTATTAATAAGTATATAATATAATATTTTCTAAAAATATTCTAGAATTATTACTATATAGAATGCTATAACTAGAAAGCTAACTAGAAAGGTAAATATTAGCTTTCTAGTTATCTTTCTAGTTATAACTTTCTAGATAGAGAAGATTTTAAAAATATTTTTTAGAAAAATACTACGTTATATGCTTACTAATTATAGGATATCCTATAAATATCCCATCCTATAAAGTAGTCCTACGAAAATCCTATCCCGTGGGATTATCCTACGAAAACCTATACTATCTTAGAACGGGATGGAACTAAAATAGCTAATCCTATACTATAGTATAGTATAGTAGGCGAGACTAATATCTTATACTATCCCATATCTTTCCGGCTAGTAGTTATATAATAGGGACTAGTATATTAAGTATTTAAAGGATTAAAAGGAGTAAATTATATATCTCTTCTTCTTATAAACTTCCTATTATAAGATATTAAAGATAAATTAGGAGGTTCTTATTATAGACTATATATAAGACTAATAAGTATAAACTACCTCTCTTTATAATTACTAATACTACGGCCCTTAATATAAGATTTTATATTACTTTTTACTTCCTTAAAAGAGAAGAAAAAGAAGACTATAGATAAGCTTTAAAATAATTATATAATATATTAATTATTCTAGATATTTCTAATTTAATTATTAATATTTTAGATTATAAAATAGTACTTATACTTATACTCTATTTAGTATTTCCTAACTTATATTATATACTATATATCTAGTATACTAATAAGGATATCCTATCTTATTATAAGAGTAAGCTTTTTATAAAGGAAGACTAGTAATAATTCTAATTTATATAAAACTCTATTATCTACGCGTTTATAATCTATAGATTTTCTAAAGTATAAGATATATTATAAGATATTTATAATAATTATAATCCTTCTATTTATATATACCTCTTAAGGTACTAGATTAACCTATATAAAAGGAAGTTTATTAAGGTATATATTAATAAGGTTTTATATTTCCTAAATATTATAAGTTTAAAGGCTAAAAGCTTATATATAACCTTAAAAAGAGAGTTAAAATTCTTTATAAATAAGTAATCTAGTAGTAAGGTTTTTAAGAAAGTAACTATAGTATCTATATAAGCTCTTATAAACTTCCTAAAAGGATAGAGAAGCTTATTAGTCTATCTCTAAATATAGGGCGGTAAACCCTTATAACCTATTAGGGTAATATAGTTTTACTCTTATCCCTAATATAAAATAATAGTAAGTTTATATCTATCTTATTTTTATATATTAAACTAATAAAATTAACTAGTACTATCTATAGTAGATATAAATAGGAAACTAGCCACCGCGGAGGTAAGTTCTAATTATAAAGGTAGGAGGTAACTATCTAATTATATAATTTTATTTAGACCGCGTATATCTACTATTATACGGCCCTTATATCCTTCTAGTATATCTTACTAAACTATAAAAACGGGGTAGCGAAAAGGTATTAGTTAGTTTAACTATAATATTTTCCCTTAGGAATATAACTTCCTAAACATCTTATTAATTAAGTCTTTATCCTTCTAACTAACTAGATATATATGTAAGGGCTTAGGGTCTATATTAGGCTTTAATAGTATTAGTATCTATTTACTTTTAGGGATATCTACTATTATACCCCGATCTATCTAGATCTTAGGGAATTTAGCTACTATTTTAGTAATTTTCTATACTACCCTAGGTAGTCCGTAGACTATAATACTATTAGGTAGTATATATTTAAGAGCGGGATCTACTATTATAATTAAGGTCCTTATTATAGAAGGCTATACTGTACTAGTATATACTACTACTAGGATAGTAAAGCCTTTTATAATACTCTTCTATAAGCTTATATTACTAGCGGCCTTATAGGCGTCTACTAGCGTAGTAAGATAAGCGCCGTCCTAATTATACTTAATAAGTAACCTAAGCCGTACCTTTTAAGATAGCCGTATAAATATAGGCGAAGTATTAAATATATAGACTTTTAATATAGATAAATTAATAATATATATAAAGATACCTCCCTTAGAGCCGAAGTTTTAAGTATATTCTAGTTTAAATAGGAAGTCCCTATTAGCTAGGATATCTCCTTTATAGATTATAAGTACCTAGATAGTTAAATATAATAGAATAATAATAGACGCCTTAATCTTAATAGTATATTTAGTATTAGGCGACGACTGCGTATAGACTCTAATTAGTAATATAAGGTCTTAATAAGAACCTAATATTACTATTTACTTACTAAAATCTAGGATTACTTTTTATAATACTAGGATATTATTACTAATAAGTAGGCTAGCCTTTAGATCCTCTATAATATAGACTTCTATAACTATTAAGGCGGTTACTAGTCTCTTACTAATAGTTCTATTAATAAATATTTTAATAAGAGCGTACTTATTAGTCTTTATAATATTAATAATTATAAGAATAGAATTATATATAGAACTTTTATATTTACTAGGTAGTAAGCTTATAAAAAAATCTATAGAAAGTTCTTCCTAAGGCCCTTTAGGTTATAATAAGGATATTATATTATTATAAGGTTTATATTTAGGAGCCTTTACCCTTTAATATATTTTATAAATTTAGATATATAACTTAGTATCTACTAATATTCTACTCTAATAATACTTATATTAGAGTAACTCTAAGGTTTTTTATAACTTAAAATAACCTATTAAGGTATTATTATAATACCTTATAATAATTTC